>Ga0208849_1000211_pt1 | contig 56884 bp, 56 predicted proteins | sample NGESurdeep072012_10_FD_184470 | JGI IMG/M metagenome (GOLD analysis project Ga0208849, IMG submission 184470) | Arctic peat soil microbial communities from Barrow, Alaska - NGEE Surface sample 53-3 deep-072012 (SPAdes) | ecosystem: Environmental > Terrestrial > Soil > Wetlands > Peat ... | reverse complement strand
GTGGACGGCGCGGTCGTCGAACGAGACTACGTCCTCACCCACATCGTCGCTCAACTTCATCGGGCCACGATGGAGGGCACGGCGCGGCTTGTCTTCAAAGGTGGAACCGCTCTGCGTCTGGTCCATTTGGGGGACTACCGATATTCAGCGGATCTTGACTTCACCATCCTTGGAGGAAACCCGTCAGTCGCGACGACCGCATTGGCCAAGTCGTTGGAGGCTGCGCGTGAACACGCTGGGCTGCCTGTCCTTAAGTTTTCCGAGGGGAACAGTCCTGGCATCGAATACATCGGCCCCTTGGGTGCGAGTAAGCCACGGCTCATTAAGTTGGATATTTCTGACTCCGAAATCGTCGAGTCGATTGAGCAGAGGACGATCTTGCCAGGATTGTGGCCTGACCTACCTGACCTTGTGCCGTTCGACGTCTATTCGCTTGAGGAGATCGCGGCGGAGAAGCTCCGCTGCGTGATCCAGCGCGTTCAGTGTCGGGACCTCTACGACATCTTCAGGTTGGTCGAGGACACGCACGTGTCTCTCGTCGACGTGCGACCGTTATTCGAACGTAAAGCAACTGCGAAGGGTGTCGATCCCGCAACGTTCGCTGGTCGACTTGAGGACAGGCTGCCTCGTTACAAAGATCGTTGGCACGACGAAATGTCCGACCACCTCCGAGAACCCCCGCGAATCGACGACGTCATCCGAGTCGTGCGCCGGCATCTTCGTGGTGCCGGATTGGTCGCGCAGTAGGCATCGAAATTGCCCTAACTATCGCAGGTCACTCATTGTGGGTCCATCTTCGAGGCGCTCATCTGCGTCGCTCTTTCACGGAATGTGGCTGGTCGGCGTAACCCGCTCGTCTCGTACGTGGCTACGACTGTTGTGAATGGTGAAAGTCCGAGAAATCATCAGCGAGCCGGAACGAACAGGCTGGGCTCAGATTCGTCAAACCGGTAGCCATCGTCACTACAAGCACGCAATGGCCCCCGGCTCGGTCTGCGTGGCTGGAAATTTAGGTGATGAAATCCCCAAAGGAACCCTCGGTAACATTGTGAGACAAGCCAGACTCGAGAGGAGACCACGATGACTGAATTCACCATCGTGATCGAGGATGCGGGTACCAATTACGCGGCCTACGCACCTGACGTTCCCGGTTGCATTGCCACGGGCGCGAGCGTTGCCGACGTGACGTCAACACTCCGAGAGGCTATTGCTGAACACTTAGAAATTCTTCGAGGAATGGGCGAAGAGATTCCCGTCCCTCATTCTCGCGCAGCCATAATCCAGATTGCATCCTGATCGCGCATTGAAGTAGTGACTGGACCGCCTCTTCCACGAACAATCCTCTTCGATCTTTACGGGACGCTAGTGCCGGGAGGCTCACGGTTACAGCGAGACGCCGTCGCGTTTCAGATGGCGGAGGTCTTAGACGTCGATCAAATCAAGTTTGCAGATGTCGTGCGGTCGACGTTCGACGCCCGGGTTCGCGGAACGATGGGTGGACTTTCGGAGACGATTTCGGAGTTAGCGCGACGGGTCGGAGGGCGCCCCACTTCCCCGCAAGTTGCATTGGCCGCGGAACAGCGTCTGACATTCTCTAGGAAGTTGCTGAGCGATACGTATTCGGCGCCGCACTTGATCAACCTAAAGTCGCGGGGCTACCAACTTGGCATCGTCACGGACTGTTCAGCGGAAACGCCGTTGTCGTGGATCTCAACGTGGCTGAAGGACGTGGTTGACGTCGTCGCGTTCTCGTGTGAGCTCGGCGTAAGGAAACCGCACCCTGAGATGTACCTAGCGGCCACTGGGCGTCTCAACGTGCAGCCGGAGGAGTGTCTGTTCATTGGCGATGGTGATAGTGACGAGTTGAGCGGGGCGCACGCGCTGGGGATGTCAACCAAGATGCTTGTGGATCCAAACCTGCTGGATACGGATCGTCGTGATGTTGTAAGTAAATGGGACGGTGCCGTAATCAACTCGCTCGCGGATTTGTTCAACGATTCGATTGAGTGAAACGTCAAAGAGGTGACTTGCGTGGCGTATTGGAATACGAATGTGCCCCCTCCAGCTAGAAGATCCGGTATGAGTTCGAGGAGAACACGCGGGACCCACGAAAGGGGTGCGAAACCGGCCCTTTATGGGTCTAAATCACCCCATTTCGCTCATTTGTGGGTCCATCGATTTAAAAAAGTCCATTTTATCAGGGAGTTTGCGCGCGACTCGTATATCTACACAATCTTTGAGGGACCCAGTGAAATTCAACGACTGATTATTGCGCGCGCCATTTCTGGCGTGCAGATTAGGTAGTCTCAAGCCCAAGCCGTACAATGGCGGGCCTTTGGATCTCTCGACTGCCAACAGTGCCCGTCGACGATGACCCTCGGAGCTTCCACTTTTAGGTCTCCTTGGACCCGATGATGGGTTTGGGTCACACAATGAGAATCATGAGTTCACTACCGAAAAAATAACGCTATAATTCTGTACATGACCACGCTACCCATCGCCGATGCTCGAGCTCAGTTGTCCAAATTGGTCGACGAAGCCAACTCAACGCACGAACGTTTCGAAATCACGAAGAACGGACACCGAGCCGCCGTGCTCATGGGGGCCGACGACTACGACGCCATGCGCGAGACAATTGCCGTGCTGTCCGACCCAGCGCTGCTGCTCGCTCACCAGGAGGGCGTGCAAGCGTTTTCGGAAGGTGATGTTCTCAACAGCGATCAACTCGCCGAGGCAATGAAGAATGCCGGGCGTAGTGTCGACACCAAGTAGTGATCGATACAACCTTCTCATCGCCCGATCGGCAGCAAAGGCGCTCTCTGACGTGCTTCCCGAGAAAATCGCGCATGCGGTGTATGAATTCATCACAGGACCATTACTCGACAACCCTCAGCGCGTTGGAAAACCGCTCGGGCCACCCCTGGCACCGGTGCACTCTGCGCGCCGTGGGGACTATCGAGTGCTGTACCTCATCGATGACGCGATGCATACGGTGAAGGTGACCGCGATCCGACTTCGTGCCGACGCGTACCGGTCGTGAACCACTGAGATCGACCTCAGCCATGTCGGAACGGTTCGCGCAATCTGACTTTGAGGGCGCTGGAGGACTCGACGCTTTCGAGGGAGGTTCATCACGTCGATCGTCGACACCGAAACCCGCTTGGCCGCCAGAACCCCGCCGCGCAACCATTCGCCCGAACTCACAGGTCATTACCCGCGTAGGAGAGGTTGAAGCTCTTGTTGACGAGTGGAAAGTCCGGCACGATCGTGTCGATCAAAGCAAGGGGCAACGCGGGCCACGCGAAGAACGAGGGGTCGACGATTTTGACTCGGCGCAGCGTCCCGTCGGGGCCGAAGTCGACGCGGTGCACGATCGCCCCGCGCCACCCTTCCGCGATGCCCGTGCCGTGACCTTCTCGAACGTCGAACTCATCCCCGCGGAATTCGAGCGGCCCCTCGCGCGCTACGAGGTCGCTAAGCAAGCGAAGGGACACGTCGACCTCATCACAGCGCACCTCGAATCGGGCGAGTACGTCGCCACCTTCGCGTGACACGGAGAATGAGCTGGCGGGCAACGCGACGAAGGAGTGCGCCCAACGGGCGTCGTTCTTAAGGCCCGAGGCCCGTGCGACGACCCCGAGCACGCCTAAGTCGCGGACTTGCTCGATCGAAAGCACGCCGGTACCCGTGAAGCGGTCCATCACGATGCTGTTAGAACGCGCCAGCGTGACCAACTCGTGGAACTGCGCGCCGATGTCGTCGAGTTCCTCCCTGGTCGGCAGGACCCGTAGCGTGGCCCCGCCGTACTGCACCCCACCGCGCAAGAGGCGATGGCCCGTCACGGCGTCGTTGAGCGTCAAGAGGCGCTCGCGCAACGTCAGTGCGCGCGCGTTGGCGAGGCCGAAGCCGACGTCGTTGCACAACACGCCGACGTCGGCGACGTGGTTGTACAGTCGTTCGAGCTCGAGCAGGATCGCGCGCAGTTCGCGGCCCCGCTGGCCGACCTCGATGCCGAGGGCCTCTTCAACGCCCTGGACGAAGGCGAGACTGTGGCCAACGGCGCTGTCGCCCGAGATCTTTTCGGCGAGGTTCAGGGCGAAGGCCAGGTCCTGGCCCTCGAAGAGTCGCTCGATACCCTTGTGCACGAACCAGAGGCGAGCCTTCATGCGCACGATGGTCTCGCCCAGCACCCAGAAGCGAAAGTGTCCGGGCTCGATGACGCCCGCGTGCACCGGGCCGACCGGTATCTCGTAGACCCCGTCGCCCTCGACCTGGGCGAAGGGGAAAGGGTCAGCGTCGAGGTTCATTGGGGGCTGGGCCCCCGCGTCACTGCGCATGGGGTGCCATCGAAGGGGCCAGTGCTGGTGCAGCACCAGACGGCGCAGTTGGGGATGGCCAACGGGTTCGACACCGAAGAGGTCGTGCATCTCGCGCTCGAATCGACTGGCGGAGTAACTGAGGTGGGCAATCGAAGGCAGTCGCGGATGGTGCGAATCGAGCAACACCCGCAGTTCGACGCGCTGGTCGGGCGGACCGTCGAGGAAGAGGTAGACCACTTCGATGACCGCACCGTCGTGGCGGGCAGCGACGAGTGCGAGTCGATAACCGTCGTCGAACAACAGACGGGCCGCCTCGGTGAGTTCGTCAGCCTCGCAGTCGAGCACCCTGCGACGCGGCCGCTCGCTGAGGATCCACTTTATGTTGAACGGGTGCTGGGTCATTTCACGATCACCATCGCGGCCGCTCGCAGTAGGGTGTCGAGCGGCCACGCGAGCACGCCGAGTGCGCCGCATCCCACGAGCGCGCCGACCAGGGGAACGGTGACGATGGAGGGGCTCTTGTGCACCGGCTCCCCATCGGGGCGAGCGCCAAAGAGCATGTGGCGCCCGTGCGACATCACTGATCCAAAGATCACCGCCATCAGCACGAGCGAGACCGCCGCCACCCAGCCCAGGCCCACGTGCACCTCGGCGCGCAGCATGTTGAGTTCGCTGATGAACAGGCTGAAGGGCGGCAGTCCGAGCAGGGCCACGAGGCCGAAGGCGAACACGCCACCCAGGGCCGGACGACGGGCCAACAACGCCTTCACCTGGTCGATCTCCGTCGTTCCCTCGACGAGCAGGATCTCACCGGAGGCGAGGAAGAGCACCGCCTTCGCGAGTCCGTGGCCGAGCACGTGCAGCAGCACCGCGGCGATGGCGAGCGGTGTGCCGGCGGCCGCGCCCAGCGAGATGAGGCCCATGTGCTCGACGCTGTGGTACGCGAGCATGCGCTTGTAGTCGCGCTGGCTGAGCAACAGCGACGCGGCGACCGCCAGCGAAAGGAGGCCCACCGTGACGAACAGCATCCGCGGGAACTCCACTCCTAAGGCTCCGTCGGCGATGGCCTTCAGTCGCAGCAGCACGTAGAACGCCACCGTCAGTAGCACCCCGGACATCAGGGCCGACACCGGCGCCGGCGCCTGACTGTGCGCGTCGGGCAGCCAGCTGTGCATGGGCGCGAGACCGACTTTGGTGCCGTAGCCGAGCACCAGCAGCGCCAGGGCGAGACGCATGACCCCCGGGTCGAGATGGTGCGAGACGCTCATGAGCGAGGTCCACTGCAGCGACACGTGCGCGTCGTGGCCGACGTGCAGCGCGGCGAGGTAGACGAGCACGGTGCCGAGGAAGGCCAGCGCGATGCCCACCGAACAGATGATGACGTACTTCCACGACGCCTCGAGGGCACCTCTGGTGCGTCGGTGGCCAACGAGGAACGTGGTGATGATCGTGGTCGCCTCGACGGCTACCCACATGACGCCCACGTTGCCCGCAGTGACCGCGAGCAGCATCGTCGTGATGAAGCCCTGGACGAGCACCGCGTAGAGCGTCGCGTGACGCGCGCTCGAGCGACCCGAGGAGACCTCGTGATCGAGGTAGCGCACGCTCTGGCACACGGCCAAGAGGCCGATCGCCCCGATGACGATCACCATGAAGGCGCTCAGCGCGTCCACGCGCAGGACGCCAGAAAATTCCGACAGCGCGGCGTGGTGCACGACCTGTACGGCGAGCACGACGCCCGTGACGAGCACGAAACCGAGCGACGCCGTGCACAGCCACCCGACCCAGCGCCGCCACGGTACCGCCGCCACCACGCCGCCCGTCACGGCCGGCACGAGCAAGAGGACGAGGGCGAGCATCAGTCGTGCAGTTCCTGGAGTTGGTCAAGGTCGAGGACCGCGAACTTGGACCACAGTTGCACCGCCAACACGCGCAGCACCACGACGACCAAGAGGACGTCGAGGGACGCGCCCAACTCCACCAGCAACGGCACGCCGGCCGTCGCGAGAAAGGCGACGAGCGCAATGCCGTTGTCGACGAGCAAGAGGCCCACGATCTGCGACGCGGCCTTGCGGCGAACGACCATCGAGAAGAAACCGATCAGCAGCGTCGCGAGGCCGAGCGGGATGAGTCGTCCGGCACTGGTCGCCACGAGCGCGACGACGGGGCGGGTCGCGCCGTAGGCGAGGAAGGTGAGGGCCCCGGCACCCACCAGTGACGTCGGCACGTTAACGAGGGGTGACGTTTCGCGACTCGAGGGCTCGTTGGCCAGCACGCGTTTGACGAGCGTGGGAATTACGAGGCCCTTGGCCGCGAGGACCAGGCATCCCACGACGACGAGTACGTCGTCGTGACGGTGAACTCCGAGCACCAGGGCGACGACGCCGAGGGCCATCCCCTGGACGGCCAGCGCGCGCACGATCGCCAGGAGCGATCGTCGCCACAAGGTGACGAAGGCGCACAGGATCACCAGCCCGGCGGCGATCTCCAGGAGGCTCGAGTACGTGGCGTTGTTCACCGCGCGACCACCGCGGTCACCGCACCGAGCAGGGCGAGCACGAAGCCGCCCGCCAGCAGTTCGGGCAGGCGAAAGAGACGCATCTTGGCCGTGAAGACCTCGAAGACGGCGATCGTGACGCCGGCAGCGGCGACCTTGGCGCCGAGCGCGACGAGCCCCACGCTGAAGGCCAACACCCCTGGTCGCTCCGCCACCCCCAAGGGGACGAGCAGGTTCATGAGCAGGCCAAGTAAGAACATGAGGCGCATCGACTCGCCCAGGATGATCAGGCCTAAGTCTGGGCCGGAGTACTCGAGGACCATCGCCTCGTGGATCATGGTGAGTTCGAGGTGGGTGCTCGGATTGTCGACCGGCAGTCGGCCACTCTCGGCGAGGATCACCACCAAGAACGACGCCAGTGCCAGGATTCGCGCCGGACTGGCGATGAGCGCCGGATGGTCCAAACCGACGCGCACGAGCGCGGGCAGGTTCGACGTGCGAGCGGAAATCGCCATGGCCAGGATTGCCACCAGCAGCGCCGGTTCGCAGAGCGCCCCGATGGTCATGGACCGGCTCGCACCCATGCCGCCAAAGGCCGTGCCCGTATCGAGGGCGCTGAGCGCGAGCATGAGCGAACCGAGCAGCAGCACGAAGATGACCGCGAAGAAATCCGAACTCTGCCCGAGTGGTGGACGGGTCGTCGCTAGGGGCGACACCGCCGCGACGACGACCGTGGTCGCGACGAGGACGACCGGACCGGCGCCGAAGACCCAGCTTGATTCCTTCGGTCGCAGGCGCTGCTTGGCGAAGAGCTTTCGTAGGTCGGAGAGAGGCTGATGGATGGGCGCGCCGGCGCGGCCTTCGAGCCGACAACGAACCTTGCGCATCAGTCCGAGCAGGAGCGGTCCACCGACGACGATGGCGCCCACTTGGACGAGCGCCACCGCGACCTGCGTTAGGACGTGGGCGAGGTCGTTCACGTCACCACCACCAAGACGATCACGAGTGCCACGAAACCGTAGGCGAGGTAGCGGTGCACGCTGCCGTTCTGGAACCAACGCGCGCGCTGGCCCCACCATCGCACGCCGGCAATGAAGGGGCGATAGAACTGACGTTCTATGACGTCGTCATTCGTCGTGCGATAGGCAATGCGTTCGATGTAGTAGCGCGACTCGACGAGATGGCTGACGTTGAGGTCGCGCGAGGGGCGAACCACGTCGTCGAACACCCGCTGCAGCGGTTCAGCGAAGGAGGTGGCCGTGTACTGCATGCGCGCCGTCTGCACCCTTCGACCCGACCCCCACGGTTCGACCGGATTGACCGCGGGCCAGACGCTCCGGCGTCGATGGGCCAGTCGTCGTATCACGATCATCGCCAGGGCCGCCACCGCTAAGCCCGCGGCGAGCAGCGACGGTGCTAAGACACCGCGCAGTCCGAGCAGGTGCAGCGAGACCCATCCGCTTGCTGATGATGTGGCGCCGACTCGACCCGCGCTCGCCGCGGCACGCTCTATCGCCGGCAACACCAGCATCGGCACGAGCCCAAGCACGAGGCACAGCGCGCCGAGCGCCCCGGCGCCGAGGCGCATGGTGATCGCGACCTCGTGTGCTTCGGCCGTCTCGTCGCAGCGCGGTCGTCCGAGAAACCCGATCCCCGTGGCCTTGACGAACGCGGCGATCGTGAGCCCCCCGGTCAACGCCACGGCGGCGACCGCGACCGTGACGCTGATCACGACCGACGTATTGGACGTGGGTAGTCCGTGCAGGAGACCTTGGAGGAGCAGCCATTCACCAACGAACCCGTTGAAGGGAGGAACGGCCGACACCGCGAGCGCGCCAGCGAGAAAGACGGCGCCCGTCACGGGCATTCGTCGCATCAGTCCGCCGAGTCGATCCAAGTCTCTCGTCCCCGTGGCGATCTGCACCGCGCCCGCCGCGAGAAAGAGCGCCCCCTTGAAGACGGAGTGATTGACCATGAGCAACAGTGCGGCCACCATGGCGACGGCGGCGACTGTTCGATGGCCCGAGGCGGCGAATATGCCCGACGCGCCGAGTGCGATTAACACCAGACCCATGTTGTCGGCGGTCGAATACGCGAGCAGCCTCTTAAGGTCCGAACTCGTTGCCGCGTAGAGCGCGCCGTAGAGCGCCGACACGACGCCGAGGGCGCTCACGAGCAACCACCACCAGTCCGGCCCGCCCCCGAGGAGTTCGTTGCCCACAAGGACGATGCCGTAGATACCGAGGTTGACCATGGCCCCGGACATGAGCGCCGACGCCGGACCCGGCGCTTCGACGTGGGCTTTGGGCAGCCAGACGTGCAGAGGCACCGCGCCGGCCTTCGATCCAAAGCCGAGAAGGGCGGCCACGAAGATCGTGCCGCGCATCGCGCCCGAGAGGTGTCGCGCGTGCGCCTCGATGTCGGCGAAGGTCTGACCACCCGAGTGGGCCGAGAGCAGAACCAGTGCCAGAAGAATGGCCGCCGCGCCGGCGTGGGTCATTACCGCGTACCACTGGGCAGCGCTTCGTGCGGCCTCGCGGCGCGATTGGTCGGTCAGTACCAGCACCAACGAAGTGAGGGCCATCACTTCCCAGAGCACGAGGAAGGTCGCCACGCTGGCGGCGAAGGGCACGAGAAGCATGCTCGTCACGAACAACGGCAGCGCGCTCGAAGCGCTGCGCGTGGCCAAGCCGTGGCTGGCGTAGCCCAACCAATAGAGCGTCGACGCCAACGCCACCACTGAAATCGCGATGACGAAGAGGGCGCCCAACGGATTGAGCACCATGGTCACACCAGTGAAGGGCAGTAGTGCACTCGTTGACAGCGCGACGACGTGGCCGCTATGGAGCACCGACACCGCAGTTACCAGCGCCGCGGCGCATGAGACCCACGTCAACGCTACGGCCGCGCCTACGCGGCTCGACACCGGCAACGCCGCACCGAAGACGGCCGCCATCGCGCCGGCGAGTGCGACCGTTACCACGCAGGCCTCGTTCACCGCCCGGTCAGACCCCTCAACGCTTCGACGATCACCTCGGGACGAGGCGGACAACCTGCGATATGAAGATCGACCTGCACCACGTCGCTGACCGATCCTTCGACACCGTACGCGCCCTTGAAGATCCCGCAATCGTGCGCACAGTCGCCGAGGGAGATGACGAGCCGCGGCTCAGGCATCGCGTCCAACGTCTTGCGTAGTGGATCAGACATGTTCTTCGTGACCGGCCCGGTCACCAAGAGGGCGTCGGCGTGGCGTGGCGACGCGACGAGTCGCACGCCATATCTCTCCGCGTCATAGACCGGTGCGAAGGCGGACGCGACTTCAAGCTCGCAGCCATTGCACGAGCCGGCGTCGACGTGACGAATTTGGAGTGATCCGTGAAGACCCGTTGAGAGATGTTGCGAATTCGGCGGCCCGCCCAAGTCTTTGACGACCTTCGAGGGATGAAGAACGGTCTGCAGGAGGAGACGAAACGTCATAATTCCGGTTTCCCTCTTCGCCAGTGGAGCGGACTATCAACAGTACCATCGATATTTTGAAGGGAACGAGCTCGCCTAAGGCGTTACGGTCCCGGCTTTAAACGATCGAGCGCGGTCTCGAGGCTGGCGAGCGGCCGCAATAGTATCGGGCGGTGGACGAAAGGATAGGGTCACTGGCCGATCAGCTCGTGGCGATTCGGTTCCAAGAAGAGCCCTTGCGGGCGGCGTTGCTCGGATTACCAGACGGCGACCTTGCGCTCGGCGATCTCTCACGAAACGCTGAAGTGGCCCTACTGGCGGCTTACTCCTCGCTGGCGGCGGCCGCGACGTCGTTGCACGACCGAGTCGCCGGCGAGGGTGCAACTCTCGACGAGATTGAGCTCGTTACGCTCGACCACGTCCGCTTTAGCGCTGCCAACAGAGTCGATGAGTTAGGTGTGCGTGGCGTCGAGTTCACCATCAGTGACTTTCATAACTCGCCCCTTTCGATGCTGCTTGGTGTTCTCTACCAGTTACCTCTCGACACCGCGGATCGCAAGGTAGGACACTTGCGACGACTCGCCTCGATGCCGGCTTATTTGGAAGGAGCCGCCGAGCGCCATCGCGACGGCGCCGCCGGCGGGCGCGTACCGACGGCCCGAGGCGTGCGCGCGGCGCTGGCCCAGATCGACACGGTACTGGAGAAGTCTGATCTGAGCGGTCTTCGACGGAGTCTCGACGACGGTGACGATAACTTCGCCGCCGACCAGGAACGGGTCATTGAATTGTCAGTGCGACCCGCGCTCGAGCAGTACCGCGCGTTCTTGACGCGCGAGGCGTTGCCCGTTGGTCGTTCCGATGACCAACCGGGTCTTCGTTGGTTGCCGGACGGGGATGAGGCGTACCACCTGTTGGTGCGCGCCCATACCTCTGGCGCAAGAACGCCCGAGGAACTTCACGCCATGGGCATCGCGATCACTGAGCGTTTGCACGAGGAGTTCGCCGAGGTCGGTGCACGGCTCTGGGGTACGAGCGACGTGACGGAGATTCACTCGCGACTTCGTAGCGACCCGGACCTTCGCTACGCCGACAGCGACGAGATTGTCGTCAGCGCGATCGATATCGTTCGTCGAGCCGAACTGGCGGCTCCGGAATGGTTCGGTGTCGTGCCGTCGGTGCCCTGCGCAGTCGAACCCGTCCCCGACGCCCTCGCGGACGGATCGGCGCCCGCTTATTACTTTCGCGGCGCCCTTGATGGTTCGAGGCGCGGCACGTACTTCATTAACGCCACCAAACCACACGAGCGCTATCGCCATATGGCCGAAGCGATTGCGTTTCACGAAGCCGTTCCCGGTCACCACTTCCAACTGGCCATCGCCCAGGAACGAAAGGGCGGCCACGTCGTCTTCGCGGTCTTTGGCGACACGGCGAGTGCCGAAGGTTGGGGACTCTACGCCGAGCGTCTCGCCGACGAAATGGGTCTCTACAGCGGAGATCTAACGCGTCTGGGAATGTTGAGCACCGACGCGTGGCGCGCCGCGCGACTGGTAGTCGACACTGGTATCCACGCGATGGGATGGTCACGCCAGAAGGCGATTGACTGGATGGCGACCCACGTGCCCATGAGCCAAGTCGAGATCAATTCCGAGGTGGACCGCTACGTAGTCAACCCGGCCCAGGCGCTCTCCTACATGGTGGGTCGGCTCGAACTCGAGGCACTTCGGCGTGAATCAGCCGCACGCCTGGGCGAGAAGTTCTCGGTTCGTGACTTCCACGACGTCGTGTTGCGGACCGGACCGGTAGCCCTACCGGCCCTCGCGGCAGCGGTGAATCGTTGGATCGTCGCCGGAGGGCGCGCGCCACTTTAACCGCGCTCGCGCGGACGCTCTTTGCGTTGTTTGCTTTTCGCGACGCCATGATGGTTATGAAAGCCTGAAGCGTGCCTTCGTGAGATCGATTCGATACGCGTAGTTCGGCCCCTTTAGTGGCGTTCCTTCCGCTAGGTAGTGGGTCCTCGCTCGATCTTCGTGTCCCCGAGGTGCCAGTCCTGCGGCGCGAATCACTCGCCACCACGGTACGTCGCCACCGTAGCGAGCCATCACCGTCCCGACGGCCCGCGCGCCGCCGGTGCCTAGGGTCGCCGCCACGTCGCCGTACGTCATAACGCGTCCGGGCGGGATAGCGCGCACAATCTCTAAAACGTGCTCAACGAAATCAGAGGTGTCGCCGTCGGCGTTCAATGTTTCTTCTTCAAAAGGATGCAGCCTTTGCGGGATTCGGCGCCAGAAGGTTCTCTTCGCGATCGAGCTTGAATGTTAAATGAATCGTAGACTTGAGATCCGTAACGAAATACCCCAAGGAAGTTTCCGGCGCCCTGGCCCAACTACGCCGATCCTAAGCGAGGCGGAAAAGATGAGCACTCGGATTCGAGAATCTCTGGGATCAATAAGGTCATCGTGAGGAGGTTGCGCCCGTGAAGATTGTCACCTTGTGTACGGGCAACGTCGCTCGCTCGGTGATGTTGGGCTACATGCTGACCACGCTTAGTGAAGTGAACGGGCTTGACTGGAAGATTCGCACCGCTGGTACTCACGTCATCGAGGGCAGTGCGATGAGCTCACGGACCAAGGACGCTCTGATCTCCCTACGCGACGTTGGTGAACACCAGTACGGCGCGCACCGAAGCCATCAACTGAACGACGACGACGTTGCGTGGGCTGACGTCATTGTGACCAGCGAGGCCAATCACGTCAACTTCGTGCGGGCGAACCATCCCGGCGGCTCGGAGAAGACGGTCCTGCTCGCGCAGTTCCTTCGCGAAGCGCCACTCGACGTCAGCCCTAGTGAGCAGATTCGTCGGGTGGCACTCCTGGCGCCCTCGGGGCTTTTTGATGTGGATGATCCGGCCGGGGGGGATCAAGCGACGTACGACGAGTGCGCAGCAAAGTTGTGGGCGATGGCGCAAGCCTTCGCCACCGTCGTGGCCGATGAGGAGAGTTACTAGTCCAGTTCGACTGATCGCAGGCCACCCCACGCGAGGGTGGCACTGCGTTGGGCGAGTCGTTCCGCGACGCCGGGACCGGGTGTTGGCCAACCCTTACCTTCTTGTTGGATCAGCCACGCCGTCGCGGCGCCTTCGGCGATACCGACCACGCCAGCGGCGAGTTGTCGTCGGTGATCGGGCTTGATACGTACGGCGATGAGCGGCTCGAGGAAGGAAACGAGGCCGAGTTCGACGTTGCGCAGGTCGCCCCTGGTCTCACCTTCGTGGGAGTGGATGAAAAGAATGCGAAAGGCGTCCGTTTCACTGACGACCATTTCGAAGTAGACGCGAAAGGCGACTTCGATCTTGGCGCGTGGTGCTTCAACGTCGCCAACGGCGACGCGCAGTGAAGTGAGAAGCTTTTCGGCGGTCTGGTTGACAATCTCGCGGTAGAGCTCGGTCTTGGACTCGAAGTACTGGTAAAGAATTGGCTTGGTGAAGCCGGCCACTTTGGCGATGTCGTCCATCGTGGTCGCTTGGAAGCCGCGCTCGGCGAAGATGGACCTCGCCACCAGAAGAAGCTGTTCGCGTCGTTCCCCGTGGGGCGTGCGCTCGACCTGGACGGATCGCTCGTCATTAATGACCATACGACGAGAGCCTAGTTGGCGTTACTTAAGGCCTACCACCGCCAAAAGTGTGCGCAATCGCTGGGGAAGCTCCTCCAGATTGAAGTGGCGGCGAGCAATTTCTGCGTTGTGGCAAAAGAGTTCGTCGTCGGGACTGTCGAGGAACTCGACTACTCCTTCGACGTCATCGAGATCAAAGAATTGAAAGCCAAATGAGCGAATCTCTTCCAGCACCGGGTAGGGGTAGACGGCCAAGGGGCGACGGTGCGTGACCGACTCGAGCACAGGATTGCCGAAGCCCTCCCACGTCGAGGGCAACGTCACGAGGTCGGCGGCGGCGTACGCGTCGTGAATGGTGAGACTCTCTGGAAGACCAAGGCGAACGTCGACGTTCGATTCGGCGAGCAGGGTCGTCAAGGTGGGACCGTAACCATCTTCGGCGGGACCGAGCAGCCAGAGCACCGCGTCGAGCGCCGTCGCGAGCTCGAGCGCGCCCGCCACGTTCTTTCGCGGAATCGCGCGCGCGGGAAGAAGAATCAGTTGTTCGTTCTCAAGGCCGAGTGTGAGGCGCGCGCGGTCGCGTCCACCGTGGGGAGGATCACAGTCAAATGAGTTGTAGATCGTGTCCGCGCTGACGCCGCGCTCTTCGAGCTCTCTGCGAGAAAGGTCGTTGATGGTGACGTGGAGCCAGAGATCTTGATCGCGCGGCGTCGCTTCGTCGCGCCACTGTTCTCGCTGCCAAGGAAGATCGTGGTGATGAAAGATCGCGGCACGCTGCTCGAGTGCTTGATAGAGAACGTCGCGCGCGGGAACGTTGAGGGGAAGTGACGCGAGATTCTCCACAATCACGAGATCAACGTCGTTGATCACTTGGCAAACGGCGTCGAGCGACGGCGACGTAGTCGCGCCAATGGCGAGTTCAGGCATAAGGACGTCGGCGTCGCCGTCGCCCGCGAGCGTCGTGACGTCGTGGCCTAGCGTTCTCAGCGCGTCAATCCACTTGGCCGCTTCGATACTCACGCCGTCGTTAGCGCCCAAGCGAAAACTCACAACAGCGAGGCGGGCCACTCGCCAAGGCTACGCCGGAGTCGTATTTCCCCTCCAGTAGTAGAGTTGGCCCCGGCAGTGACCCCTCGTCGATGCCCTTGCAGTGGAGGAACTTCGGTGGCGAAACGCGCACTGATTACTGGAATTACGGGCCAAGACGGTTCCTACCTGGCCGAACTCCTGCTCGAGCAGGGTTACGAAGTCATCGGCCTCATGCGTCGCAGTTCCACGGTCAACATCGAACGAATTAGCCACATCCAAGAGCACCTGACTTTGGTGTCGGGTGACTTGATGGACGAGGTCTCGCTCATTCACGTACTTCGTGACTATCGCCCCACCGAGGTCTACAATCTCGCCGCGCAGAGCTTCGTCCAGGCCTCGTGGGCCCAGCCGGTCTTGACGGGTGAGGCAACGGCGCTCGGCGTGACGAGAATGCTTGACGCAATTCGCATTGTTGACCCCGAGATTCGTTTCTATCAAGCGAGTTCGTCCGAGATGTTCGGTCGAGTTCGCACGGTCCCCCAAGACGAGAGCACTTCCTTCTACCCGCGCAGTCCCTACGGCGTCGCGAAGGTCTACGGCCATTGGATCACGGTCAACTACCGCGAGAGTTATGGACTGCACGCCTCGAGTGGCATTCTTTTCAATCACGAATCACCGCGCCGCGGCATCGAGTTCGTCACTCGTAAGGTGACTCACGGTGTCGCGCGCATTAGGGCCGGCCTCGACAGCGAACTTCGTTTGGGCAACTTAGAGGCGCAACGAGACTGGGGTTACGCCGAGGACTACGTGCGCGCGATGTGGTTGATGCTCCAACGAGATTCGCCCGACGACTTCGTGATCGCGACCGGTACGACGCACGCGGTGCGCGAACTGTGCGAAGTGGCCTTTGGCATCGCCGGACTGAACTACGAAGAGTTCGTCCGGGTCGACCCCGCGTTCATTCGACCAGCTGAAGTCGACCTACTGGTAGGCGACGCCACGAAAGCGCACGACGTGCTCGGCTGGAAGTGTGAGACAGACTTCTACGCGCTGATTGAAATGATGGTTGACGCCGACGTCAAAGCGCTCCAGCGCTAATCCTTGAGCATGGGTAGTTCGTCGCCGGTCGTCGTGCTTCGCGACGCCGTCGTTCTCGTCAGCGGATTTCCATTGCTCAGTGGCGCCAACCTTGAACTCGCGGCGGGTTCACTCACTGTCGTCACTGGCGCCAATGGTGCCGGCAAGACGAGCCTGTTGCGACTCCTCGGCGGACTCGCGGCGCTCTCGAGCGGAACGGGCGAAGTGAGCGGGATTGATCTTCGCAGTGGTGATCTTCGTGAACTTCGGCGACGCGTTGGATGGCTCGGCCACGAGGGTTCCTTCTACGACGACTTAAGCGCCGAGGAGAATCTCGTCTTTGCCGCGAAGGCTCTCGAGCGTCCCTTGGGTGAGATTCCAACGGTGCTGGAGCGCGTGGGATTGGCAAGTCGCGCTTCGACGGCCGCGAGACAGTTGAGTGCCGGTCAACGCCGTCGGCTGGGTCTGGCGTGGTTGCTCCTTCGCCGGCCAGAGCTCTGGCTCTTGGACGAACCGTACGCGTCACTCGACGACGAGGGTCGAACCTTTTTCGACCAACTCATCGGTGACGTTGTTCGAAGTGGCGCGACGGTTGTCGTGAGCGCGCACGACCCGCTTCGCTCCAGTGCGCTGACGCCACGCACGCTCACCCTGGCCGGCGGTCTCGTCGTCGAGGATCGCTCGTGATCCGTATCGCGCTGCTCGTCGCGGCGAAGGATCTGCGTATCGAACGACGAAGTCGTGTGCTGCTCTGGCAGGTGCTGCCCTTTGGCGTGATGGCTCTCGTCCTCTGTGGTCTGGCTTTGGGTCCCCAACACGCGGGTCACTCGAGCGCCGGCCCGGGGCTCTTCTATTTGGTCATGCTGCTCGTGGCGCTCTTGGTGATTAATCGCAGTCAAGTCATCGAAGGCTCACCCGGCACCAAGGCGTCGGTCGCCACCCTCGGACTTGACCCGGCGGGTGTCTTTTTGGGTAAGGCGCTGGCCCTGATGGTGGAGCTGTGGCTGATGGGCGTCGTGCTGCTCGCCGGTTCGGTGTTACTGCTCCACACCGCGCTCGTAGGCACCTTGTCGGCCCTACCTAGTGTGCTGGTCACCCTGGCGGCGCTGGGCGCCGCCGGCGCGCTCTATGGGGCGTTGAGCGGGGGCGGGCAGGGTCCGGCTACCTTGCTGCCGGTGCTGTCATTTCCGGCGTTCGCGCCCTTGCTCATCGCCGGCGAGCGCTCCTTCAGCGCGGCCCTGTACGGTGGCGCTCTCTGGCAGTGGTGGGTAATTTCCCTCGTAGCACTGGCTGCCTACGTAGCCATCGGCATTCTCCTTTACGGTGTTCTAGAGGAATCATGATTAAGCAACTCTCCCAACGACTACTCGGACCGGTCACGCTCGTACTGCTGGCGCTGACCCTGTGGCTGGGACTGTGGGTCACCCCATCCTTCGAGATCCAAGGGAACCTCGCGCGGCTCGTCTACGTGCACCCGGCCATCGCGTGGGTCGCGCTCTACGTCTCTTTTGGCACCGCGACGATCGCCAGCGCGCTCTACCTGTGGCGGCGCACTCGTTCAGCGGTCGTGGACCGCGTCGCGCACTGCGCAATGGAAGTCAGTGTGGTATTCATCATCCTCACGCTCATCACCGGCTCGATTTGGGGTCGGCCCGCCTGGGGCGTGTGGTGGGCGTGGGACGCGCGGCTCACCTCGACCGCGATACTGGGTGTCTTCGCACTCGCGTACTTGGCGCTTCGTCGAGCGAACGACGACCCCGAGTTGCGGGCCCGTCGCAGTGCGGTCTTGGCGTTGCTCGCCGCGATCAACGTGCCGATCATTCACTTTTCCGTGCAGTGGTGGAAGACCCTGCACCAAGGTGCGACCGTCTTCACGCCCGACCACGGTTTGAAGATTCACGGCACGCAAGCCTGGACACTGCTGATCAGTTTTGTCGGCTTCACCGTGCTCTTTTTTTGGCTACTGCGCGCGCGCTACCGACTGGAAGTTCTACGTGACGAGCGATACGCCGCGTCCTTAGAAGAGGCGCTCGTACAACGTCGTCGTGAGGGAGTTTGCTGATGAAGTACGTCGTCGCGGGCTACTCCTTCGCCTTTGGGGGGTTAGCGCTCTACGCGCTGTCAATCTGGTGGCGAGGACGACGTGCTCGACGCTGACGCTCCTCTCGATCTCACTCCCGTCGCCGCGCCGCCTACGAAACGTCGCGGTCGTTGGCGTTCAATTGGCGTGCTCGCAATCCTCGCGGCCGCAGTGCTGGCGCTGCTCAGTCAAGGCCTGCTGCACTCCCTGAACTACTTCGAATCGATCGATCAGGCCATGCACTCGCGCGCCACCCTTGGCACCAAGACCATTCGATTAGAGGGCATCGTCAAAGCCCACACGATCGATCGCACCTCAATCGGCGCGTCGTTTTGGATGAAGGGTGGTGGCCACGAGGTCTTCGTCAATGCGCACGGCTCACCGCCTCAACTCTTTCAAGCCAATATTCCGGTCGTGGTGGTTGGACACTTCACGAGTTCGACGTCGGACACGTTCGACGGCACCCAGATACTGGTCAAACACACGGCGTCCTATATCGCAGCACACCCCAAGCGCGTGAAGGCCCCTAACGGGACGACGCGATGATCTTGACGTGGCTCGGGCGCGCGGCGCTCTACGTCTGTTTCGTTGGCGCAGTCGGTGGCATTGTCGAACAAGGGCGCGCGCTCCGTCAAAAACGCGCGTCACGCGCGCGTTGGTGGGCGCTGCTCTCGGTCCTGGGCATCATCGGCGCCATTGGCGTCATGGAGTTCGCGCTCGTCACGCACAATTTCTCCCTCGCCTACGTCGCGGAAAATAACGCGACCTTCACGCCGCTGCTGTACTCGATCACGGGCCTCTGGTCGGCGCTCGAAGGTTCACTCATGCTCTGGGTGTTGCTCCAGTGCGCGATCACGTTGGGCGTGCTGCTCTACTACCGGCGCGAGAAAGACGACACGGTCGTCGGTTGGGCCACCATCGTGCTCTTCGCTGTCGGCGCCTTCTTCACGCTGCTCATGATGGGCCCGGCCGATCCCTTCATCCACAACGCCGCCCACGTTCTCCAGGGCGCCGGCCCGAACGCTTTGTTACAGGACAACCCCCTGGTCGCGATCCACCCGCCGCTGCTCTACCTGGGCTTCGTGGGCTTTAGCGTTCCCTTCGCCTTCGCCATTGCAATGTTGATCACCGGTCGGGTGCAAGACCGTTGGCCCTTGGAACAGCGCCGCTGGACGGTGCTGGCGTGGGGCTCGCTCTCGCTCGGGATTGTGCTCGGCGCGTGGTGGAGCTACCAGGTGCTCGGCTGGGGTGGGTTCTGGGGCTGGGACCCGGTGGAGAACGCCGCGTTGTTGCCGTGGTTAACGGCGACGGCCTACATTCACTCGGTCATCGTCCAAGACCGACGCGGGCTCTTTCGAGTGTGGAATCTCTCGCTCGCCATCGCGACCTTCGCCCTCACGATTCTCGGTACGTTCTTTACTCGATCGGGCGTTCTCGTGAGCGTGCACGCCTTCTCCTCGAGCACGCTCGGACCTCTGCTCATTGGTCTCTTCTTTGTGGTGGTGGTCGTGGGCGCCGGTCTGCTCGCGTGGCGCGGGGATCGACTGCGAGCGCCCGTGGGCGTCGACCATCCACTCTCGCGCGAGGGACTCTTCGTGGCGAACAACATTCTCTTCGTGGGCTTCGCGATCGTGGTCTTACTGGGCACGATCTTTCCTCTCCTCTACCAAGCGATCAACGGCACGCAGGTCACCGTCGGCACGCCGTACTTCGCCTCCGTCGCGGCGCCCGTGAGCGTGCTGCTGCTCGTACTCATGGCGGTAGCGCCCCTGGTGAGCTGGCGCAGCGCGAACGCGGGCGTGCTGTGGGACCGGATGCGCGTGAGCGCGTGGACGGCGCTCGCGGTCGTGGTCGTGCTACTCGGTGTGGGCATTCGCCGACCAGCCGAAGTCGTCGCGGTCTTTCTCTCGGTACTGGCCGCGGGTGCGGCGCTGCGCACGCTGCGCGGTGCGCTCGTGACGGCGATTCGTCGCGGCTCGTGGCGCCGCGTTCTTCGCTCGCCGACCATCGGCGGCATGATCGTGCACCTCGGTGTCGTGATCTTGGCGCTCGGCATCGTGACCTCGACAACGTACGTCAAGCGCTCCGAGGTCACCCTCGCCACGGGCCAGAGCACCGTCGTCGACGGTCAGTTGGTGAAGTTCTCGGGTTTTCATAACGCCAAAGACGCCCTTCGCACCGCGACACAGTTGAAGGTCACCGTAGACGGACACCAACTACGCCCCGCTATCACCACCTACAACGGTCGAAACGGGCAGACCGTCGGTACGCCCGCGATTGACTCGAACTTGCTGCGCGACGTCTACGTGACCTTCGAGGCCGTGGGGGGGAACGGGTCCACCTCGGGCGCGCAGGTTCGCAACGATCTGCCTACTGGCTCGATCGTGCTCGGCGTCACCGTCGAACCGCTCTTGGCGTGGCTCTGGCTCGGGGGACTCGTTATTGGCTTAGGTAGTGCGCTCTCGTTCTTTCGCCGTCGCTACGACGAGTCCGCGTCATGAAGCGCTCAGTCATGGCCACCGCGCTCGCGGCGATCGTCGTCGTTGTAGCGTTCTCACTCTTCTTAGCGACGCGTCACCCGATCACTAACGCCACCGAGACCCAGAGCCCGCTGCTAGGCAAGAAGGCCCCGGCCTTGACGGGGAAGAAGCTGGGCGGCACTGGGACACTCAGTCTTAAGAAGGACCTGGGCAAGATCGTCGTCGTGAACTTTTGGGCCTCGTGGTGTGGGCCGTGCAAGACCGAAGCGCCTAATCTCTCGACCGTCGCGTGGCAGGAGAGGAACAAGGGGGTCGACGTACTGGGCGTCGTCTTTGACGACACCGTGAGTGCCGCCGAAGCGTTCACGACGCACTACGGCTCGCTCTACCCCTCAGTGATCGACGACGGTGGCGTCCTCGCAAATCGCTACGGTGTCACGTCGCCGCCAACGACCTTCATCATTAACGCGAAGGGCGTGGTCGCGGCGACGCTCATTGGTCCGGTCGGCACTCGACAACTTGAAGAAGTGATCGCGCGGGTGAGGTCGTGAAACTCGCTCGATCCTTTGCTCTGTGGTGCGTGGCGCTGATCGTGGTCGCGGCTTTCGCCGTAGCACTGCATCCACACGGTTCAACGGATAACTCGCGCATCGCGCATCTCGAGACGTTAGTGCGCTGTCCGTCGTGTGACGATCTCTCCGTCGCGGTGAGTAACGCAACGTCGGCCGTGGCCGTTCGTCACGAGATCGTGAAGAAGGTGCACCAGGGTCAAAGTGACAGCCAAATCTTGACCTCGCTCGAGTCGGTCTACGGCACCTCGATTCTTCTCGAACCTCCGACCTCGGGTCTGGGCGCGTTGCTCTGGATCGTGCCGCTGCTGCTCGTCGTCGCGCTTATCCTCAGTGCGATTCGTCTGTCGAGACGGCGATGAACAAGACCGAGCAACAGATTCGCGACGAGATCGCGCTGCGTGAGGCGTCCCTCGCGGACGCCAGAAGAGAACTCGCCGCGGGAGAGCTCTCGGCGACCGAGGCCTCCGCTATTGAACGTCGCGAAGGGGCCGCGCTCGAAAAGGCGCACGGCGAATTGGCAACTCTGGGACCAGCGAGTACGAAACGACGAGCGGTCCGGCGTCGTCGACGTTGGCTGCTACTGAGCGCGCTCGGGTGTTTTTTAATAGCCGCGGTGGTGTTGCTCTGGTCGTCGCTGTCGCCGCGCCAAGCGGGAAACTCCATTACCGGCAACGTCTCGCTCGGTCAGGCGCAGGAGGTCACCCAACTCCTGACCGAGGCACAGGCCGACGTCGCCAACGGCAACGTGGTCGCGGCGCTGAGTGCCTACCAACAGGTGCTGGCGCTTCGCCCCAAGAACGTCGCGGCACTGACCGAGACGGGATGGCTGGACTTTTCCGCCGGCAGTTCGACCACCAATCCCGCGCTCGTCAAAATTGGTGTCGACGACCTACGAACGGCGATTACCGACGGTCCGCGAAACGCGGCGCCACGTCTCTACTACGCGATCGTCGCCGACTCGACGCCCGGTAACAGTGCGCTCGCGAAGCAGGAGTTCCGCGTCTTCCTTGCTCTTCACCCGTCGCGAGGTCAACTTGCGGTTGCTCGTCCCTTCTTGAAGGCATTGGGAATCAAATCGTCGTAGTCGAGTCTCCTACGCGAGTCTCTTCTACGTGAACAACGGATGACCCGTAATGTCCTTTAATCAGCCAGTAGGCAGAAAATCTGCGTCGCGGTCGTTGAGAAGTGAGGTCCTGCGGATTGACGTTGCTAACAGCCCACCGCGTAATTAATCGCTGCACAAACCCTCCGCATCACATCCACATCAACCCGCCCAAGTGGTCCCGTGAGTGAGTCTTGAGCAACAGTGTGGAGGCCATCGCAATTGATGACCGAAGTCTCGTTGATACCTACGTCGTCGTCATCGAAGTCGACTTCTGCGGCGAGACCTCTTCTCGATGTGGAAATTTCGGCAACGGTCACCAGCGCTCGGACGTCGAGCACTTCAGAACGAGTGAGTAACAAAACCGGTCGTCGCTTACTACCGACCTCGGCCAACCAAACTTCACCACGCCTCACGACTCGCCCCATCTTTCGGCGTCCGCCCACGACGAATCAGCGCTCTCGGGATGCCTCTCGTACGCCGCTCGGTCTGAACGCTCCAGTGCCGCGCGAACGGCATCCGTTACTCCTTGGCGCGCTGCGGCTGAAATGTTGATGCCGAGTTCGCGAGCTCGCTCAGCGAGGGTCTCATCGAGAGTGAAGGTTGTCCGTGAAGATGCCATACTTTCATGCTATCAGTAGGTGATAGCATACGAGTACGAAATTCTTCGAATGCGTAACAGTTGTGGCGCAACCTGCGGAACGCAGCGCCAAAGTTTGGCGTGGGCTAGGAGTTCAACGACACAACCGCCAAAGGTCCCACGCCTCGCACTCGTGTCGCCGGAGGTGCCAATGTCCGGCGGAAAACAGTTCATTCGAGTCTTCGGCACCAGATCGACTCAATCAACCATCGGACGTTGGGGTTCACATTAAGGACGCTGCCTCGTTCAACGTCTGATCAAAGTCCATTTGCTCCATGAGCGTCTCGTAACGGCTAACGCGCCGCCGCGCGAAGGCGCCGTAGTCGATATCGAGCATCGAGACACAAAGTTGCACGAGATTCCACATAACTTCGCGCAGTTCCGACACCACTTTCATCAGCGCGAGCACCGCCGTCAACGAAGGATCGCAACGACCAAAGTAACTAGTGAGCAGACTCTCGTCAGCCTCTGGTGAGAGATGATTGTTGGCCGAGAAGTTCGCGAGGTCGAAGAGTGGGTCGCCCATGCCCGCGTACTCCCAGTCGAGTACCCGCAGCGTACCGTCGTGGAGAAAGTTTGTGTTGCGTAGGTCGTTGTGGCAGAACGACGTGGGCGAGAAGGTGCGAACCGACGCAATCTGATCCATTCGGGCGAGCGCGAGCGCGTAATCGAATGGTTCGTCGATGCGTCGGGTGTTCACCAACTCGTGGTACGAGCGCACGACGAGAAACGGGTTGAAGATTGTGGCGATGCGCCCGGCGCCGTGCAGTCGTCGCAACGTTTCGGCCACGTCGCGCAAGAGGGGGTCGACGGCTAAAGAGTTTTGCGAGGGCGAATCACCCGGCAAAAAACGGGTGACCATCCAACCGTCTTCCTTGGAGCGTGCGAGTACTTCTGGAGCGATGCCGATTGATGAGGCCAATCGTGTCGCTTCGTACTCGCAGTCGCGGTCGATGCCGAGGAGGTTGGTGTTCTGGCCGGGAATTCGCAGCACCACTCGCTCGTCCCCGAGGTCGACAACGTAGTTGTCATTGGTGTGCCCGCCGGGTAGTGGTTCGATACGAACCCGACGGTCGGGCCAGAGCTCTTTAATGAGCTCGTCGACGACCTCAGTCATTGGCCGATGGTGCTTGGGTCGCGGAGATCTTTAGAACTACGCCGTCACGCGACAGGTGTCGTCACCGAGGGCCTTGGAGGTCAACGTGACGGTCGTGCGTTCAACGCCGAAGCCTTCGAGCATGCCCGAGATGAGCCCTCGGTCGACGGCGCACAGCACGGGGTGGTGCTGCGCGGCCGAGCCAAAGGGGCAGTTGTCCGACACCACTGAACTCGTCAAATCGTTCCCCTCAGCGCGCGCGTTAAAGCCGTGCGCGGTGAGCAGACCCGCAATTGAAACCATCGCCGTCTTTACCGAACGCGTGGAGTCGCTCGGGCCGACGCCCTCAGTGAGGGTGCGACCGTAGGCGATACCCACGTCGTGGGCCATGGCCTCAGAGGCGTCGGGGCCGAGGCGCTCGAGCGCCATCTCTAAGAGGGCGACGAGCAGGGCGTCGCGGCGAATCGATCCCTCCGTCCTCATGGAGTCATCGAGAATTCGGTACCCCTTGGCCGGGCGGCCAACGGTGGTTTTGGGAACGTTGTCAAAAGTGACGTAGCCACCTTCGGTGAGACGTTCGAGGTGGTGGCGGATGACGTTGGCGTGCACGTCGCAGTGCGTCGCTAACTCAGCGGCCGTGGCCCCAGGATTCTCTCGAAGGTAGAGATAGACCTTTCGACGAGTGTTGTCGCCAAAGGAGTGCGTGAGGCTGGTAACGGTCGCGGTAAAGAGAGCCGGGTCCAGGTCGTTCTCGTTGGGCGTCGTCACGTGTAAAAGTTTACGGGTCGCGGGCCCAAGAGCACCGGTAATCTCAAAGAGCCCATCTAAAGGACTCTCGTGCCGCTTGACCCCCAACTTCGTAGTGAACTCGCCGCGATACGCGAACCCCAGCTCGTTCGGACCTTGGCGGAACTGGGTTTTCTCGGCGTCGTCGAAGAGAGCGGTGGCACGCTGCGCGTGGAGCTCGTCTTGCCGGTGACGAACTGGCCACACCTCGACGCGTTACGTGACGCCGTCCTCGAACGCGCCCCGGGCGCCGAGGTGGAGGTGCGGACAATGAACGACGACGAGCGTCTCGGACTGCGCAACTTTTTACGTGGTGCGATGAGCGCCGACGCCGGAGCGGGTCAACACGATCACGGCGACGCCTCGCCACGGTTTCTTGACAAGCTCTCGAAGACCCGCGTGCTCGGTATCTCGTCAGGTAAAGGTGGTGTTGGTAAGTCGTCGGTGACGGTGAACCTCGCGATCGCCCTCGCCAAGTCCGGTTATCAGGTGGGCGTGCTCGACGCCGACGTCTACGGCTTTTCCCTACCCAAGATGCTCGGCGCGACGAACGATCCCATCGTGCTCGGTGACACCGTGATCCCGACGTTGGTGCACGGGGTGCGCTGTCTTTCCATGGGGTACTTCGTTGACGACGCTCAGCCCGTCATCTGGCGCGGGCCCATGTTGCACAAAGCCATCGAACAGCTCGTGACCGAGGCGTGGTGGGACGAGCCGGACTTTCTCTTAATCGACATGCCCCCGGGAACGGGTGACGTCGCTCTCACGTTGTCCGAGATTCTTCCGCGCATCGAGATGTACGTCGTCACGACGCCCCAGGCGGCCGCGCAGCGCGTGGCCCAGCGCTCGGCCTACGCCGCTCGAAAGTTAAAACTGTCGGTGCGCGGGGTCATCGAGAACATGAGCTGGTTCGTTGGTGATGACGAAAAGCGCTACGAGATCTTTGGCACGGGCGGGGGAGAGCAACTCGCGCGAGAACTCGGCATTACCTTGTTGGCGCAGATTCCTCTCGAGCCGGCCCTGCGAAGCGGCGGCGACCTCGGCGAACCGATCGTCGTGACCAATCCCGAGAGTGAGGCCGCGAAGGCCTTTTTCGAGCTCGCGACGCGCGTGGCGCAGCAGGGTCCTTCGCGCGTCTATCGTCAAGAACTCAAGCTGGTGTAGGAACCTCGAGGGGGAAAAATGGAGTTAGAGGGTAAGACCGCGGTCATCACGGGAGGGGCGAGCGGCATCGGTCTCGCTACGGCGAAGAAGTTTGCCGCCTCGAACGTCAATCTCGTTCTCGGGGACATCGAAGAAGGACCCCTGCAGCAGGCCGTCGCCGACCTGAAGGCCGACGGGGCCAAGGTGCTGGGGGTGCGCACCGACGTCACCATCGAAGACGACGTGATCGCGCTGCGCGAAGCCGCCCTGAAAGAGTTTGGCGGTGCCCACCTGGTCTTTAATAACGCCGGGGTCGCGGCCGGCGCGACGATTGGTACGCCGACCAAGATCTGGAAGTGGGTGCTCGACGTTGACCTCAACGGCGTCATCTATGGCCTCAACGCCTTCATTCCACTCTTCCTCGAACAGAACGAGGGACACGTCGTGAACACCGCTTCCTTAGCCGGACTCGGCGGCGCTCCGGGCATGGGCCCTTACTGCGCGGCAAAATTTGCCGTTGTTGGACTCTCGGAGTCGCTCTTTCAAGAGTTGGCCCTCAGTGACACCAACGTGGGCGTGTCGGTGCTCTGTCCGGGTTTCGTGCGCACGAGGATTCATCAGTCCGAGCGCAATATGCCGAACGAGCTCGTCAGTTACAACGAAGACCCGACCGCACGATTCATGGCGGACATGGCTTCGACGGCCGTCAACGCGGGCATCGACGCGGCCGACGTCGCGGCAGCAGTCGAAGACGCGGTACGCACGAAGAAGTTCTGGATCCTCACGCACGAACGCTCCGCCACCCGTACCACGGAACTTCGTCTGGAGTGGATGAAGGGCGGCCCACCCATGAAGTTCGACCTCATGGGGGCCACGAAGCCTTAGCGGACGATGCCGCTCGGTAGTCGGCTGGCGGGCCAGCGAAGTTGGTCGATGGCGCACTCACACGCGTAACGATCAGTCATACCCGCGACGTACGCGACCGCGTTGTGCAACGCCTCCTCGGCACTGTCGATCTCGTCACCACGTTCGGCGACATCGGGAATAAGTTCTGGGTGTTCGCCGTAGAACTCAACGAGCGCGCGCAACATCTCAACGACGGACGTTGCCTGTTGGCGCGACGCGCCTCGAAGATAGATCGTTTCGTAGTTGAACGTTCGAAAGGCGGCCAGTGCTTCGGCGTGCGACGCATCCATGCCAATCACGCCCGTCGTGTTGACGGTGCGGATCACGGTCTTGATGAAGGTGCCGAGTTGGGCACGTCGAAGCACGCCGCATCGCTCTCGCACGACGGGCGGCAGTTCTTCGACGCCCACAATGCCCGCCGAGACGGCGTCTTCAAAGTCGTGGCAGACGTAAGCAATGCGGTCGGCCCAGGAGACGATCTCGCCCTCGGGCGTATCGGGTGCTGGACGCGACCACGAGTGATTGCGAATGCCGTCGAGGGTTTCGAGACAGAGATTGAGCGGTCGCAGTGAGACGTCCGCGCCCCACGTGGCGTGATCGAAACCACCGTTGACAAAAGGATCGAGCGCCTCTTCGCTGGCGTGCCCGCCGGGCCCGTGGCCACAGTCGTGACCGAGGGCGATCGCTTCAACGAGCGCGACGTTAAGTCCCAATGGTCGCGCGATGCCGGTGGCGACTTGGGCGACTTCGAGGGCGTGGGTCAGGCGCGTGCGCATGTGGTCGTCGGGGAAAATAAAGACCTGCGTCTTTCCCGCGAGCCGACGAAAGGCACTCGAGTGAAGGATGCGATCGCGGTCGCGTTCGAAGCACGTACGAAACTCGTCCGGCTCTTCCTCTCGTGTTCGAGTGCCCGCACCGTGACTCCTCGTCGCTCCGGGAACCATCAGTACGTCAAGTTGTTCTTCACGCTGGTGCAAGGGACCCGCCAGTGAGATCGCGCCCGGCACCGGTGGACCAACGCCGGCGCGAGAGTCTTCGTGGGCGACGGTCACGGCGTCGTGGACGCCCTCGTAGCCACCCATAGTCGCCGCCCAACGTCGAGAGCGTTCTGAGATGGGTTCATCACTCACGTCTCTCATCTTGCCTCAGCGCCGTAGCATGGGATGAGAATTCAACGTTTCAGGAGAGTTGTCATGGATATACGTATTGGCATTGTGCAGTCGATGAAAGAGATCGACGTCGAGCTTCCCGCCGACGTCGATCGCGACCAAGTTATGAAAGACGTTGAGGTGGCGCTCGAATCGGAAGCGGTTCTCTGGCTCACCGATCGCAAAGGTCGCCGCGTCGGCGTTCCCTCTCGTCGCATTGCCTACGTTGAACTCGGGACGCCCGCGAGCGAGCGCGTCGTGGGATTCGGCGCGGCCTAATCCTTCGTGATCGACTATCACCTGCACCTATGGCCCCACGAGGAGTCGTCGGTGTCGTTTCGACTCGATCAGATCGCCGCTTACTGCGAAGAGGCGGCGCGCCACGGCGTCAACGAACTCGCGCTCACCGAACACTCGCACCGTTTCGTTGAGGTCGCGAACCTCGTCGGACCGTTCTGGCTGCGCTTCGGCCACGAGCCCACCAGCAAGACCATGGCCGAGTACTGGGACTTTCATGCACGAAACTCGCTCGAGGAGTACGTCAACCTCGCCCAACTGGCCAAAGACGCGGGACTGCCGGTCAAGATCGGCCTCGAGGTCGATTTCTACAAGGACCAAATGGACGTGGTCTCGGACCTTCTCGCGCAGTATCCCTTCGACGTCTTGATCGGCTCAGTGCACTGGCTCGGCACCTGGCAGCTTGACGCCTACGAGAATCCCGTCAATCTTCACGAGTGGAGCGTTCGCGACGTCGACCAGTGCTGGAAGGGCTACGCGCTCGCGCTCGACGAACTGTGCGCGGCGAATTCCGTCGACGTGCTCGCTCACCCCGATCTCATCAAAGTTGCCGGTTACTACGTGGATAGTCCCGGCGAGTACTGGGACGCCATGGCCGAGTCGGCCGCTCGCGTTGACGTCTCCATGGAGTGTTCGTCGGCGGGATGGAAGAAGCCCGTGGGCGAGCAGTACCCGGCCGAAGGTTTTCTCGACCGCCTCGTTGGTAAGGGGCTCACCTTCACCACCGCCTCGGACGCGCACGGCAACGAACGCGTCGGTGAACGCGCGGGTGACCTAGCGATGATGCTCGAAACTCGAGGCGTGCACGAGTTGGCCTCGTACACCAATCGCCAGCGCACGATGATTCCGCTTCGAGCGTTGTAGTGGCCACACTCGCCGAGCTCGCCTCGCAGCGAACGTCGCTCGACGAACCGGCGATCGATCACCTCTTACGTCTCGTCGCGTCGTGGTCGCTCCTGGCCGACCTCGCCTTTTCGGACTTGCTGTTGATGACTAAGGCTGGCGACTTCGAACGCGACGACGAACTCTACGTGGTGTTGGGCCAGATGCGACCGAACAATCGCACGACCTTGATTAACGACGACCTGGTGGGGACGACGCACCCTGTCGCCAACTGGCCCCTCGTTCGTGAAGCCTTCGACCGCGGCGCGCGAGCGGTGGGTGAGATGAAGATAGACAAAATTGGGAACTTGGTGCCGGGTTGGTGCGTGCCGGTGCACCACCGCGGCGGCGTCATCGCGGTCATGGTCCGTCTCCAGGGTCCGCTACGGGGTTCGGCCTCACTCTATGAACAGCAGTACCTCTCGGTCTTCGAGCGCCTCTGTGACATGGTGTCTGACGCTTCGTTCCCCTACCGCGAGGACGCCGTCGCTGGGCCGGGACTGCCGCGCGTGGGTGACGGCGTGATACTGATTGACGGCGTGGGGCGCGTCGAGTTCGCGACGCCCAACGCGGTGAACGCGTTGCACCGCCTCAGTATCTACGCTTCGGTCGACGGCAAGACGTTCGACGAACTCGGTATGGAGGTGCGGGGCATCAAGCGCTCGCTCGAATTCGGCATCCCCGCGCTCGAAGAGGTCGACAAGGGTCACGACGTGGCGATTCAGTTTCACGGGGTGCCCCTCATCGAACAGCAAAGAGTCACCGGCGTGTTGACGCTCGTGCGCGACGTGAGCGATCTTCGTCAACTCAATCGCGTGGTACTGCACAAAGAAGCGGCCGTTCGCGAAGTTCACCACCGCGTCAAGAACAATCTCCAGACCATTTCGTCACTGCTGCGCCTCCAGGCTCGGCGCAGCGAAGAGGCCGAAACCAAGATCGCACTCCTCGAGGCGGAACGGCGCGTTCGATCCATTGCGGTGGTGCACGAAGTGCTCTCGCGCGAGCCCGGCGAAGAAGTCGTCTTCGACGAGATCGTTCGCTCGCTCGTACTACTCGTTGAAGATACTGTCCTCGGACTGCACCCCGTCGAGATTGTCGTCAACGGAGAGCTCGGTGTTCTCTCCACCGACTTAGCGACGCCACTCGCCGTCGCGCTCGCGGAACTCTTGACGAACGCGGTCGAACACGCCTTCATCGACTTTGGGGGTGCGGACAACGAGCACGTGGGCGTCGTGACGTTAAACCTCTACCAAGAAGACGGGCAGGCAATTGCGGAGATTCGCGACAACGGTCGAGGGCTGGGTGAGAACTTCTCTCTCGACGTGCCCACGAGTCTCGGACTCTCCATCGTGCGCGACCTGATTCGCGCGCAACTCTACGGCGAAATTGAGATGAAATCGGTACCCCTGGCCGACGGTGGCGGGACCTACGTGCGCGTCGCGGTACCGCTCAGCGCACGGCTTTAATTGAGCGTGGAGGCTCGACGGCGAGCGGCCAACCACTGCTTGCGCAGTTTGCGACGCTCGTCTTCGGTCGTGCCACCCCACACGCCCGACTCCTGATTCGTCGCTAGAGCGAACTCCAAACAGGCCTTTTGGGCGTCACAGTGGTCACAGACGCGCTTGGCGGACTCGATCTGATCCGTCGCCATGCCGGTCGTCCCGACCGGGAAAAAGAGCTCGGGTTCGGTGTCGCGACACGCGGCGGCAGTACGCCAGTCCGAGTCGTCCCAGGCGTGGGTGCGGTTCCAGATCAACGACATGAAAAATCCTCTAACTTTGGGGGAAACAGTGCTCAAAAGGTCAGAACACGTGCGTGGAAGGAAAATACTACTGAAAAATCGACTCAAAAACAAGGCATTTTTGAGGTATTTAACTTCTCGTAACGACAATAGTACCTGGTCATCGGTGGATCTCGAGCGGTGACGTCGATCTTCGCGCATCGCGGCGCACACCTGCGTGAACGCGAGAACACGCTGGGCGCTTTTCGTGAGGCCGTGGCGCTGGGCGTGGCCGGTGTCGAACTCGACGTGCGTCGAACCAACGACGGCGTCCTCGTCATCCACCACGATCCCGCTATCGACGACGTGCCGCTAGCCCACACCAGGGCTCGAGATCTGCCCGCCTACGTCCCGACCCTCGAAGAGGCGATGGACGCTCTCGGGGGCGTCACGGTCAACGTGGAGATCAAGAACTCTAAGAGCGCCAACGAGCCGACCTACGACGACACGGGTGCGTTCGTGCGTGAGGTACTCGACTTTCTTCACGGGGCCGACGTCGCGTCATCGGTCATTATTTCGTGTTTTGACCTCACGACCTGTGCCCAGGTGCGCGACGACGACCTCGAGATGCGCGTGGGCTGGCTGATTTGGGACGTGCCGTTGGCGTCGGCACTCACCAAGGCCCACGTGCTGGGACTGAACGCCGTCAACCCCTACTTTTCGTTGGTCAGCGCCGAAGCGCAGCGTCAAGCAATCGGTCTTGGACTCGACCTCAACGTGTGGACCGTGAACGAGCCTGAGGACATCGCGGCGATGGCCGCGCTGGGCGTCGCGAGCATCATCACCGATCAGCCCGCACGGGCGCTTCGCCTGGTGGCGAAGGAAACGGACTGATTTTGACGCTGTGATGATGGCCTAGATTGTGGGCTATGAATATCGTCGTCTGCGTTAAGCAGATACCTGACCCGGCCGCCCCCCAGTCCTTTGATTCGTCGAATAATTTGAATCGTTCCGGCAAATTAATTCTCGACGAGGCTGACACCTACGGCGTCGAAATGGCGCTCCAACTGGTCGATAAGGCCGGCGGCGGCGAAGTGACCGTGGTCTCGATGGGCTCGAGCGCCGACGTCGCGGGACTGCGCAACGCCCTGGCCATGGGCGCGAGCAAGGCCGTCATCGTGAGCGACGACTCGCTTCGGGGCTGCGACGCGTTGGGGACCGCCAAAGTGCTCGCCGCGGTCATTGGTCGAAACCCCTTCGATCTCGTCTTGGCCGCGACCGAGTCCTCCGACGGCTACACCGGCACGACGCCCGTGCAGATCGCCGAACTGCTCGGACTTCCTTCCATTACGTTCGCCAAAGCGGTCAGCGTCGAAGGATCGTCACTGAAGGTCTCTCGTCAGACCGAGGCCGGTTACGACGAGATCACCGCACCCCTTCCCGCGCTCGTCACCGTCACCGCCGGTGTCGTCGAGCCGCGCTACGCCTCCTTTAAGGGCATTATGGCCGCCAAGTCCAAGCCGCTCGAAGTCCTGTCGGTTGGCGACCTTGGTCTCGATGGTCAGGTCGGCGCGCTCGGCGCACGCGAAGCGATCGTGTCGGTTGTTGTCGCAGAGTCGCGTCAATCGGGCGAAAAGTACGTCGACGAAGGAGACGGCGCCCAAAAGGTCGTCGCGTTCCTCGAGTCCATCAAAGTTCTTTAGGAGTTTCCATGACACTGTCCACACTCTGGGTCGTCGCCGAACCATCGCATGGTTCCTTCACCTCAACCTCACTCGAACTACTTAGTCACGCTCGTACGCTCGCGAGCAACGTCGCGGCGATTACGTGGGGCGAGGGCGGTTCACTCGGTGCACTCGCTGGCGAGTACGGCGCGACCACGCTCTACGACGTAGGGGTACTCAACGGCGCCCTGCCCGGTGTGCCCGTCGCGTCGGCCATCGCGGCCTTGGTCGCGAGTGGCGCACCCGACGCGATTCTCATTCCCGCCAGCTACGACGGTCGCGACGTCGCGGGTCGTCTCTCGGCGCGACTCGATCGTCCGGTGTTGACCAACGTCACGGGGCTCAGTGATGAAGGTGGACTCGTGACCGAACACCCCGTCTTTGGCGGAACGTTGAACGTCAGGGCCAAGTTCACGAGTGAAGGTCCCGGCATCATTGTCGTGCGCGCGAAGTCCTTCGCGCCCGAACCTACGGGTGGACCTGCGGCGAGCGTCGTGGGGGCGCCATCGGGCGACACGGGCGCGACCGGCGACGCCGTTATCGCGACCTCGCACGTCGAAGAGCGCTCGGGCCCCAAGCTCGAAGACGCGCCGGTTGTTGTCTCGGGCGGACGTGGACTGGGTGACGCGAGCAAGTACGCGCTCATCGAAGAGATCGCGAAGTTGTTGAACGGCGCGCCGGGCGCGAGTCGCGCCATTGTCGACGCGGGCTGGGTGCCCTACTCGCACCAAGTCGGCCAGACGGGCAAGACCGTGAAGCCCCTCGTCTACATCGCCTGTGGTATCTCGGGCGCAACCCAACACATGGTGGGTATGAAGGGTTCGAAGAACATCGTGGCGATCAACAAAGACGCGGACGCGCCGATCTTTCAGATTGCCGATCTCGGCATCGTGGGTGACGTGAACAACGTGTTGCCCGCACTCATTGCGGCGCTGAAGGCACGCAGCTAGGCCCGAAGGGCCGGACGGTGGGACTTAGGCTGGGTAACAGACCTATGAGCATCGATCAAGCAACATCGCGTCCTCGAGGTTGGTGGACCTTCGCGGTGCTGATCCTTATTCAAGCCACGTTGGTCTTTAACGCCACGGTCATCGTTGTTGCTTCGCCGAGCGCGTCGTACACTTTGCACTTCTCGTCCTCGGACGTGCAGTGGCTCGTCACCACCTTCGCGCTGACCTTTGGTTCGCTGCTGGTCCTCGGCGGAGAACTCGCAGATCGCTGGGGTCGGCGCAGCGCGCTCTACGTGGGACTCGTGGGGTTTTTGGTGGCGTCGATGCTCGCGGGCTCGGCGACTGGCTATACCTGGTTGGTCATTGCCGTGGCGCTGCAGGGTGTCGTTAGTGCACTTCTTGCGCCCACGATCTTGGCGATGCTCTCGGCGCTGTTTGCCGAAGAGACCGATCGTGCCAAGGGATTCGCGGCGTACGGCACGATCGCCGGTGCGGGCATCGCTCTCGCGTTGTTCGTTGGGGGACTGCTGCTCGATTGGACGTCGTGGCGTTGGTGCTTCTACGTGAGCGCCCTGGTGGCGGCGCTGGCACTCGCGGGTGTCGCGGACGTTGGGAAGGACCGCGACAAGACGTCGCGTCCCCTGGACGCTCTCGGCGTCGCGCTCGTGACGGGCGGGCTCGCGCTCGTGATCTACGCACTCGCGCACGCCGTGACCTCGAGTATCGCCCTCTTTCAAGTTTTGGGCTGGGCGATCTTTACCACCTCGAGATGGCGCAACGTCTTTACCTGGGGCCCCCTCGTAGTGGGCGCCGCGTTGTTGACGCTGGCCGTTCGACGTCAACGATCACGACATTTCCTTCTCCCACCACGGTTGCTGAAGAGTCGCGCACTCGTGGGCTCTTTGGTCGCGCTCGCGCTCGCCAGCGCGGCCACCGTTCAGGTACTGCTCATGCTCGGGGACTATCTCCGAGAGAATTTGGGCGGTTCGTCCGCGCAGGTGGGCGTTGACTTCTTGCCACTGCTGTTCACGACGCTGCTCGCATCGTACTTTGCGAGCGCGCGACTGCTCGCCACGACCGGACCGAGACCGCTTATCCCCACCGGCATGATCCTCTCCACGATGGGCATGGTGCTCTTCACCCGACTCACGATCTTCCCGGACTACTGGGGGCACGTGTTTCCGGGCCTCATTCTCCTGGGCCTCGGACTCGGCTTGATTTTCGCGCCCGCGTTCGCGAGCGCCATGTCGGCTCTGGAAAATTCTGTTCCGGGCGCGGCGTTCGTGACGACGACGACGTGGCTGGGCGGTGCCGTGGGCATTGCGATACTCAGCACCGTCGCCGCGAGGGTCGCGCTACGTTCCGTTGTTGCTGCTACGAGCAGCGAAGGCATTGACCAAGAGATTGGGACGGTCCACGGCCTCTCGGTCGTCTTTTGGTGGTCGGCCAGCGTCTTTATTCTCGGCGCCGTCCTCACGTTCTTCTTGCTGGAGTCGGGACCGGCCGCGAGTGTCAACGCGCAGCCAGCGACTCAAATCAACGGCCAGGGGTAGGGCGGCCAGTCCGACGTTTCGTCGGGTTCGGGGTAGTGCTGGTTCTCTACGAGACTCTGCGCTCGTAGCTGGGCGAGCGCGACTTCACTGGGGGTGAGCCATTTCGCGACGTCGCCCGCGTCGCCCTTGGCGAAGCGGTCAATGTTCGCTAAGAGCACTGGATCGATCACTTCGCCGGCGTACTCCCAGATGACGGTGCGCAGTTTGTCGGCCTCGTTAAAACAGAGGCCGTTGTCGATCGCCCAGAGACGCTCCTCGTCATTGAGAACGTGACCGGCTTTGCGGTCGGCGTTGTTCGCGATCACGTCAAAGGCCGCCAGTCGAGCGAACCAGTCGTAGAACTCGGGTCGCTCACGCAAGGTGAAGTAGTGATCCTCTTGGTTGTCGTCGACCCACCACTGAAACGAACCTGGACCATAGGGCGCGTCGCTACGCGCGACGGTCGTGGGAACGAGGTCGGTACCGAGTTGCACGTCGAGCTCGTAGGCCGCTACTTCGCGGCGCCAGAGTCCGTCGGGAAAGTCCCACAGTCGTCGTTCACCGACTTCGGATTTGTAGCAGGCGAGTGCGCTCTCACCCTCGAGCGAGAGAGAGACCAAGAGTGCTTGGTTCGAGGATCCCGCGACGCGGCCTTCGACCGTGATGGCTCCTCGTTCGAGGAGTACTCGCTGTTCGTCGCGGGTCACGAGTTAGCGAATCGGAGGGTTGTGGCCGTTCGTTCGCGGACAGTCGTGACCTTGGGGGTCAAGAGGTCCGCCACAGAGTGGGCACAGTGGACGACCAGCTTCAACGAGTCGCGTGATGGCAACGGCGAGACCCCCGGCCCATTCGCGACTGAGGCGCACGTTTAAGGAGTTGTCTTCTTCGACCGACTCCATCGTGACGTCAATGGCCTGGGCCCCTTCATCGAGGGAGACCGCGATATCGCCCGCGACAAAGTCCGCCTCGTACTCGGGCTCGAGGCCGAAGTCATCGGGCAGATGTCCGGGACGACCGAGCTCGCCAATCACCTGGCTGATCCATTCGGCGAGGGCGGCGAGTTGAATCTTCTCGCACTTAACAATGACCAAGCGGCGCCCTTCACGGACCTGAAAGAGAAACAATCGAGCGCCCACTTCACCACGCACGCCCACCATCACCTTGTCGGGGCTCGAGAAGACGTAGTTCACGAGGGGCTTAAGTCCTTCAGTGACCCGGTGTTGTTCACGCACAGCACGACCGGCGTGGCGTCGGTGAAGGCGATGGCGCTCAGCGAACACGGCGAGATCACCGTGCGCTGAAAGAGGTCCAACGGTACGCCCTGGGCGTACGTGACGGCCGCCTTAATGGGATCGGCGTGACTGACGACAATGACGGTGCGGTTGCGGTGACGTTTCGCGAGACGCTCGAGCGTCGTCCACATTCTCTGTTGCATCTCGCTAAAGGACTCGCCCTGGGGAAATCGAAAGGTGCTCGGTGCGTGCTGCACGGCGCGCCATTCGACGCGACGGCTCAAGGTGCTGAGTTTTTTGCCCGTCCAGGTGCCAAAGTCGCACTCGAGCAGACCGCGCTCTAGGACGCCGCGAAGGCGAAGAGCCTTCGCGAGAGGTGCGGCGGTCTCTCGAGCGCGCTCGAGCGGCGAGACGTAGAGGGCGGCCGGTTTACGCCCGAGGTCCGCGAGCCGTTCGGCCAGAGCGTTCGCCTGAGCGACGCCCTTTTCTGAGAGGTGCAGTCCGGGTGCGCGCCCGGGCAGTACCGAGCCCGTGGTGGCGGTGGTGCCGTGGCGAACCAGGAGAATGGTCGTAAACGTTGGTCGGGTCGTCACGTGGTGACTCGCTCGCTGGCTTAGCCCGGCGTTAGCGGCAAGCGCCGGGGTCCGGGTACCGCGGTTTCGGGCCAACGTTTACGTGAGACGCGCGCGAGTTTGTGCAGCAGCGCCACCGCGCCCGGGTCGTCGTCACCGGGGCGCGTTTCGATCAGCCCCTGTTCTTTCATCGCGCTCACGATCTCTCGGCCGAGGTCGGTGCGAACAATGATGAGCGTCCAGTCACCGAAAGCGCCAATGCCCCCCGTTGAGAGGTCGGCGTGTTCGGCGGCGAAGTCCGGACACTGCGTGCAGCCCTCGCGCGTGTACGGCTGGGCCTCTTTGAGGGGGATCTCGTGAAAGCCCCCGTCCTTGGTCCAGAGTTGGAAGACGCCCTTGATATTCATCTTGGTGATGTCGGCGCGCTTGATGTGGTACTTCGCTTCAAAGAGTTCTTCAAAGATCGAGTCGTCGAAGGTTTTGGAACAGAGCAGTCCAATGGTGAGGCTCAGTCGCCGGGCGACCTTGCCGGCCTTACGGGCCTGCATGGCCCCTGGGGCTGAGGCGATGCACCCCATTCCGACCAGACCAATGCGTTCGGCTCCGCCTTCGACGGCCTCGGGATACGCCAACAAGTTGGCACTATAGGTGTAGCGCGACTTTGCGGTCGCGATGACGTCGTCTCTCGTTCGTGCCACCATGGGCTGCGCGCGCCACGTCGAGCCGTCACCCTCGAGTCCACTCACGAGCGCCGCGTCGATGATGTTGTTCTCGAGTGCGTAGATCAGCAACGCCGAGACGAATCCACCGTCCTGGCCATTCTCGACGAGCGACTCGTCGGTGGCGCGCGCGAGCATCACGTCGCCGATGCCGTAGACCTCGTCGTCGGTACGCTCGCGCGCGAACTTCTGCGTGTCGATTTCGCTCTCCCAGTTGCGAAAGCGCGGGCAGGCCCTCGTGCACATCGTGCAGCCCTTGATCCCGTGCGTGCAGTCGGCGGGTCCGCCGTCAATGTCGAGGTGGAAGGGCTTGTAGACGCCGTTGTCGGCCTCGTAGTCGAGCACCGGGTGAGGACAGGCAATCACGCAGGCCGCACAACCAGTACAAAGTCCAGAGGTCACGACTTCGCTGAAGAGTTCCTTCCACTGCGGTTTTTCCACGGCCACGGCTCAACCTTAGTGAGTAGGGAGAATCTGGCAATCGCCGGTACGCTTCGCCACGTGCCCGAAATTCTCGAAGTCGAGTCGTATCGACAGTTAGCCAGTCGCGTCGTGGGCGCGACGATCGCGCGTGGGTGGGCTGACGGATTTCTCGCAAAAAAACTCTCGTCATCGGCCTCGTGGGCGCGTGCCGTGAAGGGTCTGAGGGTGACGGGCACGTCGCGTCGAGGCAAGTTGATGTTGCTCGAAACCAACGGACCGACACTCGCCATGCGCTTTGGTATGACCGGCGTGCTGTTACTCGACGGCGACGCCGGTATCGAGGGTCTTTTCTACGGCCCACACAGCTATCAATCGAAGTGGGTGCGCGGGGGACTTGCGTTCAGTGACGGTCGAAAACTCGTCGTGCACGATCCGCGACGCCTCGCTCGCTTTGAAATCGATCCCGATCTCAACGAGCTCGGACCCGACGCCTTGACGTTGACGAAGAAGCAGTTCGATCAACTCTTGGCCGTCGAGCGCGGTGAGGGACCAGCAATAAAAGCTCGACTGCTCGATCAGTCGAGGGTGGCGGGAGTCGGCAATCTGCTGGGCGACGAGATACTTTTTCGCGCGGGCGTCGATCCGCGCACGCCGGTCGGTCAACTCAGCGTGGGTGAGCGAGCGAGAATCTTGAGCGCTTTTCGCCTCACCATGCGCACGTTGCAACGCCGAGGCGGCTCTCATCTGGGCGATCACATGGAGGCTCGATTTCCCGGGGGACTGTGTCCCGTTGACGGCGCCACGATGTTGCTGGCGACCGTGGGAGGGCGAACTACCTACTGGTGCTCGAAACACCAGCGGTAGCTCGCCGCGCGGCCCGGCGTCGGTAAGACTGTAGGAATGCAATCCTTCGTCCAGAACTACGGCTACTTCGCGCTCTTGATCCTCGCCATCGCTGAGTCGGCCTGCATTCCCATACCTTCTGAAGTGACCTTCGTCGTGGCCGGGGCACTCTGTACGACGGCCGTCACGGGCCACGTGCAGTTCTCGCTGTGGGCCGTCATTGTTATTGGCACGCTCGGTTCGCTCATCGGTTCTCAGATCGCCTACGAGGTCGGTCGCACCGGCGGGCGGACCGTCGTTGATCGTTGGGGTAAGTGGATTCTCCTGACCCATCAAGACCTCGACAACTCCGAACGTTGGTTCGCCAAATACGGATCCTTGTCAGTTCTCATCGGGCGTGTCCTACCCGTCGTGCGTACGTTTATCTCCCTGCCAGCGGGCATCGCGGAGATGAGTCGCGCTCGCTTCGCAGTCTTGACGTTGATTGGTTCGGCAGTCTGGGTCTCGTTACTGAGCGCTCTCGGTGACGCCGCCGGATCGAACTGGCACCGTGTCTCCAAGGACTTTCACGACGCGCAAACGCCCATGATTATCATCATCGTGCTCGTCATTGCGTTTGGTGTCTGGCATCGACTCCGCAGCGTTCGTCGCCAGCGCGCCAACTAGCTCGTCAGCGTCGCGAGTACTCGCGCGGCGTGGCCGTCAGTCTTTACGCCGTAGAACGCTCGTTCGATGACGCCCGTTGGTCCAATGACGAAGGTCGAGCGAATGACGCCCGTGACGCTCTTGCCGTAGAGCATCTTTTCTCCGTACGCGCCGTACTTGGCCATGACTGTTTTCTCGGGGTCGCTCAGTAACGGAAACTGGAGCCCGTACTTCTTGCGAAAGGCGACGTGCTTCTCGGCCCCATCGGGCGAGACGCCAAAGACCAAGACACCAAGTTTCGAGAACGCGGCGAACTCGTCATTGAACTGACCGGCCTCGGTTGTACATCCCGGTGTGTCGTCGGCGGGATAGAAGTAGAGGACGAGACGTTGACCCGCGTAGTCCTTCAGCGCCACCTTGTCGCCGTTTTGGTCCCTCAACGTAAAGAGCGGTGCTTTGGCGCCCACTTCGAGTCGTGCCACGAGATCTCCTTGTCGTTCGACGAGTGACTATCCCACGTAGACTAGGGGGGAGCTCGAGGAAAGAGCTCGGGCCCACTCTTACGTACGCCGGTTACGGGTCCAGCCGAGAAACGACCCGTGTTAACCGTGAGTAGTGAAATTCTTGAGTCCGCCACGCAAGGTGAAGACTCGTACGCCACCAATAAAACCTTTGCTGACTTAGGCGTGTCGCCGGAACTCTGCGCGGTCCTCACCGCCCAGGGCATCACGACAGCCTTTCCCATCCAGGCCCTTACGATTGCCGATGCCCTGGCGGGGCGCGACGTCTGTGGCAAGGCCAAAACCGGCTCGGGCAAGACCCTCGGCTTTGGACTGCCCATGCTGCAGCGCATCGCGGCCACGCCCGCGCTCGTGGTAGCGAGCGGCCAAGCCGCACGACCTCGCGGACTCGTACTGTTGCCAACGCGCGAACTCGCCGTGCAGGTCTATGAGGTGCTCAAGGCCCTCGGCGTCGCGCTCGGACTTCACGTGAGTGCCGTCTACGGCGGCGCGGACATGGAGCGCCAGATCAAATCGCTGCGCAAGGGCAGCGACGTCATTATCGCCACTCCGGGACGACTGATCGATCTCGGTGACCGTGGTGAGGTGAACGTCGAAGGCCTCGACGTGCTCGTGCTCGATGAGGCCGACCGCATGGCCGACATGGGCTTCATGCCCCAGGTCGAGTGGGTGCTTCGCCGTATCGCCACTCATCCTCATCAGACGTTGCTCTTTTCGGCCACGCTGGACGGGGCCATCGACCGACTCGTCAAGCGGTACCTGTCCGACCCCGTGTTCCACGAAGTGGCGAGTGACACCCAGACGGTGTCACGAATGGTCCATCACTTTTTGCAGGTTCACCAGATGGACCGCATCAAGGTCGCCGCGACGATCTGTAAGTCCTTTGACAAGACGATTATTTTCTGTCGCACCAAACGTGGCGCCGACCGACTCGTCGAGCAGTTGCAAAAAGAAGGCGTGGAGGCGGCCGCCATTCATGGCGACCTTCGCCAGAGCCAACGCGAAAAGGCGCTCGCCGACTTTCAGGCCGAGAAGTTGCCCGTGTTGGTCGCCACCGACGTCGCCGCACGAGGTCTGCACATCGACGGCGTCGACTGCGTGATGCACTTTGACCCCCCCGAAGATCAAAAGGCGTATCTTCACCGCTCGGGTCGTACCGCGCGCGCCGGTTCGACCGGCGTGGTTGTGTCGCTCCTGTTGTGGAATCAGGCCATCGAAGCTGAAGTCATAATGCGTCGACTGAATCTCAAGCGTCCGATCGTTGAGGTCTTTTCGAACAACCCGCACCTGGTCGATCTCGCGAACTGGGACCCGACCCTGGAAGTATCGTCGCGGTGAGCAAGAAAGCGCTGCCGGTCTATCGCTACGACGGTGCGATAAAGAGGGTGTTGGTCGTCGTCGCGCACCCCGATGACGTGGACTTTGGCACGGCGGGCACGGTGGCGTTTTTGACGAACCACGGCGTGGACGTTGCCTACTGTCTCGTCACCTCCGGTGACGCGGGCGGTGACGCGTCGACCCACACGCGCGAAGAGCGCAGCGCCATCCGCGAAGCGGAACAGACCGCCGCCGCGAAAGAGGTGGGCGTCACCGACCTCACCTTTCTTCGTTATCCCGATGGTCAAGTCGAAACCACGTTGGCGCTGCGTCGAGAGATTGCGCGCGTCATTCGAATGCATCGGCCCGACCTCGTCATCACCCAGAGCCCCGAGCGCAACTACGATCGCATCTTCGCTAGTCACCCCGACCACCTAGCGACGGGTGAGTCGACGCTGCGCGCGGTCTATCCCGACGCGCGCAACCCCCACGCCTTTCCCGAACTCGTCGGCGAGGGCTTTGTGCCCCACACCGTGTCACAAGTGTGGTTGGGCGGCACGTCGCCCACGATGGTGGTGGACATTACGAAGACCTTCAATCAAAAGTTCGCCGCGCTCTCCCAGCACGTCAGTCAAGTGGGTGGGCGCGACGGTCTGGAAAAGATGCTCAAGTCGTGGTCGCGCTTAACAGCGAAGACCGCCGGCATGAAGAAGGGCAAGCTCGCCGAGGGTTTTCGAGTCATCACGACCTCCTAAGGCGCGAGGGCTCTCGCCGTAGGGTGGGGGCATGGAGGACGGTGCGAGCCACGGCGACCAATCGCGTACGCCCATTGGCCTTCGCCGTCCCGCCAAGGGACTCAGTCAGATCTTCCTCGGCCTCACGCGAGAAAACTTTCCGGGCCAACTACTCGCAGGGGTAACGCTCCTCGCAATCGCCATTCCCGAGCAACTCGCCACCTCGCAACTCGCGGGTGTGGCCGCTTTCACGGCGATGATTGCCTTCATCGCGGCGACCCTCGTGTTCGTCTTCATTGGATCGAACCCCATCATGTCGGTGGGCGCGGACTCGACCATCGCGCCGCTCTTTGCCGTTGCGCTCCTGCGACTCGCGCCCTTCTCGTCGACGCTGTACTTAGAACTCGCGGCGATGACGGCGGTCGTTACCGGGCTCGTCGTGATGTCCGTGGGACTGCTCCGTTTGGGCTGGATCGCCGATTTTCTTTCCTTACCCATCGTCACGGGGTTTCTCTGTGGGATCGGTGTCATCATCATCGTGCACCAGCTACCCAGTGCGTTAGGCGTCACGACGGGCGGGTCCAGCGTGCTGCAGCGCCTCACCTCACTTTCGCACGTCCTCGGCCACGTCAGCGCGTGGTCCGTCGCTATCTCTTTGGGAACGCTTCTCGTGCTGCTGGTCGGGGAGAAGATAAATTCCCGGATTCCCTGGGCACTCGGCGCGATCGGCGTCGCGACGGTGCTCGTGGGGGCCCTCTCACTGGGCAGTCACGGGGTGAAGGAACTCGGCGCGGTGAGTGCCGTCCTGCCGACGTGGCGTCTGCACTGGTTGAGCGCGAGTCAGTGGGGCGTCGTGATGACCACGGCGGTGACGCTCGTGATCGTGATACTCAGTCAAACGTCGGCGACGTCGAGAACGTCCTCGGACGACCTCGGCGTGGAGTCTGATATCAGTCGCGACTTCGTCGGGGTGGGCCTCGCTAACTTCGCGGCCGGCTTCGTGGGAGCGTTTCCGGTCAACGCGTCACCGGCACGAACGACGGTCGCGCGACTCGCCGGGGGTCGGACCAAGGTCGTCGGACTTACCGCCGCGGTGCTGGCGATCGCGCTGTCACCGTTCGTGCATTTTGCGCACGCCATTCCTTTGGCGGCGCTCGCTGGAGTGCTGTTCTTCATTGCCTCTCGGCTCATCAAGGTCGGCCAACTCGTCAAGATCTGGCGCTCGCGCCGCCTGGAGTTCGTGCTCGCGATCATCTCGCTGCTCGGCGTTATATTCATTGGCGTCGAACAAGGACTGGCCATCGCGGTGGGCCTCGCCATTCTTGATCAGACCTGGCGTTCGGCGCGTCCTCGCATGGTCGTGATGGGTCGACACGCGGGAACAACGAGTTGGGAGCCCCTCACCGAGAAGGACGTCGCGAGCGTCGACCACGTGCTGGCGGTCCTCTTCGACAACGACATCTTCTTCGCGAACTCAGGGGTATTTCGCCGCGAGGCGCACCAACTGATGAAGACCTACCCCGCGACGAGACACCTCGTCATTGACGCAGTGGCGATCTCTGACATCGACTTCACCGGCATGACGATTTTTAGTCAAGTGGTCGACGACCTAACGAAGGACCAGATCTCAGTCTCCTTGGCGCGCGTCGGTGACAAGGTGCGCGCCAGCCTCGCTGGGTCCTTCGACGCGCAGGTTCGCGACATCGCGATCTACGACAACGTCGACGCCGCAGTGAACGCGGTTAGCTCGTAAAGGTTTAGCTCGCGGCGAGTTGACGCAGCACGAAATTGAGCACGCCGCCGTGGCGGTAGTAGTCGGCTTCGGTGGGCGTGTCGATTCGCAGTCGAACCGAAAAGTCCAACTCGTCGCCGCTCGCGCGCACGACGTGCACGTTCACTCGGGGCACACTCTCGCCGCGATTGAGTGCTTCGAGGCCGCTGAGCGAGTACACCTCCGTGCCGTCGAGTTCGTGGGTCGCGGCACTCTCGCCCGGGAGGTACTGCAGGGGCAGTACGCCCATGCCGACGAGGTTCGAGCGGTGGATTCGCTCAAAGGACTCCACGAGCACCGCGCGTACGCCGAGCAGCTTGGTGCCCTTCGCGGCCCAGTCGCGACTCGAGCCGGTGCCGTACTCTTTGCCGCCGAGAATAATCAGCGGCGTTCCCTCTTCGGCGTAGGCCATCGCGGCGTCAAAGATTGACATTTCGGTGCCCTCGGGCAGTTTGATCGTCACGCCGCCTTCGGTCCCGGGCGCCATCAAGTTGCGCAGACGAATGTTCGCGAACGTGCCGCGCACCATTACCTGGTGGTTGCCGCGGCGAGTGCCGTAACTGTTGAAGTCTTCGGCCTTGACGCCACAGTCGACGAGGTAGCGACCCGCTGGTCCGTTCGCTCGAATATTGCCCGCCGGCGAGATGTGGTCGGTCGTTACCGAGTCGCCGAGTTTCGCGAGTACCCGGGCGTCGAGGACGTCACTTACGGCACTCGGCTCCATCGCGAGTCCCTCAAAGTAGGGCGGCAGTTTGACGTAGGTGGAGGCCTGGTCCCATTGGTAGGTGACTTCGTCGGTCGTCGGTACGGCCCGCCAACGTTCGTCGCCACTAAAGGCACTGGCGTAACGGGTCTCGAACATCTCGGGGGTGATCGAAGCACGAACCGCCTCCGCCACGTCCGCGTCGCTCGGCCAGAGGTCGGACAAGAAGACGGGCTTTCCGGCGGTGTCGGTGCCGAGCGCTTCGCTGGAGAGGTCGATGTCGATCGTGCCGGCGAGCGCGTAGGCGACGACGAGTGGGGGACTGGCGAGGAAGTTCTGCTTGACGTCGGGGTGGATTCGTCCTTCGAAGTTGCGATTACCCGACAGGACCGACACGACGGAAAGATCGTGTTCGTTGACGGCCTCGGACACGCCGTCGAGCAGCGGACCGGTGTTACCAATACAGGTCGTACAGCCGTAGCCGGCGAGGTAGAAGCCCAGGGCGTCGAGGGAGTCCACGAGATTGGCGCGCTCGAGGTAGTCCATGACGACGCGGCTGCCAGGGGCCAATGAAGTCTTCACCCAGGGTTTTACGGTGAGACCAAGTTCGACTGCTTTTCGCGCTACTAATCCAGCCGCGACGAGTACCGAAGGGTTCGACGTATTGGTGCACGAAGTAATGGCCGCGACGGTGACGGCGCCGTCGCGCAGGTGCTCGGCGGCGTCCACACCTTGAACCTCGATGGGCTCGCGTCCGAGTGCCTCACGAAAGGCGCCGCGCGCCCCCGAGAGCGAGACGCGGTCTTGGGGACGCTTGGGTCCAGCGAGACTCGGCTCGACGGTCGCGAGGTCGAGTTCGGCGTACTCGGAGTAGATCGGCTCGGGCGCGCTTTCGTGGTGCCACATTCCCTGGGCTTTGGCGTAGGCCTCAACGAGCGCGAGTTGCGCTGGTGGGCGTCCCGTGAAGGCGAGGTAGTTGAGCGTCACCTGGTCGATGGGAAAGATCGTGCAAGTCGCGCCGTACTCGGGTGACATGTTGCCAATGGTGGCGCGGGTCTCGAGAGAGAGTGAACCAACGCCCGGGCCGTACGCCTCGACGAATTTACCAACGACACCGTGTTGACGAAGTAGTTGGGTGATGGTCAGTACGACATCGGTCGCGGTGACGCCTTCGCGCGTCGCGCCCACGAGTCGCAGTCCGACGACTGGTGGAATCAACATCGAAGCTGGTTGGCCCAGCATGCCGGCCTCGGCCTCGATACCGCCGACGCCCCAGCCCAACACCCCGAGACCATTCACCATGGTGGTGTGGGAGTCCGTGCCAACGATGGTGTCGAGGTAGGCCACGCCGTCGAGTTCGAAGACGACCTTGGCGAGGTGCTCGAGATTGACCTGGTGACAGATGCCCATGCCCGGAGGAACGACGCGGAACTTCTTGAACGAATTCTGTGCCCACTTCAGAAATGTGTAGCGCTCGGCGTTTCGCTCGTACTCAATCTCGACGTTCTGGTCGTAACTTGACGCCGTGCCGCTGCGCTCGAGAATGACCGAGTGGTCAATGACGAGTTCGACGGGCACCAGGGGATTGATCTTGGACGCGTCGCTGCCGAGGGCGACGATGGCGTCGCGCATGGCCGCGAGGTCGACGACGGCCGGGACGCCCGTTAAGTCCTGCATGAGAACTCGCGCCGGCGTGAAGGCGATCTCCCGGGCGTCGTCGCCGGCCGCTTCGCCGTGATTCGACGGTGCGTCGGACCACCTCGCGAGCGCTTCGATGTCGCTGGCTTTGACTTTGACACCGTCTTCGTGGCGCAAAAGGTTCTCGAGTAGGACCTTGATGGAGTAAGGAAGGCGGTCGACGTTGAAGGCCTTGAGGCGCTCGCCGTGGAGCGAAAAATAGGTAAGCGTGCGCCCATCGACCTCGAGGGTGCTTTCGCTATTGAATGAGTTCATCGAAGATGTCATTGCTCTATTCTGCCGTGTTTTCACGAAGTTGAATTCGCCGCTGACGCACTGACGCGGAGCCAAGTGGGAGACTTGCGGCGTGACTTCGACGTACGATTCCTTGCTCGCGCGGCTCCAACAAGCCTTTGACGTGGTGGCGCCGGGCGCTGATCCCGTTCTTCGACGCTCGGACCGGAGCGACTTTCAAGCCAATGGCGTGATGGCGCTCGCGAAACGGGTCGGACGAGCGCCCCGTGACGTCGCCGAAGAGATCGTGGCGGCCGCACGCCTCGGTGACGTGGCCGAGGTGATGGTCGCGGGTCCCGGGTTTTTGAACATCACGCTGCTACCGGCGTTCCTCAACGAGAAACTCAACGAACTGACACTTGATCCCCGGCTCGGTCTTGCGGCGACCGACGATCCTCGACGAGTGGTGATTGACTACTCCGCGCCGAACGTGGCCAAAGAGATGCACGTGGGTCACCTACGCACGACCGTCATTGGTGACGCCCTCGCTCGGATGTACCGCTTCGCCGGACACGTCGTGATTGCCCGTAACCACGTTGGTGACTGGGGTACGAACTTCGGTCTGTTGATCGAACACTTGCTCGATCTCGGTGAGGACCGGGCCATGGCGTCGCTCTCCATTGGCGATCTCGACGCCTTCTACCGAGAAGCTCGTCAGGCCTTTGACGCGAGTGAGGACTTTCAACGTCGAAGTCGCGCGCGCGTAGTACTCCTGCAGAGTGGCGACCCCGAGACGCGGCGACTCTGGAGTATCCTCGTCGATGAGTCGATCGTTTATTTCGGCGAGGTCTATAAGAAACTCGACGTGACGCTGACGCCCGACGACGTCGTGGGCGAGTCGTACTACAACAACATGCTCGAAGATGTCGTGCGCGACCTCGACGCGGCCGGACTGCTCGTGGAGAGCGGTGGCGCGATGTGCGTGTTTCCACCGGGCTATTTGAACCGCGAAGGCGAACCGCTGCCCCTGATTGTCCAAAAGAGCGACGACGGATTTGGCTACGCCGCCTCTGATCTCGCGGCGGTGCGCGACCGCGTGACGAACCTTAAGGCCGATGAGTTGTTGTACGTCGTGGGTGCTCCCCAAGTTCAGCACCTCGAGATGGTGTTCGCCGTGGCGCGGATGGCGAAATGGCTGCCCGAGCGGGTGCGCTGTGAGCAAGTGGCCTTTGGCAACGTGCTCGGTCCCGACCGCAAGATGTTCAAGTCACGCAGTGGCGAGACGGTCAAGCTCGTCGGCCTGATCGATGAAGCCATAGAAAAGGCGTTCGACGCGCTCGAAGAGCGCGCGCCAGAACTCGAGGGCGACGACCGTCGCACGCTCGCTACGCAGATTGCTCGCGCGGCCATTAAATACGCCGACCTCTCGACCGAGCGCCAGCACGACTACGTTTTCGATCTCGAGCGCATGATCGCCTTCGAGGGTGACACGGGTCCGTATCTGCAGTACGCGCACGCACGCGTCAGTTCGATCTTTCGCCGGCTCGGCGAGCCGTATAGATCCAGCAACGTGCCCTTCATGCTTGAGTCGAAAGCCGAGCGAGAACTCGCGCTAGGACTCTTGGCGCTGCCCGAGGCGTTCACGTCGTCGCTCTCGAGTCTTCAGCCCCATCGGCTCTGCACGTACTTATTCGATCTGGCCCAACGCTTCACCTTTTTCTACGACGCCTGTCCGGTGTTGTCGGCCGAGGGTGCGCTGCGCGAAGAGCGCCTGGCGCTGTGTGATCTCACGGCGCGGACCTTACGCCTTGGACTCTCCGTCTTAGGAATTGATACCCCCGACCAGATGTAGTTTCCTTGCGGGCGACGTACTCGGTAGAGTACGGATGACGGCGAATCGCCGTCTCAGGTTCTGGGGGAATGTATGCAGGTGAAGGCTTCTATCGTCAACGAAGTGCACGGTCAGTGGCGCACTGAGACGATCGAAATAGACGATCCACACGCCAACGAGGTCAAGGTCAAGATGGCCTTTGCGGGTATGTGCCACTCCGATGAGCACCTGCGCACCGGTGACATGGTTCCCGACGCGACGGTCATCGAGTTTCTCTCGGGACGTAGTTCGATGTTCCCCATCATCGGCGGCCACGAAGGTTCGGGCGTCGTTGAGTCCGTAGGTCCGAACGTCACGTCACTCAAGCCCGGTGACCACGTCGCCGTGTCCTTTGTTCCTTCGTGTGGCAAGTGCGAGTTCTGTGCCTCTGGTCGTCAGTACCTTTGCGACCTTGGCGCCCACACGCTCGTTGGTCCAATGATCTCTGATGGCACGTGGCGCCACCACCTCGGTGACACTGACCTCAACCGTATGGCCCAGCTCGGCACGTTCTCTGAGTACATCGTCGTGCACGAGGCGTCCCTCGTTCGCATCGATCCCTGGTACGACCTTCGCGCGGCGGCTCTCATATCTTGTGGCATCTCGACGGGCTTCGGCTCGGCCGTGAATCGAGGCGGCACCAAGCCTGGCGACACCGTGGCCATCATTGGTGTGGGCGGCGTCGGTTCTGGCGCGGTCCAGGGCGCCGTTTACGCGGGCGCTCGTGCGGTCATCGCCATCGACACGAATCAGTCCAAGGTCGATCGGGCGCTCAAGATTGGCGCCACGCACGGGTGCAACACGACCCTGGACGCGGCTTTTACGATCTTGCCCGAGTTGACGAGCGGTAAGAACTGCGACGTCACGATCATCACCGTTGGTGTACTCACCAGTGAACTGCTGGAGCAAGCTCGATCGATTACCGCGAAGGGTGGCGTGATTGTCGCTACGTCCATCGCACCGATGAGCCAGCAGACCGTTGAACTCAACGTCTTCGCGCTCTCGATGTTTAACCAAGAGATTCGCGGAACGGTCTTTGGCTCGGAGAGCCCTCGGGTTCAGATACCTCGACTGCTTCGTCTGCACCACGAAGGCAAACTCCACGTTGACGACCTCGTCACCCAGGAGTACTCACTCGACAACGTGCAGCAGGGCTACGACGACCTCGAATCGGGAAAAAACGTCCGTGGGGTTGTGCGTTTCTAGATCCTACTGAGATCATCGCCTCAGGCTTCTGTTGACGTCAGTGCAATTTAGTTGAAAACTCGCCGCTGGGTATAGTCACGTGGTGACGAACCGAAACGATGACGATGAGAAGCGCGTTGACATCAATCGTGTAAATGATTCGATCGTCATCGACGTCGATTCGGTATGCGCGGCGCGTTTTCAGACGTCGCGATCCGACTGGTCGGATATCGATCGAGAGGTTTGAGATTGTCGCTCCAATTCGAGATTGTGTGCTCCCGTTAAATACTCGAATTTCTCGGAGTGCTGCGGGAGTGAACTCAATGCGGAAGTCGTTCACGACCACCCAAGCTCATGCTTCACCTGTTCCAAGGGTATGTTGTCGCCACCTTCGGCCATAACACGGTCAAACGCCGTTGCGTCTTGGTTGTCGTTTGAGTTCGATGAGTATCGTCTGGCGATCAAGAAAAAGCCACACGCCGTCGTGAAGGTACCCACGGCGTAGAGCAGATCGCCGAATGGCAGCCAATTGAAGTGAAAATATTGGATTAATGGCATTACGTTGGCGATGCACAATAGAAGAGACTCCAGCGCGAGGGCAAGAAACGCTTTGCGAAACAAGTCACCCCGTCCCGTCGACGAGACAGAAATCTTCGTTAGAAACCACCAAGCAATAAAGGTTGAGAGCGACGCTAATGGGATAGCGATCTCTTGAATCCAGTCGGTAACGGGAGGGTGCGCATAGGCGATGTCGGATAGAAACCAGACGCACGTGACGATCGTCGCTACGAACGTCACAAAAAATCCGCTAACGATAAGTACCCGTGCGCTGAACCACTGTTTCCAAGTCATAGTCCAAAGGTACTGCGCCCCTTAGGGGTTCACTTACCTCGCGGGGACTGCGCGCGCTGCTTCGAGGAGAGAACGTGAGTTCCCACGAGGTGGCTTGCGTGCTCAGCAGCAAGTTTCTCGGCGTCACTTCGCATCTGCTGCGCGAGGTCCTTGAACTCGTCCAGCGCCGGATTTACTCCAACGAGTGTGAACTCGTTCTCTACGATGCGTAAGTCCAGTCCCCATACGTCTTCGAGAATTCGCCGAACCCAACCCGTCGAGTGATCCCAGCCTTCACGGGGTGTCCCGGCTCCGTAGGCACCGCCGCGCACGACGACGAGCACCGCGGGCTTGGCCTCGAGGGTCTTTACTGTTCCACCACCGGCAATACGCGGTTCGGTCATGAGGACGTCGACCCAGGTTTTGAAGTGTTCAGAGACACCGAAGTTGTAGAGCGGCACAGCAAAAAGAAGCGCGTCGGCCTCGAGTACCTCATCGGCGAGTGTCGCGGCGACAGCTGCCGCGTGGCGCTGCTCGTCGGTGCGATCAGCGTCGGCGATTCTCCGGCCAACGACAGCCTGCGCTCAGAGGGTCGAGGGGAGTGGATCGATGCCTATGGAACGTCGTGTCACTTCGGCGTCGGGCTCGCTTTCACGCCAGACACTCTCCACGATGTCGGCGATTGCTCGACTGCGAGAGCCTTCGGGGCGAATACTGGCGTCAAGTCGAAAGAGGGACATGGGAACTCCTGCGTAGGGGGAGACTCCACTTTAGGGGATACTTCTAAAAACGAAGTAACTTATTTTGCAGAAGTGACTGGTAGTCTTGAAAGCATGATCAGCAGCGGTTCTCAGGTGGCCCAAGTGACTGGGGAATCCAGTGAGGCGCACCCCACCGGTGGTGCGTCGTCGTGCGATGAGGCGCTCGTTCGAGCGTTTCGATTTCTCGGAAAGCGCTGGAGCGGGGTGATTCTCGGCAATCTCACGAGGGGCCCCCTAGGTTTTGCCGAACTCGGCCGACGCGTCGAAGGCATTGGCGATTCTGTCTTGGCCGAACGCCTGAGCGATCTGCAGTTGACGGGTCTTATTTTTAGAGAGGTGCAGGTGGGTCCTCCGGTGTCGGTGACGTATCGCCTCTCTCCTTCGGGCCTCGCGTTGATCCCGGCGATGCTCGAGCTGAGCACGTGGGCTTCGAAGAATCTTCCGTGTCCGACTGATCGTTCCGACGCCACTTCGACGTCCTCCATCTAACGTCCTCTGGCGGTTCTCCGTCGTGCGTTGAAGTGAGCGAACGAGTCGTCGTGAGAGGATGATGTCGTGTCCGCTTCGTATCCAATACCGACGCTGAATGGTCAATTTGTTCGACTAGAGCCAATGTCGCTTGACCACGTTGACGCTCTGGTCGAGGCCGCGAATGAAGATCGATCAGCGTACGGCTTCACGCAGGTGCCCAGCTCGCGTGAAGAGATGGCGGCGTACGTAGTTAATCTTCTCGAGCAGCATCACAACGATCTCACGATTCCCTTCGTCCAGATTGACGTGGCGAGCGGCCGGGTCATTGGCGCGACGCGATACCTCGGCATTCGTTGGGAAGGGGCTCGACCACTTCCCTTTGCCGTAGAAATTGGTGGCACCTGGCTCGCCGCGTCATTACAGAGAACACGCGTCAACACGGAAGCGAAACTTCTTCTGCTCGACTTCGCATTTTCTACGTGGCACGTGGCGCGAGTTGACTTCAAGACCGACGCGCGAAACGATCGTTCGCGAGCGGCGATTCTTCGCCTCGGTGCGGTCTTTGAAGGCGTACTTCGTAAGTCCCAGTCGTCGATGGTTCCCGGCGAAGAGTCGCTCTTTCGTGACTCCGCTTTCTTCTCGATTCTCGACACTGAGTGGCCCTCGGTTCAATCCATCTTGAGCGCGAGCCTTCGCTGATTCCCTGGCAAAGAAACGCACTCGGGTCCCTTTACTTGCTTCTAGAGCTAAGGAACGCAGTGCGCTCGGTGGTGCTACCATGTAGCACATGGACCGAATTGGCGTACGTGAACTTCGTCAACACGCCAGTAAATACCTGGCTCGCGTGGCCAAGGGCGAGACCATCGAGGTCACCGATCGTGGTCGACCCGTTGCGAGGCTTTCGCCAGTCGGGAGCGACCCTTGGGAAGAGATGATCGCGAGCGGCCGAGTCGTCAAAGCAACTGACGACACACCATTTTCCTCTGAGCCTGCTCGTGACTTCGGTATCGACGCGTCGCGGCGCCTCGGCGAACTTCGAGAAGATGAACGTTGAAGTTGTATTTCGACTCATCGGCCATCGTCAAAGTGATACAACTCGAAACTGAGTCGCCGTCCCTCTTCGAATTCCTAGAGCTCCACTCTGAGGACCAGGTGGTGACGAGCGCGTTGGCACGAGTCGAAGTTGCTCGATCGCTGTACGGAGCTGACCAGAACTGTTTCGCTCTGATGAAGCGTCATTTCAGTCGTATGATGACGATAGCGATTGATGCTGAGATTCTTGAGCGCGCTGCATCGATGCTGCCAGGAGCACGACTTCGCAGCCTCGACGCAATTCACCTCGCGAGTGCCATGGCGGTCGGCGACGGTTTGCGCTCAGTTGTTACCTACGACGCACGAATGCTCGACGCCGCGCGTGTCGTTGGGTTACGCGTGAGCTCTCCGGCACCGTGAGCGTCTAGGAGCGAGTGCATTCTCTCGAGCGCGTGCTCCAGACCACGTACTTCGATGTTCTTTAAACTACCGGTAGAGTTCTTCACTATGGCACGAGGATGGGCAGTTATCGACTTTCTTGTCGTGTTGCTCTTCGTCGGCATCGGACGATCCAACCACCATCATCTTGTCAATCTGTCCGGCATGACATCGACGACGTGGCCCTTTGCTGTTGGACTTGGCGTCGGCTGGTTGATCGTGCTTGCTCGTCACCAGCGTGGGGTCTCGCTTGGTGCTGGCGTTGAAGTGTGGCTCGCAACAGTGGCGGTGGGGATGATTCTGCGAGTGATCGCGGGTCAAGGCACCGCCTTCGCCTTCATCTTGGTTGCGTTGGGTTTCCTTGGGGCACTCCTGCTCGGACTTCGTCTCGCCTACAGCGCACTGACCAGGCGTAACTGAGCCAAAGGAAACTCAAGGGCCGCAGTCAGGAATCAAAGGGCGGCGACTCCAGATTTCGTGGAACCAGTCCGTCTTCACCTGAATCGGCCGTTGCCGGCCAGCACTTAAGGCACCTTTGGAGGTTCAGCGATACTGAGAGAAGCGCAATTACAGACTTGCACTAGCTCTCTCGACGTGCTAGTCTTCACTTGCAGATAGACATAACGAAGAGGAAGGCTTAGTCAATGAACACTGATTCGATAGCGAGTGAGGTGCTCATCGAGGCGCCGATTGAACGGGTGTGGGCAGCCTTGACCGAACCGGCATCGGTGAGTGCGTGGTTCTGTAACGGGAGGGAAATCTCGATCGATCTTCGCATTGGCGGGGTGATGATCCTCGACCACGGCGACCACGGTCGTTACCCGACGGTCATCGTCTCAGTCGTGCCGCCAAACGCCTTTTCGTTCCGCTGGGCGGTACTGGATCCTGGAGCCCTCGCCACGGAGGAGAACTCGACACTGGTGGAGTTCACGTTAAAGACGACTCCTGAAGGGACCGTGCTTCGGGTGCTGGAAAGCGGCTTCGACAACCTCGCCGTGCCCGCTGGTAGGTCGATGAGTTCTTTGTTCGAGGACCACTCCGGAGGTTGGCCACAAGTCGTCAATGAGTTGGCCCAATACGTCATGGCCAATGTGGGGACGCCACGCGTCGACCCTTCGTGAGCGATGTCTCTGAGGTGCTCACCGCGCTGGCCGATCCCACACGACGAATGCTCCTGGAGAAGCTCTCCGTTCGAGGAGAAGCAACGGCGACGGCGCTCGCCGGTGATCTCCCGATCAGTCGTCAAGCCGTGGTCCAACATCTGAACGTGCTGGACAAGGTCGGGCTCGTTCGAGGGCGACGCCTGGGCCGCGAGCATCGATTCATCGTCTGCACGAAACCATTAGCTGCAACGGTCCAATGGATGGAGAAGCTCTCCCAACAGTGGGACCGACGACTCATTGCCATCAAGAAGATTGCCGAAGCGCCAATCGAGTAGCTACCGTGAACGATTACGCTGGTCAAGCTCTCATCTCAATCACCCGTTTCGCGCCACGAAGAACTGTTCACGGTCCGTCGAGTCCAAAGACGTTGCCAAAGGGATACTTCAGTTGAGTAATTTGTCTCGTCGGTGAAGGTTCGAGTGGGTGGCGATGAGCCTGACAACCAAGCCCGAGAAAGCGATGTCGCTCGGCTTCAACGTTGTCGACTCTGAAGTAGGCCACGGTCGAAGATCCCTGAGGATTGCGGCCGTCGCCGTTCGGGTGAACGTCGACTTCCAAGTCGCCCATCTCAATGAAGGAAAACTCGCCCTCATAATGAACTGGGGTGCCCGTTGCCTCGGCCCACCACGTCGTCGCGCTGGCTGGGTTGTCCCCGAAGAACATCACTGCTTTGATCACAAAAACTCTCCTAGTTTTTAAAGCATCCTCACCGAGATCTGCAGTCGACGAACAATCTCATCGAGTTCAAGCGATCCCGCCGCAATGTCGTTCGCCAAGTTAAACGCCTCAACTGCTGTCAGATTTGACACGCGATCGTTTAGTCGCAGAAAGATTACGGTGCACAGCCACCCAAGACGCTTGTCCCCGTCAAGGAGAGAATGGTTCTTGACTAGTGAGTGCATTAGTGCAGACGCCTTAAGTTCGAGCGTCTCGTATGCATCAACACCAAATGCACTTGACCGAGGTCGGGCAAGTGCGGAATCGAGAAGTCCGAGGTCACGGATGGGACCGACTCCTAGCATTTCGATGATGCCAAGAACGTCTTCAATCGTGAGAAACTCTGGTTCGTTCACGCCTTCGAGAGCAGTTCGATCACGTCACCCCAACGGTCCATCATCTCTGCGGTCGCGCCCGCAACGCGTTCGAGATGGGCGCTTCGGGAGTAGCGCTCAAGCACCGCTCGACGGATCACTTCTTGTCGCGACGTACCCTCAGCGTTGGAAAGCGCCGTGAGCGCGCGCTCCATTTCATCGTCAGTCCGTACCGTGAGTGCAATGCGTCAATGATACCAGACTGGTATCAGATGAATCAAGGCCTTCACCGAACGACTTCTGGCCCCTTTGCGATGTCTTTCAATCCGACGCTGGATGTCCGAAAACCCAGTACGTCGCGCAGAGTCATCGACGTTTGTGTGACGCGAGGCGTCAGGGGTGTCAGAGTCCTCCATCGTGCGGCACCGTGAAAGACCCCGACGCCGTACGCCAGGTCGTCCGCAACGCCGAGCGGAACATCGGTGATGTGGAGAGGATGATGACGCCATCGCCACGCGGTGCCCGCCGCAAAGAGAAGAAGCGCGCGACTTCTTAGTCGTGGATGAAGAGCGGCCACGAGAAGGACCACGCCAAAGGTTCGAACCACGGTTCTCGCGAGTGGGCCGCCCGCTCGGAGCATGTTGCGACTCACCACTTGCTTCGCTACTTCGTTTGGGTTGTCGGTTTCTTGAAAGAACTGGTCGCGCGCGTGCGCTCGCGCCGAACGGATAATCCGAGCGCCGACCGATGGCTTACCAATAAGAACCGAGGTCCACGCGAGAAGCGTCCACGGGTCGGCCCGTAAAGGCGCGAGCCGCGTTCCGTGCCGCATCGCTAACTCTGCGCTGGAGACGCCGTAGCGCTGTCGTTGTAGCCACCACAATCGCCACGTGTCGCGAGGCGGGTGCGTGACGACGACTTGCGCTTCGTAGCGCACGAGCCAGCCCGCGTCGTGAAGTCGCCATACGAAGTCGACGTCCTCGCCGACTCTGAGTGTTTCGTCAAAACCATCGCCGAAGGCTTCACGTCGAACCATCATGCTCGCGCTCGGCACGTAGCTCACTGATCCACCCGGCACGACGAGACCACTGCGTTCTCCCATGTCCAGTGGGCCGAAGTGCTGCTCGAACCGCTCTCGGATTGAACTACCCGCACGGCCTCGAACCCGAGGCGCGACGGCAGCAACGAGGGGGTCTCCGAAGACGGGGAAGAGTCGCCGAGCGACGTCGAGAGCGTTCTCCATCTCGACGTCCGCGTCAACAAACCAGAGATACTTCCGCAACGTCGCTGAGGAGCCGACGTTACGCGCGCGAGCTGGTCCGTGGTTGTCATCCAAGCGAATGAGGTCAACGTCGAAGGCCTGACAGCACGTCCTAATTTCGTCGCCCCTCGGCGAACCGTCGTCGACGACGGTGACGCGAAACCCGTCGAGCTGGCGAAGGAGAGTTGCTAGGGGCGAGACATTATCGAAGACCGGCACGATCACGTCAATCTCGTCGACGTGCAGTTCGGCGACCAGTTCCTGGGGAAGGTCGTCAACGCCGTCATGTCCGGTCCCGGCTGGCCGTCGACGATGCTGATCTGGACCTACGACGAGCACGGCGGCTACTATGATCACGTCCCCCCACCGGCCGCCGTGACCCCGGACGACATCCCTCCGACC
>Ga0208849_1000210_pt1 | contig 56978 bp, 46 predicted proteins | sample NGESurdeep072012_10_FD_184470 | JGI IMG/M metagenome (GOLD analysis project Ga0208849, IMG submission 184470) | Arctic peat soil microbial communities from Barrow, Alaska - NGEE Surface sample 53-3 deep-072012 (SPAdes) | ecosystem: Environmental > Terrestrial > Soil > Wetlands > Peat ... | reverse complement strand
TCGTCACTGCGACGGGGCCAGAACCCTCCTTAAATCAAAACCTCAAATCTGGGCCATGGGTGCTGACGGGGAACACGCCGTTCATTCGTGGGCGTTGGCGAACAAACGAGAGTTCGCGGGTCAGTCTTGGGAGATTTACGGCGACTGGACAGACGACGAGACCAGGCTCGAAACGACCTTAGTCTATCTATTGAGGTAGCGGCCCGGCGCCGAAGGCCTCCAAGCCTGCCGTCTCCATCGCGCTTCGCTCACCCTCGGGCTCACCGCCGCTAGCGTGAGCTCAACACCGATGACGCGCGAATCCTCGGCGACGCGCCTGCTTCGGGTTCCACGGGCAGCCGGCCGGCAACGGCAAGCCGCTCAACGATACGCAAGCGCTGCGACGACGGACGTGGATGTTCCCAAAGTTCAACCCGCATTTCGCCCCTATCTCTGCAGATGCGAACGTGGGTCTGGACGAACCGGCTCGCAAAAACCGTCGGCGCCCGAAGGTGCGTGCGCAGCGACTGGAGTTGCCTCAGCCAGCAACCGGAATTGACCAGGGCGCCAGGCTGCCCTCCGTGAGTCTTGAATTCCGTCAGTGACGGCGCGTGCGTGTGGCCCGACACGAATACCGCGATCTCGCCACGGAAACCGCCGCTGAGAGGCGGAGGCTGACCGCTTTCGAGCCGTCGCCGCAGCAGTTCGACCATCGCGGGCTGGCCTGTTTCTCCGGCCGGCCGAAGTCGCGTGGGCGTGGACCGCATTGCCCGATCGGCCATCCGCCGAGCCACGAAGAAGAAGACGCCAAAGGCCGAAAGTAGAAGCAAAATGTCGTATGCCAGATCGGCAAACAGCGCGTTGATGGCGCCGGCACCATGCCCGACCGCGAACGCTATCGCCTTATAGGCGACATACGCGATCAGCAGAGGGAGTAACAACCATCGGACCGCCTCTGTAACCAGTGTGTAGAACAACCGCCCGGCGACCCAAGCCGGAATCGTTGCCAGTGGAAAGACGTGGTCGACCTCGCCGAGCTGCAGCGCATCCGCCGCCCTGCCGCGTGGCAAGCGGGGGATGATGTCGGTGACGATGTGAGTGCCCAGCGGCGTATCGAGGGGGTCGTCGTAGTCGCTGATCGTGTTCTCGGGATCGAACTCGTTGCCATGCTCGCAATATACAAGACGGTCGGGCTCGGCCTCGAACGACGCGATGTAGGAAAGGGCAAATTCGTGAACCAACCCGGCACCCTGCAACTCTTCACGAATTTCACGGTTCCACCACGCCTCAGCGTCGTGGTTCCCGGGCAAATAGACGACGGCATGCTTCGTACCCCCCGCGAAACGGCGAAGAGCGGCGAAGAGCGGCTGATACTCCGGCCGCGAGATAGTCACTGACGCACGATTTCCGCCGCTGTCAGGAACTTTGGCGATGCGCAAGAAGTCGAAGAAATCACCGGCCAGCACGAGTTCGACCGGCCCGGTGTGAGCATCAAGATCGTCGAGCAGCCGGGTGAGATCGTCCGGTGACTCAAAGATGTCGCGTCCATCGCCGCCGCCGATATGGCAGTCGGACAGAAAGACGAGCAGCGTATCGTCGGTGAGCGTTCGGATCACAATTCTCTCGGGGGATCCGGGTGAGCTGGACGCCAGGCCATTCATTTGCAACAGGCTAAAGTCATTTTCGTCGTCGCACCAACGATCGACAAGCAGTCGAGTTGCGACCCCCTTCGCGGCGCGACGCAGCAGTCACCTTGGCCCACACCGATTACGCTGCCCACCTGTGACAGGAGCTGCCTGCCAGAGGCCCGGATCGCTTGCGGGTCTCGCTGGTAATCCGGCGGTTGGTACCACCAAAAGGCGAACCGCCCAGCCCGGAGCGGGGCTGAGCGGCCTAGCAAACCTTCGGCCGGTTGTTCTTTGGGGTCGCGGCGAAGGTCACGACATCTGCAGGAGCGTTGGATCCAACTGCTCGCCCAAGACCCAAACGGCAACGAACATCAACGCAAGCGCGCCGACCATCCAAATCCAAACGACAGGCGGCTCGGAACGAAACCTACGGTGGATGCTCGGACGTTCATAACTGGACATGCCGATTCGGTAGCTCGCCCAGATCAGCGAGTCGATTCATGTCAACGGCATGAGACTGTGGATAGCGGGGAAAGTTACCTGCCCCTCTTAAGGAGTAGCGCTGTGGGTGGGGGCCTCAAAGAGGTCCGTCCCAAAGGATAGCTGGTGATGAGAGGTACTCTTCCTCATCCCCGCTACTCTTAAAGCCTCTTCTCCGAGGTAGGCAGCCTAAAGCCCACGACCTCCTCCGCCGTCTCCTCCATCACCGTCCTCACCCGGTCCTTCTTCGAGATCGGGGCGATCAGACCGTCGTGCATGGGCAGCGCCACGATCTTCTCGTCGATCAGCCGCACCAAGATCGCGACCATGATCTGGCTCTCAGTGAAGAAGAGCTCGTAGCCAACGCCGGTCTCCAGAAGGGGCTCCAGGCCAGGATGCTTGAGGAGTATGGCCCCCCGGACCTTCGCCGCAGTCCACCCTTTAGGTAGCTGCTTTCGGAATTCCGAGGGCATTCTCGCTTTGGGTCCAGCGGCGAAGAGGAGCGTGTTCATTATCCCCTTCACCCCGTCGCGGTACTTGGGGTTTTCCAGCCCGGGGACAGCATAGAGGTCGCCAGCCGGGGGTTCCATTCCAACCCGCAAGTAGGCAAGCCGCGGGAACATGCTCGCGAAGTCCAGATCCGCCACCGCCTCATCCCCGATCCGGATCCCGTGTCGCTCTTCTCTCGGCAGGTTCAGCCAGAAAGCCGGCCCGAACAGGCGACCGCCGAGGTCGAATCTCGGGGTATCATCCTCTTGCCACGGGGGCAGGTTGAAGGTGCGGTGAGGGTACGATCTTTGCGCGGGTCGACGTGAAGCTGTGAGGCAGCGTCGCGGGCAAACTCTAAGTCCGCCTTTGCTAGAAACGCGTTGATCCTCGCCATCTCGCTCCGATAGCGCCGCGTCTCCGCCGCTGTGGACTCGTAATCAATCCGACGGTGTCGTTTCCCAAAGCTGCCATCCGCGCCGAATCCCCTTTCGGTTCGGCTCAGCACGATCAGCTCTTCATGCTCACTCCTGCTGAAGTCGTCGAAGCCAATCCGCGCGGCCTCAACCTTGCTGCGCAACCATGCAGTCGCTTCTATCGTTGTGCTTCGGGCGCGCGTCGTCGACTTAGTGATCCTCAGAACGTCATGCTGTTCGAGAAGGGAGAGGATGGAGGGCAGCTGGCGGTGGATCGGTCGATCGTAACGCGTGACCTTCTTACGCTTTGACAGCGAAACCGCGACGGTAGCTGGCCCACTCCCGTCGATGACCGCATAGGCGAGATTGGCAATGAGGTTCTCGACCAGGTCGTGGAGGTTCTCCGCGTCATGGGGCCGACGGCGGCGGACTCGGGTAGCATAGTAGGATTCGACATGCTCGATCATCCCGAGAGCCATCGTGACAAGCTCCGGGAGTCGTTCACCGCGGGCCACCAGCCACTGGTCGACGAACCGATCTCGCAGCCGGGGCTTCTTTGGAAGCTTCAACCTGCGCACCCCGCCACCCGCTCGTCCACCTGCTCGCTTGATCACACGTGCGGAAGACGCGACGCCTTCAACCATTCCGCCCGCACCGGCGCGCTCAGAACTTTCCATCGAACGCCTTCATGCCTTGCCGCCGGAAGTCGGCGCTGAGCTCCTTCGCCAAGCGATCGAGCTCCTTCGCGTCCAGCTCCGCCGAGTTGGGCGCCGAAGACGCGTAGAAGCGGGGGGCACGGCCGGAGGCGGTCTGACTCTCTCATTGCCGAACTTGGATCGTGGCGATGGCAGAGGACCGGTAGACGCTGGCGCTGGGCCATAGCGCTCCTTCTTCAGTTCAAGGACCGCCGAAACATAGTCCCGGGCCAGATGCTCGCACGCTCCAAGCACGACGGTGCCCAACGCGACCAGCACCCGGCCTGAGCTGCGTGGGTACTTGTCGAAGCACGATCCCGGCCCGTAAACGACGTGGAAGCCCGATGCTCGCCGTCTCAGAGCTTTGGCTATTTGCACGAGCGGATAGTCACCACCTGGCTAGACGGTATCTTCTAAGACCGCCGCGAGGACTCCGATCGTGACGGCCACAATGCGCGGCGGTGGCACCTCTCCCTGCCGCAACCGCGCCAAGGCAGCCTCCGCTTTCCGCTTCGGCGCTAACCGCGCGAGATCACCGATCGCTCGCACTGGCCCGGCAGATTCTAGAAGCCGCTGTACCTGGTCAAGCGCGTGGCGCACCAACACGTTGTCGGCGTGAACCTTGAGGTACGACTCGGCGGCCCGGACATACGGCCGCAGCTGTGGTCCGCTAGAGGACCGCTTCCACGCACATCCGTGTCGGTTCCTGAACGCCCTGTGAAATTCACATACGGTCGGACTGAGTCCATTGCCCGCCCGGGCTTGGGGCAAGCGCGTACACGAAGGAACAGAGCAGAACAGCAGAGCTTTTTCTGTTTGCTCCCGAACTCGCCGAAGAAGGTCGGCTTTGCGCTGGCGCCGCTTGGCGGGGCTATTCACCGACATGGGCGACCCGCACTTTCGTCGGCGCAGCTTCACTCACGAAGCACTCCGCGCTCGTAAATCCTTACTTGGTGATGAGCGCCGATTTCTGCGGCCTTGTTGGCATACTGCCGCGCCGTGCGTCGCGCCGCTGCGACGCGCTTCGTTCAAAGGCTTTCAGCCGCCAATGGCGACGACCGGTGTCGAGCGGAGGCTTCGGCGGCGGACTTTTCGACGTGCGCGTCACGGTTGATCACCTGCAAGTTCGGCCGGCCCCAGAAGTCGAGGAGTTGGGGCCACGCCAGGTCGCGATGCTGGCGCCAGACTCGGAACAGTGGCGTGCGGTGGTCAACCTCGGAAGTCTTCCACAGTCGAGCGCCGCTGGTCGCGCAGCGCCGGCCCTGCAGCTTCCGCAGGAACTTGGCGTGGTCGCTCGGAGCGTTCCACAGATGCCACGCAACCACACAGGCGGTGTGCCAAACGGCGTTTTTGTTTAGCCCACGACACCACAAATCCTCATGCCAGCCGAGTCGGTATACTTGCTGCCCGCAGACGCAGCAGTAGCCCGGGCCGCGAGAAAATTTCTCCTCGCGATACGGCGCTGGTGGCGCGCGGAAGCCCACTGGCAGGCCTGTTTCACCATCAGTCCTCAGCCGCCACGTCCAGCCATCGGGCGCACCACTCTTGGCCGCAAGAGCTCGTGCCAGCCGGTCGGCCCGCAACGGGTGCGAACGCCAGTAGGAATCGACAGCAAGCCTGGGCGTTGGCGGTGCCCAGCGTCGGCCGAGTGCGTGCGTCAGCACTGGTGCCGGAAACACGTCGGGGAGCGCCTTGTTGAAACGCAGCAATGCCCGCTCGTTCCGCAGTGCCACTGTCTCGGCCATCCTCATGCTGCCGAAGGATGTCATCGAGCCGTAAATACTTAGTCACGAGTTTGGGCGTGACGCGCTCTGCAAGGATACGCAGCGGGCGGTCTCCTACCCGCGCACTCCGAGAAGCCGACAAGATAAATGGCCCCGCATCGGCGCGAACGAAGCCCTAAGGCGGCTTGCTGCCAACCTCGACTATTCCAAGGCGGTCGCCGAGACGAGCGCTGGAGATCACCTCGGGTCCGGCGGCGATGCCCGTCCAGCAATCGCGCATGTCGGCCGAGAAACCGATATCGTCGAACAGGACGAGCGCTCCTGGTCGCTAATGTCTCCGCAGGATCGAGTATTGATCACGAACGAAGGCGCCGGTGTGAATGGCGTCGACAAAGGCAATATCGACGCGCCGACCACCAAGGACCGACTCCACGTTTTCTTCAAACGTGCCAACCGTGAGCCGGTAGTGCGATGAGACACCGGCAAGATTTCTGTCGGCGATAGCCGCCCAATTGACGTTGGGCTCGAACGTGAAGTGCGTCCCGATGCCGCTCGCCTCGATCCCCGCCAACCAATACATGCCTGAAACGCCGAAGGCGGTGCCGAACTCGACGACGACCTCCGGCCTGCGCTGCATCACCAGCCACGCGAAAAGGCGGCCCATTGTGGCGTCGCTGCGAACCTGGTTCGCGGTTCGCGTGCCGGTCGTAGCGGTCGGGTAGTCCGCGACCGATCGATATCCGCTCCACAGTGGCCGAGGACCGAGCTCGTGGCTCGCCAGCGCACGTTTTTCGATTGCTGCGCTTTCGGGCGGCGCCGGCAGGTCGTCCAGGCCGGCAAATGTCTGCGCCAGCCAGCCCGGGTTGGTCTTCTCGAATTGCACGGCTGGTATTGAGGGCAATTTGGGCGCTCCGCACTGCAGCCCCGACAGGACGCTACGCTTGGCGCTTGCCTCAATCCAGTTGGTCAGGCGGATAGGGTAACCCGGCCATTGAAGGAAACGATCGAATGGAACTGATCGCGATATTTCGCCTTACACGAAACCCGGATTTTATCGCACCCGCAAGATTTGAGCGACACCAACAGGCTATCGGCTGCGCGGATAGGGGCAAGATCGGAACGGGCAATCGCGATGCGAGCAGGGAACCGGGGCGCGTCACCGCCAGCCGAGGGTGGGCGCGACGTGGGTCAGGATCGCTTCGATGACGTGCGCGTTGTAGTCGACGCCAAGCTGATTGGGGACGGTGAGGAGCAGCGTGTCGGCCTCCGCGATGGCCTCGTCCTTCGCCAGTTGCTCGATGAGGACATCCGGCTCGGCGGCGTAGCTGCGACCGAAGATCGCCCGTGTCTCCTCGTCGATGAAGCCGACCTTGTCGTCGTCTTCGCTCTCGTGTCCGAAGTAGGCGCGGTCGCGATCGTCCACCAGCGCGAAGATGCTGCGGCTGACTGAAACGCGCGGCTCGCGCTTGTGGCCGGCCGCCTTCCACGCCTCGCGGAACGCCCGAATCTGGTCGGCCTGCTGGACGTGGAACGGCAGCCCGCTCTCGTCATCCTTTAGGGTCGAACTCTGCAGGTTCATGCCGAGCTTGGCCGCCCATACCGCGGTCGCGTTCGAACTCGCGCCCCACCAGATCCGCTCGCGCAGGCCTTCCGAGTGCGGCTCGACGCGCAGAAGCCCCGGCGGGTTCGGGAACATCGGCCGCGGGTTGGGCTTCGCGAAGCCACCGCCGCCGAGCACGTCGAGGAATACCTCCGCATGCCGCCGGGCCATGTCGGTATCGCTGCCGCCCTCCGGCGGGACGTAGCCAAAGTAGCGCCAGCCGTCGATCACCTGCTCGGGTGACCCGCGGCTGATGCCGAGTTGCAGGCGCCCGCCGGCGATGAGGTCGGCGGCGCCGGCATCCTCGACCATGTACAGCGGGTTTTCGTAGCGCATGTCGATCACCGCTGTGCCTATCTCGATCCGCTTGGTCTTCGCGCCGATTGCCGCCAGCAGCGGGAACGGCGAACCGAGCTGGCGGGCGAAGTGATGAACGCGGAAGTACGCCCCGTCGGCGCCGAGGCCCTCGGCGGCGACCGCGAGATCGATGGACTGGAGAAGCGCGTCGGACGCCGACCGCGTCTGCGAGTGGGCTCCCGCCGTCCAGTGACCGAATGACAGGAAGCCGATCTTCTTTGCAGGCATGCTGCGCGCAGGTGTGGCACGTAGCGCGCATGCCTGACAACGGTTGATTTATCCGCCGGTGCCGGCCGTCACGCCCCGCCGTCCCTTGGCAAGAGCCGGCGCTTTTGCTTCAATCGCCTGTGTCGCGCTTTTCTTTTCTCGCCCTTGCCCGCAATGCCCTCTCCGGCCATCAGAGCTGGCCGGAACAATGGCGTTCGCCCGAGCCCAAGGCGGCCTATGATGTGGTCATCGTCGGCGGCGGCGGCCATGGGCTGGCGACCGCCTACTACCTTGCCAGCCAGCACGGCATCACCAACGTCGCCGTGCTTGAAAAGAACTGGCTGGGCGGCGGCAATACCGGCCGCAATACCACCATCATCCGCTCCAACTACCTCTGGGACGAGAGCGCCGCCATCTACGAGCATGCGCTCAAGCTGTGGGAAGGTCTCAGCCGGGAGCTCAACTACAACGTCATGTACTCGCCGCGCGGCGTCATGATGCTCGCCCATACGGTCCACGACATCCAGGTTTTCAAGCGCCACATCCATGCCAACCGGCTGAACGGCATCGACAATGAATGGCTGACGCCGGAAGGCGCCAGGGCCTTCTGCCCGCCGCTCAATATTTCCGGCAACATGCGCTATCCCGTGCTGGGCGCTGCGCTGCAGCGGCGCGGCGGCACCGCCCGCCATGACGCCGTCGCCTGGGGCTACGCCCGCGGAGCCGACGCCCACGGCGTCGACATCATCCAGAATTGCGAGGTTACCGGCATCCGCCGCGGAGCCGACGGCGCCGTCACCGCGGTCGAGACGACGCGCGGCACCATCGGCGCCAGGAAGATCGGCGTTGTCGCCGCCGGGCATACCAGTGTCATCATGGCGATGGCCGGCGTACGCATGCCGCTGGAGAGCTACCCGTTGCAGGCGCTGGTCTCGGAACCGGTCAAGCCGGTCTTCCCCTGCGTGGTGATGTCGAACACCATCCACGCCTACATCTCGCAATCCGACAAGGGCGAGCTCGTCATCGGCGCCGGCACCGACGCGTACGTCTCCTACAGCCAGACCGGCGGCCTCCACATCGCCACCCACACCGTCGACGCCATCTCCGAGCTCTTCCCGATGTTCCGCCGCATGAAGATGCTGCGCAACTGGGGCGGCATCGTCGACGTGACTCCCGACCGTTCGCCGATCATGGGCCTGACCCCGGTCAAGGGCCTTTACGTCAACTGCGGCTGGGGCACAGGCGGCTTCAAGGCGACCCCTGGCTCTGGCCATGTCTTTGCCGCCACCGTGGCCCGCGACGAGCCGCATCCGTACGTGGCTCCGTTCACGCTGGAGCGTTTCCGTACCGGCCGCCTGATCGACGAAGCCGCGGCGGCCGCCGTGGCCCACTAACCATGCTGCTCATCCCCTGCCCCCACTGCGGCATCCGTCCGGAGATCGAATTCCGCTACGCCGGCGAGGCGCACGTTGCCCGGCCGGCGGAGCCCGCCGCGCTCAACGACCGCGATTGGGCCGAATACCTCTACATGCGCTCCAACCCGAGGGGCCTGCACTACGAGCGCTGGCGCCACGTCCACGGCTGCGCCCGTTACTTCAACGCGGTTCGCCACACCTTGAGCGATCGCATCGTCGCCACCTACAAGGCCGGCGATCCGCGACCGCATGGCGATGCGCTTCTCGCCGCGCTGAACCCCGTTGACGTGCGCCGGTGAAGAACATGCGCACCGCCGCCGGCGGCAGCATCGATCGCGCCAGGCCGATCAATTTCAAGTTCGACGGCAAGGCCCTTGCCGGTTTCGCCGGCGACACCCTCGCTTCGGCGTTACTTGCCAACGGCGTCCATCTGGTCGGTCGCTCGTTCAAGTATCATCGCCCGCGCGGCATACTTTCCGCCGGCGCCGAGGAGCCGAACGCCCTGGTCACCGTCGATCGCGGCGGCGGGCGCGAGGCACCCAACCTCCGCGCCACGCAGGTCGAGCTTTTCGACGGGCTCGCCGCCACCAGTCAGAACCGCTGGCCGGCACTCGCCTTCGACGCGGGCGCTGTCAACGACGCGCTCTCGCCGCTCTTCCCGGCCGGTTTCTACTACAAGACCTTCATGTGGCCGCCCGCCTTCTGGACCCATGTGTACGAGCCGCTGATCCGCGCCACCGCCGGCCTCGGCAAGGCGCCGAGGCACCCCGATCCCGACCGCTACCTGCATCGTTACGCCCATTGCGACGTGCTGGTGGTTGGCGCCGGGCCGGCCGGCCTCGCCGCCGCACTGGCCGCCGCCGAAGCCGGCGCCCGCGTGATCGTCTGCGACGAGCAGGCGACGCCCGGCGGCGCGCTTCTCCACGAGGCGAACGCCACGGTTGACGGCCGCAGCGCCGCCGCCTGGGTGGCACAGGCAATCGCTGACCTTGCACGCCATGATCGCGTGACGCTCCTGTCGCGCACGACCGCCTTCGGCTACTTCGCCGAAAACTTTCTTGGCCTTGCCGAGCGCGTCACCGACCACCTCGCCGACCCCGACCCGGCTTTGCCGCGCGAACGTATGTGGCAGGTGCGTGCCAAGGAAGTCGTGCTGGCCACCGGCGCCATCGAGCGCCCGCTGGTTTTCCCGGAGAACGACCGTCCCGGCGTCATGCTCGCCGATGCGGCCCGCGCCTATCTGAACCGCTACGCCGTCAAGGCCGGCGCCCGCGCCGTGGTCATGACCGCCAGCGATTCCGCCTACTCGGCCGCCCTCGACCTGCACCAGGCCGGCGTCGCCATAGCCGCGATCTGTGATCTCCGCCCCGCACCCGCGGGCACCGAGGTCGCCGCGGCGCTCGATGCCCGCATCCCTGTCTGGCCGTCGACCAGCATCGGCGGCACCCACGGACGCCTGCGCATCAAGGCCGCCGAGATCGGTGCGGTCGAGAGAAGCGGCGGTGTCCGCGGCCGCGAGCGCCTCGATTGCGATCTTCTGCTCATGTCCGGCGGATGGACGCCGAGCGTCCATCTCTTCTCCCAGTCGCGCGGCCGTCTTCGCTTTGACGAAGGGCTGGCGGCCTACGTCCCCGGCACATCTGTCCAGCGCGAGCGCTCCGCCGGCGCCTGTCGCGGCACCTATGATCTCGCCCACTGCCTGGCGGAAGGCTACGCCGCCGGCGAGTCGGCGGCGCGGGTGGGCGCTTCGGGCCGCGCCTTCTGGGTGACCGGCGCCGCCACGCCGAACGGCGGTTTCCTCGGCGCCCTGCCGCATGACCGCTCCTCTGCCTTCGCCAAGGCGTTCGTCGATTTCCAGAACGATGTCACCGCCAAGGATCTCGCCCTTGCCACCCGCGAGGGTTTCCGCTCGATCGAGCACGTCAAGCGCTACACCACCACCGGCATGGCGACCGACCAGGGCAAGACCTCGAACATGAACGCGCTCGCCATCGTCGCTGCCAGTCTTGGCACCTCGATCCCGGCGGTCGGCCTCACCACTTTCCGCAACCCGTATACGCCGGTGACCTTCGGCACCCTTGCCGGAACTTCCCGCGGCGATCTGTTCGATCCGGTCCGCAAGACGCCCATCCATGACTGGGCCGCCGGCCACGGCGCCGTTTTCGAGGACGTAGGCCTGTGGAAGCGCGCCCGGTATTTCCCGCAAAGTGGCGAGGACATGCATGCGGCAGTCGCCCGCGAATGTCTGGCCGTTCGCGCCACCGCCGGCATCTTCGACGGCACGACACTCGGCAAGATCGAGGTGGTCGGCCCGGACGCCGCCGAATTCCTCAACCGGCTCTACACCAATGCCTGGACCAAGCTGGAGCCCGGTCGCTGCCGCTACGGGCTGATGCTGAGCGAAGCCGGCTTCGTCATTGACGACGGCGTCGTCGGGCGCCTGGCGCCTGATCGCTTCCACGTCACCACGACGACCGGCGGAGCGCCCCGCGTCCTCCATCATATGGAAGACTACCTGCAGACCGAGTTCACCGACCTCAGGGTCTGGCTGACCTCGACCACCGAGCAATGGGCGGTGATCGCCGTGCAGGGCCCGCGCGCCCGCGACATCATCGCCCCGTGGGTGGAGGGAATCGATCTCAGCCGTGAAGCCATGCCCCACATGAGCGTCCGCGTCGGAAAAATCTGCGGCGTGCCGACCCGGCTCTTCCGCGTCAGCTTCACCGGCGAGCTGGGCTTCGAGATCAACGTGCCGGCGCGCCACGGCCGCGCCGTCTGGGAGGCGATATTCGCCGGCGGCCGGCGGCACGACATCGTCCCCTACGGCACCGAGGCCATGCATGTGCTGCGCGCCGAAAAAGGCTACGTCATCGTCGGCCAGGAGACCGACGGCACGGTTACGCCGGACGACCTCGGCCTCGCCGGCATGATCGGCAAGGCGAAGGCGGACTTCGTCGGCAAGCGCTCCCTCACTCGCCCCGACATGCTGAAGACCGACCGCAAGAAACTCGTCGGCCTGCTGACCGTCGATCCGAAGATCGTTCTGGAGGAAGGCGCGCAGCTTGTCACCGACGCACACCAGCCGGTGCCGATGAAAATGATCGGCCATGTCACGTCTTCCTATTTCAGCGCCACCGTCGGCCGGTCGATCGCCATGGCAATGGTAGCCAACGCCGCGAAAGACACGCACCTGTTTGTGCCCATGCCCGGTGGTGCCATCGAGGTCGCGGTTGTCGATCCGGTCTTCTTCGATACCGGCGGAGCCCGCCTCGATGGCTGACGCGGTCGCGATCGCCATCGAGCCCGCCTCGATGGCTGACGCGGTCGCGATCGCCATGCTCCCCGAAGCCGCCCGCTTCAGCGTGCGCGGCGATGGTTCCGCCGCGGCTGCCATCGGTTATGCCTTCGGCCTCGATGTCCCGCAGGATCCGTGCCGCTCGGCAACCGCCGGCGACCGCACCGCGTTATGGCTGGGGCCAGACGAATGGCTGCTGCTGGCGCCGGATGGCGAACTCGCGGCTTTGACCATAACGCTGACCGAGGCACTGCGCAGCACACCCGGCAGCGTCGTCGACATCTCTGACCGACAGGTGGCGATTGCCGTCACCGGAGCGAAGGCCGCAGAAGCGATCAACGCCTTCAACGCCCTCGATCTGCACGAAAGCGCTTTCCCGGTAGGCATGTGCGCCCGCACGCTCTTCGGCAAAGCCGAAATCGTCCTGTGGCGAACCGCCCCGGACGCTTTCCATGTCGAGGTGTGGCGCTCGTTCGTGCCTTACGTCCTCGGCTGCCTCGATGAGGCGCGCCGCGAGTACGCCTGACCGGCGGCTATCGCTTCTTCGCCGTCTTCTTTTCTGTGGTCTTTACCGCCTCGCGCGGCCCAGCCGCTCCGTTCTGCGGCTTATTGGCGGTGACGTCGGCTTCCTTGGCCGCCTGGAACCAGTGGTCCTTGTCGCGCCCGGCCGGCCGGCCGCTCTGTTCCCAGATGATATATGCGCGCTCGCGAATGAGCGCTTCGATGTCAGGCATCGGAACCTCCTGCAGCGAATCGTCAGGAGACAACCTTAGCGCAGGATTTATTGCGTTGCAGCAACGGCGTCGCCGCGCCCGTCGCGCACCGCGCTAACCGGCATCAGGCCACGCTTTTCAGCCGGCCCGCTCCCCCACCGAGCCGCGCCGTCATCGTCGTGGTGTACCAGTCGACGAACTGCAGCACGCCGTCCTCGTAGTCCAGCGAATACGGTCCGGGCTCGTAGGCCGGACTGTCGATGCCGCGCTGGTTGCGCTCGACCAGCGTCCGGTCCTGGTTGTTGGTGGCGATCCACACTTCGGTCAGCGTCTTCAGGTCGTAGTCGACGCCTTCGACCGCGTCCTTGTTGACCATCCACTTGGTCGTCACCTCGGTGCGCTTCGGCCCGATGGGCAGCACCCGGAAAGAGATCGCCATGTCGCCGAGGAAATGATTCCACGTGCTCGGGAAATGGAAGAACATCAGCGTGCCGAGATCGCTGTGCGGAACCCGGCCCATCAGCTTCGACACCGCCGGCTTGCCGTTCATCGTGAACGACCGGCCGCTGTCCATGAGCGGAATGCGCGACACCCGGTACTGCCCGTTATCGGCAATGCGGAACCGGCTCGGCAGGCCTTCCGCCTCGCGCGCCTTCCAGAATTTCTCGATGACCCCCTCGCCCTGGTCGGTGGTCGTGCGCATAAACGACGGCGCCTCGGGGAAAGTGCGGCAGAGTTCCGGATGCGACCCGGCGCAATGGTAGCACTCGCGATTGTTTTCCAGGACGAGCTTCCAGTTGCCCTCCTCGATGATCGTCGATTCGAACGCCACCTTGGCGTTCGGCACATCGAAGGGCGCGAAGTACGGCGTCACCATCTCGCGGATGGCCGCGAAATCCGGTGGCGTGTCGGCCACCGACACGAAGATATAACCGCCGGCGCTCTCCGCATGCGCCGGCTTCAACCCGTATTCGGCGGCGTTGAAATCCTCCTGTTCCATCGCCCGCGCCCGCACCAGCCGCCCATCCGGCTCATAGCTCCACTGGTGATACGGGCAGACGAAACGCTTGGCCGAGCCATGCGCCACGTCGCAGACCTTGAAGCCGCGATGCCGCCAGGTGTTGTGATGCGCATATATCTTGCCATCCGCGGCGCGCGCCACGATCAGCGGGTATGGGCCGAGCTGCAGGGTGAAGAAATCGCCGGCCTTCGGAATTTCGCAGTCGTGGCCGGCAAAGATCCATTCGCGATGAAAAAGATTATCGAGATCGAGCTGGTAGAACGCCTCATCCCGGTAGAAATCGCCGGGCAGTGCATGACCCTGCTTGCGATGCGCGAGCTGGTGCAGCATCAGGTCGGCTGACGAGGAAGCGGCGGTCATCGGTCAACTCCGCAAGGCGACATTGTCAGGATCATAGGGCGACTCGGCAATGACGGTAGCCCGGAAGCGTTCTCCCAAAATCTGGACGGTCAATTCCTGGCCGATTTCGCCAAGATCGGGGCGCACCATGCCGAGCGCCAGCGACTTGCCGACCCGCCAGCCATAGGCCCCTTGCGTGCAGCGGCCAACCATCTCGCTGCCAAGCAGGATCGGTTCCGACCCGCGCGCATCGGCGTCAGTGACGCCGTGGATTTCCATGGTGACGAAACGGTTGCCGAATCCCTTCTCGCGCCAGGCGACCAGCGCGTCGCGGCCGAGGAACTGGCCTTTGTTGGGATGGACGAAACGGTCGAGCCCGGACTCGAATGCCGCGTACTCGATCGACAGTTCGCGCCCGACCAGCCGATAGGATTTCTCCACCGCCAGCGCCAGCATGGCGCGGATGCCGAACGGCTTGACGCCGAATTCCTTGCCGGCTTCGAAGAGCAAATCGAAGATCGTATTCTGCGTCTCGATCGGGTGATGCAGTTCCCAGCCAAGCTCGCCAACGAAGTTTACCCGCAGCGCCCACGTATCGACGGGCCCAAGGCTGATCTTCCTCGCCGTCAACCACGGAAACGCCGCCGTCGACAGGTCGGCGTCGGTCAGCTTCCGCAGGAGCGCCCGCGACTGCGGCCCGGCAACCACCAGCACGCCGTACTGGGCCGTCATGGGCCGGAAGCGCACGCTGCCGTCGCGCGGCAGCAACTTGCGGAGCGTGTCGTGGTCGTGGCGCTCGAGCGCGCCAGCCGAGACCAGATAGAAACTCTCCGGCCCGGTGCGGCAGACCGTGAATTCCGCCCGCACGCCGCCGCGCGTCGTCAGCAGGTGGCAAAGGCCGATGCGCCCGGTCTTCTTCGGGATGCGGTTGGCAAGGATCGAGTCGAGCCAGGCTTCGGCGCCGGGTCCGGAAACGATCGCCTTGCCGAAGGCCGACATGTCCTGCACGCCGACGGCCTCGTGGACATGGCGGCACTCCTCGCCGACAAACCCAAAATAATTCGAGCGGCGGAAGCTCCACTTCTCGCGGATCTTCTCGCCATCCTTACGCGCCGGATGGTTCTCGTTGAGCAGCACGTCCGGCCTGGCAAGGTCGGCGTCGCCGAGACCATAGCCCGGCGGCGCAAACCAGTTCGGCCGCTCGAAACCATAGACCGTGCCAAACACCGCCCCCATCGCCGCGAAGCGATCGTGGGATGGCGAGCGCTTGAGCGGCCGCGCCGCGGCGCGCTCCTCGTCGGGATAGTGGACGCTGAAAACCAGCGAGTAGGCTTCCTCGTTCTTTTCCTTGAGATAGCCGCGCGAGGCGTAGGGCCCGAAGCGGCGCGGATCGACGCCCAGCATGTCGATGGTCGGCTCGCCCTCGACGATCCACTCCGCCAACTGCCAGCCGGCGCCGCCGGCCGCCGTCACGCCGAACGAGTGCCCCTCGTTCAGCCAGAAATTCGGCACGTCCCACGCCGGGCCGACGATCGGGCTGCCGTCGGGCGTGTAGGCGATGGCGCCGTTGTAGACCTTCTTGACGCCGACCTCGCCGAAGGCCGGCACCCGCGCGATTGCCGTCTCGATGTGCGGCAGCAGCCGGTCCAGATCCTCCTGGAAAAGCTCGTACTCGGACGCATCGCTTGGTCCATCGACGTAGCAGGCCGGCGCGCCCTTCTCGTAAAGACCGAGCAGCAGGCCGCCGTTCTCCTCGCGCATGTACCAGGAGGAATCGCTTTCGCGCAGCACGCCCATCTCCGGCAGCCCCTTGGCGCGGCGTTCCTGGATCGCCGGATGCGGCTCGGTGACGATGTACTGATGCTCGACCGGCATCACCGGAATATCCAGCCCGACCATCGCCCCGGTCCTGCGGGCAAAGTTGCCGGTCGCCGCGACGACGTGCTCGGCGACGATGTCGCCCTTGTCGGTCTTCACCAGCCACTCACCCGCGGTGGTGCGCTCTATTGCGGTAACCGTGGTGGAGCGGTTGATCTCGGCGCCCAGCGCCCGCGCGCCCTTGGCGAACGCCTGCGTCAGGTCGGCCGGCTGGATGTAGCCGTCGTCGGGATGCTGTATGGCGCCAAGGATGCCGTCGGTCTCGCAGAGCGGCCAGATTGCCTTCAGCTCCGCCGGTGTCAGCACGTTGACCTTGACGCCGATCGTGCGCGCAACCCCGGCGTAATACATGTACTCGTCCCAGCGATCCTTGGTGCGGGCGAGACGGATGTTGGACACCTGCTTGAAACCGACGTGCTGGCCGGTTTCCGCTTCAAGCGTCTGATAGAGGCCGACGGAATACTTGTGAATCTGTCCGACCGAGTAGCTCATGTTGAAGAGCGGCAGCAGCCCCGCCGCGTGCCACGTCGAGCCGGACGTCAGTTCCTTCCGCTCGACCAGCACCACATCCGACCAGCCCTTCTTCGCCAGGTGATAGAGCGTCGAAACCCCGACGACCCCACCGCCGATGACCACCGCGCGGGCATGCGATCTCATTGCGGCTTCTGCCTCCTGAGCAGGCCGCGGTAGATTTCCTCGTTGCCACAAAGCCCCGCTAGCCGCCCCAGTTGATCGACGAGCAGGATGGGATTGTCGGTCTGCGACTTCAGAGCGATCGCCGCGCGCAGCGTCAGGTCCACCGGCGCAACGATCATGTCGTAGTCACCGCCGGCGACCGCCCCGGTCTGACTATCGGTAGTGGCGATGCGCCCCTCGCGGCCGTTCAGCGACACCCCGATCGGCCGGTCATCGGCATCGATGCGCACGCGGATCGAGCCGGTATCGATGACCACGGCGCCATCCTCGCGCTTCAGCGCCGAGGCCGGTGTCATCACCGAGGTACCACGGAGCACGTTCAACGGGTTCATATGCTTGACGAACTCGGCGACGTAAGCGTCCGCCGGCCTGAGCAGGATATCCTCGGCGGTGCCCATCTGCACGATGCGTCCGCTCTCCAGGATGGCGATGGAGTTGCCGAGCTTCAGCGCCTCGTCGAGATCGTGACTGACGAAGACAATCGTCTTCTTCAATTTGCGTTGCAGGTCGAGCAACTCGTCCTGCAGCTTGTCGCGAATGAGCGGGTCGAGGGCCGAGAACGGTTCGTCCATCAAAAGGATCTCGGCGTCAGTGGCGAAGGCGCGGGCAAGACCGACCCGCTGCTGCATGCCGCCCGAAAGTTCGTGCGAATACTTGTCGCCCCAGCCGGTCAGGCCGACCAGCGCCAGCTTTTCGTCGACGATGCGGGCGCGCTCCGCCACCGAATCGCCGCGCAGTTCGAGACCGAAGCCGACGTTCTCGCGCACGGTCCGCCATGGCAGCAGCGCGAATTGCTGGAAGACCATGGCGACGGTGTGCATGCGTAGATCGCGGAGCGTCGCCGCGTTGCAGGTAGTGACGTCAACAACCGCGCCTCGATGCTCGACGGCAACCGAGCCGCGGGCGACTTCGTTCAATCGGTTGATGGCCCGCAGCACGGTCGACTTGCCCGACCCCGAAAGCCCCATGAGGACGCAGATTTCGCCACGCTCGACCGCGAAGCTGATGTCGATCGCGCCGGCTACCGCGCGGGTACGGGCAATCACCTCGTCCCGGCTGACACCCTGGCCGAGCAACTGCAGCGCCGTCTTGCGATCGCCCCCGAAGACGATGTCGACATGCTTGAATTCAACAACCGGCATCGGAAGCTATCTTGTGCCTTTCAGTCTGCGTTCCGGCCACTTGCAGACGCGGTCGAGCAGGATGGCAAGCACGACGATAGCCAATCCCGCCTCGAACCCCATGCTGACGTTGACGGTATTCAGCGCCCGCACCACCGGCTTGCCGAGCCCGTCGGCGCCGACCAGCGCCGCGATCACCACCATCGACAGCGACAGCATGATGCATTGGGTGATGCCCGCCATGATCGTCGGCAGCGCGTAGGGAATTTCCACTTTCCACAGCAGCTGCCGCTTCGTCGCGCCGAAGGCCTGGCCGGCCTCGTGCAGCTGCAGCGGCACCGAGGAGACGCCGAGATGCGTCAGCCGCACGGGCGCAGCGATGGCGAAGATCACCGTCGAGATGAGACCCGGCACCATGCCGAGGCCGAAAAGCACCAGCGTCGGGATGAGATAGACGAACGTCGGGATCGTCTGCATCAGGTCGAGGACCGGCCGGATGACGGTATAAAGCCACGGACGATGCGCGGCCGCTATGCCGGTGGGCACGCCGATAGCAACCGAGACCAGCGTTGCGCAGAGCACCAGCGCCAGCGTCTCCATTGTCGCCTGCCAGTAGCCGAGGTTCATCACCAGCAGGAAACCGAGCGCAACGCCGATCGCGAGCGCGATCGAGCGATGCAAGAAGTACGTGCCGATGGTGAGCAGGACGAGCAGCACGATCGGGTTGAACCACAGCAACCCGGAGAGCAACGCATTGATCAGCGCGCCCAGCACCAGCGAAATAAAATCGAAGAAGCCTTCCGCGTGATCGTTGAGAACGTCGAGGCCATTCTGGAGCCAGCCGCCAAGCGGGATCTTGTGCGCCGTAATCCACTGATCCACGAGCAGCGTCCCCTGAGTTCCCGCCGACCGCCGTCGGATTCAACGGGCGGCGCGTTCCGCGCCGCCCGCAAATTGCGAACGCTGAGCGGCTAGAGCCCGCTCGCCTTGACCGCGTCGAGGCCCGGCTTGCCGTCGATGGTGGTGACGCCATCGAGCCACGCCATCCACGCGTCCGGGTGCGCCTTCAGCCACTCTTCCGCGGCCGCCGGCGCCTCTTCCTTGTCGAAGAGAATCTTGCCCATCACCTCGTTCTCCATCGGCAGGGTGAACTTGAGGTTGGTTATGAGCTTGCCGACGTTCGGGCACTCGCCGACGTAGCCGGCGCGGGTGTTGGTGAAGACTGTCGCGCCGCCGTAGTCCGGACCGAAGACGTCGTCGCCGCCGGCCAGGTACTTCATGTCGTACTTCGAGTTCATCGGATGCGGTTCCCAGCCCAGGAACACGATCGGCTTCTTCTGCCGCGTGGCGCGATCGACCTCGGCCAGCATGCCCTGCTCGCTCGACTCGACCAGGTTGAAATCCTTCATCCCGTCGGTGTTCTTGGCGATCATGTCGAGGATGAGCTTGTTGCCGTCGTTGCCCGGCTCGATGCCGTAGATCTTGCCGTCGAGCTGATCCTTGAACTTGGCGATGTCGGCGAACGACTTCAGGCCGGCGTCGAAGGTGTAGCTCGGCACCGCCAGGGTGTACTTGGCGCCTTCCAGGTTCGGCTTTTCGACAAGATCGACGGTCTTGGCATCGATGTAGGGCTTGCGGATCGACTCCATTGTCGGCTGCCAGTTGCCGAGGAATACGTCGATGTCCTTGTTCTTCATCGACTCGTAGGTCACCGGCACCGCCAGCAACTGCGTCTTCGGCTCGTAGCCGAGCCCGGTCAGGATGCGCGAGACCATCGCCGTCGTCGACGTGATGTCGGTCCAGCCGACATCGGAGAAACGCACCGCCTTGCAGGAGGCCGGATCGGCCGCGTGGGCGATCGAGGCAATCGTCAGAGCCGCCAGCGCCGTCGCGGCAGCACGCCAGAAATTACGCATCAAATTCCCCTCCGTTCGGAATGTTTCGCCCTTTTCGGGTCTGCAATTGGCGGACCAGAGTTTTTCGACCAGACCGCGTCCGCGCCACGGACGCAAGCAGCCGATCCCAATTCCGCCCGGTATTCTAGCTGATTACCCGTTCAATTGGCGAATACTTTCGTAGGCTTTTCGGCACCGCTCAAAACGATCTGTCCGCCAACAGCTTGTGTTTTCCGGGGCTTTTGCCCATTGATTGACCGTTCAATTGACCGCTTGGTAGCCACATGCAGCGGGTCGAGCCCGAGGATCTTCGTCGCCGGCAGCTTATCGAAGCCACCATCGACACGATGGCCGCCGAGGGCTTCGCCGCCACCACGCTCGCCCTCATTGGCCAGAAGGCCGGTGTCTCGCCCGGCCTCATCGCGCACTATTTCGCCGACAAGGACGGACTGCTCGAGGCGACGCTGCGCAGCATGGCCGCTCGCCTCGCCCGTGGCCTCTCCACCCGTCTGCGCGCCGCCCGCAACCCGCGTCAGCGCGTGCAGGCCGTCATCGATACGACGCTGGCGGCCGAAGAGTTCGACGCGCGCACCTGCAGCGTGTGGCTCGCCTTCTGGGGTCAGGTCATCCATTCGACGCGTCTGCGCCGCATCCAGAGGATTTACCAGGGTCGCCTCCTCTCCAACCTGCGCCACGGCCTCAAGCAGATCGTCGCCGCAGACGAAGCAGCCCGCGTTGCATTCGCCGTCGCCGCCATGATCGACGGCCTGTGGCTGCGCGCCGCCCTGTCGTCGCCCGCCGAATCCGATAGCCCCGCCGCGCGCGCCATGGCAAGCGCCTTCATCGACAACGAGATCGCCCGGCTTGCGGCGGCGAAACCCGCGCCGCGACGCGACGCCCCCCACCAAAAAGAATCCCGCGTCCGCAACTTCATCGGCGGCGTCTATGTCGACGCCGACAAGCGCGCCACGTTCACCTCGATCAATCCCGCTACCGGCGAAACGCTCGCCGACATCGAGATCGCCGGCGCGCCGGAAGTGGAGCGCGCCGTCGCCGCGGCCAGGAAGGGGCAGCAGGTCTGGGCGGCGATGACCGGCCTCGAGCGCGGCCGCGTCATGAAGCGCGCCGCCGACATCCTGCGCGCCCGCAACGCCGAACTGGCGCACTTGGAGACGCAGGATACCGGCAAGCCGATCCAGGAAACCTCCGTCGTCGACATCGTCTCCGGTGCCGACTGCCTTGAATATTTTGCCGGCCTCGCCGGCGGCCTTGCCGGTGAGCACATCGACCTCGGCCCGACGGCCATGGGCTACACCCGCCGCGAACCTTTGGGCGTCGTCGCCGGCATCGGCGCCTGGAACTATCCCATCCAGATCGCCTGCTGGAAGGCGGCGCCGGCGCTGGCGTGCGGCAATGCCATGATCTTCAAGCCCGCCGAGCTGACCCCGCTCAGCGCACCAAAGCTAGCGGAAATCTTCACCGAAGCCGGCCTGCCCGATGGTGTCTTCAACGTCGTCCACGGCCTCGCCGATACGGGCCGCTTGCTCACCCGCCATCCCGGCATCGCCAAGGTGTCTCTCACCGGCGAGGTTTCCACCGGCAAGGCGGTCATGGCCGACAGCGCCGCAACGCTGAAACACGTCACGTTGGAGCTTGGCGGCAAGTCGCCGCTGATTGTCTTCGACGATGCCAATCTCGACGACGCCGTCTCCGGCGCGCTCCTCGCCAATTTCTATTCCGCCGGCGAGGTCTGCTCTAACGGTACGCGTGTCTTCGCGCATGAGAGCATCAAGGCGAAATTTCTCGAGAAGCTCATCGCCCGCGTCGAGCGCATGACCATCGGCAATCCACTCGATCCAAAGACGCAGATTGGCGCGCTCATCTCCGAAGAACACATGAACAAGGTGCTTTCCTATATCGAGCGCGGAAAAAAGGAAGGCGCGAAGATCGCAGTCGGCGGCAAGCGCGTGCGAACCGGCGCGCTCGCCCGCGGCTGGTTCGTCCAGCCGACCGTCTTCGACGGCTGCAGCGATGACATGGCGGTCGTGCGCGAGGAAATCTTCGGCCCGGTCATGACCGTCCTGTCGTTCATCGAGGAAGACGAGATCGTCGCCCGCGCCAACGCCACCGAGTACGGTCTCGCCGCCGGCATCTTCACCCGCGACCTTACCCGCGCCCACCGCGTGATTGCGCGGCTGGAAGCCGGCACCTGCTGGATCAATCACTACAACGTCACCCCCGTCGAACTCCCCTTCGGCGGCGTCAAGCGCTCGGGCCTAGGCCGCGAGAACGGCAAGGCGGCGCTCGAGCACTACTCGCAACTGAAGAGCGTTTACGTCGCGCTGGCGCCGGTTCAGGCGCCCTACTGACCAGAACCGCCATGAGCGAGACGTTCGACTTCATCATCGTCGGCGCCGGCTCGGCCGGCTGCGTGCTGGCCGCTCGCCTCAGCGAGGACCCGCGCAACCGCGTGCTTGTTCTGGAATACGGCGGCTCCGACCGTTCGGTCTTTATTCAGATGCCGAGCGCCCTCAACGTTCCGCTGAACAGCCGTCGCTACAACTGGGGCTACGAGAGCGAACCCGAACCGCATCTCGACAACCGCCGCATCAACGCGCCGCGCGGCAAGGTTCTGGGCGGTTCCTCCTCGATCAACGGGCTGGTCTACGTGCGCGGCCATGCCCTTGATTTCGACCGCTGGGAGCAAGAAGGCGCCCGCGGCTGGGCCTATCGCGACGTCCTGCCGTATTTTCGCCGGTCCGAGACTCATCTTGAAGGCGCCGACGCCTACCGCGGTGGCGACGGGCCGCTGGCGACACGCACCGGCACATCCGCCAATCCGCTCTACCGGGCATTCGTCGCGGCTGCGGCCGAGGCGGGCTATTCTCACTCCGCCGATCTCAACGGCTACCGTCAGGAAGGCTTCGGCAAGCTCGACATGACGGTCGCCCGCGGCACGCGGTCGAGCGCCGCCAACGCCTACCTCCGGCCCGCAATGAAGCGCCCCAACCTGACGGTGCGCACCCATGTGCTAGCCGAGACAATCGTCGTCGACGGTCGCCGCGCCACCGGCGTGCGCTATCGCCACAATGGCATCCAGCATGTAGCCACCGCCACGCACGAGGTGATCCTCGCCGGCGGCGCCATCAACTCGCCCCAGCTGCTCAAGCTGTCCGGCATCGGACCGGCAGCAGAGTTGCAGACGCACGGGATCGCCGTTCGCCACGACCTGCCGGGCGTCGGCGAGAACCTCCAGGACCATCTCGAGTTCTATTTCCAGGTCGCCGCCAGCCGACCGATCACGCTCTACTCGTCGATGGGCCTCTTCGCGCGCGGCCTGATCGGCCTGCGCTGGGTGCTGCGCCGCGACGGCCTCGGCGCCACCAATCATTTCGAGGCCGGCGGTTTCATTCGCAGCCGTGCCGGCGTCCGCTTCCCCAACATCCAGTATCATTTCCTGCCGCTGGCCATGTCCTACGACGGCCGCAGACTCGCCACCGAGCATGGCTACCAGGCCCACGTCGGGCCGATGCGCTCGAAGAGCCGCGGTTTCGTCCGCTTACGCTCGCCGGATCCCGCCGAAGCCCCGCGCATCGTCTTCAACTACATGAGCCACCCCGACGACTGGCAGGAGATGCGCGCCTGCGTCCGCCTCACCCGCGAAATCCTGGCCCAGCCGGCGTTCGACCTCTACCGGGGCCGCGAGATCCAGCCCGGCGCCGACGTCACCAGCGACGCGGCCATCGATGCCTTCATCCGCGCCAGGGCGGAAAGCGCCTACCATCCATCGGGCACCTGCCGGATGGGCAAGGCAGGCGATCCTACAACGGTTGTCGATCCGGAAACCCGCGTCGTCGGCATGGAGAGTCTCCGCGTCGTCGACGCCTCGATCATCCCCTCGATCACCAACGGCAACCTCAACGCGCCGACGGTCATGCTCGCCGAGAAGGCCGCCGATCACATTCTCGGCCGCCCGCCGCTGGCGCCGTCGAACGCGCCGTTTTACGTCGCCGATAACTGGCAGACAGCGCAGCGTTAAGCGTCAACGCCCGCCGGCGGGCGCTTCGGCAAAGATCACGACCGATCGCGGCGCAATCGACGGATGGTCCACCGTGGTAACCGAATCCGACGAATCGGCCTCGATCTTCCAGCTCTTTCCATCGCGCGGCGCCGGCATCGTGACTCCCACGGCGTCTTCCGCCCCGTTGATCCACACCAGCGTGCGGTCGGCGGCCAGCGCGCCCTCGGCAGCACAGTAGAACGCCACGCCGAGCGTCCGGCTGTCGGCCCAGTCCGCCTCGCCTGGTGGAGTTCCATCGGGCCGCAGCCAGGTCACGTCGGCGATGCCGCTTGCATCGAGCGGCGCGCCGCTGAGGAAGCGATCGGCATTCATAGACCGGTGCGATCGGCGCACCGCCGCCAGCTGCGCCACGAACGCGAAGAGCTCCGCATCGGCGATGCGCCAATCGATCCAGGTCGTGGAATTGTCCTGCGCGTAGGCATTGTTGTTGCCGCCCTGGGTGCGCCCAAGTTCGTCGCCGGCGGTCAGCATCGGCGAGCCGCGCGCTGCGAACAGCGTCGTCAACAGCGCGCTGATGTCGCGCCGGCGCGCGGCCACGATAGAGGCATCCGTTGTCGCCCCTTCTACCCCGTCGTTCCAGGAGAAATTTTGGTCGGTGCCGTCGCGATTTGCCTCGCCGTTGGCGTCGTTGTGCTTGCCGGAATAGGCGACGAGGTCGGCGAGCGTGAAGCCATCGTGGGCGGCGAGGAAGTTGACGCTCGCCGATGGTGCCCGGCCGCCGAAGATATCGGCCGACCCGGCGAGCCGCGTCGCCAGATTGCCAAGCGTGCCCGCGTCGCCGCGCCAGAACCGCCGCACGTCGTCGCGGAAGCGGTCGTTCCACTCGCCCCACCGGTGCGGAAAATGGCCGAGCTGGTAACCGTTGGCGCCGACGTCCCAGGGTTCGGCGATCATCACCCGCCCGTTGAGCACCGGGTCGGCCTCGATCGCCGCAAACAACGGCGCATCGTGGCGGAACCCGTGTTCGGAGCGACCGAGCGTGGCGGCGAGGTCGAGCCGGAAGCCGTCGATGCCGGTCGCCGTCACCCAGTGGCGCATGGCGTCGAGGATCAGCCGCGCCACCGCCGGCCGGTCTGCGGCAAGCGTGTTGCCGGTGCCGGTGTCGTTGGCGAGGTGGCCGGGATCATCCGCCATGCGGCGGTAGTAGAGGCGGTCATCGAGCCCGCGCAGCGACATCGTCGGTCCGAATTCGTCGCCTTCCCCGGTGTGGTTGTAGACGGCATCGAGGATGACGCGGAGGCCGGCATTGTGCAGCGCCGCCACCGTCCGCCGCACCTCGGCCAGACCGCCGGGCGCCAGACGCGGGTCCGGCGCCATGAACGCGACCGGATTGTAGCCCCAGGCATTGGCGAGGCCCAGCCGGTGAAGGTGGCGCTCGTCGATCCACGCCGCGATCGGCATCAGCTCGACAGTGTCGACGCCGAGCCCCACCAGATGGTCGATTATCACCGGCTCGGCGAGCGCGGCCACCGTACCGCGCAGGCCCGCCGGCACACTCGGATGGTTATGGGTGAAAGCCTTGACGCCGACCTCGTAGATAAAGCCGGACGGCGCCGCCAGCAGGCTCACCAGCGGGGTCTCGCCCACCGTCACGATCGCCTTCGGCATCAGCGTCGCCGTGTCGATTGCCGCCGCGCGCGGCGCCGCCAGCCGCGCATCGAAGGCGAAGGGACGGTCGAGCGCCGTCGCGTAGGGATCGACCAGCAACTTCGCCGGATCGAACCAGTCCCCTTCTCCCGGCGCATAGCGGCCGTCGGCACGCAACCCATAGCGGGCGCCCGGCGCCACGCCGGACACAAAGCCGCACAGCACCGAGCCCGAAACGCGCGACAGCGGCAGGCGCGCGACCTCGCGCTCACCCCGTTCGTTGAAAAGGCAAAAATCGATCCGCTCGGCCGCACTCGACACTACCGCCACGTTGACGCCGTTGGCCCGGACCGTCACCCCCGGCGGTTCCGCCTGGCCGGCGGAGACCGTGACGCGGTCGGCGGCCGCGGCGTCGTTCACGCCGCGGTCTTCCCTGCGAGGCGACCGTATAGATCGGCGTACTGCCGCGAGCTTTTCGCCCACGAAACATCCGATTTCATGGCGCGCTTTTGCATGGCCTGCCACGCCCGCCCGTCGCGATGGAGTTCCAACGCGCGCACCAGCGCCGCCTCCAGTCCCGCCGCATCGACCGGCAGGAATTGTATGCCGGTCGCCACCCCGGCGCTCAGCGCCGCGTCATTGGCATCGATGATCGAGTCGGCGAGCCCGCCGACGCGCGCCACGACCGGCACGCAGCCGTAGCGCAGGCCGTAGAATTGCGTCAGCCCGCACGGCTCGAAGCGGGACGGAACCACGATCGCATCGGCGCCGCCCTGGAGGAGATGTGAAAGCGGCTCGTCGTAGCCATTGACCAGGGACACCTGGCCACGATGGCGCGACGCCGCGGTGGCGAGCAGCGCCTCAAGGGCCGCGTCGCCGGAGCCCAGGATCGCAAACCGCGCACCCTGGGCGACCAGCGTGTCGATCGAGGCGGCGAGAATATCGATGCCCTTTTGCCATGTGAGGCGGGTAACGACAGCGAAGATGATGCCGTCGCCGGCCTTGAGGCCGAAGCGATCCTCGATGGCGCGTTTGTTGAGCGCTCGCAGCTTCAGCCGGGCGGCGCCGTAGGTAGCCGTCAGCGCCGCGTCGACCTCCGGGTCCCAGACGTCAATATCCGCACCGTTGAGGATGCCGGTCAGCACGTCGCGGCGCGCCCGCAACAACCCGTCGAGACCCATGCCGCCTTCCGTCGTGCAAATTTCCCGGGCGTAGGTGGGACTGACGGTGGTGATCGCGTCGGCAAGCTGCAGGCCGCCTTTCAGGAACCCGACACCGCCGTAGTATTCGACCCCGGCGAGCGAGAACGCCGCCGCCGGCAGTCCGAGATCCGCGAAGACGGCGGCGGCGAAATTTCCCTGGAAGGCCAGGTTGTGAATGGTGACGATCGATCGCGCCGCCGCGCCGCCGCCATAGCGGAGATAGACAGCGGCGAGCGCCGCCTGCCAGTCGTGGCAATGCACCACATCAGGGACGAATGCCGCGATCCTGCCGCGTCCTACCTCGGCCGCGGCAAAGCCCAGCGCCGCAAAGCGCCGCCAGTTGTCCGGCCAGTCGGCGCCCGTCGGCCCCGCATAGGGATTCCCCGGCCGGTCGAAGAGATGCGGGGCGTCGAGGACCAGGAGATCGAGGCCGCCAACAGTCGCCGCCAGGAGCCTCGCCTCGCCACCCTGTAAGTCCGCGAACCGATGCACCACCTCGGCGTCGGCGACCCCGGTCTTGACCGTCGGGTAGCCGGGCACCATCACCCGCATCGCGACGTCGTGTGATTTGAGCGCATGCGGCAGCGCTCCGACCACGTCCGCCAGTCCGCCCGTCTTGATCAGCGGGAAAACTTCGGACGCAACCGCCAGCACCTTGATCATGACACCTCGGACATTCCGTTGATCATGCGCTGCGTGATGAGGCAGATGCCCTTTTCCGTGCGCTGGAAGCGCGCCGCATCGGTTTCCGGATCCTCGCCGACCACCAGGCCTTCCGGAATATGCACGCCGCGATCGACGATCACCTGCTTGAGATGGACGTTCCGGCCAATCTCGACATAGGGAAGGATCACCGCGTCCTCGGTCGACGAGTAGGAGTTCACCCGCACCCCGGTGAACAGCAGTGTGCGCTTCAGCGCCGCGCCCGACACGATGCAGCCGCCCGACACCAGCGACGACACCGCCATCCCGCGCCGCCCATCCTCGTCGTGCACGAATTTCGCAGGCGCGATCAGTTCGGCGTTCGTCCAGATCGGCCACGTCCGGTCGAAGAGATCGAGCGCCGGCACGATGTCGGTCAGGTCGATGTTGGCCTCGAAGTAGGCGTCCAGTGTTCCGACATCGCGCCAGTACGCCTGCGGCTCGTGATCCGAGCGCACGCATGAAAGGGTGAAGCGGTGCGCCACGGCTTTGCCGTGCTGGACGACGTAGGGGATGATGTCCTTGCCGAAATCGCGGCTCGACGACGGATCGCCGGCGTCGCGCTCGAGCTGCTCGAGCAGGAACTTGGTCTGGAAGACGTAGATGCCCATCGAGGCAAGCGCCATCGTCGGGTTGCCGGGAATGCCGGGCGGATCTGCCGGTTTCTCAAGGAACGACACGATGCGGTCCTCGCTATCCACGTGCATGACGCCGAACCCGCTCGCTTCCTTGCGCGCTACTTCGAGGCAGCCGATGGTCACGTCGGCGCCCGAGTCGACGTGCTGCTGCAGCATCATCTCGTAGTCCATCTTGTAGATGTGGTCGCCGGCGAGCACGACGATATGCTCGGGCCGGTAGCTGCGCACGATGTCGACGTTCTGGTAGACGGCGTCGGCGGTCCCCGAGTACCAGAGGTTCTCATTGAGCCGCTGGCTCGCCGGCAGGATGTCGAAACTCTCGTTGCGTTCCGGCCGCAGGAAATTCCAGCCACGCTGCAGGTGGCGAATGAGGCTGTGCGCCCGGTACTGGGTCGCCACCGCGATGCGCCGGATGCCCGAGTTGACCGCGTTGGAGAGAGCGAAGTCGATGATCCGCGTCTTGCCGCCGAAGAACACCGCCGGCTTGGCGCGTTTGTCGGTCAGTTCCATCAGGCGGCTGCCCCTGCCGCCGGCCAGCACATAGGCCATCGCGTCGCGCGCCAGCGGTGAGGGCCTCACGATCTGTGCCATCGATTCCTCCCCTTGCTACCCCTGATGACAGAGAATGATAGTCGCCAGCGGCGGTAGCGTTATCGACGCGCTCGCCGGCTTGCCGTGCGAGCCCGTATTCGTTGCCCTGACCGCACCCAGATTGCCCATGCCACTGCCGCCATAGATCGCGGCGTCGCTGTTGATACGCTCCGCCCACGTGCCGGCACGCGGCAGCGGCAGCACGTACTTCTGGTGCGGTATCGGCGTGAGATTCGTCACGATCGCCACCGGCGGCTCGACCCCGCCCGACCAGCGAACCCAGGCAAACACCGAATTCTCCCGATCGTCGACCAGTAGCCACTCAAAGCCCTCGGCCTCGCAGTCGCGGGCGTATAGCGCCGGCGTCTCGCGATAGAGACGGTTGAGGTCGCGAATGAGGCGTTGCACGCCGCTGTGTGGCCCCGAGCCATCGCCAAGCAGATGCCAATCGAGAGCGCGCGCCTCGTCCCACTCGTCCCAGGTTGCGAATTCCTGCCCCATGAACAGGAGCTTCTTGCCCGGATAGCCCCACATGAAAGCGTAGTAGGCGCGCAGCGTCGCAAACTTCTGCCACGGATCACCCGCCATCTTGCGAAGCAGCGTTCCCTTTCCGTGGACGACCTCGTCGTGCGAGAGCGGCAGCACGAAGTTCTCCGCGAAGGCGTAGAGCAGGCCGAAGGTTATTTCGTCGTGGGAATATTTTCGATAAACCGGATCGCGCGCCAGGTATTTCAGAGTGTCGTGCATGAAACCCATGTTCCATTTGAAGCCGAACCCCAGCCCGCCGGCGCTGACCGGCTGTGACACGCCCGGCCACGCGGTCGATTCCTCGGCGATCGTGACGATGCCGTTGTTGCGGCCGTAGGCGACGGTGTTCATTCGTTTCAGGAAGGCGACGGCTTCAAGATTCTCGTTGCCGCCCTTCTCGTTGGGCAGCCAGGTTCCCGTCGGCCGCGAGTAGTCGAGGTAGAGCATTGAGGCGACCGCATCGACACGCAACCCGTCGAGATGGAAACGCTCCAGCCAGTAGAGCGCGCTGTTGACGAGGAACGCCGCCACTTCCTTGCGCCCGTAGTTGTAGATCGCCGTGTTCCAGTCGGGATGGAACCCTTTGCGCGGGTCGGCGTGCTCGTAGAGTGCCGTGCCATCGAAACGCGCCAGCCCGTGCGGATCGGTCGGGAAATGCGCCGGCACCCAGTCGAGGATGATGCCGATTTTGGCCTTGTGGGCTGCATCGACAAAGCGTTCGAATCCGTCCGGTGAGCCGAACCGCGACGTCGGCGCGAACAGGCCCGTTGGCTGGTATCCCCACGAGGCATCGAGCGGATGCTCGGTGATCGGCATGAGTTCGATATGCGTGAAGCCGAGATCGACGACATAGGGGATGAGGTCGTCGGCGAGTTCGTCGTAAGTGAGGAAGCCGCCGTCGCCGGCGCGCTTCCATGATCCCAGATGCACCTCGTAGATCGACATCGCCGTGCGGCGCTGATCGCGACGGCCACGCGCGGCGAGGTATTCGCCGTCCGACCATACGAACGTCGATGGCGCCGCGACCACGGATGCCGTCTTCGGTCGCTTTTCCGAGGTGAAGGCTAACGGATCGGCCTTCAGCGGCACCAGCCGCTTGTTGCCCGCCAGGATCTCGAACTTGTAGAGCGCGCCGGGTCCAAGGCCCGGAATGAATATTTCCCACACGCCGGTCGACAGGCGCAGGCGCATGACGTGGCGGCGCCCGTCCCAGCCGTTGAAGTCGCCGACGATTGACACGCGGGCGGCACTCGGCGCCCACACGGCGAAATGCACGCCCGTCGCGCCCTCGTGCTCAAGCGCGTGCGCGCCGAGCTTGTCGAACAGCCTGAGGTGGGTGCCTTCGGCCGAGTAGTAGTCGTCGAGCGGGCCCAGCACCGGACCGAAGGAATAGGGATCGATGAAGCTCCACTCGGCGCCGGCATTGGCGGCGAGTATTCGGAGCGGCGTCCTGCCCGGCACCTCGAGCCGCCCCTCGAAAAAGCGCGTATCGCCGCGGCGACCGAGTTCACCCGCAGGCTTGCCGGCGAGCGTCGTCACCCGCACCCGCTCGGCGCCCGGAACTACGGCGCGGGCGATCCAGGCGCCGTCATGCTGTTGCAGGCCCAGCCGCGCAAAGGGATCGCGATGCGTGCCGGCGACAAGCGCCGATACTTCCTGGTCGTTCAGCCGCCAGTCGTTATTCGGACTTCCAGCTCCCATACCGCGATCATCGCACCGGAACGCCCCAGATGTCGCGAGCATATTCGCGAATCGTGCGGTCGGCGGAAAACCATCCGACGTTGGCGGTGTTGCGGATGGCCTTGCGGTTCCACCCCGCCTTGTCCCGCCAGATGTTGTCCACCTGGCGCTGCGCCGCCTCATAGGCGGCATAGTCGGCGGCGACCAGGAACCAGTCGGAGGTCAGCAGGTTGTCGACGAGGCTTTTGTAGCGGCTGCGGTCGTCGGGAGAGAAAGTCCCCAAGCCAACCGCGTCGATGACCTGGGAGAGCTGCGGGTTGGCGCCGACGATGGCGCGCGGGTTATAGCCGGCGCGGCGGCGCTCCTCGACTTCGGCGGCGGTCATTCCGAAGATGACGATGTTTTCCTCGCCGACCAGCTCGCGCAGTTCGACGTTGGCGCCGTCGAGGGTGCCGATGGTCAGCGCGCCGTTCAGCGCCAGCTTCATGTTGCCGGTGCCGGAGGCTTCCATGCCGGCGGTCGAGATCTGCTCGGAGAGATCGGCGGCCGGAACGATGGTCTCGGCGAGACTGACATTGTAGTTCGGGATGAACACGACCTTGATGAGACCGCGCACCGCCGGGTCGTTGTTTACCACCTTGGCGACGTCGTTGATGAGCTTGATGATCAGCTTTGCCAGCCAGTAGCTCGCCGCCGCCTTGCCGGCAAAGATGCGCACCCGCGGCACCCAGTCGAGCTCCGGATGGGCGCGCACGGCGTTGTAGAGCGCGATCGTCTCCAGAATGTTGAGCAGCTGGCGCTTGTATTCGTGGATGCGCTTGATCTGCACATCGAAGAGCGCGTCGGGATCGACCGTCACGCCCACCCGCTCGCGAATGACGCGCGCCAGTTGCACCTTGTTTGCCCGCTTCACCCCGGCGAAGCGCTCCTGGAAGGCGGCATCGTCGGCATGGGCGTTGAGATCGGCGAGCTTGTTGATGTCGTCGAGAAAGCCCGCGCCGATCGTCTCTCGAATGAGGCCCGTGAGGCCCGGATTCGCCTGCATCAGCCAGCGCCGCGGCGTGATGCCGTTGATCTTGTTGTTGATGCGGTCCGGGAAAAGCCGATGAAGATCGCGGAAGACCGTCTGCTTCATCAGTTCGGTATGCAGCGCCGAGACGCCGTTGATCTTGTGCGAGCCGACGAAGGCGAGATTGCCCATCCGCAGCCGGCGTCCGTTGTGTTCGTCGATCAGCGACAGGGACGACATCAGCCCGGCGTCGGCGGCGAGATCCTCCTTCGCCTTTTCGAGCAATTCCGCATTGATTTCATAGACGATCTGCATGTGGCGGGGCAGCAGCCGCTCGAACAGCGGCACCGGCCAGCTTTCCAGCGCCTCGGGCAGCAGCGTGTGGTTGGTATAGGCGATCGTCGCGTTGGTGATTTTCCACGCCTCGTCCCAAAGCAAGCCGTGAATATCCACCAGGATGCGCATCAGCTCGGCGACGGCCACCGCCGGGTGGGTGTCGTTGAGATGGATAGCCGCCTTGTCGGCCAACGTCGTCGCCGACCCGAACTGCTGGACGTGGCGGCGCACGAGGTCCTGCAGCGAGGCCGAGACGAAGAAATATTCCTGCCGCAGGCGGAGCTCCTGGCCAGCCGGCGTCGAATCGGCGGGATAGAGAACCCGCGTCAGCGTCTCCGCCTTGGTGCGTTCGGAGAGCGCGCCGGTATAGTCGCCGCGGTTGAATGCTTCGAGACTGATCGGATCGACCGCCCGCGCCGTCCACAGGCGCAGCGTGTTGACGTGTTCGCCGCGCCAGCCGACCATCGGCGTGTCGAACGCAATGGCGACCGCCTGTTCGTCGGGATGCCAGACCTGCCGCGGCGGCGCGTCGGGCGTCGCCGGCTCGACGGCGCTGACCGACCCGCCGAAACCGATCTGGTAGGCAACCTCGCGGCGCTCGAACGCCCACAGGTTGCCGTGCTCCAGCCAGTCTTCGGGCAACTCGATCTGGTTACCGTCGCGGATCTCCTGATGGAAGAGTCCGTTGACGTAGCGGATGCCGTAGCCGTAGGCGGGGATGCCGACCGTCGCCATGCTCTCCATGAAGCAGGCAGCGAGCCGGCCGAGACCGCCGTTGCCGAGGGCGGCATCGGGCTCCAGCGTTTCGATCAGGTCGAGATCGACGCCAAGGCGCTTCAGCGCCGTCTGGATCGATTTCACCAGGCCGAGATTCGACATGGCGTCGCGCAGCAGCCGACCGATCAGGAATTCCAGCGACAGGTAGTAAACCCGCTTGGCTCCGGTACGATACGCGGCCCGCGTCGACTCCATCCAGCGATCAATAGCGCGGTCGCGCACCACCAGGATGGTCGCCGCCAGCCAGTCGTGCGGCTTGGCGACGATCGGGTCCTTGCCGACCGCATAGGTGAGTTTCTCGAGAATCTCCGCGCTCAGGCGCAGCATCTCGGCGTCGGTGCTCTGGATGAGCAGTTCCGGGCTGGTTTCGTTCATGCAGATGCCCCGTGGGTATTCGACTCGCGTCAGCGTAGGCGGTGTGCAAATCGCACGCCACTGCTCATGGGATTCTGATTGCGCTCGGCATCGACCCGCGATCGTCAATTTTGGAGAGAATCAGCCCTTCGCGACATTATCGCGAACCTGCAGTGACGAGTTGCCGCGTCAACCGCCAGGTCAGGCTCGCGACGAACCCCGGCGCCGGCCGTGTGGACATGCGCAAAAGACACTGGCAAACCTCGCAGCGACGGCAGCACTTCCCACCGAAGGACGCGGATGGCCAGGGTCGCATTGATCACCGGTATCACCGGGCAGGACGGCGCCTACCTTGCCGAACTCCTGCTCCGCAAGGGCTACGCCGTTCACGGCGTCAAGCGGCGGACCTCGCTCCTCAATACCGATCGCGTCGATCATCTCTTTCACGAATCGCACGAGTCGGGTCTGCCGTTCACCCTCCACCACGGCGACATGACCGACTCGAGCAGCCTCATCCGCACGATCGCCGAGACCCAGCCCGACGAAATCTACAACCTCGCCGCCCAGAGCCACGTCGCCGTCTCCTTCGAGGAGCCCGAATATACCGCCAACGCCGACGGCCTCGGCACGCTGCGCGTGCTCGAAGCGATCCGCATCCTCAAGCTCGAAAAGAAGACCCGCTTCTACCAGGCGTCGACGTCCGAGCTTTACGGCGGCATCGGCAACGCGCCGCAGAGCGAGACGACGCCCTTCCATCCGCGCTCGCCCTACGGTGTCGCCAAGCTCTACGCCCACTGGATCACGGTCAACTATCGCGAGGCCTATGGGCTGTTCGCCTGCAACGGCATTCTCTTCAACCATGAAAGCCCCATCCGCGGCGAAACCTTCGTCACCCGCAAGGTGACGCGCGCCCTCGCCCGCATCGCCCTCGGCATGCAGGATTGCCTCTATCTCGGCAACCTCAACGCCCGTCGCGACTGGGGCCACGCGCGCGACTACGTCGAAGCGCAATGGTTGATCCTGCAGCAGCTGACGCCGGAAGATTTTGTCATCGCCACCGGCGAACAGCACAGCGTCCGCGAATTCGTCACCCTCGCCGCCGGCGCGCTTGGCATCACGCTCAACTGGTCGGGCGCCGACGCGGACGAGGTCGGCATCGTCCGGGCCGCTGCCGAAGGCACCGCTGTTGCCGCCGGGCAGACTGTCGTGCGGGTCGATCGCAGCTACCTGCGTCCAGCGGAGGTCGAGTCGCTCGTCGGCATCGCCGAAAAGGCCCGGCGGCAGCTCGGCTGGCAGCCGCAGACGTCCTTTGCCGCCCTCATCGCCGAAATGATCGCCGCCGATCTCGCTCTTGCCCGGCGCGAGAAGGCCTCCCTCGGCCGTGGCCTGAAGGTGTACCGGCCCGATCTGGAAGGCGGCTAGCCTCCATGGCCGGTCCCCTCCTGCTTTTCGGCGGCACCGGCATGGTCGGCCACAACCTGCTCGACCTTGCCGCGGAGCGCGGCGTCGAGATCGTGGCGCCGTCCCATGCGACGGTCGACCTTGCCGACGGCAAGGCGGTGCTGGCCGCGATCCGCAGGGTCGCGCCCTCGATCGTCGTTCATGCCGCCGGGCGCGTCGGCGGCATCGAAGCCAACATGCGTGCGCCGGTCGCCTTCCTCACCGACAACTGGGACATGGGCCGCAACGTCATCATGGCGGCGCGGGAGGCCGGCATCGGCCGTTTGATCAACCTCGGCAGTTCCTGCATGTACCCGAGGGATTCGCCGCGCCCGCTGCGCGAAGGCGACATCCTCGCCGGACCGCTCGAGCCGACCAACGAGGCCTACGCCATTGCCAAGAGCGCGGTCCAGCGGCTGGCCGCTTACGTCGGCGAGGAGGATTCGCGCTTCCGCTACAAGACGCTCGTGCCCTGCAATCTCTATGGCCGCTACGACACCTTCGATCCGAAACGCTCGCATCTCGCCGCCGCGGTTATCGACAAGCTGCATCGCGCAACGGCTGACCGGGCGACGAGCGTCGACATCTGGGGCGACGGCAGCGCCCGTCGCGAATTCCTTTACGCCGGCGATCTCGCCGAGGCGATTCTGGCAGCGGTCGATCGCTTTGATACGCTGCCCCCTGTTCTCAATGTCGGTGCCGGCGTCGATTACAGCGTCAACGACTACTATCGCACCGCCGCCACCGTCGTCGGCTACACCGGCGACTTCCGCCATGACCTTTCAAAGCCCGTCGGCATGAAGCGAAAGCTGATGGATGTGAGCCTCGCCCGCCACTGGGGCTGGACCGCGCGCACGTCGCTTGCCGACGGCCTCGCCAGGACCTACGACTTCTACCGGCAGTCGCCGGCGAACAAGCCGCGCTAGACGCGCGGGGCCAGTTCGCCGGCGTAGGCCTCAAGCGCCGCGCGCGAAGCCTTGCCGATCAGCATGTAGCCGCGTCCGGCATCGTTCCAGTACACGACGTTGAAGCCTTCGCGTACCTCGAAGGCGCGGCCGGCGTCAGGACGCCCGTTGGCGATGATGCAGAAGGAGATCGGACCGCTGTCCGCCGTCAGGTAGGCGAGCTGCACCAGCGGCTTGTCCTTGAAGCGGAACAGGTCGGCGCGCTTCAGCGCGGCATCAGGCAGCGTCAGTTTGTCGGGCGAAAGATCGAGGGTGAGCGCGCCACCGATCGCGGTCAATTCCTCAGCGAGGACTTGCGGATTGTTCGGTATGGCGGCCAGCGTCTCGCTGGTGGTCAGCCCCTGGTATTCCGCCACCACCTGCCGCCAGCCGGGCGGCTCGGCGCGCGGCGCCAGCGCCCCTGACGCGAGGTAGCCGATAAGTCCTCCCGCAATGAGCAGCACGACCGCAGCCGCCAGTGCCCGCCACGGCCGCCGGCGCATCGGCGCCGGTCCACGGGCGGCAGCGAGTTCGGCGAACATGCCTTGCAGGCGGGCGCTCGGCGCCGCCGCCAGCAGCGCATCGTAGGCCGGTCCGAACGCGCGGCCGCCGCGGCCAAGCAGATCGAGGCGCACCTTCAGCGCCGGCTCCCTCATGAACCGCTCCTCGAGTGCCGCCCGCTCCGCAACTCCCAGCTCGCCGTCGAGGTAGGCCGTGAGCATGCCGTCGTCGGCGCCGGAGGCGCCGTCCCGAGGGCTTTCGACTGGATCTGCCATGTCGCTCGCTACTCTCTTGCCTGGCGGGGGTGGGACGCCGCGGCCTTCGCTTCAGTACCCAGTCCCGCTAACTTCGCCCGCGCCGCGGCCAGCCGCGACATGACCGTGCCGATCGGTATGGCCAGCGTCTCCGCCGCCTCGCGATAGGTCAGGCCTTCGACATAGACGAGATAGACGGTTTCGCGCTGGACTTCAGGCAGGCCCTGCACCTCCCTCAACACTTGGGCCGCCAGAATATTCGTTTCGGTCTCCTTCATTCCATCGAAGACGAGCACCGCGTCGGCATCGACAAGACCCTGTCCCTGCCGGACTTTTCGCGACCGGATCTCGTTCAGCCAGATTGAATGGAGGATGGCGATCAGCCAGCGGTCGAGACGGGTTCCCGGCTGGAACTGGTGCGCGCGCTCGATCGCCCGCACACAGGTCGCCTGGACCAGATCCTCGGCCGTGTCCCGGTTTCCGGAAAGCACCAGGCCGTATCGCCACAGCCGGGGCAATTCGGCAGCGATTCCCTGCATCACCGGATCGTGAATGCCAGCGGCCATCGTGGAGTGAATTGCCTGTCGGAGCGTGGTGTTTACGGGCTGCAACCTTATCCGAGTTGCGGCGGTCCTGCACAGGAGTCCCATCGATGCCTAGTTCAACCAGCTTCGCCACCAAGGCCGGCGGCTTCGCGCTGGCGCTTGCTCTCGCGCTTCCGGTCGCACCCGTCTTCGCCGCCGGCGGCGACGATTCCTCCGGCACCACCACGCCTCCGGTCGACTGCGTCAAGCAGAAGGGCAAGGGCTGGACCTATAACGAGCAGCAGAAGAAATGCGTCAAGACCTCCTCGCTCGACGATGGAGCATTGTACGCGCAGGGGCGGGCACTGGCGCTCGCCGGCCACTACGACAGCGCGCTCGACACGCTCACCGCGATTCACAATCAGCAGGACGCCATGGTGCTGACCATGATCGGCTATTCCAAGCGCAAGCTCGGCCACACCGACGAGGGCATCGCCATCTATCAGCAGGCACTCGCCATCGACCCGAACAACGTCAACACGCACGAGTATCTGGGCGAGGGCTACGTCGCCGCCGGTCGCGTCGATCTCGCCAGGCTCGAACTGGTCAAGCTGCAGAGCCTCTGCGGCACCGGCTGCGAACAGTACGAGGACCTCAACAAGGTCCTCCACGGCGGCAGCGACGACGACTGAACTTTCGCCACGCTAGGTCGATCGATCGATCCGCGAAAGCATCCGGGGCGCACCGCGCGCTCCGGGCTCGTCGCCAAATGCGAAAAAGATTGACCGGACGGGAGAGGACCACGCCGGGGGTCGACGGCTTTGTGTGCCCTCCCCCGCCCAGTTTCTTGCTGACTACGCACAACCGATGGTCAGCGAACCTACTGGTCGCAAGACGCCTGCCACTGTGGTCGCCACAAGCCCTGGGGCGCGGCCGCCATTCCATCGCAATCGATTGATATTGTTAACGGGCCGTTAACCGCCCGCGCATCGCAAAATGCGCACGAATTCGCAAAATGCGAAGCCGTCACTCAGCCACCGGCGCCGTCCGCTGGTCCCGCCCCAGCCACAGGTCGAGGAAAGCGTCCAGGAACGCTACGGTCTGCCAGTCGTGCAGCGCCCGGCCCTCGAAATGGAGCGGCGCCCCCTGACCGCCGGGCGCCTTGGCGCGCTCGCCGATCCGGCTGGTCCAGCGTCCGACCATCGCCGTTGTCAGCTCGATGTGGAACTGGATGGCGAACGCGCTGGCACCGTAGGCGAACGCCTGGTTCGGAAACGTATCCGCCGCGCCCTCGGCAAGCAGCGTCGCGCCCACCGGCAACCCGAAGCCTTCGCGGTGAAACTGATGCACCTTGTCGGGCCAGCGCAACAGCTGGCGCCCGGCGGCGGTCGCCGCGAGGCCGAACCAGCCGACCTCGATGTGTCCGTCGGCATGCGGCCCGACGGCGGCACCGAGATGACGCGCGAGCATCTGCGCGCCCAGGCAAAGGCCGAGGAACGGCGCCTGCTCGGCAAGCGCCACGCCGATCCAGTCCGTTTCGCGCACTAGATATTCGTCGGCGTCGTTGACGCTCATCGGTCCGCCGAAGATGACCGCGCCGGCGTGCGCCGCCAGTGTGGCGGGTAGCGCGTCGCCGAAGCGTGGCCGGCGGATGTCGAGGGCATGTCCGCGTGCCGTCAGGCGGTCGCCGACCCGCCCCGGCGTCGAGTGCTCCTGATGCAGTACGATAAGCACCGGCGGTTTGCGGTCAGCCGGCATCGCCCCGCACCGCCTTCTTCAGGAGAACGCGTTGGCGCGACGGCACGCCGAGCAGCTCGGCGACCCGCCAGACGACGTTGTCCTCAAGTTCGTGCACGCTACCGTCGGCGTAGACCAGCTTCCACATCATCTCGACGACCCGCTCGCGCTCGGCCGGCTCCATCCGTCGCTTGAGCACGCTGGTGAACGTGAATAGGTCGACCGCTTCCGCATCCGCCGTCTCGGCGGCCTTGACCAGCGAGCCGACGTCCACGGGAGCCAGCGCGAAGCGGCGGGCAAGCAGCGCGGTCAGCATCGCGCGCTCTTCGGCGGAAACGACGCCGTCCACCGCGATGACGTGAAAGAGGAGGGCGGCCGCCGCCAGCTGAAGTTCTTCGTCGCTGCCCTTCAGCGGGTCGTCGCGCTCGCCGACGTCGGCCAGGAATCTCTTGATGGCGGCAAGCATGGCATTCCCGACGGCCCGAGGTGCACCCTATGCGAATTTGCGCCCTTCCGGCGAGGCGTCAACTGCGACAGGCGGAACAGGGCTGACCGGCACCCGACCGCGACCAACGCCCCAAAAACAAAAAACCGCCGGCGGACCGGCGGTTTTGATAAGACTCAAACTCGAATGCGCTGCACCCGCTACAACGACCGCCCGAACCAAAAAGTCGAGCCAATAAGATAAATCAAGAAAACTGCCGTCAAAAAAACTAGGTCAACCGAATGAACAATGGCGACACTATTAATCGAACCCCGACCCACACCACCATTTTCAGCGGTGAACGCCATTAGCCGTAATCGGCACGACAGCGAATCACCACGTCAACGATTCTGATGCAGGGGCGGTCGCTTTGCAAGCGTGCCGCCTGCGGGCAGCCTGGTATTATCCGCGGAAGCAATCCGGCCGACACCGGCAGCCGCTCGGATTTTTCGCGACCATTCTCATCTCAACTGTAGCGCGTATTCGCGACCGTCGCACGACCTGCCTGGCGGTCGCTGGCCGATCACGACGCGGCGGCCGTTTTCCACAGGATCGCGACGATGGCGATGTAGCAGACATTATGGGCAAGCTGGTCGACGCCGATCCCCCACCAGAACTCGCGGTCACCGGACTGCCATCCCGTGCGCGCCATGATCTGCTGCTTGGTCCAGTCGATGTTGTAGTGGAGGATGAACTCGCCCACCAGGATGCCGATCCCGACCGCCAGCGGCGGCGTCAGGACGAGGAAGACGGGAATCGTGAAAAGCACGTGGATTCCCGAGTGAATGACTCCGCCCGGATGCCCGTAGGTGCCCTTGTTGAGCAGCTGGTAGCTGGTCTGCAATGGGTAATCGCAGATGAAGTGCTTGACCTGGAGGTAAAGTAGCGCGGCAAGCACCGCCCCGGTCGGGTCCGTCACTTCGTGCTCCCGTTCATGAATTTCCCCTTTTGCAGACATACTATGGGCAACGCATCAGGCCCTGTGACACCCATCACATGGTTGCGCCCGCGACGTTTTCGCCGCACCGCCGGATTGTAGCCGGTCATTTTGAAGTAGCCGTAAACGTTCCGTCCCAGTCCGCCGGCGGCGGCGTCTGTCGCCACTCGGCAATCCGCCCATGATAAACGCCGTAGAGTTTCTCGAGTCCCGCCACGCCGAACCCCTTGCATTCGGCAATCGCCGCCTCGGCCCCATCCCAGTCGCGACGCCGGTAGGCTTCGAGGAAGGCGGCATGCCTGGCGCTCACCGGGGCGTAGGTGTCTTCGGCCACGCCGAGGGCGTCGGCGGCGGTGTAGATGCGCGTCGGATGCGCCCGGCCCTTGACCCGCATCACGTCGAGCTCGATCGTCTTCAGGCCCTCGATGCGCTTGACCGTCTGCTCGCCGATGACGATCGGCACGCCGTAGACCTTCGACAGGCCCTCGTAGCGCGACGCGACGTTGACGTCGTCGCCGATGGCCGAATAGTCGAAGCGCTGTGACGAGCCGAGATTGCCGACACAGCAATCGCCCGAGTTTATCCCGATGCCGATGTTGACGCGGGTGTGTGCCCGCCCGGCGGCCTCGGCGGCTTTTGCCCAGCCCTCGTTGAGCGAGTCCATGCGCCCGATCATGGCGAGCGCCGAACGCAGCGCGTTGCCGGCATGATCCGCGTCGTCGAGCGGCGCGTTCCAGAACGCCATGATCGCGTCGCCCATGTATTTGTCGATGGTGCCGCGGTTCTCCATGATGATTTCCGACAGCGGCGTCAGCAGGCCGTTGATGAACTGGGTCAGCTCGTGCGCGTTCATGTGCTCGGAGATCGAGGTGAAGTTTCGCACGTCGCAGAAAAGCAGGGTCAGCACGCGCACCTCGCCGCCGAGCTCCAGCTTGTCCGGGTGGGCGATGATCTCGTTCACCACGGACGGCGAAACATAGTACCCAAAGGCGCGCCGCACCTCGCCGCGCTGCTGCTCGACCCGGCGATAGACGTAGATCGTCGTAGTCGTCGTCAGGATGAATAGGACCAGCGCCGGAAAGGACGGATCGAGAAGTAGGCCGAAGCGGCTGTAGGCGACCCAGCCCCCAAGCACCAGGACGGCGATGGCCAGGACGCCGAGGCTCGCCGCCACCAGCGCAGCCAGCCGCGGCAGCACCGCCGCCAGTCCGAGACCAAACACGATCATCACCGCCATCTCGAGGGCGACGGCAAAATCCGGCCGCGTGAGCGTGCGCCCGCTCAGGATATGCTCCAGCGCCTGCGCATGGACTTCGAAGCCTGGCAGGGCCGCGTTGAGCGGCGTTGCCCGAAGGTCCATCAATCCCGGCGCGCTCGTGCCGACCAGAATGATCATGCCGGCGACGTCGTTCGGATCGTTCTGCCCGGCGAGCACCTTCCACGCCGGGATGTACGCCGCCGGATTGGCCGGGCGAAAGCGCAGCCACAGGCCGCCGTCGTAGTCGGTGGGTATCTCGAGCGCGCCGACGCGGATGTGGTTGATGCCGGTGGCCTGACCGAACGCCGACTCGCCGCTGGCGTTCGAAGACTTCACCACGTAGGTGCTGGCTCCCTGTGCGACGCGCAGCGCCTCCATGGGCAGCGTCGGCACGAGCTGGTCGCCCACCCGGTAGAGCAGCGGCACCCGCCGCACCACCTGATCGCGATCCGGAATCCAGTTGATCGAGCCGATGCCGCGCGCCGCTGCGTCGAGTTCGGGAAGATTGGCCGTGCCGCCGGGAAACCCCGGCACGAACGCCTTCGGATCGTCGCCGGCGACGGCAAAACCCGCCTTGACGGGCGGCGGCGGCGTCGGCCGACTACTGAGCGCCATCGACAGCACGGCTGGAGCGTTGGCGAGCGCCTTTGCGAAAGCCTCATCGTGCGTCGGCTTGCCGGCAATCAGCGGCGTAAAGATCGCGGCCTCGTCAGCCGGCATCGATTTCACCGCCTGTTCCGGCGACGTGCGATCCGCCTCGGAGAACAGGATGTCGAAGGCGACCACCGCCGCCCCCTGCGCCGTCAGCTTATTGAGCAGGTCGGCCATGGTTGTGCGCGCCCACGGCCACTGGCCGATCTTGCCAAGCGAGTCCTCGTTGATGTCGACGATGCGCACCGGCAGCGAAGCGTCATACTTCGCCGGGCCGAGAAGCTGATACGAGTCGAAGGCGATCAGCCTGAGCGCCTGAACGAAGAACGGATCGAGGGACCGGACGACGACCGCCCCGCCAAGAATGGCGACCACCAGCAGGACGTAGACTTGGCTCGCGCGATTGAACATGCGGCTCGGGTTTAACGTGGTTTCACGGCTTCCACTATCGCGGCCCGCGCCCCCGCGCCAGAGCCTTGCGCCCCCGGCAGCGCTGCTTGTCAACTTTTGCGGTCCGGGTGATTGTCCGGCCGCATTTCTGCGACGGGCGGGGGATGACGGAAATGGGCAAGGTGTTCGTGATCGCCCAGGGTGGCGGCCCGACCGCGGTCATCAACCAGACCGTCGCCGGCGCGGCCATCGCCATCCGTCGGCGCCATCCCGGCGCGCGGGTCCTCGGCGCCCGTCACGGAGTACGCGGCATTCGCAACGATCATTTCATCGATCTTTCCGCGATCCCCGAGGCGGATCTCCGCCGCATCGGCCTCACCCCCAACGCGGCGCTGGGCAGCACGCGCGACAAGCCAGACGAGCAATATTGCGCGCGCATCCTCGATCAGTTGCGGGCGGTGGCCGCCGACGCCTTCATCTATATCGGCGGCAACGACACCGCCGGCACGCTCCAGGTGCTGAGCGCCGCCGACGACGGCAGGATAGCCTTCGTCCACGCCCCCAAGACCATCGATAACGATCTGGTCGAGAACGATCACACGCCGGGTTTCATGTCCGCCGCCCTGTTCGTCGCCCACGCCTTCCAGTCGATCGACCTCGACTTTCGCGCGCTTCCGGGCATCTACGTCGGCATCGTCATGGGCCGGCATGCCGGCTTCCTGACCGCCGCCTCGGCCGCTTGGCGGCGCGCGGAAGCCGATGGCCCGCATCTCGTCTATGTCCCCGAGCGTCCTTTCTCGGTCGAGAAATTCCTCGCCGACGTGCGGGCCATTCGCCAGAAATTCAATCGCTGCATCGTCGCCATGTCGGAGGGTGTGGCAACCGCCGACGGTCGCCCTCTTGCCGAGCAGCTGATGGGGGAGGTGCAGCGCGATGCCCATGGCAACGTCCAGCTCTCCACCGGCGATCTCGGCCAGGCGATGCAGATGGAGCTCGCCAGGGAATTTCCGGGCGTGCGCGCCCGCGTCGATACCTTCGGCTACCTGCCGCGCGCCTTTTCGGGAACGATCAGCGAGGTCGACCGGCGCGAGGCCTTCGACGTCGGCGTCCACGCGGTCGCCGCGGCCGCCGACGGCAGCGGCTCGGTCACGCTCCTCCACGGCGCCGACGGCACGACCTGCGGCGTGGTGACGCTTGGCGCCGTCGCCGGCAAGACCCGCCTGATGCCCGAAGATTTCATGACGCCCGCCGAAAATCGCCTGTCGCCGGCCGGCGTCGCCTATCTCTCTCGCCTTCTCCCTCCGCCCCCCGACGTCTTCGCGCCGTTCCTCTGAGCGGGCTCCGCCCTATATTTGGTCCGTTTCCCCCTCGATCGTTCTCCCCGCGGAGCCTTTCATGTTCAGGACCATTCTGGTTCATGTCGACAGCCTCGCCGCGTCGAACGCCCGGACGCGGCTGGCCATAGACCTTGCGCTGAAATTCGACGCCACCCTGATCGGTTTCACGGCGGCGCTGCCGCGCCTGCCGCTCGAACTCTACGACGCCGCCCTCGGTACGGCCGCCATCGGGCCCGACTACGGCGACATCGACCGCACCGAGCTCGAGGCCGAATTCGCTACCAGCCGGGAGACGTTCACGGCGGCGACGAACGCGGCCGGCGTCAAATCCGGCTGGCGCGAGGCTTTCTCGCCCCCGTCTATCGCCATTGCCGGCGCCGCCACGGCCGCCGATCTCGTCGTTCTGGGCAGCGGCGAGCGTTCCCAGCTCGGCAATCTCAGTGGCCCGTCGGCGGATGACGTGCTGTTGCGCATCGGCCGCCCTGTCCTGGTCGTTCCCGCCGCCTACGTCGGGACCGATCTCGGCACGATCGTTGTCGCCTGGAAGAACACCCCGGAATCCCAGCGTGCCCTCTCCGACGCAGTCCCCTTCATGAAGGCCGCCGCCAAAATCGTCATCTTCTCGATTCAGGAGGGCGACGAGGCCGACCCCTCGCTCGCCGACGCCGCCGGATTCCTGTCCCGCCACGGCATTGCCGCTACGACCGAGATTCGCCGGCGCGGACGCGCCACGGTCGAGGACGAGGTGCTCGACTTCGCCACGCGCCAGCAGGCCGGCCTCATCGTGGCGGGCGCCTACGGCCATGCGCGCCTGCGCGAATGGGTCTTCGGCGGCGTCACGCGCGGCCTGCTCTCCCGTTCGCCGGTGCCCTGTCTGTTCAGCCACTAAGCCGACTGCGCCAGTCTCCCTCAGTGGCCAGGTTCAGACGCCGCGCCCATTGCTGATCGCGCCTCGCCCGCCAGCCGGCGCAGCAGGGTGTGCACCGTCCGCTTGTTACCGTGGAAGGCGGCCACATCGGCAGGCGTCGGCTCGGTGGAAATGCCGTCGCGCGCCATCGCCAGCATGGCCTCGACTGTCGTCGCATGTTGCCCGGCCGCGACCGTCGCCAGCATCGCCGCACCGAGCAGCACCGGCTCGCTGGTTTCCGGCAGCACCACCGGCACGCCAGTCGCATCGGCAAGGATCTGGCGCACCAGCCGGCTGTGGCTGGCGCCGCCGCTGGCGACGATGCTCTCCGCCGAAATCCCCTTGGCGCCGAGCGCATCGACCACTTCCGCCAGCCCATAGGCGAGCCCGCAAAGGCCGGCGACAAAGTGCCGTTCCAGGTCCTCGACCGTATCGTCCAGCGCCAGCCCGGCGATGACCCCGCGCACGTCGGGGTCGGCAAAGGGTGACCGATTACCGAGAAAATCCGGCAGCACATGCCGGTCCCTCGCCAGGTATGCGGCTTCCGACAGCGGCCGCCCGCGCCCGGCGATGCGATCCTCGAGATGGTCGAGCAGCGTGCGTCCCGCCGCTTTCGCATCCGCCGCCGCCTGCGCATAAGCCGCGTGCGAACGCACGAGATGGTCGATCGCCGCGCCCGCCGTCGATTGCCCGCCCTCGTTCAGCCACAGCCCCGGCACCATCGCCGAGTAGTACGGCCCCCACACGCCAGGCACGAACGTCGGCTCGCGCGTCGTCGCCATGATACAGGCCGAGGTGCCCATGATGTAGCCGAGCCGCCGCGTCGGATCGGCGCGGGCGCCGTCGGCGGTGCGCCCGCCAAGCGTGCCCAGCCCGCCGGCATGCGCATCGATCAACCCGGCGCCGACCGGCGTACCCGGCAACAGGCCGAAGTCGCGCGCCGCCTCGGCGGTCAGCCCGGCGCCCAAGGCCGTGCCCGGCGGCACCACCTGCCGCCCGATCCGCCGGTGCGATTGCGCCGCAAGGTCCGCCAGCCCGATGCGGTCGAGAAAACCATCGCTCCAGCCGCCCTCGTGGGCGAGGTAGGACCACTTGCAGGTGACGGTGCAGGTCGAGCGGATCGTGCTGCCCGTCGCCCGCCACGACAGGAAATCGGCGAGGTCGAAGAAATTGCCGGCGCCCGCGAAGGTCTTCGCGAGATGCGTCTTCAGCCACAGCAGCTTCGGCATCTCCATCTCCGGCGAGATGCTGCCGCCGACATAGCGCAGCACGTCGTCGCCGGTCTCGTCGATGCGCCGCGCCTCGCCGACGGCGCGGTGATCCATCCACACGATGACGTTGCGGCGTGCCTCGCTGGACGGGCTTACCGAAAGCGGCGCGCCGTCCTCGTCGACGACGACCAGCGAACAGGTCGCGTCGAAGCCGATGCCGCCGACATCCTCCGGCTTTGCCGCCGCCTCGGCGAGCGCGGCGCGGAGTGCCGACGCGCACGCTTGCCAGATATCCTCGGAAGACTGCTCGACGATGTCGCCGGCTTCGCGCCACGTCTCGATCGGGCGTTTGGCGACCGCGATCAGCGTGCCGTCGGCGGTGAACAGCCCGGCGCGGGCGCTTCCCGTGCCGACGTCTAGCCCCACGAACAGGCTGGCCATGCGTTGCTTACCCGGCAGTGGGGGCAGCTACCAGCAGGTATAGCCGCCGTCGACCACCACGACGCTCCCGGTCATCAGACTGGCAGCATCGCCGGCCAGGAACAAGACCACCGAGGCGATCTCCTCGACCTCGCCCATGCGCCCCATCGGGGTGCCGCCGATCCAGGCGTCGTACATCTTCGGGTTCTGCTTCACGAAGGCGTTGAGCGGTGTGTTGATGTAGGTCGGCGCCACGGCGTTGACGCGCACGCCGCGCGCGCCCCATTCCGCCGCCAGCGACTTCGTCAGGTGATGCACGCCGGCCTTGGAGGCGTTGTAGAAGGCCTGCTCCTGCGGCTTGTTGACGATGAAGCCCGACATCGAACCCATGTTGACGATCGCGCCGGATTTCGACGCCAGCATGTGGCGGCCGAAGGCGCGGCAGCACCAGAAGACGCCGTTGAGATTGACGTCGATGACGTTCAGCCAGTGCTCGTCGGTAACCGTCTCGGCCGGGGTCTCGCTGCGCGCGATGCCGGCGTTGTTGACGAGGATGTCGATCTTGCCCTGGCGGCGGACGAAATCGTCGGCGACCTCGGTGACGCGCGTCGGGTTGGTCACGTCCATGATGGCGATGTCGACGTCGTAGCCCTTGGCCTTCATCGCGGCGCGGCCTTCCTCGGCGATCGCCGCGTCGTAGTCGGCGATGGTCACCCTGGCGCCGGCCTCGGCCAGCGCCTCGGCGCAGGCAAGCCCGATGGCGCGGCCTCCTCCCGTAACCAGGGCGGTGCGGCCACCGAGCTTGAACATCTCAAGATACATCGTCGAAACTCCTGCGCGGTGTCTGCGAAGGCTCAGGCGGCGAGCGCCTTGCCGTCCTTGTCGAAGCGGTGGATGCGGTCGGCCCGCGGCGTCAGCCACACCGACTGGCCGGGGGTCAGTCCGAATTCGCCCGGCGTGCGCACGGTCATGCGGCCGATGCCCCTGGCGTCGATATAGAAGAAAGTGTCGGAGCCGAGATGCTCGGCGATCTGCACCGTGCCCGGCCACATGCCCTTCTCGCGCGACACCTCGATGTCCTCCGGCCGCACGCCGACCGTGGCGGCGCCCTTGGCAACCTCGTCGGTCGGCTTGATCAGGTTCATGCGCGGCGAGCCGATGAAGCCGGCCACGAAAAGATTGGCGGGGTGATTGTAGAGTTCGAGCGGCGTGCCGACCTGCTCGATGCGGCCGGCGTTGAGCACGACGATCTTGTCGGCCATGGTCATGGCTTCCACCTGGTCGTGAGTGACGTAGATCATCGTCGTCTTCAGCGCCTGATGCAGCTGCGTGATTTCCAGCCGCATCTGCCCGCGCAGCGCCGCATCGAGGTTGGACAGCGGCTCGTCGAACAGGAATGCCTTTGGCTCGCGCACGATGGCGCGACCGATGGCGACGCGCTGGCGCTGGCCGCCGGAAAGCTGGCCGGGGCGGCGGTCGAGATAGCTGGTCAGGTTGAGCGTCGCCGCCGCCTTGTCGACCTTCCTGGCGATCACGTCCTTCGGCTCGCCCGCCATCTTCAGGCCAAAGGCGATGTTGTTGCGCACGCTCATGTGCGGGTAGAGCGCATACGACTGGAACACCATCGACAGGCCGCGCTTGGCCGGCGGCGCATCGGCGACATCGACCCCGTCGATCAGGATCGCCCCGCCGGTGGTGTCCTCGAGGCCGGCGATCAGGCGGAGCAGCGTGGACTTGCCGCAGCCGGACGGCCCGACGAACACCACGAACTCGCCGTCCTCGATGGCGAGATCGACCGAGGGAATGACCTCGACATCGCCGAAGGCCTTGCGGACGTTCTTGAGAACGATGCGCCCCATCAGGCGTCTCCCTTGTTGCGGGCGTTGGTCATTTCACGGCGCCGAAGGTGAGCCCGCGGACGAGCTGCTTCTGGCTGAACCAGCCGAGCAGCAGGATCGGCGCGATGGCGAGCGTCGAGGCCGCCGACAGCTTGGCCCAGAACAGGCCCTCGGGGCTGGAGTAGGAGGCGATGAAGGCGGTGAGTGGTGCCGCGTTGGCTGCCGTCAGGTTCAGCGTCCAGAACGCCTCGTTCCAGGCGAGGATGACGTTGAGCAGCATGGTCGAGGCGATGCCCGGCACCGCCATCGGCAACAGCACGTAGACGATCTCTTTCCACAGCTCGGCGCCGTCCATGCGGCTGGCCTCGAGGATATCGACCGGAATCTCCTTGAAGTAGGTATAGAGCATCCAGACCACGATCGGCAGGTTGATCAGCATCAGGATGACGGTGAGGCCGGCGAGACTGTCGAGCAGGCCGAGGTTCTTGAAGATCAGGTAGATCGGCACCAGCACGCCGACGGCCGGCATCATCTTGGTGGACAGCATCCACATCAGGATGTCCTTGGTGCGCTTCGACGGCGAGAAGGCCATCGACCACGCCGCCGGCACCGCGACGATCAGCGCCAGGATGGTCGAGCCGCCGGCAATGACGACCGAGTTGAAGAAGTGCTTGAAGTAGTCGGAGCGCGATTGCACCTCGAAGAAATTTTCCAGCGTCCAGTGCGGCGGCAGGAACGCCGGCGGGAACAGGATGGCGTCGCCCTCGGTCTTGAAGGCGGTCAGGAACGTCCACAGGATCGGGAAGAAGATGAGCAGCGCCACGATCCAGCTGACGATCGTGAAGGTCCATTTTCTCCGCAGGGTGACGGCGCGGGCCATGATTTTTTCTCCCTACGCGTCGAGGTTCTTGCCGACGATGCGGACAAGGAAGAAGGCGACGATGTTGGCGAGGATGACCGCCACGACGCCGCCGGCCGACGCCCCGCCGACGTCGTAGTCGAGCAGGGCCTGGTGATAGACGAGGTAGGCGATGTTGGTGGAGGCGTAGCCGGGGCCGCCGCTGGTCGTGACCAGGATCTCGGCGAACACCGACAGCAGGAAGATGGTCTCGATCAGGATGACCACCGTGATGGCGCGCGAGAGGTGCGGCAGCGTGATGTAGAAGAACAGGCTGGCGAAGCCAGCGCCGTCCATGCCGGCCGCCTCCTTCTGCTCTTCGTCCAGCGATTGCAGCGCCGTCAGCAGGATGAGCGTCGCGAACGGCAGCCATTGCCACGAGACGATGATGATCACCGAGAAGAGCGGGTAGTTTTGCAGCCACAGGATGGGAGCAAAGCCGAGGCGCGTGGCGATCCAGGCAAAGATGCCATAGTTCGGATCCATCATCATGTTCTTCCACACCAGCGCGGCGACGGTCGACATGACGAAGAACGGTGAGATGACGAGAATGCGCACGATCCCCTGGCCGAACATCGGCTGGTCGAGCAGGAGCCCGAACAGGATGCCGCCGACCACCGTGATGACCAGCACGGAGAGCGTCAGGATCAGCGTGTTGAAGAACGCCTGGATGAACGCCGGGTCGCTCAGGAAGTATGTGTAGTTGGCAAATCCCGCGAACCCGCTGTTGATCGGATTGAGCAGGTTGTAGGTCTGGAACGAGTACCAGAGCGTCAGGACCAGCGGCACGATCATCCACACGAAGAGGATCGCCACCGAAGGCAGCAGCATCGCGCGCGCCAGGCCGCGGGTATTGGCGGTTGCCATTGCGTCCTCCCCAATCGGCCGCCCGCGTCAGCAAGCGGCGGCCGTCTCCCTTCCGGCGGGCGCTCCGTGTTTTCCCGGTTGCACGTCCGCTTCGTCGACGTTGCCGACCGGAGTCGGAGACTGCCCGGATCGCTCCCGGCAGCCCCCGATCCGGGAGGAAGTTTACTTGATGTAGCCGCCCTTGGTCATGGTGCGGGTAGCCACGTCCTGCGCTTGCTTCAGAGCGTCATCGACGCTCGACTGCCCGGCGAGAGCCGCCGAGAAGAGCTGGCCGACCGTGTCGCCGAGCCCCTGGAACTCGGGGATGGCGACGAACTGCACGCCGGTATAGGGCACCGGCTTGACGGTCGGATGGGTCGGGTCGGCGGCCTGGATCGAACCCAGCGTCATCGCCGCAAACGGCGCCGCCTTGGTGTAGTCGGCGTTGTTGTAGAGCGAGGTGCGCGTACCTGGAGGCACGTTGGCCCAGCCTTCCTTGCCGGCGACGAGTTCCGCGTAATGCTTGCTGGTCGCCCACGAGATGAACTTCTCGGCGGCGTCGGTTTTCTGCGAGCCCGCAGGAATCGCGAGTGACCACGCCCACAGCCAGTTGCCGCGCTTGCCGAGGCCCGTGTCCGGAGCGAGCGCGAAGCCGACCTTGTCGGCGACCGTCGAGTTCTTCGGATCGGTAACGAACGAGCCGGCGACCGTGGCGTCGATCCACATGCCGCACTTGCCCTGCTGGAAGAGCGTGAGGTTTTCGTTGAACCCGTTCGACGAGGCGCCGGCCGGGCCGTCGGCCTTCATCATGTCGACGTAGAACTGCAGGGTCTTCTTCCATTCCGGCTGGTCGAACTGTGGATGCCACTTCTCGTCGAACCAGCGCGCGCCGAACGAATTCGACATGGCGGTCAGGAACGCCATGTTCTCGCCCCAGCCGGCCTTGCCGCGTAGGCAGATGCCGTTGATGCCGTTGGCGCGGTCGGTCATCTTGTCGGCCGCCTGCCGGATGAAGTCCCATGTCGGCGCGTCGGGCATCTTGAGCCCGGCCTTGTCCATCAGGTCCTTGCGGTACATGACGTAGCTCGACTCACCATAGAACGGCGCCGCGTAGAGCTTGCCGTCGACCGACAGGCCGCCGCGGATCGCGGGCAGGAGGTCGTCCACGTCGTAGTCGGCACCGAGGTTATCGAGCGGCACCAGCCAGCCCTGCTTCGCCCAGATCGGAACCTCGTAGGTGCCGATAGTCAGCACGTCGTACTGGCCGCCCTTGGTGGCGATGTCGGTGGTCACCTTCTGGCGCAGCACGTTCTCTTCCAGCGTCACCCACTGCAGCGTGATGTCGGGGTTCGACTTGGTGAAGTCGTCGGTCAGCTTCTGCATGCGGATCATGTCGCCGTTGTTGACCGTCGCGATGGTCAACTGGGTCGCCGCTTCCGCTTGGCTGATGGCGAATAGGGACGCGGCGCCCAAAAGGGCGCCCACAATAAGCTTCATGGCTTCCTCCCATATTTGCTGGTGAGCATTTGCCCCAGCATTAAGCATATGCTCATCATGACTGCCGCAATCTGTCAACAGGGGCGCGTGGGAGCACGGACGGATTTGCACCGTGCCATCTCCGTCCCGGGCGCCGGACATAGCCGTAGCGATGCCGTCGCGACCCCGTGTGTCCCGGATTTCCTACCCGCCGGAAAGCAGAGCCGCAGCCGTCGCCTCGTCGGTGATCAGACCCGAGATAAGATGCCCGGCCAGCGCCGCCCGGATGGCTTTCACCTTCGCCGGACCGACCGCCACGCCCAGCACCAGCCGGCCATCCGCCGGTTTCAGCGGCACCGAGGTGATGCGTGTGTTGGTGCCCGCCGTCAGCACCTGCCCGCGCTCGTCGTAGGCCCAGCCGACCATTTCGCCTGCCGCGCCGGCGCGCATCAGGTCGAGAAGCTGCTCGCGCGAAATGAAGCCATCGATGAACTGCTGCGCCTGCGCATCCATCTGGCCGACGCCGATGATGGTGAGATCGGCGCGCGCCGCCAGAGCATGGACGTGGCGCACCGGCTCAAGAGAGAGAAGCAGCTCGCGCTCTGCCGCGTTCGCCGCCACCAGCGGCAAAGGGATCGGGTAGTGGCGCGCCTGCGTCAGATCGGCGAGGCGGGTCAGCGTGTCGAAGAAGCTCGCTGAGCCGTCCGGCGCGATGTTGCCGACGAGCGACACGAGTTGGTGGTGCGGGCACACCATGGGCCGGATCTGATCGACCGCGGCGCGTAGCGTGCGGCCGGTCCCGAGCGCCACAATGATGGGCATCGTCGCCGCCAGCATCTGCTCGAGGAACGCCGCTGCGCTTCCCGCGACTCCGGCGACATTGGTTTTGTTTTGCGGATCGGTCGGAACGACATCGCAGTGTTTGAGGTCGTACCGCTCGGCGAGTCGCCGCGAAAGATCCATGCAGGCCGCGATGGGATGGTCGAGGCGAAACGTGATCAGTCGTTGCGAAAGCGCCAGCGAAACCAGCCGCTGCGCCGTTGGCCGCGATACGTTGAGCTTCCCGGCAATCTCATCCTGCGTATTGCCGGCGATGTAATAGAGCCAGCCGGCCCGGGCGGCGTCGTCGAGGCGCGACTTCTCTGTCTTGTCGGTCTTCGGCTTGTCCATGGCGCGGCTCAGTTGGGCATGAAGTCGGCCATCGACGCAAACACCCGATCGGCTCCCGCATCGGCCAGCAGCCGCTCTCCGTCGCGCCCGGCGTAGTGGCTACCGCCGACGAATCCCCACACGGTCATGCCCGCTGCCTTTCCCGCGGTTACACCATTCACGCTGTCCTCTATCACCAGCGTCCGCTCCGCGGTTGCGCCCATCTCCGAGGCCGCGAAGAGAAAAAGATCGGGCGCCGGTTTCCCGCGGGCGACCATCGACCCGCTGTAGATGCGATCGCCAAAATAATCGCCCAGACCCGCGATCGACAGTGTCATGCTTATCCGGTCGCGATCGCTTGATGACGCCAGGCAGTAGGAATAGTCGATGGAGTCGAGCAGCGAGCGCACGTGTGGCATCAGCCGGAGTGACGCTTTGAAGGATGATGTGAGGTGTGCCAGCAGGTCTGGCTGGAACCGCTCGGGCAGCGACACACCCACCACGCGGCAGTATTCCTCCACCGCGGAAAAACTGCGACCGAGAAACCGGTCGAATACCTCATCAAGGCCTACTCTCACGCCGTATCGCCCAAGAACGTCGACCAGACACCGGCAGCTCAGTACCTCGCTATCCACGAGCACGCCGTCGCAGTCGAAGATCAGAAGATCGAAATCCGACATCGCGTCGCCGTTGCGGACTTTCTCAGTCTTTACAAGCTGTTCCCAGCTTGCCGATCAAAAGATCAGGCAATGGATCGATGATCGAAATGACTATCACGGCTGTCGGCAGCCCGGAAGTCGCCACTCGGCAAGTTGGCCTGGTCCGATCTAATCGGCTGACGCCCACGTTGGCTCAAAGACCAGAGCATTCCTTGCGAAAACATCTCCGGCGCCACGCCTGATCTTTTTCGCCGGACGCCGGTGCCGCGAAAGGGACTCGAATCCCCGACCCTCGCATTACGAATGCTAAATTCGGCGTACTACCGCGTTGCCGGACTTTATCCAGACTTGCACAAACGGCAGTTTTACTTACCTTCGGCGTGATACGGAGTTGTCTGGCGATTCCCAGGATTACCCTTCTCGGTGATGACCAGGTGATGACCAGCGGCGGAGAACGGCATGGCGAAGGCAGCCCCACGGGTATGGTCGCTCACGAAACGGACGGTCGACGCGGCCAAACCCGAAACTCGGCGATACGTCATCTGGGACGAAAAACTGAAAGGATTTGGTCTCCGCGTCGAGCCTCGTCCCAATGGGGGCGTCGCGCTCAAGACGTTCATCGCCCGCTATCGCGCTGTTGGGGGCCGATCCGGAACACTACGCCAGAAGACGCTGGGACGCTTTGGAACGGTGACGGTTGATGAGGCCCGGACGGCGGCGAGGAAGCTGCTGGGCGCTGCGAGCGCCGGGGCGGACCCGGTCGGTGCATCGCGGGCCAAGAGGCAGGCGGGCATGACCGTCGCAGAGGTGTGTGACTGGTACTTTCGCGAAGTCGATGCCGGACGTTTGCTGGGCCGCCGCGGGCGTCGCATCAAGGCGTCGACCTTACTCAGCGACACAGGTCGGGTCGCGGTCCATGTGAAGCCACTGATCGGCAAGCGTTCCATGCAATCCCTGTCGCTCTCTGACCTTGAAGAAATGCAGGCCCACATCGCGGCGGAGAAGACTGCCCGCAAAGCCGGAGGAAAGCGCCCCAGAGGCGGGATCGCCACAGGGGGCGGTGGCGCGGGCGGCCGGACGCTCGCGATGCTTCGCGCAATTTTCGAACACGCTGTACGCCGCCAGATCATCGCGACCAATCCTGCGAGAGGCGCGCGCCTGACAGCCAGTCGGCGACGGATCGTGCGATTGTCGATCGATGACTTCCGAGCGCTTGGAGCAGCGATGCGAAAGGTCGACGACAAGTCCACCGCTGTTGCTGCAATCCGCCTCCTTGCGTTGACGGGCTTCCGAAGAAACGAGGCTCTGGCGCTGCGTCCCGAATGGCTTATCGAGGCCGGCGCCATCAACTTCCCGGACACGAAAGCGGGCCCACAGATCCGCCCGATCGGCCGCAGCGCCGTGACGTTGCTGAAGCGGCAAATCGCGCGCGCCCGCCCGTCAGAGTGGATCTTCCCTGCCGAGCGAGGCGACGGACACTTTGTCGGACTGCCCAAAGTTCTCGCCCGGCTGTGTCAGGCGGCGCAGCTGCACAAGCTCACGATCCACACACTGCGCCATGGCTTCGCATCGATTGCAGGCGACCTGGGGTTCTCGGAACTCGTCATCGCCGGCTTGCTCGGCCACAGCGCCGGCAGCGTAACGGGCGGCTATGTGCATCTCGACGCGGCGCTGGTCACCGCGGCCGATCGAGTGTCGGCGGTCATCGCGGGTGCGCTCGACGGGCGATCGGATGCTGAAGTGATTTCGCTCCAGAAAGGAGCAGCCAAATGAAAAGCGGAGCGCCTTCGTCTCGGGTGCGGAAATCAGACGCTGACAATGAACTTTCTTATGGCGGCCAACGCCGACAGAGATACGACGCTATGATGGCCGTCCTATGCAGAGGTGTCGACGAGAAGCGAGACGCATTGAGCCATCTCGGTGCGTTGATGGAGCGAATCCTCGATCCGCCTGCCGGCAACGTGGTCGATCTGTCGACCAAGAAGAAGACGGTGCGCGATGGCGGATGACGAGTCCGGCCGAATGGCACGCCGCCGTTGGCGCTCGCCGTATTATGACGCTGAACTCGCGTTCGCGATTCTCGCAGGACTAGACCACGCGCTGTACGATGTCTTTTCGCGAGGAGGGAAGGCAGCGACGCCGCCCTACGGACGCAAGGAAATCTTGCGGGGCTTGCGGGTGATAAATCGCTTCCTAGCGTTTGTCGGCCCCCGCGACGATTTGGGTTCGCGCTTACCCGATGACCGGAGCATGCGCGCACTCAATCATCTTGTGCGTGCGCTAGACGATTTAGACGATGGTGTTGTCGATGAAATTCTGAAGCCCGCCGAAAGGCGCGGCAAGACACGTGATCCGTCGCAACGGTGGCTTGACCGCACATCTGTCTGCGGGGCGTTCCGCGTCTTGTGCCACGGTGGGATGACACAACGTGAAGCCGCCAAATGGATCGCGCAACAACAAGAATGGACGAAGGCCTTAACGAGCAAGAGGTCGCCGAACCTCGCGTCGACAATTCTTGATTGGGAAAGAAAACTGCGCGGCGCGCGGGGTGTTCGCCGACGCGTTGCTCCGGTCGCCGAAGCCGCGGAATTGTACCGTTCTACTGAGGAAATGACGGCAGGGCTGAAGGGCAAGAGGGCGACAGCTGAGACTTTTGCCAAGTCCATTCTGGCCGCTCTTCGGATGAGCCGTTGAAGTTTTGGCTTTTGGTGCCTGTTCAGCCGAGCGCCGCTGCGTAGCCTTCTCACACACCGCGCAAGCGGGCGTTTGACTGAGAGAGAAGGCTCAAACCACCGTGACCGAACAGCGCCGTCTGAATGTCGCCCAGGCCGCCGAGTTCACTGGCCTTTCGAAATCCACGCTCAACAAATACCGGCTGACCGGCGCAGGGCCCCGGTATTTCCAGCTTGGTAGGCGCGTTATCTACGATACCGCGGAGCTGACCGCCTGGATGGACGCTAGGCGCCGCCGGTCCACCTCCGAAATCGCTGCCGCCTGAGCGGCAAACGAAAGCCCGGAAGCCGACGCTGGCAGCGTGCGGCCCGCGCTTGTTGCAATCCCCTCGCCAAAGGAAATCGCATGAACCTCATACCCCGGAGCGGTGCCGACGCGCGCAGGCGGACCAGTACCTCTCAGCACGCCCCCCGCGATCGGCTGAGGACGCCAACCATGGCGAATTCTTTGTTGGTCCGGGCGGGCGTCCCGGACCTTGCACACCCGGCGGTGCCGCTCGGCGGCAGTCTCACATCGAGCAGGCCGGCAATATTCCGACCTCCTGAAAAACGAACGAGCCCGAGGATGCTGCCCCGGGCTCGGAATTCAGATCGGTCTGGACAACTGATCACCAACACCACGGATTCTAGAGCGTCTTCCAACGTCTTTCAACTGCCGACCATCGTCGTCGCGGTCGAGGCTGACGCTGGCACCCACGGCTGGCACGTTCGGGCCAGGCACTCGGGTCGGCTGACGTATCATCAGAAAAGCTTTGGGCTACGCAGCGTCGCCTGTCGTGAAGCCGACGCGCTAGCCGCGGCGCGCGGCTGGAGGCTAGCCTCATGAGCGGCCGTCGATCCCGCGACAAGGGTGCACGAGGCGAGCGCGAGGTGGTTCGCATCCTGCAGGACTGCGGCTTCGCAGCGGAGCGAGTGCCGTTAAGCGGTGCAGCCGGCGGCAGGTACGTCGGCGACG
>Ga0208849_1000209_pt1 | contig 57109 bp, 47 predicted proteins | sample NGESurdeep072012_10_FD_184470 | JGI IMG/M metagenome (GOLD analysis project Ga0208849, IMG submission 184470) | Arctic peat soil microbial communities from Barrow, Alaska - NGEE Surface sample 53-3 deep-072012 (SPAdes) | ecosystem: Environmental > Terrestrial > Soil > Wetlands > Peat ... | reverse complement strand
CGATGACAATGTGAGCCACGCCTGCCTCACAGCGGCAGTTTCGGCTCTTCGGCGCGCGCCAGCCGGCTCGCGGGCTTCGGGGCGGCGGCGACCTGAGTGAGCTCCAGGCTCCAGGCGACCCGCGGCGACTCGAGCGCGTGACCGTAGATGACCAGTTGGGCGGTACGCCGCGGGCCCTCGGCTCCAGCGAGATAGACGCTGTCCTCGAGTTCGACCTGGCCGTCGTGCACCGCGAACGTCCACACCTCCTTGTGCGGCGTCATCAGCATGGCGCCGCGGCCGTCGCCGAGCCGGCTCGCCTTGACGGACGGATGCAGATGAAAGCGCACGGCGTAGCGGTCGTTTGCAGTCCGGGCCTTGCCCTTACTGACGCGCGTGAGCACGTCCTCGCCTTCGAGCCGCATCCCGTCGCCGGACAGCATGACGGTGCGTTCGTGCACGACGCCGAACCGTTCGACGTAACCGTTGTGGGCGGCGCGCAGCATGATCGCGTCAAGCCGGTCTTCGCGCGTGACCGTCACCCGGCTCGGACCGTCGATCATCGGCGCGCCGCCGAGCACGCGCCGCAACGCCGGCGAGATCACGAAACGCGCCGAGGATTCGTCATTATACGTCAGCGTCGAGTGCGCCGGGGTCGCCCGCGCCAGCTGGCGCCATTCTTCCCGCGTGGTTGGCGGCATGCCGCAATTGACGATCAGGAGATCGTGTCTCGGCGTGGAGAACTCGAACGCCAGACAGCCCGCATGGGCTTCGAGGCTCATCTGGATCGGGGGTGCGCGGCCCACATCCATAATGAGCACGCCGCCGCCTGCCTCGAGGCGCTGATAACCGCAATGCGGCGCATTCGATAGCGGCGCACCGCGCGTCTCATCGTAGGCGAGCAGCGTCAGCAGCAGGTCGACGGGCGTCGGGCCCATGCCGTTGAAGCGCGCGAACGTGCCGTCGGAATGGCAAAAGAACCGCAGCATCGGCATCATTCGGTCAATTGCATTGAGCAATGCCGGCGGCGGCGCGAGGTTGCGCGCCGCATAAATCTGCCGCAACGGCAGCAGCTCGAGCAGGATTTCGATAATAGCGCCGGGATCGCGGCCGACATGGCCGCCGTCGGGCAGGATCTGTTTTTGCAATTCTTGCCGCAGCCGGTCGGTAGCACCTTTGATACGCCGGGATTGCCCGGCGATGCACAGCGCCGCGTTGGCGAGCGCGAGCACGGCCTGCAGATGCGCGACGCCGCGGCGCGCGTCACCCGCGGTATGGCGCAGATAGCGCACCTGCCGCACCAGGCTACGCAGGAACCGCCGGTAGAATGCGGCGTCGGCGTCTTGCAGCACCAGCGTGGCCTGGCTGAGCCAGGAGACGATACGCCGTGACAGCACGTCCGGCCGCCAGCCGAGCTTGTGCCATGAGCCTTGCAGCGCGATCCACTCGTCGACCAGCGCGCGACCATTGGCGCGGGTGATGCCGGATTCGGCGGCGCGCAGATGCCGCAACCAGGCGAACCCCAAAAGCTCGGCCGCCCATTCCTCCGACGGCGGGTCCATGTCGAAGATCGAGCGGCCGTCGCAGATCACGACCTTGCCCGAAAAGGCAAAGCGGCCCGAATAGATTTCGCTGGCGCGGGTGGCGTCGGCGGTGCGCAGATCGGGCGGCGCGATCAGCAGGCGATCGGCACGAAACGGCAGCAGCGGCCAGCGCCACAACGGATGGCCGTTGATGCGCCCGGCAAACTGCCGCAACCCGCCGCGCAGCAGGAGCCAGGACAGCTTTGCGTGAGTGCCGAGTGCAAGGCGCGCCATTGCGGCGCTCGCCCCTTTCTGCCCGCGTCCGGCGGGCGCCCGTCCGGGCCGCACCATAGTGAACCCCAAGGGTGCGGCCAAACGCAGACATAATATTTTGATTTCGTTAACTTTTTTCCAGCCTTGCGGCGTAGAAACCGTCGAGCCCGGCAAGCCGCGTATCGGCATCAGGAAGCTGGCACGGCAACGTGCGCAGGTCGCCTTCGGGGCTGATAAACGCGCTCTGTCCGAACACCTCGTGCGCCGTGATCGGCACTCGCCGCACGCCGGGCTCGCGCGCCAGCAGCGCGGCGACGATGTGCTCGTTCTCCTCCGGTTCGAGCGAACAGGTGCAATAGATCAGCGTGCCGCCGCTCCGGGTGAGCGACAGCGCCCGTTCGAGCAGGCGCGCCTGAACGCGCGCGAGCGTCTCGATGTCGCTCTCGCGCTTGAGCCACGGCACGTCGGGATGACGGCGAATGGCGCCGGTCGAAGAACACGGCGCATCGAGCAGCACGGCGTCGAATTGCTGCTCACCCGTCCATGTCGCGGCGTCGGCGTTGACGAGTTCGGCGGTGAGCGACAAACGCTTGAGATTGTCGGCGACGCGTCCAAGCCGCGCCGCGGATCGATCGACCGCGGTGACGAGCGCACCCCCCGCGGCAAGCTGCACGGTTTTTCCTCCTGGCGCGGCGCAAAGATCGGCAACGCGCTTCCCGCTGAGGCCGCCGAACAGACGCACCGGCAGCGCTGCAGCCGCGTCCTGCACCCACCAGGCGCCTTCGGCGAAGCCCGGGAGCGCGGTCACCGGGCCGTGCGCGATCATGCGCACCGTGCCGGTCGGCAATACGCGCCCGCCGAGGCGCTCAGCCCAACCATCCGGGTCGCTTTTGACCGTCAGATCGAGCGCCGGCTCATGACTGTTGGCTTCGGCGATGGCGCGCGCTGTCGGCTCGCCGTAGCTCTTGCTCCATCGCGCCAGCAGCCACGGCGGCGTATCGAGCGCGATCGGATCAAGCGTCGCAAGCTGGGCCGCGCCCTCGCGGCCGATGCGCCTTAATACGGCGTTGACGAGGCTCGCGAACCGCGCCGCGTGCCGGTCCGCCTGCACCAAGCGGACTGCGAGATCGACCGCAGCGTGATCTGGAACTTGCAGAAACAGAATTTGCGCGGCGCCGAGCAGCAGAGCTGTTTCAACGAGCGGCGCGCGCGGCGGCAGACCGCGCCCGAGCATCGGCGAGAGCAGATGGCGCAGCGTGCCAAGCCGGCGCAGCACGACGCCGACGAGCGCACGGGTCAGCGCGCGATCACGTTCGGCGAGCGAAGCAAAACCCGCGCGATCCGCCGCCGCGGCATCGAGCACCTCATCGAGCGCGCGTTTCTTGCGCAGTACGCCGTCGATCATGCCTGCGGCAATGCGCCGGGCAGCGAGACCAGGAACGTCGGCGGGCGTCGATTGTGTCGTGTGGGCCATTGAAATCCCTTGCAGCAACCGGACGGCTACGCCAAGTGAGGCACGATGCCAACCGCTCCGCCCGCGCCGCAGAAACCGTCGCAGAAACCACCGCTGACACCGGCAGCCGGACGCGCGCTCGCCGAAGCGGAGGCGCGGCGTACTGAACGCGCTCGCCAGGCGTCCGAACCGGGGGAAGAGGCCGGGGAGGAAATTAACGGGCCGAGGGGCCCGGAGCCGACCCGCTACGGCGACTGGGAAATCAACGGGATCGCCTCGGATTTCTAGTCAAGCGCGTTCGTTCGCGTTCTGCCATTGACAACAATCCTATATATATGAATATAATCTTTCACACGTTATGATTGATTCATATCTTTCGATACAATCTATAGGCTTAAGCACGAGGTGGCACGCGTGCCGCTTACAGCCCCAGGAATCCACCGCCGAATCCCGCGCCGCCGCGGTCTTTTCGTCACCGCCGGCTTGATCTTCGCGCTTGGCATAGTGGCGGGCGCGGCGATGCGGCCACTGTTGCCGACAGCCGTTTCGGCGCACGTTACAGCCGCGTTTGCAGCGGCGTCGGCACCGCCGCTGCAGGCGGACCCGCCGATCGCCAAGCGCCTCGACCCAAACTTGGTCTATCCGGCTGAGGTGTTGCGCGTCATCGACGGCGACACTTTCGAGGCGCGGGTGCGGGTGTGGCCCGGACTCGACGTCGACACCCATGTGCGGCTGCGCGGCATTGATGCAGCCGAACTGCATGCGCGCTGCGCCGACGAACTCGCCAAGGCGCAAGCCGCACGCACCGCGCTGCAGGCACTGCTCGATCAGGGCGGGGTCACCGTCGCGCGCGTCGGCGTCGACAAATACGGCGGGCGGATCGACGCGGTGGTGGCGACGCGCGGCACTGTCGACGTGTCTGCGGCGATGCTCACGGGTGGCTTCGCGCGCGCCTATAACGGCCGCAAGCGCGGATCATGGTGCGGGTGACAGGGATCAGAAATCAGGTATCGGGGATCAGGAAAACGGCATCAGCGACGACTCGATTCCTAATTCCTGTTTCCTGATTTCCTGATCCCTGATCACCTGATCCCTGATCACCTGGTCACGACCACCGGCGTGCCGACCGGGACGCGGGCGAACAGGTCGGTGACATCGGCGTTGTACATGCGAATGCAGCCGTGCGAGACGAAACCGCCGATCAGGTTAGGCTGATTGGTACCGTGGATGGCGTATTCGCCGCCGCCGGACAATGTCATCGCCGCAACGCCCATCGGATTCTGCGGCGAACCCCCGGGGATCACAGGAGGCAGCTTGCTGTAATCGCGGCGGATCGAGGCCGGCGCTGTCCAGGCCGGGTCGACATACTTGCCGTCGATGTAAACCGTGCCGGACCACTGCATGCCATGACGGCCAACGCCGACCGGATAGCTGATCGCGCGGCCGGAACCGAGCATCAGATAGAGGCGCCGCTGGCTCTGCCGCACCACGATGGTGCCGGCCGGGTAATTGTCGCCAACGGCAACGAGTTCGGCACGCGCCGCTGCCGGCCTCGGCGCGAGCGCCACAATAGAACTGACCGCGAGCGCGGCCGCAAACACTCTACGCATACGCCAGTTCCCACTTTCACCGTCGTCCCGGTAACTATCTTGGGAGGCAATTCGTAAACCATGGTGAAAGCGCCGCAGCATCCGGCCGCGACGGAGGAACATGGTGAAGGACCGGTAAAGCTTTTCCCACCGAGCATTTCTCGCAGCGGAGAGACGCCTAGGCCTCGGCTGTAAGGTTGCGCTACTCGCAGCGCTTACGCGCTCTCCTTGCTCCGGTTCTGCCGGTTGTCGACCAGATCGTCGACCACGGCCGGATCGGCGAGCGTCGAAGTGTCGCCGAGATTGCCGTACTCGTCCTCGGCGATCTTGCGCAGGATGCGGCGCATGATCTTGCCGGAGCGCGTCTTCGGCAGGTTGGGCGCGAACTGGATGAGATCGGGCGACGCGATCGGGCTGATCTCCTTGCGCACCCAGTTGACCAGCTCGGTGCGCAGCTGTTCGGTCGGCTGCTCACCGGCCATCAGCGTCACATAGGCGTAGATGCCTTGGCCCTTGATGTTGTGCGGATAGCCGACGACGGCGGCTTCCGACACTTTCGGATGCGCCACCAGCGCCGACTCGACCTCCGCGGTGCCAAGCCGGTGGCCGGCGACGTTGATCACGTCGTCGACGCGGCCGGTGATCCAGTAATAACCGTCCTCATCGCGGCGGCAGCCGTCGCCGGTAAAATACTTTCCCGGATAGGCCGAGAAATACGTGTCGACGAAACGCTGATGGTCGCCATAGAGCGTGCGCATCTGGCCGGGCCACGAATCGGCGATGCAGAGATTGCCGCTGGTGGCGCCGTCCTGCACCTTGCCTTCGGCGTCGACGATTTGCGGAATGATGCCGAAGAACGGCCGCGTCGCCGAACCGGGCTTGAGCTTGGTCGCACCCGGCAAAGGCGTGATCAGAATGCCGCCGGTCTCAGTCTGCCACCACGTATCGACGATCGGGCAGCGATTGTCGCCGACCACGCGGTAATACCATTCCCACGCTTCGGGATTGATCGGCTCGCCAACGGAGCCGAGCAGCCGCAGCGAAGCGCGCGAGGTTTTCTTCACCGGCGCGTCGCCCGCCTGCATCAGCGCACGGATCGCCGTCGGCGCGGTATAGAAAATATTGACCTGGTGTTTGTCGATTACTTCCCAGAAGCGTGACACGCTCGGATAGTTCGGCACACCTTCGAACATCAGCGTGGTGGCGCCGTTGGCGAGCGGGCCGTAGACGATGTAGCTGTGGCCGGTGACCCAGCCGACGTCTGCTGTGCACCAGTAGATGTCGCCGTCGTGATAGTCGAACACGTCCTGGTGCGTCATCGCGGTGTAGACCAGATAACCGCCGGTGGTGTGCAACACACCCTTCGGTTTTCCCGTCGAGCCCGACGTGTAGAGGATGAACAGCGGGTCTTCGGCGTTCATGTGTTCGCACGGACACTCCGCCGTCACCTGGTCCGCAGCCTCGTGGTACCAGACGTCGCGGCCCGGCTCCATGTCGACGGCGCCGCCGGTACGTTTGACGACGATGACGTGGTCGACGCCGCCGACTTTCGCGATCGCGGCGTCAGTGTTGGCCTTAAGTGGCACTTTGCGGCCGGCACGCAGCCCTTCGTCAGCGGTGATGACGACGTTGGAGGTGCAGTCCTGGATGCGGCCGGCGAGCGAGTCCGGAGAGAAGCCACCGAACACGACGGAATGAATGGCGCCGATGCGCGCGCAGGCGAGAATCGCGTAGGCCGCTTCGGGAATCATCGGCATGTAGATGGTAACTCGATCGCCCTTCTTGACGTTGCGGTTGCGCAGCACGTTGGCGAAGCGGCAGACTTCGTCGTGCAATTCGCGAAAGGTGATTTTCTTGGATTCTTTCGGATCGTCGCCTTCCCATATGATGGCGACCTGATTGCCGCGCGTATGCAGATGCCGGTCGATGCAATTGTAGGCGGCGTTGGTGACGCCATCCTCGAACCATTTGATCGAGACGTTGTCCTTGGCGAAGGATGTATTCTTGACCTTGGTAAACGATTTCATCCAATGAATGCGCTTGGCCTGCTCGGCCCAGAACGTGTCGGGATCCCTGAGCGAGGCCGCGTACATGTCGCGGTATTTGGCGTCGTCGATGAAGGCGCGCTGCTTCCAAACCGCTGGAACGTCATAAATCTTTTCGCTCATCGCGCTTCTCCTTCGCGCAGCGCGCCCAAGGCCTCATCACGTAGGCCTTTTGTTCCGCCGCTCGAATTATCGGGCCATTATGCGCTGCTGGCGCGCGCTGCGACAAGACCGCAGGCTTCATCCGTTTGTCGCAGGAATTCAACTCGGCAAGCGTCGCGGCGCGGGCTATAATGGAGCACGCAACAAGGGGGCCCCCATGCGCCGCGCGATTTTCGCCGTTTTCCTTGCCGCAGCTGTTCTTGCCTCAGCTGTTCTTGCCTCAGGTCCGCTCAAAGCTCAGTCGCCATCAGGCGCTCCAGTGCCGGCGGAAAACCTCGCCGCCGCGCGCGAGTTGGTTTCGGTCATGAAAGCGACCGACCAGTTCAAGGCGCTGCTGCCGACCATCTTCGAGGGACTCAAGCCCGCCTTCGTGCAGGGCCGGCCTGAAATGGCCAAAGAGTACGACGCGATCATGCCGATCATCATCAACGGTGCGTCGCAGCGCTTGGCCGCGTTTGCCGACATGCTGTCAGGGATCTATGCGCAGAATTTCAGCGTCGACGAACTGCACGATCTCACGGCGTTCTACCGATCGCCGACCGGTCAGAAGCTGATTGCGCGGCAACCGGTCATCGCCCGCGCCAGCATGCAGGCCGGCCAGCAGTTCGGCCAATCGCTGGTGGCCGATCTCAAAGAGCAGATCACCGACGAACTGAAGAAACGCGATCAGAATAAGTAAACTCGCGCCGAAAGCGCAAATGGCCGGAACAGGCCCGGCCACAGCAACAAAGATCAACAATCAGCCGCGGATCACACCGCGCCGGTGATCCATTGCTCGAGCTTCTGCTTGGGCGCGGCGCCGACCTGCCGCGACGCCAGCTGGCCGTCCTTGAACAGCATCAAGGTCGGGATCGACATGATGCCGTACTTGGCCGCCGTGCCGGGATTCTCGTCGACATTGAGCTTGAGGATCTTGACCTTGCCGTCGAGCGACTTCGAAATCTCTTCGAGCGCCGGCGCGATCATCTTGCAAGGGCCGCACCACTCGGCCCAGAAGTCGACAACCACCGGCCCGCCGGCCTTGATCACGTCCTTGTCGAACGTTGCATCCGTTACCTTGTCGACCATCGGAACACCCTCGTCTGGAAGAATCGCCGAAAGCTGAATGTCAAACGTATGAACGGGCCTCCCGGGCGTCAAGGGACCTTCACCGGAGCGTTACAGGCCTCCGTCAGGACTTTGGCAACGGCCGCGTCCATGGCCGCTTCAGGCAATTCGATCAGGCGCGGCCCACTGGTAAAGACAAGCGCGGCGCGCACCCGCTTGCCGGGATAGAGGCGCGACAGCACGGCCCGGTACAAGCCAAGCTGAGCGACGTAACTCTCAACCGCATTAAGATCGGTCGGAACGGCACGATCGCTCTTGTAGTCAGCGATCAGCACGCCATCGTTCGAAACCACGAGACGATCCACTTGGCCTGAAACGGCGATCGGCTCGTTCCGGGCGCTTGGAATATGCCCGACGATCGGCAGTTCCGCCCGACTGCCTGCGGCGAACAACGGCGCAAAGCTTGGTTCCTCGAGAATGGCGAGGACCTGGCGGACGATCTCTTCCTGGTCCGCGGCTGAAAAATCGCCCGCGGCCTTAGCCAGGTAGCGCTCGGCAGCATCCTGGCGCCGCTCCGGCGGAATGTCGGGCAACGATTGCAGCAGCCGATGCACCAGACGACCGCGCGCGAGCGCCTTCTGCCGATCCATCGCCGAGCCGTCCGTGGGCGCGCTGCGCACGATCTCTTCGTCAAACGCCAATGAAGGCGACAAGGGCACAGCAAGCCGCGGCAGTGCAGGTGCGAGTTCGCGCAGCCAAGTCGGCAGCGCGGGCCGTTCCAGTTTGAACTCGTGCTCTGCCGTCGGCGGAGGCGGAGCCCGTTCAATGGCCGACTTGCGAAAGCATAAGATTGTTTCGCCGTTGTCCAGTTCCTCGATGAGCAATCCCTCGAGCGGCCCGCGCACCAGATCGTACCAGCAGCCCGGTGGCCGGCCGCGTACGCCCTCCGCGCCGCAGACAATCAGCCGGTCGGCGGCGCGCGTCATCGCCACGTAAAGCAGGCGCCGGTATTCATCCTCCGCGTCGCGCAATGCGGCCTGCCGCGCTGTCTGCACGGGCGGAACGTCGTCGGCCTTGCGCCCGACCCAGATCAGGGGACCGTCGGCAAGTGTGAGCAGGCGCGGCGGCCGCGGTCCCGCCGGCGGCGTTATGGTGTCCGCAAGAATGACGATCGGCGCCTCAAGTCCCTTGGCGCCATGGACCGTCATCACGCGAACCTCGTCGCGCTTGATTTCCATGTCGCGTTTGACCTCGGCGCGCGCCTCGCGGAGCCAGGCCAGGAAGCCTTGCAGCGACGGGGCTTCGTGTCGCTCGTAGTCCAAGGCAAGATTGAGGAATTCGTCCAGCGCATCGTTGGCTTCGAGACCAAGCCGCGCCAGGAAGCGCCGCCGTCCGCCATCGGCGCCCAGCACGTGGGCGAAGAACACAAACGGCGTCTGGCGCCGCGCCGCGAAAGCCAACGCCTCAAGCCGCGCATTGGCCTCGGTGAATCTCTCGCCGGAATGTTCCGCGAGCGCCGTGCGCAAAGTCTTGCGGCCGCGGTCCGCGGCGATATCAAACAACTCCTGATCGCTGAAGCCGAACAGCGGGCTGCGCAACACGCTCGCAAGCGCAAGATCGTCGTGCGGCAGCAGCAACGCATCGGCCAGCGCCATCAGGTCCATCACCGCGATGTGCTCGGTGAGCACAAGCCGATCGGCGCCGGCGACTTCGACGTGTTCATTCTTGAGCGCACGAATGATCGCCTCGAACAGCGAGCCGCGCTGGCGCACCAGCACCATGACGTCGCCGTAGCGCGCCGGCCGGCGGTCGAGTCCTACCGGCTCGCGCGCATCAATCAGCCGCCGCACGGTGCGGGCGATACGGCGCGCCAGCTGCACGCGCGGGCTGACCTCGCTCACGGTGTCGAAGGGCGCGTCCCAGCCTTCGATCGGCTCGCGCTTCTCCGGCTTGATCGTCTCCCAGATCTCGACCAACCCCGGCTGCGCATCGGGCAGAGCGATGTGCGGCGGAATGCCCCCCTGGGAATCCGAAGTGACACTTGGGCCGATATCCTTGAATACAAGATCGACGGCGTTAAGTACGCTCTCGCAGGAACGAAAGGAATGTTCGAGCTGACGGTACTCGAACGCCAAACCGCTGTCCTGGTGCCGCTTACGGAAATAGTCGCGCATCGCCGCAAATTCGCGCGGGGCCGCGTGCTGGAACGAGAATATCGACTGCTTTTCGTCGCCGACCGCGAAGATCGTGCGGACGCCGGGCCGTGCGCCGGCGCCCACGGTGAATTCCGCCACCAGCCGCTGCACGATTTCCCACTGCTTCGTGCTGGTGTCCTGCGCCTCGTCGATCAACAGGTGATCGATGCCGAGATCGAGCTTGAAATGCACCCATTGCGCATCGGTGTTGCGCAGCAAGCCGAGCGCCTTGTCGATCAGATCGTCGTAGTCGACCAGGCCGCGGCGCTGCTTCTCGGATTGGTACCGATCAAGCACTTCAGAAGCCACCGTCATGAGAGTCGCACTGCGATTGCGGCAGACAACGGCATTGCGCAGTTCGCGCAGCGGTAGCACGCGGTTCTGTTCATCGAGAAGCCGTTGCGCCAGCGCCGGTTGCTTTCTGGCGAAGCGCTGGGTGAGAAGGTTGGCGCGCGGCATGAATTTGCTGTCGATGAAGGCCTTCAGATAGGTCTCAACTTGCTCACGACCGCTCTGCCGCGATGCCAGCGCAAGCCGCCCGCCCTGTTTCTGATCACTCACCGAGCTTCCCTGACAGAGTTCGGCGACGGCCTGCCACTCCGATGCCGGCAAGATCGGACCTTGTACGATGAGGTTTTCGATTTCAGCCAGCGTCATCGCCGGGTCGACACCGAGCGAAACCGACAGCGCTGCCAGCGCCTGGTCCTTGCCACCGCTTTTTTCGATCCAGCGGCGGATCGTGTCACCCCGCCCGATCGCGCCGCGCACGATGTCGCGGAACGTCTGGTCGGCGCCGGCGGTCATGGCAATGGCAAGCGCCTCACCGAGCAGACTTTGCGGCGCCTCCGCGCCCTGCAACAGCACGGCAAGGGTGAGCGATTCGAGCATCTGCGTTTGTTCGGCGTCGTCGAGCACGGAGAACCGCGCCGCAACGTTGGCTTCGAACGGAAACTGATGCAGCAGTTGCGTACAGAACGCGTGGATGGTCCGAACCTTCAGGCCGCCGGGCGTTTCCAGCGCGCGCGCAAAAAGCCGCCGCGCCAGCGTGCGTGTTGTCGCGCCGGAATCGACGCCTGATCCCTCAATCGCCTTGTTCAGGTTTTCGTCGTCGAGCTTTGTCCAGGCCCCGAGCGTGTCGAACACCCGTTTCGCCATGTTGGCGGCGGCAGCCTTGGTAAAGGTGATGCAGAGGATCTTTTCCGGCTCGACGCCTTTCAGAAGAAGGTTGATGACGCGCTGTGCCAGCACATGGGTCTTGCCCGAACCGGCATTGGCGGCCACCCACGCCGATATGTCCGGATTGGACACGTCGGCTTGCCGTTGCCGCACGACGGCCGGGATATCGTCGGCCGTTCTCATTCGCCGCTCCCGTCGTCGTCCTCTTCGCCGGCGCTGGTCCACTCCAGCACGCGGGCGAGATGATCATAATCGCCGTATTGGGTCGCCCACATCGGATGGACGAGCGAGCGGTAGGGCGTGTTTTCGTCCTCGAAACGCGTCGCCAGCTCGCGGAGCTTGTGCAACGCGTGATCGGCCTGAGAGTCGACCGTGCCATCCTTGAACGCGATGAATTTCGACTCGCCGGGCGGCTCGCCACCTTTGACCAGCACGTAGGCTACGCAGGCGACGGAGGACTGGGCGGCGATTCCCGGGAAGCCCCCCTGGCGAAGAATCGCGGCCTCCAGCGTGAGCTGCGGGGCAAGGCCGGTGCGCACCTGCGGTTCGGTGCGCGCCGATCCGGTCTTGTAGTCGAAGATGGTATAGCTCCCGTCATTGCCTAACTCGATGCGGTCGGCGATGCCGCGCAGCCGGAAGCTGCCTTTCTCCAGCTTGATTTCATGCACCCCCCTGATCTCGGCATCGATCGTCGCAACGCCGCCTCGCCGTTCGATTTCCCAGTTCGCAAACCAGCGCGCGATGCGCTCAAATCGCGGCCACCAGAACGCTCGCGCCTCGGGATAATCCTCAATTTCGGAAAAATGTTTGCGGCCGAGCGCGAGCAACTCCGCGATCGGATCGGCGGGCAGGTTCTTGCTGAAAGCTTGCGCGAACTCACCGATAGCCGCGTGGATGAAAGTGCCGCGCGCCGCTGCACCGGGTTCGGCATCGACAGGATCGAGCGGCCGCAGCCGCAAGATATGTTTGGCGTAAATTGTGTAGGGATCGCGCAGCCAATGCTCGATCTCCGTAACCGAAAGTCCCTTCGGGCGCACCGCCAGCGGCGGCTTTGGCTGCGGCCGCGGTTCTGGCGCAGGCGGCCCCGTCGGGTGATCGAGTTCTCGTGCCCACGCAACATAAGTCTCACCGCGCTTGATCGTCTGTTGCCAACGATCGCCCGATACAGCGGCAAGGCGCTGAATGAAGCGCGACGGGACCGTCGGCGTGCCGGCGACTTTGGCCGCGAGCGTCAGGAACACCTCGCGGGCGCCGAGCAATTGCGCGAAGTCGTGCGCCGTAAGCCCAATCCGGCGCTCAGGCAGATCGAGTCCGAGGTCGAGCCGCATCGGTCGGCTGAGCCAGGCGTCAGTGCGGCTCTCCGGCGGCCAGGTGCCTTCGACCAGTCCGCCGAGCACGACCCGGTCGCTGTCGGTCAGACGCGCTTCGAGCAGGCCGAGAATCCGCACGCGCAGGCCGGCACGCAACGGCGGGCGCACGACATTGCCGGCCAATACAGCCGTGAACAGCTCGACGTAATCGGACGACGACACCGCGAGCCTTGCCGCCGAAGGACTGGCGGCGAGTTCGTCCAGGACATCGGCGAGTTTCGTACCGGAAGGCCCAATGAACACCGCCTGCTCGCCATCGTGCTCCGAGAGCATCGCAAGCACTTTGCGATGCTGCGCGGCAAGTTCGCTCAAGGGAAGCGAAGCAGCGCCGGGTTTTTCCAGCGGTTCAAGTGCCGCGGCGAGTTTCGCCACGAGGCTCTCGACTTCCTTGATCTGGCCGTCGCTCAGATCTTTGCGCGGGTCGGATGGGTGCAGACTATCTCTGACCGTGCGCAGTGTTGTGAGCGCTCGGATAAGACCGGCGGTGCCACGGCTTGGCCGCGGCCCGCGCAACACCGCTCGCTCCAGAACGCTGGTGGCGTGCCGCTGATCGCCGCCGCCAAGGCGCAGCAGCGGATGTTTGAGCAGCGCCAGCAAGGTTACCGGTTCAACGCCGGAGACGGCCGCTTCCGCTGCGAGGCGGGCAAAAATTCCGGCCGGCGTTTCGGCAAGCGGATCGCCGCCGGTATCCTCCACCGCGATGTTCCAGCGCATCAGCGCAGCGGCGACGCGGCGTGCGAGCGCGCGGTCCGGCGTGACCAACGCGGCCGTCCTGCCATCTTGCACGGCTTCGCGAAGCGCTATGGCGATCGAAAGCGCTTCTTCCTCGGCGTTGGCGGCCTCGATCACCGTCACCGTCGAAACCGCGGCATCGGCTTGCGCTGCAAACACCGGATCGCGGGCGCGCTCCCACCAGGCATCGGTTTGCATCGCCGGGCGCATCGCTTCGGACAAGAGAACTTCACGGCCATCCGCCTTTGCCAGCGAGTCGACCGCGCTGCGGGATATGCCGATGCGCGTCAACAGCGCCTGCATGGCAAACTGCGGATGGCCCGGGACGGCGGCGATCTTCTTCTTCGGATCCCCCGAAATCAGCCGCCACGACACGTCGTCGAGATCGGTGTCGAGCCCCGGCAGCACGACCGCGCCGTGCGGCAGATGCGCGATCGTCGCAATCAGTTCCGCGGTCGATGGAATTGAACCCGTCGATCCCGCCGCAATCACCGGCCCGTCGGTCTTGGACGAAAGGCGGGCGGCTTCGGCCTTGATCAACGCATCGCGCCGCTTGGCGGGCTCGAACTGGCCGAGATCGTCGAGAATTTTCGGCCAGTTGTCGCCAGCGATTTGCAGAAACCGCAACGTCAATTTCCAATAGTCGTCGAACTGATCGGGGACGAGATCGTCGAGCCGCTTCCACAGCACGCCGCGGGTTGTCATGTCGTCGATCAACCGCGCCAGATCGTCGGCCAGCGCGCAGGCCGCGGCCGGCGTCTGTGCGACCAGCGGCGTGCCACTTTGCCCGTGCAGCTTAGGTGAGTTCACCCAGTTGACGATGAGCTGGGTCAACAGCAGGCGCCGCTCGAGCCCACCGAGTGCGGGCGGCAGCGCCAGCGCCAGCGCCTCAGCGGCGATGCCACCGGTCGCCGCTTCCGCAAAGGCGATTTCGTCCTCGTCGATGTCGCCAAGCGCAACGATGCGCGGCAGAATTGCCCCGTCCCCGCGCAGCCGATCGAGGAAGGCGTCGCGCGCCAGCCGGCACGCACGGCGGGTCGGCAGGTAGAGCGTCGCCGACGCAAGCGCCAGCGGATCGGCCGCCGGGGCGAACCCGAGCTTGCCGCCGATCAGGGCCTCGATCAGCGTCGGCAAAAACGGCGCCGACGCCGGGATGGTGAAAACGCGCGCTGGCATCACTCGATTTGAAACGCTGCGGGGCTGCGGCACATTTAAGTACCGCACCGCACCCGGAAAATGGGCGTAGCAGATTCTACAACGTGGCGGCGAGTACCGTTTCGGCTTCGGCGACCGCTTCCGGCGTGCCGACATGCATCCAGCGGCCTTCGAGAGGCAGGCCGTACAGCCGGCCGCGTTCGCCGGCGCGGTCGAATAAGGGCGTCAGGGGAAACTCGCCGGCCGGCGCGCCGCTAAATAGGGCCGGCGACAGGATCGAGGCGCCCGCATAGACGTGCGGCGCGGTTTCGCGGCCGGCGCGACGCTGCAGCCGGCCATCGGGCAGCATCGCGTAATCGCCGCTGCCCTGATAGCCGATGCTGCCTGCGGTCGGCGCGAGCAGAAGCAGCGCGTCCATCGCGCCGGAGTCGAACGCCTCGGCGAGGCGGACAAAATTCGGTTTGATGCCGTCGACCCACATCGTGTCGGAATTGACCAGGAAAAACGGCGCGTCACCCAGCTTGGGCAAAGCGTTGGCGATGCCGCCGCCGGTGCCGAGCAGCATGCCGCGCTCGTCGGAAATGACGATCTGCGGTTTGGCGCGCGGCGCCAGATGCCGCTCCAGAACTTCGGCCATGTAGTGCACATTGACGACCGCACGCGCGACGCCGGCCTCGGCGAGACGGTCGAGTGCGTAATCGATCAGCGACTTGCCGCCGACCGCGACAAGCGGCTTGGGAATATTGCCGTTGTACGGGCGCATGCGCGTGCCAAGACCGGCGGCCAGCACGATGGCCGATTTCGGCATCGATGTTTGATTGATCGCAATCATCGCCCCGCCCCAACCGCTCTTTATGCCCGCGTTACGGCGCCGGCACGTTGGTGGCATACCAGCCCCGCAGCGATTCCAGGGCCGGGTGCGCCAGCGAGCGCTGCAGGTAGCGCCATATCCGCGGAATGTGGCGCAGGTATTGCGGCTTGCCGTCGCGCGCGTTGAGGCGCGCAAAGATGCCCAGCACCTTGGTGGCGCGCTGCGCCGCGAGCGTCGCGTAAAGCTGCGCGAAGACGGCCGCTTCGAAGCGTTTGTCGTCGGCAAGCCGCGCGCGGACGTAGCGGCCGAGCAGCAGGAGTTCGAGCGCCTCCGGCACGTCGACGCGCGCATCCTGCAGCAGCGAAGCGACGTCGTACGCCCCGGGGCCGAGAACCGCGTCCTGAAAATCGACGACGCCGATGCGGCCGACGTCCTGCCGATCACCGAGCCAAAGCAGATTGGGCGAATGATAGTCGCGCAGCACCCAGGTCGAAGGCGCCGCCAGCGCCGGTGCCAGCGCCTCGCGCCACAACGACACGAACGCCGCGCGCCGATCGTCGGTGGCGCGCATTCCGGCATACGGCAGATACCAGTCGACCAAAAGCTCGACCTCGATCATGAACGCGTCGATGTCGTAGCGTGGCAGCTGGTATTCACGGTTCGGCGCCACCTCCAGTGTTCCCGGCAATCGCCGGCGGTGCAGCGCGATCAGCACATCGAGCGCGGCCTGGTAGCGTTCCTCGATCGGCGCCGGCGGATCGCCGGCCACGATCCGCTGATCGCCAAGATCCTCCATGACGATCAGTCCCGCATCGGTATCGGCTTGGTGGATGACCGGCGCCGACACCGCCCGCGCGCGCAGCCCCGCCGCCAGCGCCACATAGGCAATCGTATTCTCGGCAAGATGGGCGATGGCGCTGTACGGTTTGCCGTTGCGCACCGGCGGACCGTCCGGCTGCGGCGGCGCATTCATCAACACCAGGCTTTCATCGCCAAGCTTCAGCCGCTCGAAAATGCGCGTCGAGGCGTCGCCCTGCATGCGTTCGCGCTTCGCCGCGCCATAACCGGACTCATCGAGAAATGTGCGGAGCTTACCGAGCCGTTCGGTGCGTACGGCGAAAGCGCCATAGCCGGTGTAGCGCACCTCGCGCACCTCGGCGCCGGCCTTGGGGGCAAGCGTAAAGGCAATGTCGAGCCGGTCGGGCGGCAGATAACCCGCGGCGCGATCGGCCCACTCGATGAGCACCACCGTCTTGTCCGAAAGATCGTCGAGACCGAGCTCCGTCAATTCTGCCGCGCCCGACAGCCGGTAGAGATCGGCATGCACCAGCGGAAAGCGCGGCAGGTCGTAATTCTGCAACAGGGTGAAGGTCGGACTCGGCACTTCGATGGCCTGGTTGCCGGCCAGGTAGCGGATGAGCGCGCGCGCAAACGTGGTCTTGCCGGCGCCGAGGTCGCCCGACAGTGTCACCACGTCGCCCGGCTCCAGCGCGCAGGCGATATCGGCGGCGAACCGCACCGTCGCCAACTCGTTCGGCAACTGCACGGCAAAACTGGCGCCACCCAGGCTGGTCAGAAGCATCGCGGCGATCCGCTCATGGTTGTTCCGGCATCGGCCCACGCTTGCACTGCAACTATGCTGCCAGCGCCCGCAACGCAGCTTTCGGTTCGCGATCGATAATTCGTAAAAGGGCCCGCATAGCGCCGTCTGGATTTCTCCGTCCCTGCTCCATGGTCCGCGCTGGGATGCCGAACAGGCGCTCGAATGCCTTGGTCGATGACGCGACCTTCAGACGTATGGCCTTTATTTGAGTCGGGCTCACGGCATCGCTAGGGAGTTCGAACGCCTGAAGCTCAATTTCACCGCGCAGGTGCTTGGCCATTTCCTCAAAAGCTTCGACAAGATCGTCGCCGACATGTGAACCCTTGACGGCCGCGCGCGCGTTTCTCTTACTTGAATTTTTCCTTGCCGGCGCGGTAAGCCGTGGGCGCTGATCGGGACGCGACTTGCGTGTTGGCGTCATTGGTGACTTCCCGGCTTCTTGATGCTCTCCAGCGCCTGCAGAATTCGCCGGCGCTGTTCGGTAGACAGGTCATCCCGCTCACACTTGGGATAAGCTGCCATCATGTAAAATCGGTCCGAGCCCAGCGCCACGTAATAAATCACTCGACCACCGCCATACGTCAATGTATGATAGCGGCCGCGCTAGGCTGCCGTGCGCGCGGCGGCCGTTTCGGTCGGGAACCTGCAAGTCACGGTCGTGCCCTCGCCGACCACCGAGGCGATGCTGACGGTGCCGCCGTGCAGCTCGACAAACGACCGCACCAGCGACAGGCCGATGCCCGGGCCACGGTGATGCGAGCCGAGCGGATGCGTCTCGAACCAGTTGAAGACCTTTTCCAGCACGTCAGGCGGAATGCCCGGTCCGCTATCGGTGACCGAGAACGTCACCCCGTCCTCGCGCCGCACGGCCGCAAGCGTCACGGTGGCGCCGCCCGGCGAAAAACTAACGGCGTTGGCCAGAAGATTGAACAGGATTTGCCGCAGACGCCGCCCATCGGCGACGAAGCTGCCGATATCGGCCGGCGCACGAATATCGAGTGTCAGTCCGGCGCCCACCAGCCGGTCCTGAACGCCTTCCGCCGCCGCCTGCATGGCCTCGCAGATGTCGACCGAGCCAAGATTGAGCGCCATACGGCCGGCATCGATGGTCGCCAGATCAAGGATGTTGTTGATGAGAGCCAGCAGCGTATCCGACGACACCGTGATGTAGTCGAGATATTCGCGCTGCTTCTGCGCCAGCGGCCCGGTCGCCGGATCGCCGAGCAGATGCACGAAACCGATGATGTTGGTGAGCGGCGAGCGCAGCTCGTACGACACGTGATGCACGAATTCGATCTTCAGCCGATCCGCCTCTTCGAGCGCATCGTTCCGTTCGCGCAGCACCCGCTCGACATTCACCGAGTCGGTGACGTCGTGGAATGTCACCAGGGTGGCGCCACCCGGCAGCGGCACCGTGGTGCAGTCGACCACGCTGCCGTCGCGCCGTTCCAGCCGCCCGGTGATGGCTTTGCGGCTGTCGATCGCCGTCACCACTTCGCGCAGCGCCTGCCACGTCGGGTCGCCGCCGTGCAGCGGCTGGCTCAGGGCAGTGATGGCTTCGATATGCGGCCGCTCGGCCAGCGACTGCTCGGGAAGCTTCCACATGCGGGCGAAGGCGGGATTGTGCAGCCGCAGCCGGCCGTCGCTGGCGAACACCGCCACGCCTTCGGCCAGATTATCCAGCGTTTCGCCCTGCACCCGGATCAGTTCTTCATAGCTCCGCTCAAGTTCGAGCCGCTCGCTGACGTCGTGGAACAGATAAGTAACGCCGCCGTCCGGATTGGGCATGGTGACGACGCGCAGCGTGCGTGTGTCCGGAAGATGCCACACATGCTCCCTCGACTCGTTGGCGCGATAGGCCGCCAGCAGCTGCGCCTTCCATTCGCGGAAATTCGGCTGCTCCGGGAGCTTGCGCGTCATCCGCAGCTCATCGATCAACGTCGAGTCGCTCGGATGCTGATCGAGGAAACGGGCATCGAGATTCCACAGAATGCGATAGGCGGCGTTGTAGAATGTCAGATGCTGGCGGGCATCGAACATGGCGACGCCGATCGGCAGGTGATCGAGCGTTCGGCGGTGCGCATCGAGCATGCGTGCCAGCGCGCTTCGCATGGTTTCTGCTTCGGTGGCGTCGATGCCGATGCCGGCGCTGCCGATATCGGTACGGATGTCGAGCACATCGAAGCTGCGGCGCGCGCCGGCGACGATGGCGGGCAGCCGGCCCGAATATGCGCCCCCATTGGTGCGCGTCTGCGCGATCGTCGCCCGCGCGGCGCTGTCGAGCAGCTCCAGGCTGCGGCCGATGGCGTCGGCGGTATCGCGCGCTTCGACGGCCCGCGCATAGGCGGAGTTGACGAACGTGAGCCGCCCGGCCGCATCGCGCGTCCAGGCCGGCGACGGCAGCGTTTCGATCAGTGTGCGCAGCGAAGCAATCTCGGTCGCCAAATTGCGATGGTGCGCGGTGAGTTGGACCAGTTCGCGGGTCAACACGCTCGCGTCCCGCAGTCGCAGCACGGCGCGGCCGCCAATGGCGCGGCCTTGCGCCTCGATCGGATGGCCGGCGAGCGTGATCAGCGATGTCGCGAACGCTTCGCCGTACGCGCGCAGCGAGCCGACCGCGCGCTCCATCTCGCTCGCCTGTCCGGCGTCGAGCCAGGAGCCAAACGCCAGCGCCCGATGCGGCTCGGCGATGCCGAGAAGTTCGAAATCACCCTCGATGCTGGGGCGATCCGACGCGGCCAGCCAGTCCACCAGCACCTGCCGCTCCGACAGCAACAACGCATTGGCGCGATCGAGCCGATCGTGCAAACCGGTTATTTCATCACGCGACCCGCTTTCCAGGCGCGCCATCCTCCGGCGCGCCCGTACCAGCATGATGGCGGTGAGGACGGCAAAGACAATGAGCCCGATCATCGGCAACAGGACCGCAATTTCATGGCGATCGAATTGGCCGATGGTGCCGAGCGCCGTATCGTCGGCGCGGGCGAATGTCGGCCACACGGCTGCCCAGGCCGTCAGCAGACATGCCGCCGGCACGCGACCGATAAACAGATCAGCCGCATGGAATCCGCATTGCCGCGGATGCGCATCGCCGCTCGTCCGGATCGTCTGCGGCATGCCCCTTGCCTTTACCGGCTCCCGCTGTTGCCGGTCCCCCACCCTTCCTCCCCCGCCGCGGGGAAGCAAAGGGTGGCCGCACACCCCACGAATCAAACCACTTTACTCTCAACAGGATTCGCGCCGAAAGAGTCCAGACCATGAACGATGACGCGCCGCATGGCGGCGGTGCGTCTCAGCCGGTTCCGGTCGAACCCATGCCACCCGAGCCGCGCGCTGTGGCCTCTAAACTTTGCGCCTCGGTCAGCGTGGCATGCTGGACGCTGGCGACGACCAACTGGGCGATACGCATGCCGCGGCTGACTCGAAATGATTCGGCGCCCAGATTGATTAGAATGACCTGGATTTCGCCGCGATAGTCGGCGTCGATGGTTCCGGGCGTGTTGAGCACCGTGATGCCGTGGCGAACGGCAAGGCCCGAGCGCGGCCGGACCTGACCTTCGCTGCCGGGCGGCAACGCGATGACAATCCCGGTGGGAATCATGGCGCGTCCGCCAGGCGCAATGTCGAGCGGCGAATCGGCCGCCACCGCGGCAACGAGATCGAGGCCGGCGGCCAGCGCGCTTTGATACGCGGGCAGCGGCAGATCGGCCGCATGAGGCAACCGCATGACGGTCACTTCGACTGGCGGTTCGTTGCCGCTCACGTCCGCGCCTCCGTCAAGGCGCTGACGATACGTTCGATCAGGGTCTTCGCCACATTGTCCTTCGATTGCGGAGGCCACGATTCAACGCCCGCGGCGGTGACCAGATGAACCGTGTTGCTGTCGCCACCCATGATGCCGGTCGCGGGCGACACGTCGTTGGCCAAAATCCAGTCGCAGCCCTTGCGGCCCAGCTTCGCCTTGGCGTTGGCGATCACGTCGTCGGTCTCGGCGGCAAAGCCGATGACCAGCAGCGGCCGGCCAGACTTGCGGTGCGCGATCGTCGCCAGGATGTCGGGGTTCTCGATCAGGCCGAGCTGTTGCGGCCGGCCTTCCTGCTTTTTGATCTTGCTGCCGCTCGCCCGCTCGACGCGCCAATCTGCGACCGCGGCCGCGAACACCGCAACGTCGGCGGGCAGCGACCTTTCGACCGCCTCCAGCATTTGCCGCGCGGTCTCGACCGTGACCACGGTGACGCCTGGCGGGTCAGGGACTTCGACCGGCCCGGAAACCAGGGTCACCGCGGCGCCGGCCGCCGCGGCCGCCGCTGCAATCGCATGACCCTGCTTGCCGGAGGAGCGATTGGCGATAAAGCGCACCGGATCGATCGGCTCATGCGTCGGCCCCGATGTCACTAGCACGCGCCGGCCTGAAAGCGGTCCGGCCTCGCGCAGCATCGCCGCGGCGGCGGCAGCAATCTCCATGGGCTCGGCCATGCGGCCGAGACCAGCCTCGCCGCGTTCGGCCATCTCGCCGCTATTGGGGCCGACGACGTGAACGCCGTCGGCGCCAAGCTGCGCCAGATTGCGCTGGGTGGCTTTGGCAGACCACATGCGCGGATTCATCGCCGGCGCCAGCAAAATCGGCTTGTCGGTCGCGAGCAGCACGGCAGATGCGAGATCGTCGGCGTGCCCGCCGGCCATTTTCGCCAGCAGGTCGGCGGTGGCGGGCGCGACAACGATCAGATCGGTATCGCGCGCCAGCCGGATATGGCCGACATCGAATTCGCTCTGTGCATCGAACAGATCCGTGTAGACGCGTTCCCCGGACAGCGCACCGGCGGCCAGCGCGGTGACGAAATGCTGCGCGGCCTGCGTGAGCACGCAGCGCACGCGCAGGCCGCGGTCCTGCAGACGGCGGATGAGATCGAGCGCCTTATAGGCCGCGATGCCGCCGCCGATGATGAGGAGGACGCGCCGGGTGTCGGGCTGGGCTCTGAGCGCTTTCTTCGGCGTCGGATGGCTGGGAGGCTCGAACTGTTCGAGCACGTCGCGGCCGGCATCCGCGGCCGCTGTTTTCAGGATGACGCGCACTTCGTCTTCCATCGAGCGACCGTGCTGCGCCGCGCGCAGGCGGAGCAGCGTCTTGAGCTTATCGTCAAGCTGGCGGACGGTGAGACTGGCCATAGGCCACCTCCGGATCGCCCGATATCATGAATATGATTGCAGTGCAATCAATGCCATCACAAAGCCCGCAAAACGAGCACAAGCAGCAGCGCCGCGATCGTCCACAGCGCCGCAATGATCCAGAAGTCGCGCGGCGCCTCGGCCTTGTCGATCTCGGCAATGGTTTGCGGCGATAGCGCGATCCCGTCCCGCGTGATCGCATCGAGTTGATCGAGCACCCGGGCGCCGCGCAGCAGCAGACCGGGCATATTGCCGACAAAGCGACCGAGTTCGAGCGCGCCCTCCGACGCGTTCTCCAGCTTGCCGGCAGGACCGAGATGCCGCGCGATCCATTCGCCCACGACCGGTTCGGCGGTGCTCCACATGTCGAGCTTGGGATCGAACGAACGTGCGACGCCTTCGACCACCACCATTGTCTTCTGCAGCAGCAGCAGTTCCGGCCGCGTGCGCATGTCGAAAATGCCGGTCACCTCGAACAGCAACGTCAACAGCCGCGCCATGGAGATTTCCTCGGCGGTGCGGCTGTGAATCGGCTCGCCGATAGCGCGGATCGCCTGGGCGAAATTTTCCACCGAATGGTGCGGCGGCACATAGCCGGCTTCAAAATGAACCTCGGCGACGCGCCGGTAATTGCGGGTGATGAAGCCGTGCAGGATTTCCGCGAGGAACAATCGTTCCTTGACGCCGAGCCGGCCCATGATGCCGAAGTCGACAGCGATCAGCCGACCCGTATCGTCGACGAACAGATTGCCCGGATGCATGTCGGCGTGAAAGAAGCCGTCGCGCAGTGCGTGGCGCAGAAAGGTCTGGATCAGCGCGCGGGCGAGCTTGCGCAGGTCAAAGCCCTTTGCCTCAAGCCGTGCCCGGTCGGATAGCGGCGTCGCATCGATCCATTCCAGCGTCAGCACACCCTTGTTGGTGCGGTCCCAATCGACCGCCGGCACGCGAAAGTCCGGATCGTCCTTGGTGTTCTCCGCCATTTCCGAAAGCGCCGCGGCCTCGAGACGGAAATCCATCTCCATCATGACGGTGCGCCGCAGCGTGTCGACGATCTCGACGAGCCGCAGCCGCCGCGCTTCGGCCGACAGATTTTCGGCGTGGCGCGCCGCGTAGGTGAAGGCGCGCAGATCGGCGTGAAAGCTCTGCTCGACGCCCGGCCGCAGCACCTTGACGGCGACCGCGCGCGCCGCGCTGCCGTGGCCCACTTCGGCCCGGTGCACCTGCGCGATCGAGGCAGCGGCGACCGGCGGCCCGAAGCGGGTGAAAACTTCGGCAACCGGCCGGCCTAGCGAGGCCGCGATTGCCCGCTCCGCCTCGGCCTGGGGGAACGGCGGCATGTGGTCCTGGAGCTGTTCGAGATCGCGCGCCAAAGCTGCGCCGACGACGTCCGGCCGCGTCGCCAGAAACTGGCCGAGCTTGACGTAGCTCGGCCCGAGCCGAGTGAGTGCGGTCGACAGCCGCGTCTCCGCGGTGCCGCCGCTTGGCCGTTCGATGAGACGCGCCAACCGCAGCGCGAGGCGCGCCGGCGCAGGCACCATCGTCGGATCGACCAGCCCGAATACGCCTTCGCGAGCGAACACGAAGCCGGCGCGGCCGAGACGAACGAGATGCGCAGGAACGGCAATCACAAGCGCCAGCCGGAATGCAGCGCCACGATCCCGCCGGACATCACCTTGTACGAGACGCGGGCGAAGCCCGCGGCGCGCAGCATCGCCGCAAACGCCTCGGGGCGCGGGAAGCGGCGGATCGATTCCACGAGATAGCGGTACGAGTCGGCGTCGCCGGCAACGGTACGGCCGAGCGCGGGGATGACATTGAACGAGTAAAGATCGTAGAGCCGGTCAAGTCCGGGCAGGTCGACGGCTGAGAATTCCAGGCAGACAAACTTGCCGCCGATCTTGAGCACGCGAAACGCCTCGGCGAGCGCGGTCTCGATGCGGGCCACGTTGCGAATGCCAAACGCAATGGTCGCTGCGTCAAAGCTGCGGTCGGCGAATGGCAGCGCCTCCGCATTGGCCTCGGTGAAGCCGACGGCATCGCCACGCCGAGCCCGCGCCGCGCGCTCGCGGCCGACCGTCAGCATGTCGGCGTTGATGTCGCACACCGTCACTCGCGTCTGCTCGCCCCCGGCGTCTATCAAGCGGAAAGCCACATCGCCGGTGCCACCTGCGATGTCGACGATCGCAAAGGGATGTTTGCGCGGCGGATCGACCGCCGTAACCAGGGCGTCCTTCCAGGCGCGATGCAGGCCGAACGACATCAGGTCGTTCATCACGTCATAACGTCGCGCGACACTGCGGAAGACGTCGTCGACCAAGCCCTGCTTGTCGCCAAGCGGCACGTTCTGCGAGCCGAAATGAGTTGTCTCTCTCATAGTTCCAATCTCAAAACATAAGCATAGCGCGCCTTAATCAGCGACGCTATGTGTTGCGGATTAACCATGACGGCGCGCCGCACCGGATCGAACAATGCCCGAGCTCCCCGAAGTCGAAACCGTGCGGCGCGGCCTCCAACCCGCCATGGAAGGCGCGCGCTTCACCAAGGTCGAGGTGCACCGCCGCGACCTGCGCTGGCCGCTGCCCAAGGACTTCGCGGCGCGACTCGAGGGCAAGACCGTCACCGGCATAGGCCGGCGCGCCAAATATCTGCTCGCCGACTTGTCATCCGGCGATGTGCTGCTGATGCATCTCGGCATGTCGGGCTCGTTCTACGTGTTTGATGAGAAAGGCGGCCGTGCCGAGGGTGCAAAAGGCGGAACCGCAGGCAACTACTATCACGAGCGCTCGCAGCACGTCGCCCACGACCACGTCATCTTCCACATGTCCTCGGGAGCGGTCGCGACCTTCAACGATCCGCGCCGCTTCGGCTTCATGAAGATCGTGGCGCGGAGCAAGCTCGACGCCGAGCCGCTGCTCAACCGACTGGGCTCGGAGCCGCTCGGTAATGAATTCGACGCCGCCATGCTGGCGCGCGCCTGCCAGGGCAAGAAAACAAGCCTCAAGGCGGCGCTGCTGGATCAGCGCGTCGTCGCCGGGCTGGGCAATATCTACGTCTGCGAGGCGCTGTTTCGCGCGCGGCTTTCGCCGCGGCGCATGGCCTCAACGATCGCGTCGCGCAGCGGCGCGCCGAACGAACGCGCCGAACGTTTGGTCGAAGCGATAAAGGCGGTGCTCAACGACGCCATCAAGGCCGGCGGCTCGTCGCTGCGCGATCACCGCCTCACCGACGGCGAACTCGGCATGTTTCAGCACCATTTCCGCGTCTACGACCGTGAAAGCGGAAAGTGCCCCACGCCAGCCTGCGGGGGCACCATCAAGCGCATTGTCCAGAATGGCCGCTCGACATTTTTTTGTTCGGCCTGCCAGAAGTAAATTATGTCTTCGGCAGTGGCCAACCCGGGTAGTCTTTCCCGCTCCACTCGACCTCGATAAAGCGCGCATCGCCGACGGTGCGAAGCCGGTCGTCCCAGTGTTCATCCCGGCGGTTTTCCACCTTGCTGTCGCTCGCAGCTTCAGTCTTGGTGTGGCGAGTCTTGGTGTGGCGAGTCTTGGTGTGGCGAGTCTTGGTGTGGCGAGTCTTGGTATGGCCAGTCTTGGCTGGCATTTTTGCTCCTCTCGACGCTTATTGCTTCGCCGGCAACGCGCCGTCGAGCCACACCGCGATCACGGCGGCGATCTCTTTATTGTTCTTCTCGTTCATCATGACGTGGCTGTTGCCACGGATACCGAGATCGACAAGCTTGATGTGGGTCGCCTTGACGCCTGCCTGCGCCAGAAATTTCACCGTGCAGTGATCGTAGGGTGCGTGATACGACGCCTCTGACGTCAGCACCATGATCGGCATCTTCTGCAGGTTCGGCAATTGCCGCGCCGGCTCCTGTTGCAGCCAGCAGCGCACCAGATCGGGCGCGTCGGCCTTGGCCTCCTGCTCGATCGAAATCTCCGACGCCTCCTTCACGGCCGGCACATAGGTGAGCGGCACTGCGCTCAGCCCGTAAGGCAGCGCCATCTTGCCCTGGCGGAAATAGTCGGGCGGGCCGATGAAATTGACATCGTAGAATGGCGGTCCGTTGGGCTCGACGCCCACGATCGCCTTGACGAGATCCGGCCGCGCGTCGGCGACCGGCCAGGCGAATGCACCAGCTTGCGAATGCACCATCAGGATGCCGGGGCCGATCTTGTCGAACAGCGCAACCAGAGCATCGCGGTTGAGGAATTGCTGCTTGGTGAAGTCCTCGATTTCCGGCACGTAGTTCGAAACCATCTCGATCGTGATCGGATCGTCCGCGGTGCCGTTGCCCGGCCATTGCGTGTGCAGATGTGCCTGCGGCCATAAATTGTATTTTTCCTGCGCCAAATAACGGCGCATGCCGCCTTCCAGATCGGCGACCTTGGCGGGCCCGTAATTCTCGGTCGAATAGCCGGAACGGCCGCGGCCGGGCTGGTCGACGACGTACACGGCGTAGCCGCGGCGGACGAAATATTGCGCCCAGCCTTCGCGCCCATCCGGCGTGCCCAGATACGTGGTGCCGGAACGAGTGCCGCCATGCACCATGACGATCGGATACGGATGCGTCTGTTTGGCCGGGATGCGAAACTCGACATACATCTGATTGACGACGTGAGTATGCCCGTTCACCGTCTGCGGCTTGCCGCCGACATAAAAGAAGCCCTCGCGCGCCAGGGTATAGGGCGGGTCATCGGCCGCGGAGGCGGAAAACGTCATGGCAAAAACTCCAGAGATTGCGGCGATAGAAATCCCGGCAACGATGCTGCGCAAGGGCGCGATCTTCTTTATTGTCACGATTTCCTCCAATTTTCAGCAGCATAGCAGAGTAGCCAGTTTTGGAATATCGCGTAGCTTCCCGCACGACAGACATAGGTTAATCGCATGACGATCGAACATAAGAGCAGCGAGCATATCATCGTCGAAACGCGCGGACGTGTCGGCATCATTCGGCTGAACCGGCCGGCGGCGCTCAACGCCCTCAACGCCGCGCTGATGCGCGAGCTCGCGGCGGCGGCAGACGCCTTTGAAGCGGACGACGCCATCGGCTGCCTCGTCATCACCGGCTCGGAAAAAGCATTCGCGGCCGGCGCCGACATCAAGGAAATGGCGGACAAAAGCTTTACGGATGTTTATTTCGACGATTTCTGCGGCACGTGGCATCACATTGCCGGGCTGCGCAAGCCGGTCGTCGCCGCGGTCGCGGGTTTCGCGCTCGGCGGTGGCTGTGAGCTCGCCATGCAGTGCGACGTGATCATCGCCGCCGATAACGCAAAGTTCGGCCAGCCGGAAATCAAGCTCGGCATCATTCCCGGCATCGGCGGCACGCAGCGCCTGACCCACGCTGTCGGCAAGGCCAAGGCCATGGACCTCATCCTCACCGGCCGCATGATGGATGCCGCCGAGGCCGAGCGGTCCGGTCTCGTTGCTCGCGTCGTCCCGGTGGCCACTCTGCTCGACGAGGCGATCAAAGTTGCCGAAACCATCGCGGCGATGTCGCTGCCATCGGTGATGGCGGCCAAGGAGGCGGTCAACCGTGCGTTCGAAACGTCGCAGGCGGAAGGCATCCGCTTCGAGCGCCGCATCTTCCATTCGCTGTTCGCGACGCACGATCAGAAGGAAGGCATGAACGCCTTCGTGGCGAAGCGGCCGGCGAAATTCGAGAATAGATAATTGTCATGCCCGCGCAGGCGGGCATCGAGTAATCGCCTGCCGCTCCGGTGATTACTGGATCGTCCGCCTCCGCGGACGATGACCCTCTGTCACTTACGCACGCAGATCACGCGCACCACAGAGCGTTCGATCGCGCCGCTGCCTGCCTCGGACGTGACGCGATGCGCGGTCAGGAATGCGCGCACCGTGTTGGCAGGGACCAGGATGGCCTGTCGGCTGACGGCGCCGCCGGGGGCAGCTGCCGGCGATTTCAGTTCGACCATGCCGGCAAAGCGGCCTTGCGCATCGACTGCCGCCGCGCCTGAAAAACCAAGAGGCGGCGCCGGTGTGACGCCCTGCCCGTCGAGCCGCGCGATCACCTTCGATACCGCATCGTCGCCGCGTTGTGTGCGCGGATCGGCAATACCGACGAGCGTGACATCATCGACTTGGCTGTCTCCGGTGAGCGCCGCCGGAACAAGCTGACGCGCGCCGTATAGACGCAGCAGCGCGAGATCGTCCGCAGCATCGTCGGCAATACGCAGCGCGTGCCCAAAGCCCGGCACGGTAAGCGCCACGCAGGCGGCCGTCAGCCGCCGCGTGGTGACGAGGTCGCCGCTGCGGTCAACCACGATGGCGGTGCCATAGTCCACCGCGCGATCCTCGCCGGGCGCCGCCGCGGCACTCGGATCGGGAAATCCCTGGAATGAATTGGCCACGGCCAACGCCACGCCCGCCATGATGCCTTCGGTTGCCTGGTCGTAGAGGACGGTAACGCCGCGCAGCTCAGTCCCGCTGGCCTGGACACGAACGACGAAATTCTTCAACCCTTGGGTTCCGGTGAGCACGAACGAATCCGGAAAAAACTTGCCGTAATCCACGCTGCGTCCGCGCGGCGTTTTTTTCTCCTGTTCGAACAGCGCCGCAAGGCCGCCTTCGCTCACCCGAAATGTCTCGATGCGAACCTGGCCGTGGCCAGAAATCCAGCTGCTGCCGGTACGAGACGCGCCGAGCGGCGAGACGAGTTTTTCCGGCAGACCGAAACGCGCCCCGGTTTGCGCATCGTCGATCACCCGCCAGCCGACCTCCTGCTCGTGCCGTTGCGCTGCCTCGGCAAGCCGCGCGCGTTCGTCCGCGCTCAGCACGCCGGTTTCCTTGCCGTTGCCGCCCTTCTGAAACGCCTTGACGGCCTCGATCGTGCGCGCGTCATCGAAATCGCCGCCCGGCGGCCCGTCGTAAAAATTGGTCAAGGCAAGATCGGCCTGGATGGCGAGCCGCTCGGCCAGCGGGACCGCCTCATAGGCTTTGACGGTTGCGGCAGCGGGCTTCTGCGCCGCCGGCTTCTTCGCCACAGGTTTGCGCGTGGTTTTTCGCGCGACCTGCACGGGGGGCTTTTTCGGTTCCGGCTTGCTCAGGACCGGCTTGGTGTCGGCGACCGCCTGCGCGAGCACCGGCGAACTCGCCAACGCCAAGAAAACAACGATCGCTATGTTACGCAAACGCATGACCGAACCCGCCGCGACAGCCGGACCCTAGCGCAACCGCCCGCCAACGCAATGCGACGGCTTGCGCTTGACGGCCTCCTGCATCCGGCGTTCCGTTGCCCGAAGATCGCCCGTCAAGGATTGCGATGCTCAGCGACGAGGAACTTGAACGCTACGCGCGCCACATCGTGCTGCGCGAAGTCGGTGGCCCTGGACAGGCTGCGCTCGGCCGCGCCCGCGTGCTGGTGATCGGCGCCGGCGGATTGGGCGCGCCGGTGCTGCTCTATCTGGCCGCGGCCGGTGTCGGTGCGCTCGGTGTGGTCGACGACGACGTGGTGACGCTGTCGAATCTGCAGCGCCAAGTGATCCACACCACGCCCGACATCGGCGCGCCCAAAGTCGGAAGCGCCGCCGCGACGATCCACCGGCTCAATCCGCATGTCGCAGTGGAAGCGCACGGCCTGCGGCTCACCGCACACAACGCGCTCGATCTGATCTCCCGCTATGACATCATCGCCGATGGCTCCGACAATTTCGCCACGCGCTATCTGGTGGCCGACGCCTGCTATTTCGCCAAAAAGCCACTGGTCACCGCCGCGCTCGGCACTTTCGACGCCACGCTCACCACGATCCGGGCGCACGAGCGCAATGCCGAGGGCAAGCCGAACCCGACCTATCGCTGTCTGTTCCCCGAACCGCCACCACCCGGAACGGTGCCGGCCTGCGAGGAGGCCGGCGTGCTCGGCGCGCTCGCCGGCGTGATCGGCTCGATGATGGCGCTTGAGATTATTCGCGAGATCGTTGACTTCGGCGAAAATCTGGTCGGCCGCCTGTTAATGATCGACGCGCGGTCGATGCGATTCGAGACGCTGCGCTATGCCTGGGACCCGGAGAATCCGCTGTCAGGCGAGAAGCCAACGATCAAAGATTTGTCGGTCCATGGCTAAGGGCGAGCTGTTATTCTCATAAATCGGCGCAAATAACAGGTGGTTGGGTTTGGAATCAGAACCTCGACGCCCGCATTTCTATCCGCTCGCGTCCTTGGCGCTTCTAGGCGCAGCGGTCATTTTCTACGTCCCCTGGCTACTGGCTTTGCAAGCCGCGCCGTCCTGGGTTGAACCTGGGACCGGCAGTGGCGAGGAGCGCATCAGCGAAGCTTGGGCGACTTTGATCGTGTTGGTTCTCGGCACCGGACTGTGGTTGCTGATTGGCGGACTCATCTTGTTCACTTGGCGCAAAGGCTTTGCGCCGCGAGCCTGGGCGGCCGCATCGGCAATCCTCTACGTCCTCGGCGTTGTCGCAACGTTCGGCGCGGCAGAGACGTACTTCACTTGGCCCGGCGGCTGGTCATTCCTGGTCCCCATGCTGCTGTCGCCACTGCTGGCCTTGTACTGCGTCTTAGTGCCGGTGCTCGCCGGTGGCCCGTTGCGCATCGTTCCCCTGCTCGCGCTCGGAGGCGTGGCAGTTGTCGCATTCTCCGCAATTCCGTTCGCCTTGATCGACCCGGCCGGCTACTCCGCGCGGCTCGCACAACACAGACAGCAGTTGGACGCGATGTTCGCGCGGCGAAATGCCGAGGCGCAGGACGCCGCGCTTCGCTGGGAGGCAGGCATTCGCAAACTCGGCGCAGATTCACCGCTCGCGGACTGGCTCGACTACGTCAACGGATCGGTCGAGACAGAGCCTCTGCATCAGCAAGCGATTGAAGGAGCGCGCCACGCCAAGAGCCGGCAAGCCGATGCGATCGACTTGCTCAACAAGGCGCAGATCCGGAAACTGACGGCCCTATCGCAGCTTTCCCTTGCCGCAACGCCGGCTCTCTGCACCGCTTATAACCAAGCCCTCTATGGATTGGCGACGACGGACGAGCCCATGGAGGCGACGATCGGCGAACAACTCGAACAGCAACTGCCGAACATCAGATTTCTTCTCGCCGGCGGCTGCGATCTGTCGTCCGGTCTGGTCGCGACCGAAACGAGGGCCGGCAAGGTCGCGGCGGTCAATCCTGACGAAAAGCGCTGGGCGCAGTTTCATGCGACGCTCGCTGGGTTGCGCCGCGGCACTATACAGCCGTAACTCCGACAGCCGTGGGAGGAAAGTCGTCTGCGTCGCCCCTATCGGCCTTGCAGTTGCGCCGCAAAAAAGGCCGGCGCGCGCTGCAGCGCGTCGGCCTTGGCGGCGCGATTGGCCTCGACGCTCTGGCGGCGGCGGCCCGGATCGTCGAAGTCGTGCGTGGCGCCCGGGTAAAGCGTGATTTCGATATCGCCGCCGTGAGCGCGGCTTTTGTCGACCAGCCGGGCGCAACGCTTCGGCGACACTTCTTCGTCCGCATCGCCCTGCAACACCCTGACCGGCGCGTAGGGCCTGTAACCGTCATCGAACCTGCCCTTGAGTTTGCACGCCGGATAGAACGCGAGCGCGGCGCGAAATCCTGTCTTTGGCCCAAGCATCGCCGCCCCGGGCGTGTCGGCCGCGACCTCCGCCATGCTGGACAAGGTTGCGCTACCGCCGTTCGACCAGCCCTGCAGACCAATCCGGTCGGCGATCACGTCGCTTCGCGTGCGCAGATATTTGACGGCTCCGTAGGCATCCAATGGCCTCACCGTCACTTCATCGAGCTCCGCAGGACGCGTGTCGTAGCTGAAGCGCGGAAAGCCGTGCGGATACCCTCGTGGTCCGAAACCGTCGACCAGGATCGCCACATAGCCCTGCTCCGCCCATAGCTCGCCCCACATGCGGTGGTGCTTCGTAATCGTCGTGGCGTCATATTTGCCGTTGGCCAGGCTCGAATAGGCACCGGCTCGGCCGTGCATCATGACCACCGCGGGCGCAGGCGCAGCCGCATTTGGATGCCCCGATTTATCGTGCGCCGCGTAGACGTAGCCGACCAGCGTGGTGTGGCCATCGAGGCTGGGAAACGTGACGCGATCGGGCAGCGCGCTCTGGCCGATGGCGGCCGGAGACGACGCCAATACAAATAGGATCACGGCTGCTGCAGCACGCATTGCACTTCACCTCGCCTGGCCGTGATATACACTGTTCGGCCGCATGTCGGTTGCCGACGCAACGCGGTTCGTCATGTTGAAGAAGCCGGCGACCGCGGCGATGTCCCAGATGTCGCGATCGGAAAAACCGGCCTTGCGCACCACCTCGCGGTCTGCCTCCTCGATCCGCCACGGCTCGGCGGTGAGCTTGACGGCGAAGTCCAGCATGGCGCGTTCGCGCTTCGACAGCCGCGCGGCGCGGAAATTCATCGCCATCAGTTCGCCGAGCACCGGATCGCCCGAGAGCGCGCGCACCGCGGCGCCGTGAGCGACCAGACAATAATAGCAGCGGTTCTGCGCCGACACCGCGACCGCGATCATCTCGCGCTCGAGCTTGCTTAGGCCCGAAGGCGCCAGCATCAGGTCGTTGTACATGGCGACAAAGGCGGTGAGCTTCGTCATGTCGAACGCATAGGCCTTCAGCACATTCGGCACGAAGCCAAGTTTCTCCTCGCATTTGGCGAAATAGGCCTCCATCTCGGGCGAGAGCGGCGCCTGCGGCAATGCAAGCGCCGTGATCTCCGTGTCGTCGCCGGCCGCTGCACTGGGCCGCGCCTGCGTCGTGCGCACCGCCGTCCCGCGTTTGCTTTTGGCCGAATTGTTCTTTGCCATGGTGATTCCTTGTGACCTCATGCCGCGTCGCCGCCCGCGGGGGCGCGGCGTGCCCTCACTATAACTATCCCCGACATTATAGAGGCGGCTGTAGCGGATGGGCGGGCGGCGGGGCTAAAGTCGTTCGAATTTGAGCGAGAGGCGTGAGGGCGAAAGATGGCCGTCCAATTCAGTCCCCACATCGATGACGGACCCGAAAGCCCGCCGGGCGAAGGCGATAGCGGAGCACCGCCTGCCCATCGGATGCCCACCGAATTTCCAGGCGAACTGTTCGGCAGCGCGGTGCCAGACGATCTCGCACACTTCAGTCCCGAACAGCTCGCCGCCATCGCCGCCGAGTCCTGGGCGTTCCTGGCTCAGCGCAGTCCCGGCACCGCCAAGGTCCGGCTCGCATCTGACGCGGCCGCGCCTGGCGTGACCGTGCTCGACATCGCCAACGACGATATGCCGTTCCTGGTCGATTCAGTGGCCGGCGAGCTGCATGACCGCGGGCTTGGCATTGCGCTTCTGGTGCATCCGGTTTTCTCGATCGAGCGCGATGCGAGCGGCAACCTCATCGGCCTTGAACCGGGGCGCGACGGCAACGGACGGCGCGAGAGCTTCATCCACATTCACATCGACGGATCGCTAGACGCCGCGGCGCGCGATGACCTTGTTGCGGCTCTCGAAGCAATCCTCGCCGAGGTTCGCGTGTCCGTTGCCGACTGGCAGGCAATGCTGGCGCGCGTGCGCGAGGTCATTGCCGATCTGCGGCAAAACCCGCCGCCGCTGCCGGCTCCCGATATCGCCGAGGCGATCCAGTTTCTCGAGTGGCTCGCCGGCGACAATTTCACCCTGCTCGGCGCGCGCGATTATGCCTACACCAACGACGATCGCGGCCTGCAGCCGATGTTCGAGACCGGCCTTGGGCTGTTGCGCACGCCGCAGATGCGGCTGCTGCGCCGCGGCACCCAGCTTGTCACCATGACGCCGGAGATCCGCGAGTTCCTTGAAGAGCCGCGGATGCTTATTGTCGCCAAGGCGGCGGTGCGCTCGCGCGTGCACCGGCGCGTGCATCTCGACTATGTCGGCGTCAAACGCTTCGATGCCGATGGCAAGCTGATCGGCGAGCGCCGCTTCTGCGGACTGTTCACGTCCACCGCCTATACGCGCTCGACCCGCGCCATTCCCTACCTGCGCCGCAAGGTCGACAACGTCATCCGCCGCGCCGGTTTCGAGCCGTCGAGCCATTCCGGCAAGGCGCTGGTCAACGTGCTGGAAACCTATCCGCGCGACGAGCTGTTTCAAATCGACGAAGACACGCTCTACCGCTTCGCGCTCGACATTCTGCAGCTCGACGAACGGCCGCGGGTGCGCGTGCTGCCGCGGCGCGACCGCTTCGACCGCTTCGTGTCGATCCTCGTCTATGTGCCGCGCGACCGCTACGACAGTCATATCCGGGCTCGGATCGGCGACTATCTGGCCGCCACCTACAAGGGCCGCGTGCGCGCCTTCTATCCGTTCTTTCCCGAAGGGCCGCTGGTACGCGTGCATTTCATCATCGGGCGCTATGAAGGCGAAACGCCGAACCCGGATCGCCAGACGCTCGACCGCGCAGTCGAAGAGATCGTGCGCAGCTGGGCCGACGGGCTCGAAGAGGCGATCGAGGCTGCGCATGGACCGGATGACGCCCGGGCGCTGATCAGCCGCTACCGCGACGCCTTCCCGATCGACTATCGCGAGATCTACCCACCGGCCAGAGCGGTCGCCGACATCGGGCACGTCCAGGCGCTGACGGCCGAGCAGCCGGTCGGCGTCGAACTCTACCGCGGCGCCGGCAAACAGGAAGCCTGCGCGGGCCTCAAGGTGTTCAGCCATACGCGGCCGATTCCACTGTCCGAGCGCGTCCCGGTTCTGGAGAACATGGGCTTCCGCGTCGTCGACGAGCGCACCTACCACATTCAGCCGCAAGGCTCGGTTCAAGGCTCGGTCTCGGCCGACGTCTGGTTTCACGACATGTCGCTCGAAAGCATTTCGGGCGAGGCAATTGCGCTCGACGCGCGCCGCGCGCCGCTCGAAGCCTGTTTCCTTGCTGTGATGAACCGGGCCGCCGAGAACGACGGTTATAACGCGCTGGTGCTGACGGCGGGTTTGCCGTGGCGTGACGTTGCGGCGATCCGCACCATCTCGCGCTTTCTCCGCCAGATTCGCGTGCCCTATTCGCAGGATTACATGTGGGCGACGCTGCGCAAGCACGCCTGCATCGCAGCCGACATCGTCACGCTGTTCCATATGCGGTTCGACCCGCGGCTGGAGCTGAGCGACACCGAGCGCAGCGCGCGCGAGGCGGACATTGCGAAGGCAATCGAAACGGCGTTGCAAGCCGTCGAAAGCCTCGACGAGGACCGCATCCTGCGTCATTTCGTCAACGCGGTGACGGCGGCAATCCGCACCAATTTCTATCAGCGCGATGCCGGTGGCCGGCCCAAGGGCCTCATCGCCATCAAGTTCGAAAGCCGCAAGGTCGACGGCATGCCGCTGCCGCGGCCGCTCTATGAGATTTTCGTCTATTCGCCGCGCGTCGAGGCGGTGCATCTGCGCTTCGGCAAGGTCGCGCGCGGCGGCATTCGCTGGTCCGACCGGCCGCAGGATTTCCGCACCGAGATCCTGGGGCTGGTCAAGGCGCAGAACGTCAAGAATGCGGTGATCGTGCCGGTCGGCGCCAAGGGCGGCTTCATTCCGAAATATCTGCCTATCGGCGGGACCCGCGAGGCGATCGCCGCCGAAGGCGTCGCCGCCTATAAGCTGTTCATTTCCACGCTGCTCGACATCACCGACAATATCGCCACCGGAACGCGCGGCATCATTCCACCGCCCGACGTCATCCGCCACGAAGGCGACGATCCTTATCTCGTGGTCGCCGCCGACAAGGGCACGGCGACGTTCTCCGATATCGCCAACGAGTTGGCCATCGCCCACGATTACTGGCTGGGGGACGCCTTCGCGTCGGGCGGCTCGGCCGGTTACGACCACAAGAAGATCGGCATCACCGCGCGCGGCGCCTGGGAATCGGTCAAGCGGCATTTCCGCGAGATGGATATCAACATCCACACGACGCCGTTCACCACGGTCGGCGTCGGCGACATGTCGGGCGACGTTTTCGGCAACGGCATGCTGCGCGAAAAAACTACACGGCTCGTTGCTGCCTTCGATCATCGCGACATTTTCATCGACCCCGATCCCGAGCCGGAACGCACCTTTGCGGAGCGCGCGCGCCTGTTCGCGCTGCCGCGGTCGAGCTGGCAGGATTTCAACAAGGCGCTGATATCGGAAGGCGGCGGCGTCTATTCGCGCAGCGCCAAGGAAATCCGCCTGTCGCCGCAGGCGCAAAAGCTGTTCGGTCTCGGCGAGAGCCTCACGCCGGCGCAGTTGATACGCGCCATCCTCAAGGCGGGGGTGGACCTCCTGTTCTTTGGCGGCATCGGCACCTATGTGCGCGCCGCCGACGAGACCGACGAGTCGGTCGGCGACCGCGCCAATGACGCGGTCCGCATCGCCGGCAAGGATTTGCGCTGCAAGGTGATCGGCGAAGGCGCCAATCTCGGCATGACGCAGCGCGGGCGCATCGAAACCGCATTCCGCGGCATCCGGCTCAATACCGACGCCATCGACAACTCGGCAGGCGTCAACACCTCCGACATGGAGGTCAACATCAAGATCGCGCTGTCGATTCCGCTGCGCGACGGCCGCCTCACGATGGCCGCACGTAACACACTGCTGGCCGGCATGACCGACGAAGTCGCAAGCCTCGTGCTACGCAACAACTACCTGCAGCCGCTGGCGCTGTCGCTTTCCGAGCGGCGCGGCATGGAGGATTTCGGTTTCCTGCAGCGGCTGATCCAGGCGCTTGAGGCGCGCGGCCAGCTTAACCGCGCGGTCGAATACCTGCCCGACGACGTGACGCTGACCGAGCGGCGGCGGCGCTCGCAGCCGTTTACGAGGCCCGAGCTTTCTGTGCTGCTCGCCTACGCCAAACTGTCGCTGTACGACGACCTGCTCGAATCCGCGGTGCCGGACGACCCGTATCTCGCCCGGGAGATGAACCGTTATTTCCCGAAAGCAGTCGCCGATCGCTTCCCCGACGCGCTCGAACATCACCGGCTGCGGCGCGAAATCATCGCCACCCAGCTCGGCAATTCGTTGATCAACCGCGGCGGCCCATCGTTGATCGTGCGCATTGCCGATCAGACAGGCGCTGCACCCGGCGCAATCGCCAGTGCTTTCGCCGCGGTCCGCGACAGCTATGCGATGACGGCGCTCAACGCCGCCATCGACGAACTCGACAACCGGATCGATGGAAAGCTGCAGCTCGAGCTTTACGCCACTGTGCAGGACTTGTTGCTCGACCGCCTCGTCTGGTTCCTGCGCAATGTCGATCTGGCCAAGGGACTCGACGACGTTGTCAGCCACTACCGCGGCGGCATCGCCGCAGTGACCGCCTGCCTCGACGGCGTCCTGTTGGACGACGGGCTGGCGGCGCGGGCCGCGCGGCGCAAGGACCTCACGCGCGCCGGCGTCCCTGAAGCGCTGGCGGCCCGACTCGCCGACCTCGGACCGCTCGCCGCCGCGCCCGACATCGTGCTGATCGCCGACCGCACCGGCAAACCGGTCGGCGACGTCGCCGCGACCTATTTCGCCGCCGGCAGCTTCTTCCGACTCGACCGCATTACCAGCGCCGCTGCCGCCATCACGGTGACCGACTATTTCGACCGGCTGGCGCTCGACCGGGCGCGCGATTCGATCGCCGACGCCGAACGCCGGCTGACGGCCGCCATGGTGCAAAACGGTTCGGCGGGTGCTCGCGCCGTCGAATCCTGGGTCGCGCCGCGCCGAGACGAGGTCGAACGAATCCGCGGCGCGATTTCAGAAATTGCCGCTTCGGGCCTGAACCTGTCGAAGCTTACCGTCGCCGCGAGCATGCTGGGCGATCTGGTCAAAAGCTGAAAGCTTTTCTGTTCTGCTGCGGGTTTCTTCGCGACGGCCATAAAAAAGAACCCCAAGCAAGTTACGCGCTTGGGGTTCTCTGAGTCGTTGCCTCAACTTAGGCTTATGGGACCGGACGGCGGGGTGTCGGGGGATGGGGGGAGCCGCCCGGCCGGCCTAATATGTGAAAAGTAAGAGCATGGTCTGCAGATGCAATGCGGATCACGCATTAGTGTTAGCGCGCGCGACATAACGACGCCCGCAATTATCTCCGGTTCCATCTGTATGAACCCGTACAGCGCGACCGCGCGGCTCAAGGCGCCTGATGATTAAGCTCGGGCAGACCGTAGCGATGCAGGTCGGTTCCATGGACGTCGAGCCAGCTCTTGGCGCGGTCGTGATACGGGCACACCCGCTGCACAAGGCGCCAGAAGCGCGCCGAGTGGTTCATCTCGACCAGATGCGCGACCTCGTGCGCGGCGAGATAGTTCAGCACCATGCTCGGTGCGAGAATAAGCCGCCACGAGAACGAGAGCATGCCGGTCGTCGAGCATGATCCCCAGCGACTGGCTTGATCGCGGACCGCGACCCGTTTGATTTCAACGCCGAGCTCGGTGGCGAAATGGCGGCTGGCAATTTCCAGGTCGCGCTTGGCCTCGCGGCGCAGGAAATCGCCGATACGGCGATCGATGTGCGGAGCTCTGCTCGCAACGCAGAGCAAGCACTCCCCCTCCGGGCCGGCCTCGGTCCAGACCGTCCCACGCACCAGACCGCGATGCACGATCCGGTGCGGGACGCCGCGCAGCGGCACGACGATGCCGTCGGCGAATGGCGCCGCCTTGGGCAGGCGATCAAGCCGTGCCGCGATCCAGCCACCGTGCTTTTGGGCAAATTCGCGCGCTTCCTTCAACGTCCCGCGCGGCGGAATCGTCAGGATCGCCTCGCGGGTCGCCGATTGGATGCGCAGCGTGTAGCGGCGGGCCTGACGGTGCCGGCGCAGGCGAACCAGGTAGACCGCCCGGCCGAAGATGATTTCGATGGCCTGAGGCTCACTCGGACGGCGATAGAGCAGTGCGCGCTGTGGCATGGCGGACTTTCCGAACCCAAACCCCAGGGGATAGTGCCATAACCACCGCACGGCGAAGTCCCTTTGATCGCTGCTAAACCACCATACAAGATGTTGCGCTTGTTCGCGACCAGCGACCCAGACTGTGTGGCTCAGAAAGTGAAACGAGATTCAGTTGTTATTGGTACCGTAGCGCCGCCATTTTGACGCGCCGTGATTCCCGAATTCTTATGATGTTTCAGATCGTTAGGGCGCACAACGGACGCCAAAAGCGGTTTTAGGCCCGTCAAATCGCGGCTTCTGGCGCTGTCGACTCGATTAGGCTGGCTGCAAGAACGTCAGGCGTGAAGCACGCCGCCGTTGTGAACGCGCCGTTTCGCAACGTTGTTTCGCCCGGCGCGGCTCATGAGTCCCATCGACAGCACGAAATCGGAAATGCGCGGCACGATCTCGGCGCGGAAGCGCGAACCGTTGAACACGCCGTAATGACCCACATTGGTCTGCAGCCAGTGCGCCTGCCGGTCGGCCGGTAGATTGACGCATAGCCGGTGAGCCGCCTCGGTCTGGCCGACGCCCGATATGTCGTCGTGCTCGCCTTCGACCGTGAGCAACCCAACCCGCTTGATGGCCGCGAGATCAACCGGACGGCCGCGATACGTCATCTCACCGAGCGGCAGCGCATGGCGTACAAAGACAGTATCGACGGTCTGCAGATAATATTCAGCGGCCAGATCCATAACGGCGAGATACTCGTCGTAGAATTCCTTGTGCTTGTGCGCCGAGTCGCCGTCGCCGTGCACCAGATGCATGAACAGCTGCTTATGCGCCTCGATATGACGGTCGAGATTCATGCTGACAAAGCCGTGCAGCTGCAAGAAGCCCGGATAGACGTCGCGCATGAAACCGGGATTGGGAAACGGCACTTTGGTGACGACGTGGCTGCGGAACCACTCGGTACCGCGCTCCTCGGCGAGCTTGTTCACCGCAGTCGGATTGACGCGCGTGTCGATCGGTCCGCCCATCAAGGTCATCGACAACGGCGCGTAGGGATCGTCGTCCGCTTCCATGAGCGCGGCCGCGGCGATGACCGGCACGGCTGGCTGGCACACCGCAATGACATGGGTGTCGCCGCCCAGCGCGTGCAGAATCGAAATGACGTAGTCGATATAGTCGTCGAGGTCGAAACGGCCTTCCGACAGAGGAATAAGCCGCGCATCCGCCCAATCGGTGACGTAGACATCGTGGTTGGGCAGAAATGCCTCGACCGTACCGCGCAGCAGCGTCGCAAAATGCCCCGACATCGGCGCCACGATCAACAAGCGCGGCTGCGGCCGCTGCGGCCGGTGCGAAAGGATGCGCTCGAAATGGATCAACCGGCAGAACGGCCGCTCCCACACAGTGGCGATCTGCACCGGTACGCGCTCGCCGCCCACCAGGGTCGAATCGATCCGCCATTCCGGACGGCTATAGCGGCGCGTCGAGCGTTCGAATAATTCGCAGGCGGCGGCGACCGATTTGCCGTAGGTGGTAAACGACAACGGATTGACCGGGTTCTTGAAGAACAGACGCGTCGCATCGGCCCACGCCCGCGACGGGTTGAGTGCCGCGTGAGTCATCTCGTAGAACCAGTAGAGCGGCGCCGACAGCAACACGCCATTGCCGCCCGGCGTGACCGGCGCGCCGCCAAACTCCCCGATTGCCATGGACGAACTCTGCCCGGCTTGCTGCACTGCAGCACTGTCCCATTGATCTGTCATACCGGCGTCATAAAAGCAATTTTTTCCTTATTGGTTACATAGGAGGTGCGCTGGACGACCGCAATTCGCAGTGCACACAGCGGCTGCTCAATCAGCCGCCTGCGGCCGGTACCGGAGTGAGGCAGCGAAAACGCCTATTCGCCGCTCTGCATCAGCGAGCCGTGACGGCGGGCGCTGCGCAAAAGCGCCAGAAACGCAATGATCCCCGCCGCAAAGAACAGCGCATTGAGCCCGAGCGCATCAAGCATCAGGTCGCCGCGGAACACCTTGTGGATCAACAGTTCCCGCATCCCCTCGAATACGTATGTGGGCGGCAGCGCCCAGGAGATCGGCTGCAGCCAGACCGGCAGCGTCGTCACCGGGTAGTAGACGCAGGTGAGCGGCATGAACAGAAACATGATCGACCAGGCGAAATTCTCCGCGCCCATGCCGTTGCGCAGAATGAGGCCGGAAACGAAAATGCCGACCGCCCACGAGGTCAGCATCAGATTGAAGAAGAACGCCACCAGCGCCAGGCCGAGCGCGTAAAGATTGAATCCGAAGAAAGCGATGGCGAGAAACGTCACCGGCACCGCGCCGACCGACAGCCGCACCACGCTCATCACCATCAGTGCGACGACGAACTCGAACGGTCGCAGCGGGCTCATCATCAGGTTGCCGAGGTTGCGCGACCACATCTCCTCCAGAAACGACATTGAGAAGCCGAGCTGACCGCGGAACAAAATGTCCCACAGCAGCACGGCGCCGATAAAGGTGCCGCCGGCGCGCGCGAAGAAGCCGGCGTTGTTGGCGATGTAATATTGCAGGAAGCCCCAGGTGAGCATCTGCACCGTTGGCCAGTAGACCAGATCGAGCAGCCGCGGCCACGACGAGCGCAACAGATACCAGTAGCGCAGCATCATCGCGCCGACTCGCCGGGGCGAGAACATGACGTCCTGCGCGCTCATTGCGCCGCCTCGCTTTCGATACCGTTGCCGCGCGCCACATCGAGAAAGACCTCTTCCAGCGTGCTCCGGCCGTAGCGCTGCAGGAGCTTGGCAGGCGTGTCGTCGTCCTCGATGTGGCCCCGCTTCATGATGATGACGCGCTCGCACAGGCGCTCGACCTCGACCATGTTGTGCGAGGCGAGCAGCACGGTGGCGTGCCGCTCGCGGCAATAGCGCTCGAGATGACCGCGCACCCAATCCGCGGTATCGGGATCGAGCGACGCCGTCGGCTCATCGAGCAACAGCACGTCCGGGTTATTCACCAGCGCCTTGGCGAGCGAGACCCGCGTCTTCTGGCCGGAGGAAAGCTTGCCGGTCGGCCGATCAAGCAGATCGGTCAGGTTGAGTTCCCGCCCGAGCTGTTCGATACGGCTGGGCAAATCGTCGACGCCGTAGAGTTCGCCGAAGATCTTCAGGTTCTGCCGCACCGTGAGCCGCATCGGCACTTCGACATACGGGCTTTCAAAATTCATGCGATGCAACACCTGGTAGCGCTGCCGCGGCATTTCCGCGCCCAGCACTGTCACGCGCCCGGAGGTCGGCGTCACCAGGCCCATGATCGTGGCGATGGTTGTGGTCTTGCCGGCGCCGTTGCCGCCCAGGAGCGCAGTAATCGAGCCAGGCGCCAGCGTGAACGAGATGCCATCGACGGCCGGCACGGTCTTATAGATTTTGACCAGGCGCTCAACGGCTATGGGCGGAGGGGCGGGCATGCCCGCGCAGATGTGGCCCCCATGCCCAACGGAGGCAAGAGGCTGACGCAAAGCGCGAGCAAGCGGCGAATGCCCGGCATGTCGTGGGGCCATATGGAAGAAGCGCGCGGAAGATGCCACAAGACGGTGCCAATGGGGGCCACGACGCTTCGTCAGGTCGATAAGGACAATGAGCGCTATCAAGCTTGCGCAGGCCGAGCGCATCATCGATGCCATCATCGCGCGCGGCACCGCGCTCGAAACCCGGCCGCTCGCTGTGATCGTCGTCGAGCCGGGCTGCAAGGTTAAAGCCTTTAAGAAAGAGGACGGCGCCTCGATGATTCGATTCGAGATGGCCTTCGGCAAGGCCTATGCGGCGCTCGCCCTGGGGCGCAGTTCCATGCTGGTGCATCACCGCGCCGAGGAGCGGCCGATCTTCATGCGCTATCTGATCGCCGCGAGTGGCGAGCAGATCTTCCCCGAAGGCGGCGGGATGGTCATTCGCAACGACGATGGCGAGGTGATCGGCGCCGTCGGCGTTACCGGCGACACCGAGGATCGCGACGACGAACTCGCAGCCTTCGGCATCCGCGCGGCGGGATTAAAGACCGACGAAGACTGTGCCCACATGGGCCGGCGCATCGGGCCGATCCGGACAAATCCGCCCGCGGGCGGCCGCTCATCCGGCCGAAAACGAAAACCCAAATAGCGAGAAATTCCCCGCGGACACGGGAACGCGATCAAACAACACGAGGCACCATGAAAGTCGGACTTTTCGATCACATCGAGGACGGGGCGCGGCCGCTGACGACGCTGTTCGATGAGCGCCTGCAATTCGCGGCGGCCGCCGACGAAGCCGGCATCTATTGCCTGCATCTCGCCGAACACCATGCCACGCCGCTCAATATGGTGCCGGTGCCGGGCATCTACATGGGCGCGCTGGCGCGAGCCACTAAGCGCATGCGCATGGGTCCGCTGGTCTATCTGCTGCCGCTCTACTCGCCACTGCGGCTGATCGAGGAAATCTGCATGCTCGATCACATGAGCTACGGCCGGCTCGATGTCGGAGTCGGCCGCGGTGTGTCGCCCTACGAGCTGAAATACCACAAGGTCGAGCACGAGGATTCGCGCGACATATTCATCGATGCGTTCGACTGCCTCAGCGCCGGCCTCACGACCGACTCGCTGACCTACAAGGGCCCACACTACACCTATGAGAACGTGCCGATCGCGATGCGCCCGCTGCAGCAGCCGCATCCGCCGTTCTGGTACGCCTCGTCGAACGAAATCGGTTCGATCTGGGCCGGCGAGCACGGGCTGCATTACGTGACGCTCGGTCCGACACCGTTCGCCAAGAAAAATATCGAGGCCTACAAGTCCGCGCTCGCCAAGCGCGGCGCCCCGGCCCAGCCCAAGGCAGAATTTTCCGGTGGAGCGGTGGTCGGCATCATGCGGCACGTTTTTGTCGCCGACACCGACGCGGAGGCACACCGTTTCGCCAAGGGTCCGATGGAGCAGCACCTCGCCAACCTCAACTGGCTGCGCGTCAAGCACGGCGTGACCGGGCTCACTTCGCGGCTCAACGTGCCGCGCGGCGCAACATACGAGGCAGGTCTGGAGGACGGCTCGGTGATCGCGGGCTCGCCGCAGACCGTGCGCGCGGAGATCGAGCGGCAGGTGCGCGAACTCGGAATCAATTATTTTTTGACCTACATGTTCCTCGGGACCATGTCGCTCGCCGACGCACTGCGGTCGCTGCAACTGTTCCGCAGCGAAGTGATGCCGCATCTGGCAAGGTTGTGAGGAAATAGTTCCCGATAATCCGCAGCGGCGCTGTCGGCCGATGGCGCCCTCTGGACTTTGCCTAGGCCGCGCGCTTCTTCCACCGCGCGCTCAGTCCCTCACAGGCGAGCGCAACCACGCGAGGGATCGGCCTGGAACCTGTGCGGTAGTGCGCGATCATACGCCGCGAAAGTCCGAGTACATCCGCCGCAGCATTGAGCGAAAGCGCGTGTGCCGTCATCCAGACGCTGAAGCGCTCCGGTCCCCATTCGCCAGCTTGCTCACGCCCGAGGTCATAGAGCTGATCTGCGCTCATATCGATGTCACCAGGCCAATTCACCGCGTGGCCCCACGGATCGGCTTTGGCCCTGCTGAAGAGTGCCGCGTTCTTCAGTGGGGCATAAAGTTTGAAACGCTTGATGAGGCGTGAAACATCAACCGCAAGCGTCCCGCCGACACTCCAAACGATTTCCAGTGTCGCCGGAGCCTTCGCCTTCACGCTGCGGATCAGAGGCGGCTTTTTCATCGGACAATCTCTATCCATTTCGCCAACAGCCACTCTTGGTTCGCAGCGATCCATGCAGACGGTTTTGCCAATTTGCCGGTTGGGTGTACCGCACCGGTAACCACGAGTGTCTCAATCTCGACCTTGCAGCGGTCTCCGTCGCGAAATTCGACACGGACGTGCGGTGGCTGGTGATCCCGCGGGTAGATCACAACGCGGCAGCCGGGAAACCGCTTAAGTTTAGGCACACCCTCATTATAGTGAAATTATTTCACCACGTAAACTGACGATCATACCTGCTCTGCCGTATTCGGCGGTGTAGGCAGCGCCAGAGACCGCGGCGGCAGTGGCCTATTTGGCTGCGTCTTCCGCGCCCTGCTTCGCATCGGCCCGCAATGCGTCGGGATGCGGCATGGCGATGACATTGTAGCCGGAATCGACGAAATGAATTTCGCCGGTGACGCCGGTCGAAAGGTCGGAGAGCAGATAGAGCCCGGCGCCACCGAGTTCGTCGAGCGTCACGCCGCGATGCAGCGGCGAATGCCGCTGCTGGAACGCGAACATCGAGCGCGCGTCGCCTATGCCGGCGCCGGCCAGCGTGCGGATCGGACCCGATGAAATGGCGTTGACCCGGATACGGTCCTTGCCGAGATCGACCGCGAGATAGCGCACCGAAGCTTCAAGGGCCGCCTTGGCAACCCCCATGGCGTTGTAGTTCGGCATCGCCCGCAGGCCGCCGTTATAGGTCAGCGTCACCATGGCGCCCCCGTCCGGCATCATGGCGGCGGCGCGCTTGCCCGCCTCGGTAAACGCAAAGCACGAGATCAGCATCGTGTGGAGGAAATTCTCGCGCGTGGTGTCGGAATAGCGGCCGGTGAGCTGGGTCTTGTCGGAAAAGGCGATGGCATGGACCAGGAAATCGAGCTTGCCCCAGGCGCGCCCAATTTCGGCGAATACCGCATCCACCGACTCGATGTTCTCGACATCGCACGGCAGCACCAGGTCGGCATTGAGGGAGGCTGCGAGCGGCTTGACGCGCTTGCCGAGCGCATCGCCCTGGTAAGTGAAGGCGAGCTTCGCCTCATGCGCCGCCAGGGTCCGGGCAATACCCCAGGCGATCGAGTGATCGTTGGCGACCCCCATGATCAGACCGCGCTTGCCGTGCATCAGCCCCTGCATGCGTCAAGCATCCACGTGCTTGAACACGATGCAGGCATTGGTGCCGCCGAAGCCGAACGAATTGGAGAGCACGCAGCCGAGTGTCACGTTGTCGCGGCGCGCGCGCACGATGGGCATGTCGGCGAAGGCCGGATCGAGAGTTTCGATGTTGGCGCTCTCGCAGATGAAGCCTGAGTTCATCATCAGAATTGAATAGATCGCCTCATGGACGCCGGTCGCACCTTGCGAGTGGCCGGTCAGCGATTTGGTCGCAGAGATCGGCGGGCATTTGTCGCCCGAGCCGAAGACTTCGCGGATCGCCTCAATCTCCTTGAGGTCGCCGATCGGCGTCGAGGTGGCGTGCGGGTTGATATAATTCACCGGCGGTTTGACGTCCTTCAGTGCCATGCGTATGCAGCGCACCGCGCCTTCGCCCGAGGGCGCCACCATATCGGCGCCATCGGAGGTGGCCCCATAGCCGGCGACTTCCGCGTAAATCCGCGCACCACGCGCCTTGGCATGCTCCAGCTCCTCGAGCACCAGCACGCCGGCGCCACCGGCGATGACGAAGCCGTCGCGGTCGGCGTCGTAGGCGCGCGAGGCCTTAGCCGGCGTGTCATTGAATTTCGTCGACAGCGCGCCCATCGCGTCGAACAGCACCGTCAGCGTCCAGTCGAGCTCCTCACAGCCACCGGCGAAGACCAGATCCTGCTTGCCGTATTGGACCAGCTCGTAGGCATTGCCGATGCAATGGTTCGAGGTCGCGCAGGCCGACGAGATCGAGTAGCTCACGCCCTTGATCTTGAACCAGGTCGCCAGCGTGGCGGACGGCGAGGACGACATCGCCTTCGGCACCGCGAACGGTCCGACGCGCTTGGGCCCCTTGCTGCGGGTAATATCGGCGGCTTCGACGATGGCCCGGGTCGACGGCCCACCCGAGCCCATGACGATGCCGGTGCGCTCGTTGGAGACCTCGCCCGGTTCGAGGCCGGAATCGCGGATCGCCTGTTCCATGGCGACGTGGTTCCAGGCGGCGCCGCCGCCGAGAAAACGCATGGCGCGGCGGTCGACGGCCTCACTGGCATCGAGGGTGGGCGCGCCGTGCACCTGGCAGCGAAAGCCGAGCTCGGCATATTTGTCGGCGCGCACGATTCCCGATTTGGCTTCGCGCAGCGAAGCCAGCACTTCCTGCGTGTTGTTGCCGATCGACGAGACAATACCCATCCCGGTGACGACTACACGCCTCATCTTCGCCTCGTCCGCCTGGATTCGCTCAAAATGCGGCTCAAACGCCGCTCGTCTCTGGCGCCGAGTTTTGGAACAGGCCTACCTTGAGGTCGAGCGCGCGGTAGATCACTGAGCCGTCGGCCGAGAGCCAGCCGTCGGCGATGCCGAGCACGAGCTTTGACCGCATCACCCGCTTGATGTCGATGCCGTAGACGATGCGTTTCATCGTCGGCACCACTTGGCCCGAGAATTTGATCTCACCCATGCCGAGCGCGCGGCCTTTGCCGGCGGCTCCGACCCAGCCAAGGAAGAAGCCGAGCAATTGCCACAGCGCATCGAGGCCGAGGCAGCCCGGCATCACCGGATCCCCCTTGAAGTGGCAGGGGAAGAACCAGAGGTCGGGCTTGAGATCCAGCACGGCCCGGACCAACCCCTTGCCGTACTCGCCGCCGGCTTCCGCGATTTCGGAAATGCGGTCGAACATCAGCATCGGCGGCAGCGGCAGTTGCGGGCCTTCGGCGAACAACTCGCCACGTCCGCAAGCCAGCAAGTCCTCGTATTCGAAATTGGAACGGCGCTCGGGCATCAGCATTTTCTCCGCCCCCCAGACAGGTCCAGACCTCTAACATATGGGAGGAAACCGGCAAAGCCGCATCCGGACGCGCGCCGCAGGTTCATCCCCAGACAATTCCCAGCTATGGCGTGGGAGCGGCCCCCGGTTACCCGCATGACAGTTGCAGCCGTCGCCGGCCGGCGTATAATGATTTCACTTGCAACGATCTCATCCAGCCTCTCGTTCCTGGTGCAGCAATGACACAGTCGCGTCCCAGCGCCTTCGGGCCCGTCTTTCAACCGCGCACGTTGCCAATGCGCGGCGATATGACCGGCTGTCCCTGGCATGACGTCAAGTCGAAGCTGCGCGAAGTCGGCTTGCGGCCGACGCGGCAGCGCATGGCATTGGGCTGGATCCTGTTCGGTAAGGGCGACCGCCATGTGACGGCGGAAATGCTCTACGAGGAGGCGACCCACGCCAAGGTGCCGGTGTCGCTCGCCACGGTTTACAACACGCTGCACCAATTCACCGAAGTCGGCCTGTTGCGCCAGGTCGCGGTCGACGGTTCGAAGGCCTATTTCGATACCAACAATACCGAGCACCATCACTTCTTCATCGAGGATAGGAACGATCTGCTCGACATCCCGGCCAGCGATGTCGTGGTCGGCAAAGCGCCCACGCCGCCCGAAGGTTACGAGATCGCCCGTATTGACGTGGTGGTCCGGCTGCGGCGAAAGCAGGGCTTAGTCAAAATCGCTCAGGCCTGATGTCATGGCCCGCTCCGGCGGGCCATCGGGTCATCCAGCATTCACGAAAAATCAATCAATCTTTTCGTTGGGATAGACACCCCAAAGGTCGTCCTGTTCGACCCAGCCGTCGAAATTCTTGCCGAAAATGCGGCACCAGACGCCGTTGCAGGATTTGACCGTTCCCATCACGCCGGCCTCGAGCTGCGCCGTGACCGGGCTCTTGGCATCGGGCTCGGCGTGTAGCATCGCGAGATCGGTCTTCACTTTCAGCTCCACGGCCGCCATGCGCTTGCCGGACAGAAGCGAGTGATAGACCCAGCCTTCGGAACCGTCGGAATCGCGGATGCGGCGCCAATTTTCGAACTCGGCGGTGATCTCGACCGGCCAGCCGACGCGCGTGAAGATGAAAGAGACGTCGTGATCCCGGTCCGGGCCCCCGCGGACGTTGACGCGGTCCGCCTTGATGCTGACGAAACGCGGCACCGGTAGCCCGCTCGTAGCGTCATTGGCCGCGTGCAATGGCGCGACCGCGGACGTGTACGTTAACAATGCCGCGAAAACGGCCCGAAGCCAGCCGATCATGAGCCTCCCATGACGCGGCGTTCCCGCGGCATGCCCCGACACGATTTCGTAACCTGATAAGGCCGGGATTCCCCGGCGCGCTTTGTGAGAGCGCGGCCCATCTGGTACAGACAAGCGATGAACCACCTCCCGGCCTCAAGTGTCGGTCAGCGCGGTTAAGGAGACCTGAACGGACGCTGCGGCATCCGGCCGTTTTCGTCCCTTCCCGCGAGCCGCACAGTGACAGAGGCGCTGGGCCCGCGGCGCAAGTTCGCTTCCCGGGCCAATTTTCGTGAGGCAGGCAATGGCACAGGGCAAAAAGCCGCTGGTTGTGGTCACCCGCCGGCTTCCGGACAGCGTCGAGATGCGCATGCGCGAACTGTTCGATGCGCGTCTCAATCATGACGACAAGCCGATGAGTCAGGCGCAACTTGCCGAGGCCGCCAAGACCGCCGACGTGATCGTGCCGACAGTCACCGACCACATCGACCGATCGGTCATCAGCCAGTCCGGTGAGCGCCTGCGTCTGATCGCCAATTTTGGCAACGGCGTCGACAACATCGACGTGGCGAGCGCGGTACAGCGCGGCATCACCGTGACCAATACGCCGGGCGTACTGACCGAGGACACCGCCGATATGACCATGGCGCTGATTCTGGCCGTGCCGCGCCGTCTGGCCGAGGGCGCCAATGTGCTCACCGGCAACGCCGACTGGAACGGCTGGAGCCCGACCTGGATGCTCGGCCATCGCATCTGGGGCAAGCGTCTCGGCATCGTCGGCATGGGGCGCATCGGTCAGGCGGTGGCGCGGCGCGCGCAGGCGTTCGGCCTGAAAATCCACTACCACAACCGCCGCCGCGTGGCGCCGCATATCGAGGAAGAGTTGCACGCGACCTACTGGGAAAGCCTCGACCAGATGCTGATGCGCATGGACATCATCTCGGTGAATTGCCCGCACACGCCGGCGACCTATCACCTGCTCTCGGCGCGCCGCCTCAGGCTGATCCGGTCCGAAGCCTACGTGGTCAACACCGCGCGCGGCGAGGTGATCGACGAAAACGCGCTGGGACGGCTGATCGAGGCTGAAGAAATCGCTGGTGCCGGCCTCGATGTGTTCGAGAAAGAGCCGGCCGTCACGCCCCGCCTCATTAAACTCGCGCGCGCCGGCAAGGTCGTGCTGCTGCCGCATCTCGGCTCGGCGACACTCGAAGGCCGCGTCGATATGGGCGAAAAGGTCATCGTCAACATCAAGACATTCATGGACGGGCATCGGCCGCCCGACCGCGTCCTGCCATCGATGCTGTGAATCAATGACACCACAAAACGGATTTCCGGCAGGCGGCACGGCACGCAGCGGAGCGAGTTGGTCCGCGCTCTTGGCACTGATCGCCCTCTTGGCACTGATCGCGCTGTTCGCTCTGCGCGGCGCGGCGTCCGGACAAGAACAAATCGGCGGCGCGCAGACGGCAACCGCTCACGACGGCATGGTGGTAGCGCAGGAGCCGCTCGCCGCCCGCGTCGGCGTCGATATCCTCAAGCGCGGCGGCAACGCCGTCGACGCCGCGGTCGCGGTCGGTTTTGCCATGGCGGTGACGTATCCACGCGCCGGCAATATCGGCGGCGGCGGCTTCATGGTGATTCACCGCGCGAACGGCGACAACGCCACCATCGACTATCGCGAAACCGCGCCGGCCGCGATCACCGCCACGTCGTTCCTCGAGGCGCAGGGCAACGCCGATCCGGAAAAGTCGCGAAACTCGGCGCTGGCGATCGGCGTGCCGGGCACTGTCGCCGGGCTCGCGCTGGCCGAAGCGAAATACGGCTCCGGCCGATTCACGCTCGCCGATCTGATCGCGCCGGCGATAACACTGGCGCGCGACGGGTTTGCGGTAAGCGCCACGACCTTGCCGCCGCCGCCTTTTGCCGCGTCGCGACTCGCCCGCTTTCCGTCCTCGGCCAAGATATTTCTCAAACCGGACGGCAGTGCGCCGTCGATTGGCGACCGCCTGGTACAGAGCGATCTCGCGAACTCGCTCGAAGCCCTCGCCAAGGGTGGCCCGCGCGCTTTCTATGAAGGTCCAACCGCGGAGAAGATCGCCGGCGCGGTGCAGGCCGCCGGCGGCGTGATGAGCGCCGACGATCTGAAACAGTATCGCGCGGTGGAGCGCGCCCCCGTGCGCGGCAGCTATCGCGGTTACGACATCGTCTCCATGCCGCCGCCATCGTCCGGCGGCGTTGAGCTCATTGAGATGCTCAACATCCTGGAAGGCTATGACCTGGCGCACGACGATCCGGCCCAGCAGGCATTCCTGATGGTCGAAGCAATGAAGCGGGCCTATGCGGATCGCGCATTCTATCTTGGCGATCCGAGTACGGTGGATAATCCCGTCACGCGGCTGACCGCTAAGAATTACGCGGCGCAATGGCGCGCGACCATCGATCCCACGCATGCGACGCCTGCGAGCATGATCCACACCGGCGGCAGCGTCGGTGGCGAGGGCCGCAACACCACGCATTTTTCGGTGGTCGATCGCTTCGGCAACGCCGTCTCCAACACCTACACGCTCAATTTCAGCTATGGCGTTGGCCTCGTTGCCGAGGGCACCGGCATCCTGCTCAACAATGAACTCGACGACTTCGCCGCCAAGCCAGGTTCCCCCAACGCCTATGGGCTGGTGGGATTTTCTGCCAATGCGCCGGGGCCCGGCAAACGGCCGCTGTCGTCGATGACCCCCACAATCGTGCTCAAGGATGGCAAGCCTTTCCTCATCACCGGTTCGCCGGGCGGCAGCCGCATCATCACCACCGTGCTTCAGATTGTCGTCAACGTCATCGACCGCGGCATGGATATCGGCGGCGCGGTGTCGGCGCCGCGGATCCATAATCAGTGGGTGCCGGATCAGGTCTACGCCGAGCCGAACGTGCCGGACAATGTCGTCGCCACGCTGCGCGCGCGCGGCGACAAGGTGGTGCCGCAGCGGCCGTTTACCTCGGCAAATTCTATTCTGATCACACCGGACGGATTTGCCGGCGCCGCCGACCCTCGCGAGGGTGGCGCTCTTGCTGTGGGCTATTGATTGCGCGGTGATGGCCACGCCCTCGCGGCGAAAGTTCTTTTCAGTTCCTGAAGCGCATTGCAGTTAATTTTCTGCGCGAGCCGATATTGCCGCCCGCGCCCGGACGATTTTCCGCCACCGTCTATTGGTTCCAGCCGCACCCAGTTTCTGCATCAGGATACGGCCCAGCGTGTCGATGCAGCCGCCAGGCGGAAACGAAATGATCAACCGCACGGCACGATCCGGAATGCTCGCGGCCTGCACGCGTGCGGCAGCAAGCCGCGACATGCCAGCAATCAGGCAGGCGCATCGCGGCCGCGCCAAGAAATGGAAGCAATGCAGCCCGGCTAAACAGTCGCAGCAGAATTGCGATCGACCTGCCTGACCGTCGACGCCAGCGCGACGATGACGAGGCCGCCCAGTGCGATCGGCGCGAGGCCAACGAGCGGCCGGTGCGTGACATCCCACAGCCAGCCGACCACGACCGAAAGCACCATGGCGCAGCTATAGCTGATGGTGAACATGCCGGCCGTAGTGCGATGCACGTCGTCGGCCGGGCTGAGAATCGATGGCAGCGCCAGCGCCATGATCAGCGTCACCGCGCCGGTGAAGCCGAGCACACCCGCCCAGAACACGATCCAGTCGCCGCGCGTCAGCAGCATCGCGATGACGCACGACGTCGACAGCAATCCCGTCGCCGCGTACGCCCATGGCTGCTTCACCAACCGCTCGGCCAGCGGCAGCATGAGAAGCGACCCCGGCAGCTGGCCCACATTGATCGAGATTAGCGCGCTGCTGACAAGATCGGGGCGGCGCGCGGCCGCCAGCAGATCGGGCAGGAAAGCGTTGGTGACGAAATACGTGGCGTTGACGCTGCCCAGGATCAGGCCGAGCCGCCAGATCAGGGGATCGCGCCAATCCGGCCACCAGCGCCGCTGCGGGACGATTGTGGGGGCCCCGGCTGCGTCCCGGCGCGGCCTGCACAGAACGAAAAGGAGCGCGGTAGCCAGGACTGGCACCGACCAGGCAACGAAATCCAGGCGCCAGCTCTGATGCACGAACGGCAGGACAAACGGGATGGTGAGACCGACCGGAATGATCTCGCCGACCAGAAGCCCGTTGATGTAGACCGACGTGGCGAGACCGATGCGCTGCGGAAACCAAATGCGCACCAGCGGCGGCATGACGGTCTGCACGATTGAGATGCCGGCGCCCATCGCAATCGTCGTGACAAACAGCGACGCCGTGCTGACGAACATGCCGCGCGCCGCCGAACCGGCGGCGCCAAGCAGCAGGCCCATGAGCAGCGCCGGTACCATGCCAAAGCGCGCGATCAGCAGCGCGCCCGGCACCGCCGCAATCGCAAACAGCATCGGCGGCAGGCTCGACAACCAGCCGATCCCCGCCTCGGTCAGATGCAGGTCAGCGTGCAGCAGCGGCACCACGGGCGGCACCGCCAAAACAGTGATCCGCAGGCACACGCCGACGAGCCAGAACAATAGCAGCAGGGTCACGGACCGGCCGGCAGTCGCGGGGGACATGAACGGGTTTACGCGCCGACAGCGGTCGCGCACCTTCGCTTCGATTCGCGCGGCAGCTTACACGATGGATGCGGCGATTGCGGCGTGAAGTCTTACGCGCGCGCCCGTACCAGCGAAGACCTCCGCCACGCAAAAGCCCGGCTTTCGAGACGGGCAAAAACACCGTGCTCGAGAACGAGCATCAGGATAACGAACATCATGATCCAGGCCAAGGTCTGCTTGATATCGAACTGCTGGAACCAGAAGAAGAACATGTAGCCGATGCCGAACTTGAGGCCGAACGTCTCCGCCAGCGCCACGATTTTCCAGGTCTCACCGAATGCGTAGCGGAAAGCGGAGAAGATGTACGGCATGAGTTGTGGTACATAGATGTTGCGCAACAGCAAATAACGGCCGGCCTTGAAAGTCGCCGCCATGTCAAACAGTGATTTGTCCATGGCCTTGGTGCCCTCGTACATGTTGACGGCGACAAAGGGCGTCACCACGGCCATGACGGCGACAAGGCTGCCGGCCTCGCTGAAGCCGAACCACATGATGGCGAGAAACACCATCAGGATGGTTGGCATGGTCAGCATCAGGGGAATGAGCGCCAACAGCGAGCGTTCAAACAGCCGGTTCAATCCCATCGCCAGACCGATCCCGATGCCGGCAATCATGGCCGATAGCAACGTAGGACGCCGGATTGCCGTAGATCTCAGCCATGCGCCTGAGCAGCAGCAGCAGCGCATCAAGCCCGGCCACCCGTAGCAGAACGGACGCCATGAGCGCATCCATCAATTGATTTAATTGGAGCGGGCGAAGGGAAACCGCCCCTTATACCGTTAGACATTGATATTACAGCAGATTTTTCGGCCACTCTTCACCGTCTTGTAGCAGGTTTTGTAGTATTTCACTAGTGGACGCGAATCTTGACGGCTTCAGCATTACAGAATTCATCGGAGAGGTTGATGACGAGCGGTCTGCAGCAGATCGCCTAACATGACCCGGATCAAGCCGTGGTTGTTGTGTCCCTGCCGTGGGTTGCGTTGATCTGCTCGGCTCCTATACCCCAGGGGTGTAGTTGAGACCTGGAGGCTCGGACGGAGCGCTTTCACCCCCGCAGGAAGCAGAGCAAGCTAGCGATGCGTTTTTCGAACGCATCATTTGACAATTGGCCGCTGCCTTTCGGCTGCTATAGTACTGGGTGTGAGCCGAGCGGTTCACAAACCCAGCAAAGTCACTCTCATGCCTCGGTATCCGTTTTTCGGCTGCCGAGGCAATTTTTTGGACGGCTGCCGCACTTCCCGCTGCCCTGACCCGTCGAGGCCACCGGCCTCCTTCAACGATGCCGGCGGGCAGGCGCTTGTACGACCGGATTTAGATTATCGGGATGCAGCCAGTAGGCGATGCGCATTTGCTGGGAGCAGGAGACGCCTAAGTGGTCCAACAAAAGGGGACGGAATCGCCGCCCGGTTTGACGCCGCCACGATTGACCGAAGAAAAGGTGCCGCTGCAACTCGGCATGAAAGAGGAAAAGAACTCTCTTGATGAAGGCGAAGCCACCCTGATTTGGCCGGCTCTCGGCGGCGAGCGTTGAGGACCTTGAATACTGGCTGACCGGCATTCTCAACAAGGCAAAGCGGCGGGGGGTGACACCGCAAGGGCGCTTGCGAGAGCAATTAAAAGAATGAAAGAGGCCGCCAACTGAAGCGGCCTATCTGTTTCGGAGATTTGGGGTGAAGGCGTCTGCGCCAACCGCGACGTAAATCGCGAGCGTAAGCCCTACGGCCAGGATGGTCAGTACCATGATCAGCCCTCCTTATGTCGGACGAGCAACGCGGGGCCTTAGTATTTTGTTCCTAGGAAGGGATCATAGAAAGAAGAGAGCCCCGCAGAGTGCGCGGGGCTCCGGTCGGACCCGTTGAGGGGGATGGGATGGGGGGGCACGGGGACCGTCCATCCAGTTAACGCGCTTTCTACATCTTGGTTTCGTAGGTTTTCAAAACCGGCCACTGCTATTTTCAAAACCGGCCACTAGGCTCGGAAACCGGCCAGTTGCGCCAGCATTTTGCGACTGCTTGCCCGGAACTCGCCGAACAGCCTGACCGGCGCACACGGCTGGCGGAGCTGCTGCGAAGTGCCGCCGAAATCGGCGACGTAGTGCTGCCGCGCGGCTCACGCAGCTGGGATAGAACGGGCGGAGTGGCCTTGCCCGGGTTTGTCGCGCTCACCGCCGTCCATTCACCGCCGCCGCCCGTCGTGAGCACAGACTACGCCTGGGGCATCCGCTGCTAGTCGCCCGAGTCACTCGAACTGAGGGTACAGTCTTTTCAGCTTGACGCGGGCGTCGGCGGTTTTGAATTGCCAGTTGGCCTTGGCGTGGTGCTTGTTGCGGTGGTCCTGCCATGCGGTAACTTCGTGGGCGAGGAGTTTTTTGTCGGCGATGCGGCGATCCAGACATTGCGACGCGAGGACGCCGAGTTCGGATTCGGCCATGTCGAGCCAACTACCGTGCTTGGGCGTGTAGTGCCATTCGAAGCGCTCGACGAGCCGGCGCGCCGCGGGCAAACTGGGTCCGCGCGCGACGCTCGGCGACCTGCAGCGATCAACGCCGTGGATTTGGCTCTGGTGTGAGCGGTGCCAGCATCATTCACCGCTCGCCTGTGCCGTGGCCGTGATCCGCTGGGGCGCAGGTGCATCAAGCGACGTGCTGCGCGAGCGCGCGCGGTGCACGGCCTGCAGACGCAAGGGCGCTACGCTGCAGCATCCGGGTTGGGCTGGCGAGCACGTCGGGTTTGAGCCGTTCCCCGTGCCATGACAGACGATCAGTTCAAGCTATTGATCGGCTATTCCATTATCCGCTTCCGGCCACTTCTGAGCGATCTTTTCGATTAGCGTTCCGTAAATCCCGTTTGGACCGTGGCAAACAATCTCTCTTCGACCTTCGTCCTTCTTTATCTGAAAGAAGGGAACGCCAACTAAACGACTGTCTACTACGGACGTTGGTCCTTCCTTTTCCTCCACGTAGAACCGCCATATTGCGCCGCCACTCATACCTTCGAAACTGTCGGGAAGCGGAAAATCCGGATCATGCGCAGGTTCGAAATAGAACAGGTCATATTCGCGGAGGTACCTTAATCCTATAAGATTAGTCTGGCAGAAAATCGCCGTGAAACGCTGGCGTCGGACGTTTGGTCTGTCGACGGGTACGTCGCTCGTTAATTCATGGATGATGCCAATTGCCATATCGCAGTATGACTTCCTTGGCTCTTTGTTAGCTAGAACGTCATCTCGAACTCTGAGCAAGTTATAAAACGATCAATCGCCCCCTTAGGGGGCCGCAACAGCGTCAATCGTTGTGCGGCCGTTATCCCGGTCACCCCGCAAAGCCGCCTGTTTCCTTCTCTTTTCGACATCGGACCACCACTCCATTGCTTCCGCTCGGCGCGTCAAACCAC
>Ga0208849_1000208_pt1 | contig 57117 bp, 61 predicted proteins | sample NGESurdeep072012_10_FD_184470 | JGI IMG/M metagenome (GOLD analysis project Ga0208849, IMG submission 184470) | Arctic peat soil microbial communities from Barrow, Alaska - NGEE Surface sample 53-3 deep-072012 (SPAdes) | ecosystem: Environmental > Terrestrial > Soil > Wetlands > Peat ... | reverse complement strand
CCCGCGGCGCTGCGCTTGCGGGGGAGGATTTAGCTAAACTCCTGCCCCGCGCAGCGGGGAAGGGGGACCGCCGCGCTGCAAGCGCGGGGGTGGAAGGGGCGCGGGACGGCCTATCTGCTCCAGCGCCCAGCGGGCCGCGTCGCGCACGGTTTCGCAGGGGTCGGCGAGCAGCGGAGCGGCGGCGGCGGCCAGGCGGGGATCGCCTGAGTTGCCAATCGCGTAGAGGACGTTGCGCACGAAGCGGTCGCGCCCGATGCGCTTGATCGGGCTGGCCGAAAACAGGGTCCGAAAGGCGGCGTCATTGAGGGCTGCCAGATCGGCCAGGGCCTGCGACCGCGCAGCGTCCCGGGCGTGCAGCTTGGCTTCGCCGGCCACTCTGGCGAACTTGTTCCAGGGGCAGACGGCCAGGCAGTCGTCACAGCCATAGATCCGGTTGCCCATGGCGGCGCGAAACTCGACCGGGATCGGCCCCGCGTGCTCGATGGTAAGGTAGGAGATGCACTTGCGGGCATCGAGATGATAGGGCGCGGGGAAGGCCCCTGTCGGGCAGATGTCGAGACAGGCGCGGCACGAGCCGCAGCGGTCCTCCCCGGGGGCGTCCGCCTCAAGGTCCAGGGTGGTGAGCACGCTGCCGAGGAACAGCCAGGACCCGAAATCGGGCGAAACCAGATTGGTATGCTTGCCCTGCCAGCCGACGCCGGCCATGGCCGCCAGCGGCTTTTCCATCAAGGGTGCGGTGTCGACGAACACCTTGGCCTCGCCGCCCAGGCGGCTGACCATGAAGCTGGCCAGGGTCTTCAGCCTGCCCTTGATCAGCTGATGATAGTCGCGGCCCTGGGCATAGACCGAGATCGCCCCCCGCGTGCGCAAGCCCAGGGTTTCGCGGGGGTCGTGGTCGGGCCCGTAGTTGAGCCCGAGGACCACGGCCGAACGGGCCTGCGGCCAAAGCTTGCGGGGGTGTGATCGCCGCGCCTGGGTGGTTTCCATCCAGGCCATCTGGCCGTGGCGACCGGCGGCGATGAACCGCGCCAGCCGATCCGACGCCGGCCACGGCGCCTCGACACCGGCGAAGCGGCAAACCTCGAAGCCTAGCGTCCGGGCCCGCTCGGTGATCGCCTGGCGGGGGCGCTCAGAAATCGAGGTCGTCATAGTGGCCGGCCGGCGCCAGTCCCGGCCAGCGATCAGCCAGGATCGGCCGGAACGCGGGCCTGGACTTGAGCTTCATGTACCAGGTCTTCACCGACGGGAAATCGCGCCAGGGGACGTCGCCGAAATAGTCGAGCACGGAGATGTGCGCGGCGGCGGCGAAATCGGCGAAGCTCATAGGGCCGCCCGTCAGCCAGTCGCGGGTCTGCAGCAGACGCTCGAGATAGGTCAAGTGAAGCTTCAGCGCGTCGCGGCCCTGGCGCATGTTGGAAAGATCGGGCGCGCCCATCTTCAGCAGGCGCTTTTCCAGCCTTTCGTGGAGCAGGTAGGCGTTGACCTCGTTGTCGAACTTGCGATCGAACCACTGCATCAGGCGCCGCGTCTCGGCCCGCTGGGCCGGCGTCGCGCCCATCAGCCCCGGCGCGGCGTCTTCGATATGCTCGAGAATGGCGCGGGCCTCGCAGACGACCACCTGACCGGCGGACGAGGTCTCGACCAGAACCGGGGTCACCCCCGCGGGGTTGAGCGCCGCGAAGTCCTGCGGCCGTTCCCAATAGCGAACCACGTTCTCGCTGAATACCAGCCGCTTTTCCCCCAGGGCGAGGCGGACCTGGCGCGAGGCCGGGTCGAGAGGAAAATGATGCAGGGTGCGTTCGAGGCTCATTCGACTGGGGAGCTATAGCGCAATCGCCGGGCGGGGGAATCGGCAAAGTTCGGGGTGAACCCGCTCTCCAGGCTCAGCCTGGCGAGACCGGCGCGAATTCGCCGCCATGCGGTTCGGCCCGGCCCCGCGGGTCGGCATGGATGATGATGTCGGCCCCCGGAAAGGCCGCAAGCACCCGTTTTTCGGCGGCGATCAGCACCTGGTGGGCTACGTCGAGCGTCAGGTCCGGGTCCATGTCGGCGTGCAGTTGGACATGCACCGTCGGCCCCGCGGCCCGGGTGCGCAGCTGATGGACGTCGGTGATGCGGCGGTCCTGCATCATCAGATCGACGATCCGCGCGCGCGCCTCGTCGGCCAGCTCATGGTCCATCAGCTGGTCGGCCGCCTTGCGAAACACCGAAACCGCGCCCCAGAGCAGGATCACTGTCACCCCCAGCCCGGCCAGAGCGTCCATCCTCGGCAGACCGAACACCGCCGCGGCCGCGATTCCGACCAGGGCGATAAGGTTGGAGGCGAGGTCGGCGGCGTAATGCGTCCGGTCCGACGACACCGCCACCGATTGGGCTCGCCGCAGGAGCCGCGTCTGGGCCGCGATCAGCCCGGCGGTGAACACCGTGGAGGTCAGCATGATGGCGATCGCCCAGCCCTCGCGCGCGACCGGCGCCGGGTGAATGACCCGGCGGATGGCTTCCTGGCCGACCAGGGCGGCGGAAGCGAACACCAGGCCGGCCTGGATCAGGCTGGCGAAGGCTTCGGCCTTGCCGTGGCCGAAGCGGTGCTCGGCGTCGGGCGGCGCGGCGGCGTAGCGCACGGCGATGAAAGTCGCGGTCGAGGCAATCAGATCGAGGCCCGAGTCGGCCATCGACGCCATCAGGGCCACCGAACCGCTGGCCAGCCAGACCACCAGCTTGAGCGCGGCCAGTCCGGCGGCCATGGCCATCGACAGCAGGGTCACGCGCCTGGTCAGCGCCGCGGTTCGCGCGCGATTGTTATCGATAGCCCCCATGGAGTGCAGTCTACCTGGGAACCTGCCGACGCTGTAGCGAGAACGACTCGCAGGCGAACCTAGCTGATCGCTTATCGGTGATCCACCGTGGTCCGTGAGCGCGATTCCACGGCTTCGCCGCAAATCTCTCCGATGGCCGTCGCGACCGATTTTTTCCGCTTGCCACTGAATGGAGTCCTTGAAACCGATCTAGGCGTAGGATTTAATCCTACTCTCGGCGAGGAAGCGACGATGCGCTCGACCCAACAGTTCAGTGTCACTTTGCCCAACGAGATGGCCACGGAGGTCCGTGCGAAAGTCGCTTCGGGCGAATACGCGAGCGAAAGCGAAGTTATCCGAGAGGGTCTACGCGCGCTCCAGGCTCGGGAAAGGGCCGTCGAGCATTGGCTGCGCAATGAAGTTGTCCCGACCTATCACGCAATGAAGGCGGACCCTTCCCGCGGGAGTTCTTTGGCGGATGTCCGAACCGCATTAACCGAGCGCCACGCGGCGCGGGCGGCTCAAGCTCCCCCACGGTGAGCCGCAAGATCGTCTTCTCGACCGAGGCGCGCGCGCAACTTGACGATCTCTATGACTACATCGCCGCGGCGGCTTCGCCGGCTACGGCGTTGCGATTCAACAATGCGATTCTCGATCAGCTGGAATCGCTTCGCGATTTCCCGAACGTCGGAACCCTGCGCGGCGACATTCTGCCCCGGCTGCGAACTATCGGTTTTCGCCGGCGCGCGACGATTGCATTCGTGATGGAGGCCACCGACGTGCTGGTTGTTGGGATATTTTACGGTGGTCAAGACTTTGAAATCGTCTTGAGAGACGACTGAGCTGCAATGAGCCGACCCGACGCCTCGGCCGGGCGTAGAAGCGCCTTGAGGTCCGCTGGTCAAATTCGGGCGCCAACGCACGCTTGGATTTGGAAACGCAAAGTGTCACGGTTTCGGTCCAAGGGGGAGACCAAGCCGCATGGTTCAGCAGACGCTCGCCAATCGGATGGAGCATGTCGTCAGGACCTACATTCAGGCTTGTAACGATGCAGACGCCGAAGCAATCACAGCGTGCTTCTGCGCGGACGCCGTCCACTATATGCCAGTGAATGATCGTGGCCTCGAAAGCTGGCGGGGCGCAGTCACAATCGGAACCCGTTCCAAAACCCTGGTCAAGGCGTCGGGCCGGAACTGGACGGTCGACCAACAGCTCACCGACGCCGGCCGGCATGCCACCATCCTGGAGTGGACGGCCTTCAATGGGGCGCGTGACCGACTTGTTCGGGGGGTCGACTGGTTCGACTTCGATCCCCAGACGTTGCTGATAAAGACAGTCCGATCCTTCGTGGCGACGATGTCAAATCCCGAAGACGTGCGGGTTGAACAACAAAATTTCGACTACGCCGGACGAGGGTATCCGACGCTTTGACCCATCATCCGCTCACCCCCCACGGAGCCGGGGGCGCCGCATTTTCTGATTGCACCTGGGCAACCGAAGGGAAATTGGGTCCCGCCCTCAGGCGGCCGCCCTAGGTTCGGGTCCGACGTAGACGGACTGCGGGCGGACCATCCGACCGGTGGCGACCTGTTCGCGGGCGTGGGCGATCCAGCCGGCCACGCGGCCCATGGCGAAGACGCACGTGAAGGCGGCCGGCGGAAAGCCAAGCGCTTCGAGCAGCAGGGCGGTGTAGAATTCGACATTGGTCTGCAGCGAGCGGTCGGGTTTTCGACTCTTGAGGATATCGAGGGCGGCGCGTTCGACCGCCTCGGCGAAGGCGAGGCGCCCGGGCAGTTCATGCGAGCCGTCCCCGAGCAGCCTGACCGTGCGCTTGAGGACGTCGGCGCGGGGATCGCGAACGCGGTAGATGCGGTGGCCGAAGCCGGGCAGGCGATCGCCGCGCTCCAGCGCCGCTTCGATCCAGCTTCGCGCATTGCCTGGCCTGCCGATGGCGTCGAGCATGTCGATCACCGGTCCAGGCGCGCCGCCGTGCAAGGGTCCCTTCAATGCGCCGATCCCCGCCAAAACGGCCGATGTCAGGCCAGGGCGCGTCGAGGCCACCACGCGGGCGGCGAAGGTCGATGCATTGAGCCCATGATCGCAGACGCTGACCAGATAGGCGTCGAGCGCCGCGGCCTGGGCCGGCGAAGGGCTCGATCCGCGGCTCATGCGCAGGATGTCGGCGGCGTGGCCGGCCGATGGGCTTGGCGCGACGGGCGCCAACCCGGCCCTGGCCCGGATCACCGCGGCGGTGAACACGGCCGGCGCCGCGACCAGCCGCAGGGCGGTGGGCAGGTCGTCGCCGTCCGCGAGCCGGGCGGTCAGCGCGCGCATGGCCTCCATCGGCGTGCGCGCGATCAGCGTGCTGTCCAGCGCGCGCACTTCATCGAACACCTCCGCCCGCGCGGCGCCGAGCGGCGGTTGAAGCGCGGCTGGCAGATTGTCGAAGAAGCCGGCCCACAGCAGGCCGAGCGTCTCTTCAAAGCCGACGTTTCCCACCAGCGCGTCCAGGGCAAAGCCTCGAATGATCAGGCGCCCGGCGGCGCCGTCGACGTCGGAAAGCACCGTCCGCGCCGCGATCACACCCTCTAACCCCTCATAGTCTTCGCTCATCATCGTCCCCTTGCGATCGACGATGCGGCATGCGAGGTTCTAATGATTAAATCAAGATTGATCAATATAATCAACCTATGATGAATGACTGGCTGACGGCGAGAGAAGCCTGCGAACGCCTGGGAATCAGGGCCCAGACCCTCTACGCCTATGTCAGTCGGGGACGGATTGGCGCTGGACCCTCCCCCGGGGAGCCGCACCGCAGTCTGTATCGCGCCGCGGACGTCCTGGCGCTTGAAAACCGCAAACGGCGGGGCCGCAAGGCCGCCCAGGTGGCCGCGGACGCCATCGCCTGGGGCGAACCGGTGCTGCAGTCTTCGATAACCACGATCGCCGGAGGACGGCTCTATTATCGTGGCCGCGACGCCGTGCGCCTGGCGAACACCGAAACCCTGGAAAGCGTCGCCCGTCTCTTGCGTGGTGGACACGGAGCGGCCCTGAAGCGATCGCTTAGGGGCCCGCCGCCCACCGGCCAGACCATGCGGGCCCGCGCCTTCACGGCCCTCGCCGCCAAGGCTGGGATCGATCCCCCGGCCAGGGGCCGCGCGCCGCTGGCGTTGGCGGTGGAGGCCGCGACGCTGCTCGACGTGCTGACCGACGCCGTCTGCGGGGTTACGGCCGGCGGCGCGGTGCACGAACGCCTCGGCCACGCCTGGGGGTGCGGTCCCGCCGGCTGTGACCTGATCCGGCGAGCACTTGTCCTGCTTGCCGACCATGAGCTCAACGCCTCGACCTTCGCCGCGCGCGTGGCGGCCTCGACCGGGGCCTCGCTTTCAGCCTGCGCGCTTGCGGGCCTGGCGACGCTGTCTGGACCTCTGCACGGCGGCGCCGGGGCGCGGGTGAAGGCGCTCTCCGAAGAGGCGTCGCGATCGGGCGCGGCGGCGGCGATCGAGGCGCGCCTGGCCCAGGGCGCCGCCCTGCCGGGCTTTGGCCACCCGCTCTATCCGGAGGGCGACCCCAGAGCCGCCGCGTTGCTCACGGTCTTGCGCCCGAGCGCGGATCTCGAAGCCCTGCGGCTCGCCGGCAGCGGCGCGACGGGAACGCCGGCCAATGTCGATTTCGCCCTGGCGGCGATGGCGGACGGCCTGGCGTTGCCCGCCGACGCCCCCTTCGCCCTGTTCGCGGTGGCACGGTGCGCGGGATGGATCGCGCATGCCCTCGAGCAGCTTCAGACCGGCGAGCTGATCAGGCCAAGAGCCCGCTACGTCGGCGCCGATCCGGAAGACTAGGGAGGGTTTAACCCGCGGCGGCGGCGGCGGCGGCTTCGACCGGCTCGGCGTACTGGCCGCCTTTTCGGTAGCGATAGAGATAGGCGCCGATAACAGGCTCGACCGCGGTGGCGGCGACGCCCAGGTCGGCGAGCCCCAGCGCCCCTGGGGTGACGACGGCATCACGCCGCAGCAGGTTGACCTGGTCCGAGGTGATTGGCGGGGGCAGAGGCGTCAGGGCCAGGATTTCGCCGGCCAGGCCGATAATCCTGGCCAGGGCGAACGGTATCGGAACCAGCAGCCGCTCGCGGCGGATCTCGGCCAGCATCAATTCCATCAGCCGCCGGAAACTGTACGCCATCGGACCGCCAAGCTCGTAAGTCAGGCCGGTCGCGGAGGGTGCGAGCGCGGCGGCGACCGCCGCGGCGACATCACTGACGAACACCGGCTGAAACAGTGTCACGCCGCCCCCGATCAGCGGCAGGGCCGGCGACACAACGGCCATGGCCGCGAACCGATTGAAAAAATTGTCATCCGCGCCAAAGACGACCGACGGCCGCACGATCGCCGCGAAGGGCGCGACGGCGCGCACCGCCGCCTCGCCGGCCGCCTTGGATCGCGCGTAGGCCGACGGACTGTTCGCGTCGGCCCCGATGGCCGAGATATGGACCAAGCGGCCAACGCCGTGCGCCGCCGCCGCAAGCGCGACTTGCCGCGCGCCCTCGACGTGCAGGGCCTGGAAGGACTGGCGGCCGTGCTCATAGAGAACCGCAACCGCGTTGATGCAGGCTTCGGCGCCCTCGAGCGCCCGATCAACCGACGCGGCGTTGCGGATGTTGGCCTGGACGATCTCGATCTGGCCGACGTCGCCCAGCATCCGCAACCGATAGCCTCGGCCGGGTTGCCGCACCGCGACACGAACCCGCCAGCCACCCTTTGCCAGCGCGCGGACGATCTGGGCCCCGACAAAACCCGAGCCGCCGAAGACCGTCGCCAGGCCCTTCACAAGGTGTCTCCTACAGCGAAGGCGCCGCGCCCAAGCCACCCTGCGATAGACGAGGCGCCCGGCCCGCGCAACGCCGCCGCTTCCTTGACGGTAGGGGGGTCGGCGCCCTATGCGTCCCGGCCTCGCGCGCTTGGCCCTTCTCTGATGCAAGCGAGCCCAGGTGGCGGAATTGGTAGACGCGCTGGCTTCAGGTGCCAGTGGCTTAACGGCCGTGAAGGTTCGAGTCCTTTCCTGGGCACCATCGTAAACGGCCAAACGGCGTTGGCCTCGCGACCGCTTCGCCAAGAACGAACCTCGCCAACATCGCGGACAGATGGGTTATGGTCGCTGGGTTCAGTTCTGAATTTACCTAAGGAGCGATTGGTCGGTTGGCCCACCATCTGCATGACGGCGACCTGCCAGATGGCCTGTTCGCGGGCGCGGCGAGCGTGGCGGTCGATTCGGAGACCATGGGTCTTCGCCTGGGGCGCGATCCGCTGTGCGTCGTCCAGCTATCGGCCGGTGACGGCGAGGCCCATCTGGTTCAGCTGCGCCGCCCTGCCTATGACGCGCCCAATCTCAAGCGCCTGCTTGCCGATCGCGCAGTGCTCAAGCTTTTTCATTTCGGCCGCTTCGATATCGCCATGTTCCAGCGCTACCTGCGGGTGCTGACCGGACCGGTGTACTGCACCAAGATCGCTTCGCGGCTGGCGCGCACCTACACCGATCGTCATGGCCTGAAGGAGCTGGTCAAGGAGCTGATCGGCGTCGATCTTTCCAAGGCCCAGCAGAGCTCCGATTGGGGCGCCGCCCTACTTTCGCCCGAACAACTGGCCTATGGCGCTTCCGACGTGCTGCATCTGCACACCCTGAAGACGCGGCTCGACACGATGCTGGCCCGAGAAGGACGCGTGGACCTGGCCCAGGCCTGTTTCGACTTCCTGCCCCACCGCGCCGCTCTCGATGTCGCCGGCTGGGACGATGTCGACATCTTCGCTCATGGCTGACGCAGCCGCCCCCCTCAACGCGGTCGCCGCCCGACGGGCGCAGGCCCGACCCCAGGGACGGGCCCGCGCCCACAGCCGCATGGTGCGGTTTCTGCGCGTGGCGTTGCCGGCCGTCATGATTGGCGTGATCGTCGCCCTGGCCGCCCTCGTCGGGGCCCACGCCATCCGGCGGGAGGCTTCGGGACGCCAGGACGCCTCGACCCCAATCCAGATGGTCAATCCCCACTTTTTCGGCCGCGACAACAGCGGCAGGGCCTACACCCTGGGCGCCAGCCAGGCGGCCCGCGACGACCAGGAATTCCAGAAGGTGCTGTTGCGGTTTCCATCGCTCACCCTGGATGTCGGCGGCCCGCACCCATCGACTCTGACCGCCGATGAAGGGGTCTATCGCGAAGACACCCGCATACTTCTGCTCAAGGGCCATGTGCGCGGCAATGACGCCAAGACCGCGAGCCTCGCCACCGACCAGGCGATCGTCAACACGCGCACGGGCGTGGTCACCGGCAGGAGCCCGCTCGCCAGCCAGACCCGGGTGGGGCAGCTGAACTCCAAGAGCTTCGATGTCTATGACAAGGGCGACCGAATGGTCTTCAAGGGCGGCGTTCACGCGCGGCTCAATTCGAAGTAGGAATGCGCCGGTGCGATTTTGCGCGCGCGCGGAGAAACGCGGCATGATCTCTTCGGCGAGGATCCAGCGGCCCGTCGCCGTGGCGGCGCTGCTGTGCGCGTTCCTCGCAGGCCCGGCGGCCGCCCAGCTCGGGACCGGCTCGGCCGCGCCGATCGACATCACCGCCAACGAGGCCGAGGTGATCAACTCCAAATGCGTGGCCATCTGGCGGGGCGACGCGGAAGCGCTTCAGGCCGGCTCGCGCCTGCGCGCGGACACCATCAGCGTCTATGCCCACCCCAAGGGCTCAGGCCCCAATGGCCAGCCCGCCTGCGGCGGCACCGACCGGATCGTGGCGGACGGCCATGTCTATTACGTCACCGCCCAGCAGAACGCCCGCGGCGACCACGCGATCTATTCGCAAGCCAGCGACGAGATCGTGCTGACCGGCGACGTCATCGTCGTACAGGGCCAGGACGTCGTCAGGGGCGACCGGCTGACCATCAACGTGTCGACCAAGGAGGCCACGCTGGAATCCCACGTTACGGGCGCCGGCAAGACAGGCCGCGTGCGCGGGGTCTTCTATCCCGCCAAGCCCGACCAGGGCGCCGGCGCCAAGTCCGGCGGCCCATCCGATGAATGATGCGCCCACCCCGACCGGGACGATCCTGCAACAGCCCGGCCCCCTGCTTTCGGGGACTCGCATGCCCCCAATGGCCCCGTCGACGGTATCGACGGCGCGCGCCGATCACAGTACCGGCCTGGTCGTCGATCGGATCGGCAAGGCTTTTCGAGGACGCCAGGTAGTCAAGGGCGTCAGCCTGCATCTGGCGCGTGGCGAGGTGGCGGGACTTTTGGGACCCAACGGGGCCGGCAAGACGACCTGCTTTTACATGATCACAGGGCTGATCGCCGCCGACTACGGGATTATCTGGCTGGACGGCGAGGACATCACTCACCAGCCCATGTATCAGCGCGCGCGCGGCGGCCTTGGCTATCTGCCACAGGAAACCTCGATCTTTCGGGGCATGACCGTCGAACAGAACGTCATGGCCGTGGTCGAGATGCGGGAATACGACCGCGCCAAGGTGCGCGAGATCACCAATGAGCTCCTCGAGGAGCTGCACATCTCGCATCTGCGCGCCTCACCGGCGGTGTCGCTGTCGGGCGGCGAGCGCCGGCGGGTGGAGATCGCCAGGGCGCTGGCCAGCGACCCGGCGTTCATGCTGCTCGATGAGCCGTTCGCCGGCATCGACCCCCTGGCCATCGCCGACATCCGCGACGTGATCGGCTACCTCAAATCGCGCGGCATCGGCATCCTGATCACCGACCACAACGTCCGCGAAACCCTCGACATCATCGACCGCGCCTCGATCATCCATGCCGGCGAGGTGCTGTTCGAGGGCTCTCCAGGCGAAATCCTCGCCAATCCGGAGGTGCGCCGGGTCTACCTGGGCGACCGTTTCGGCTGAGGCGGCCAGAAGGGGATCAGCCTGCGCCCCTTCCACCACCGGCTGCGCCGGCGGTCCCCCTCCCCCGCAAAGAGAGCGAGGGAGGAATTTTCTAAACTCCTGCCCCGCGACGCGGGGAAGGTGGCGCGGCGCTTTTGATTGCGCCGTGACGGAAGGGGCGCAAGGCGGCGTCCATTCGCGAAAATCCAACCCATTAACCGTTCGGATGGGGGTTGGCGGCTATCACCTTGACCAAGGATCAATGCGGTCAGGAGGGCGCCTTGGCGCTCAATCAACGGCTGGAACTGCGACAGGGCCAGGGCCTTGTCATCACGCCGCAACTGCAGCAGGCGATCAAGCTGCTGCAACTTTCCAACCTGGAGCTCGAGGCCTACGTCGAGGGCGAACTCGAGCGCAATCCGCTGCTGGCGCGTGACGACGCCGATGGCGAGCGCGAGTCCTCCGCGGAGGCCGTCGATGCCGAAATCCCTGCGCCGGCCGCGCCGATCCTGTTTGATGCCGATCATGGCGGCGACGCGGCCGCCCCGGCCGATCACGACCCGCGCCATGACGATCTTTATGAGGGCGCATCGCCGGGAGATCGGGCCACCGGCGACGCGGTAGCCGGCGAAGGCGCCGACGCCGGCGGCTCGGTCGACTGGACCTCGGCCACGCGCGGCGGCTCTTTCGAGGGCTCGGACGGCGAAGGCGCGCAGATCGAGGCCAGGGCGCTCACCCTGAGCGATCACCTTCACGCCCAACTCGCCGTCAGCGGCCTTGGCGCGGCCGAGCGCGCCGTGGCCGCGGTGCTCATCGACGGCGTCGACGACGGCGGCTACCTGCGCGCGGACATGGCCGAAACGGCGGAGCGCCTGGGGTGCGATCTGGTCCTGGTCGAAGACGTGCTCATCCTGTTGCAGGGCTTTGCGCCCACCGGGGTGTTCGCCCGCGACGTGGCCGAATGCCTGCGCCTGCAGCTGATCGAAAAGGGACGCTTCGATCCGGCCATGGACGCGCTCTTGGGCAACCTCGACCGCCTGGCTCGCCGTGACATGGTCGGCCTGCGCAAAGCCTGCGGCGTCGATGCCGACGACCTAGCCGAGATGGTCCGTGAACTGCGCGCCCTGACGCCAAGGCCGGGCGCCGCTTTCGGAGGCGAGCCGGCCCAGGCGATAATCCCCGACGTGTTCGTGCGCGAGGGACCGGGGGGCCTGTGGAGCGTCGAGTTGAACACCGACACCCTGCCAAGACTCCTGGTCGACCAGCGCTATCACGCCCGGGTGTCGGGCGGCGCCCGGACGGCGCAGGACAAGACCTTCGTGTCCGAATGCCTGGCGTCGGCCACCTGGCTGGTCAAGAGCCTCGACCAGCGGGCCAAGACCATCCTCAAGGTGGCCAGCGAGATCGTCCGCCAGCAGGACGCCTTTCTGGCCTTCGGCGTCGAACATCTGCGGCCGCTCAATCTGAAGACCGTCGCCGACGCCATCGGCATGCATGAATCGACGGTCAGCCGCGTGACCTCCAACAAATACCTGGCGACGCCCCGCGGCGCCTTCGAGATGAAGTTCTTCTTCACCGCCTCGATCGCTTCGACCGGCGGCGGCGAGGCGCATTCGGCCGAAGCCGTCCGCCACAAGATCCGCGCCCTGATCGAAGCCGAAGCCGGTCAAGCGGCGGTGCATTCGGACGACGCCATCGTCGAGATCCTCAAGGAAGCCGGCGTCGACATCGCCCGCCGCACGGTGGCCAAATACCGCGAAGCCATGCGCATTCCCTCGTCGGTTCAACGCAAGCGGATGCTGGAGTGCAGGGCCTGATCACGGCGCCCGATTGACACTTTCCTTGTCGCCGCGCGTTGATTGGCCATGCAGGTTCAGGTCTTCGGAAAACATGTCGATGTCGGCGAAGCACTGCGCGGCAGGGTCACCGACGACCTGCAAGGCGCGATCGGCAAGTACTTTGAGCGCGGCGGCGACGCCGAGGTTGTGGTCTGCCGCGATGGCTCTGGTTTCCGGGTCGATTGCATGGTCGCCCTGGCGTCGGGCCAGCAACTGCAGAGTCACGGCGTGGCCGCCGATGCGCACGGCGCTTTCAGCCAGGCCCTGAACAAGATTGAGACCCGCATCCGGCGCTACAAGCGACGACTGAAAAGCCACACGCCCGGCGCCAACGCCAAGGCCGCCGAAACCGCCGCCCTCTATATCCTAAAGGCCCCGGGAGACGAGGCGGATGGGGAATGGGATGGCGGCGACGACGCCGGTCCGCCCGCGGCGATGATCATTGCCGAAAGCCAGGCGGCTCTTAAGACCATGACCGTTTCCATGGCGGTGATGGACATGGACCTGACCGAGTCTCAAACAATCGTGTTCCGCAACGCGGCGCACGGCGGCCTGTCCGTGGTATACCGCCGTCCCGATGGCAACATCGGCTGGATCGACCCAGAGCGCACCATGGCTTCCAAAGGCGAGGCGACTCAGGTTTCCACCAACTAGGGCGGGCGACATGGCGTATGAACCGGCGCTGGGCTCCAATATTGGCGCGCTGCTGGCGGCTGGGGCCATTGCGCCTCGAGTGTCGGCGTCGAACAAGCGCCAGGCGCTGTCGGTGATCGCCGAAATCGCCGCCCGCGCCTTCTCTCTGAGGGCCCCGCAGGTCTTCGACGCGCTGATGGAGCGAGAAGCCGCCGGACCGACCGGCGTCGGCCACGGTGTCGCGGCGCCTCACGCCCATGTGGCCGCGCTCGCCCAGATGCAGGGTGTGTTCGTCAGGCTCGAGACGCCGATCGACTTCGGCTCGGTCGATGAACAGCCCGTGGACCTGCTGTTCGCCCTGCTGGCGCCGTCGGACAGCGGATCGGATCATCTGCGCGCCCTGGCCCGGGTGTCGCGGGTGTTTCGCGAAGCCCAGCTCCGCGAGCAACTGCGCGGCGCCCACTCGGTCGACGCGATCCGCGCCATCCTGGGCCGCGAAGCTCGCTCTTCGGCCGCGTGATCGGCAACAGAATTACCGCCGTGGCGGCGGCGAGCGCCTAGTGAACCGACACGGGAGCCAGTTCGTGGGCCAGAGCGGCGGCGACCGCCGAATCCTTGTCGCCCATCACCGCCAGCCGCTCGCCGTCGGCGCGATGAACCGCATACAAAGTCTGCTCCGGATCGAGGTCGAAGCTGCGAAGCTGCTCCACCGGCGTACTGGCCAATATGTCCGCCGCCTTGATCGGCCGCACATAGACCAGATCGGGTGCGCCGAGCGCGGCGAAGTCTTCGACGGAAAGATTCGATGTCATCATCGCCATCTCCTTCACCAGACCAACGCCCCGGTGAGCCGGCAGTTCAGAAATTCCAAAACGGGATTATGTTCGCAAGCTGGGCGATTCATCGCCCGAACAACTCAAATGGCGATCAGCCGAGCCTCATTCAAGCGCACGGCCAGGGCTGCTGACCTGTGACCATCAACGGGACGATTGAGCCGCGGCGATGGCCGCATCCAGGTCGCTCAAGGGGTGGTAGCCGGGCTCCAGGGCCTTGCCGTTGATGACGAAGGTCGGCGTTGCGTTGACCTTGTCGGTGTTGGCGTAGGCGTCTACGCGCGCATTGAGCGCATTGAGCGCCGCGCGGTCGGTGACGCAGGCGTCGAACCTGGCGTCGTCGAAGCCCATCGACCGGGCCAGGTTGAGCAGGAATCCGTGGGGATCGGCGTAGGCCGCGGTCTGGCCCTTGTAGATCGCGTCGGTGACGGTGAAATACCTGTCCCTGCCGGCGCAGCGCGCGAGCAGAAATCCGGCCGCCGCGAGAGCCACTTCGCTGGAATTACCGACCAGCATCTCGCGGCTGACGAAGCGCACGCGGCCGGTGTCGATGTACTTGGCCTTGAAGCTCGGGAACACTTCGCGATACCAGGCGCCGCAGATCGGACATCCGACAGAGGCATACTCGATGACTGTGACCGGGGCCTTGGCATTGCCCATGCTCATGTCGTCAGGCAAGGGGGCGGCGACCGGGGCCTTGCCACACGCGGCAAGGCCAAACGCCAGCAGGCCGCCAACCATGGCGCGTTTATCGACGATGATCATGGGAGACACTCCGCTAAGACGCCAAAGGGCACTAAACCGAACCGGCGGCGCGGAACACACCGGACACTGGAATTTTCTACCAAGCCGCTATGCCGCCGGCCGCATCCCCGAGAGACACCGATGAGCCAAGACCCCATCCTGATCCGCGCGCTCGAGCCGCACGACATGGCCGAGGTTACCGAGGTCTTCAACCAGCCCCGCGCCGTCTGGGGCGCCTTGCAATTTGGCCGCCCTTCTCGATCAGGCCGATCGCTGGCTCGACTACCGACGCCTCAAGCTGACGGTATTTTCCGACAACGACCGCGCCATCGCCCTCTACGAGAGGTTCGGCTTCGAACGCGAAGGGCTGTTGCGCGCCTACGCCTTTCGCGACGGCGCCTATGTCGACGCCGTGACCATGGCGCGACTGCGGTTCTAAAGGTGGAACCGGCGGGCCATGGCCGCCGTTTCGCCAGGGGCGAGGAGGCCCGTTTTTCAGAATGACCAGCGATTACGATGAGCCTGAACGGCTGCCCAACGACATCCTGCAATGGCAGCCCAACCACAGAGGCGTCTCCAGTCGCGCCGGCATGGCTTCGGGCGGCCTCGTCGCCGCGGCCGCGCTCCTGGGCGCCGTCGCGCTCGGCGCCGTCGCCATCGGCGCGGTGGCTATCGGCGCGGTGGCCATAGGCCGCCTCGTCATCGGCCGTGTCCGCCTCAAGGACGTCGAGATCGACAACCTGATCGTCCACCGCTCGCGGGACCGGCGGTAACGGTCTGGCCGCCGCCGGAGCGCGGGCTTTCAACCCGCCCTTATTCCGCACCCCCTCGCCCTGTCGCCGCAATCAGCGGCGGCCTGGAAGCCCGCCCCTGCAGGCGCCTCATCGGTCAGCATACTCAGTGGCGCGAAGCCCGAACCCTGTTACCGCGCCTGTGGACTCGCTCCGCCTGGGGCTGCGGTCGTTGAATAGGTCGAGGCGAATACGGTGTCTGAAAGCCATTTACGAAAGTCATCATTGTCGCTGAATTGCTTGAAGAGGGTCGAATCGTCCTTCATCAGGCCAACGATCACGTTGGCCAGCGCGCGGTCATGCTCGAGACGGGCCGCGGCCTTGTCGGAGTTGGCGCGAGCGTTCTGATAGGCTTGATCGGCCGCAACCCGCGCGGGAATCTCTTCGGTGATCATCCGCTGGACACGGTCGGTGTCTTGCCAGTCGCATGAGCCTGGTCATGTCGCCCCCCGGTTGCGCGAGATCAGATCGGCGCGCCGGCCGTCTTTCCCACGTACGGCGCGACGTCGATTTCGCTCTGCCTGCGGCGGGTGCGGGCGATCTCCCAGCTGTTCTGCATCCGCATGAGGGTATCCATGGAAACGCCGAAGGCCTTTTCGATCCGCAAGGCCATCTCCGACGACAGCGCCGCCCGCTCGTTGAGCAGGGCCGACAGGGCCGGGCGCGTGACGCCCAGCGCGCGGGCCGCGGCGGTGACCGAAAGCCCGAGCGGCTCGATGACCTCGCTTTGCACGAACCCGCCGGGATGGGCGGGACTGTTCATTCGGATGCCGGGACCGGCGTTCATGGCGCTCTCCTAGTGGTAGTCTTCATAGTCCAGATCGACGATCTCAATCTCGGCCTGATCGATCCGAAAGGTGATGCGCCAGTTCTTGGTGACCAACAGGCTCCAGGTTCCCCTGCGATCGCCCGTCAGCCGATGCGCCTTCCAGCCCGGCACGGCGCGCAACTCATCTTCCCCCTGCATGTCCTGGAGGAAGGACACCATGCGGCGAACCTTGACGACGGCCGCCGCCGGCAGGCCGGCGTGATCGTCATCCTCAATGAACTTTCGCAATCCCTTGTGAACGACGTTCCTGATCTTCACACGGAACCTTACCGTGCGTTGTGTTCTGTGTAAAGAGACGCTTTACGGCCGTTGGGCGATCGTCCAACGCCATGCCTCAGGCCGCTTCGTCCTCGTCGGTGAGTTCGTCCCCGCCCGACGATCCCGGTCCGCCGATCAAGAAAGGGGTGGCCGCCGACCAGACGATCGCCTTCGACTTCACCGTCACCCGCGCCGTAAAAGGCGGCGTCGCCCTGAAGTTCGTGCTTTTCGCCATCGGCGCTGACGCCTCCCACCAGCGCCAGGCCGGCAACACCGTGTTGGTGGTGTTCAACGCCACGCCGGGGAGCGTCGGCTTCCATTAGTGGAAGGCCGTTCGTCTTCCGCCGGCCGCAAGTCGGCCAATCAGAGCCGCTGGATCAGGCTCGCGAACTCGGCCCGCACCGCGTCCCGCTCTTCCGGCGGCAGCCAGCCCGCCATCTGGGGAAAGATGAGCTTCCATCGGGCCGTTTCCCTTTCGGACCATGGAAGTTCCGAGGCGGACCGCAATGGCGCCAACACCGCCTCCAGCCTCGCCCGCACCGACTCCACCTTCGGGGTGGTCGACACCGTGACAATGGGCTGCGCGAATAGTTCAAGTTGAGTCACGGTAAGGATAATTCGCTGATTCGCGGCCAATTCCAGCCCCGATCATGGTTGCGCACAGACTGTCCCCAAGCGATGAACGAGCCTGGGGGAATTCAGTGAGCGCAAACCTGTCCTTGATTGAAGCCGTATCCCGCTTCGGGGCCGCGGCCAAAGCCAAGCTCGACAATCCGGTCGCGACGGGACAGCCGGAAGATCAGTTGCGGGCCCCTCTGGAGGCCCTGGTCGCCGAAATCGGGACCCTCATCGGCCTTGCGGCGCGGGAATCGGTGCTGGTAGGCGAGTCCTCCCTGGCCGATCTGATGACGCGGCCCGACTACGCCGTCACCCGCAAGAACGCCCTGATCGGCTTCATCGAGGTCAAGGCGCCGGGGAAAGGCGCCGATCCGAACAGGTTTCCAGCCAAGTCGCACGACCGCGCCCAATGGGAGCGCCTCAGATCGCTGCCCAACCTGATCTACACCGACGGCAACGCCTTCAGCCTGTGGCGCGATGGCAAGCTCGCCGCGCCGATCGTTCATCTGGCTGGAGATGTCCGCACCGCGGGCGCCGCCTTGGCCGCTCCGGCCACGCTCGCGGCCCTGTTCGAGCTGTTCTACCAATGGGACCCCGTTCCGCCCCGCAGCCCGCGTCAGCTGGCCGAAACCTCGGCCCGCCTATGCCGCCTCCTGCGCGACGAGGTGGCTGAGCAGCTGGATCGCGGCGCCAAGGGGCTCACCAGTCTCAGGGACGACTGGCGAAAGCTCCTCTTTCCCCACGCTACCGACGCCGAGTTCGCCGACGGCTACGCCCAGGCCGTCACCTTCGGCCTGCTGATGGCCAAGGCGCGGGGCATTGCTCTCGACCAGGGCATCGAACCGGCGGCCAAAGCGCTTCGGAAATTGAATTCGCTTATCGGTTCCGCCCTTCACCTGCTGACCGAGGAGGCGGATGAGCAGCACACGCTGGATACGTCCCTAAAGACCCTCACGCGCGTGCTTGACGTCGTGGACTGGGCGCAAATCAGCAAGGGTGACCCCGAGGCGTGGCTCTATTTCTACGAGCTGTTTCTTCACCAGTACGACAACGCGCTGCGCAAGCAGACCGGCTCCTATTACACCCCGCCGCAGATCGTCACCGCCATGGTGCGGATGGTGCACGATGCGCTTCGCGCGCCTGCGCGCTTCGGCCTGCCCAGGGGCCTCGCCTCGCCGGAGGTCACGCTGGCCGACCCGGCCGTCGGTACCGGGACCTTCCTGCTGGGCGTCCTTCGCTCCATCGCCGAGGCGGTCGAAGCGGCCGAGGGCGCGGGCGCCGTGCCGGCCGCCATCGCCGCTTCGCTCCACCGGCTGATCGGCTTCGAGCTGCAGTTTGGGCCGTTCGCGGTGGCCCAGCTTCGCCTCCTGGCCGAGATCGTCGACCTCGAAGACATCAAGGCGGAAAGGGCCGAAGCCTCTCAACTTCGCGTCTATATCGCCGACACCCTGGCCGATCCCGACGAGGAGACGGCCTGGATACCGAGTTCCATGACGGGGCTCGCCGAATCCCGCAAGGCGGCCAACGCGGTGAAGCGCAAGGAGGCGATCACCGTCGTCATCGGTAATCCGCCCTACAAGGAAAAGGCCAAGGGTCTCGGCGGCTGGGTCGAGGCGCGGGGGGACAGGCTCGTCTCGCCGCTGGACGATTGGCAGCCGCCGGCGAGTTGGGGGGTCGGCGCCCACGCCAAGCACCTGAGGAATCTCTACGTGTATTTCTGGCGATGGGCGGCGTGGAAGGTGTTCGGCGGCGACGCCTTTCGCGGCGGCACGGATAAGAGCGAGGCGGTCTGGACCCATCGCCGGGGCGTCGTATGCTTTATCACCGTTGCCGGCTTCCTCAACGGACCGGGCTTCCAGAAGATGCGCAGCGACCTGCGGCGCGACGCGCAGGAAATCTGGGTCATCGACTGCACGCCGGAGGGGCACCAGCCGCCAGTGTCCAGCCGCGTCTTCCAGGGGGTGCAGCAGCCGGTGTGCATCGTCATGGCGGTTCGACTGGCGACGACCGATCCGACGAAACCCGCGCATGTCCGTTTCCGCAGCCTCCCCGAGGGATCGCGTGAGGACAAGTTCGCCGCCCTAGCCGCCATCGCCCTGGACGACGCGGGTTGGGCTGACGCGCCCGACGACTGGCGCGCGCCCTTCCTTCCGGCGGCTGCAGCCGACTGGGCCGGCTTTCCAGCGCTTGAGGACCTCTTCGTCTACAACGGCTCGGGGGTCATGGCCGGCCGCACGTGGGTCATCGCGCCGGACGCGGAGTCTCTGCGAAAACGCTGGACCCGGCTGACCGCCGAGAAGGACCCCGCGAGAAAGGCGATGTTGTTCCATCCGCATCTTCGCAAAGGGGAGGCGGGTGACAAGCATGTCGATAAGCTCGTGAAGGAGGGACTGGCGGGACATCCGCATCGGGAGCTGGCCGTCGCCAAAGATTCCGATCAAACGATCGAACCGGAGCGCTACGCATTCCGATCATTTGATCGGCAGTGGATCATCCCCGATGCCCGTTTGTTGAACCAGCCGAACCCCAACCTTTGGAACGCCCACTCGACGCAACAAGTCTACCTGTCCGCACTCATGGCTCACTCGCCAACCGAGGGGCCGTCTCTGACCGTGAGCGGATTGATGCCCGATCTCCACCATTACAAGGGCTCGTTCGGCGGGCGAGTGTTCCCGCTGTGGGCCGACCCCGATGCGTCGCGGTTCAACCTGCCGCCCGGCCTCCTGATCGAACTGTCCGCCGTCTACTGCAGGGAGGTCACGGCCGAAGACCTGTTCGCCTACATCGTCGCCATCGCGGCGAGCCCGGCCTATATCGCGGCCTTCCGCAGCCACCTCAAGCAGCCTGGCCTGCGAATCCCGATCACCGGCGATGGTGAGTTGTTTGCGCAGGCCGTGGCGATGGGCCGCGAGGTGATCTGGCTGCACACGTTCGGCGAGCGGTTCGCCGACGGCCGCCCGGCGGGTCCCCCGCGCGTCGACAAGGACGAGCCGACGATCCCGGCCGGCGGCGCGCTGCCGACCACGCTCGAGGCCATGCCTCACGAACTGGATTATCACGCCCCCCAACGACGCCTGAAGATCGGCACGGGTTATGTCGCCAACGTCTCGCCGGCTGTGTGGGCCTATGAGGTCTCCGGGAAGAACGTCCTGCGCCAATGGTGGAGTTATCGCCGCCAGGATCGCTCCAAGCCGCCGATGGGCGACCGCCGGCCGCCGTCGCCGCTCGGCGACATCCAGCCCGAAACCTGGCCACCGGAATACACCAGCGAACTATTGAACGTGCTGCGCATACTGACCCGCCTTGTCGCTCTGGAACCTGCCCAGGCGGCCCTACTTGCCCGGATCATTGGCGCCCCGACCCTCGACGCAGACGATCTACGGGCCGCGGGCGCACTGTCGGAGAGCTCGGTCGATGTGGGCATGGTGGAAGGCGCGCAGGCCGGCGCGGATCGATGAGCGAGCAGACCGATCTCTTCGGCCACCCCGCAGGCCCGATACAAGGCAGCCTGTTTGGCGAGGGCGACAACCAGTTCGGGGCACCGGTTCAGACCTTCCTGCCCGACCCCGCCGACATCCGCCGCCGCCTCAATACGCTCTTGGAAAAGGCGCGGAACGCCGCGGCCATGCCCTGGTCGGATCGGGATGCGCGCATGTGGCAGACCGTCTTCCCGCAGATGGCGGGCTGGTTGCCGGATGATGAGGCAAACCAACTGCGCCTCTCATTTGCCCGAGAAATCGAACGCCTGAATTCCGCAAACTGATATCGGTCCGCAAAGGGCGAGGATCGCCGCTTTTCTTAGGAGGGGGCGCGTGGTGGAGCTAAGCGGAGTCGAACCGCTGACCTCTTGAATGCCATTCAAGCGCTCTACCAGCTGAGCTATAGCCCCGAAGTCTCACGCGTCCGGGTCGCGCCGCGAAGCCGCGGAACCTAGTGCGGGCGCCTTGGCCGATCAAGCCTATCGGTCCTCGCCCTCTCCCTTGGCGGGCAGGCCGTCGATCTCGTCCTCGGGAAAAGCGTCGTCCTCATCCTCGACGAACGGCACCTCGTCGTCGTCGGCTTCCTCGATGTCGTCTTCCTCCTCGGCGAAATCGACACCGAGCGCTTCTTCCGGCGCGGCGGGCGCGGCGTCGGTTTCCTCGGCATCGTCGTCGCCGGGAATCAGCGGCGGATCGTCGACGACGGCGTCGAGCTCGGGCGCCTCGTCGGCTTCGGCTTCGAAGCCATCGTCCTCGGCCTCGGCGGCGGGGGCGGCCTTGACCTCTTCGACCTCCTCGTCGGGAACCACGGCGCGGGCGCGGACGCGGCGGCTGCGCAACGCCTCTTCAGGGTCGAATTGCGCCCCGCATTTGGGGCACGACGCCGGCCGGCGGCCGAGGTCGTAAAACTTGGTCGAACAGGTTGGGCAGATCTGTTTGGCGCCCAGTTCGGGAAGTGCCAATGCGGCGACCTTTAAGGCTGGCGGGGTGGGGCGTGCGGGAAGCGGCGGGTCCCTTGCCACGGCCCGGGCCCGCTGTCAAAAGCCGCCCGCGCGATCGATGACGGTGGGTCAGTCATCCAGCCGCCGACGCGGGTGCTGGAAGGGCAAGGCTCAACGCAAAGGCGCGAAGGACGCAAAGAGCGCCAAGACCAAGATCCAAGCGCTTCGCGCGTAGCGCAATTTTCTCCTCAGCGTCTTCGTGTCTTTGCGGTCTTCGTGTTAAAAAACGCCCCCCGCTTCCCTCGCGCCTTGCGCCGGAAATGACAGCCTTGACCGACGCCAGCATGACATCCCGGCCAGGCGGGCCGCTGCGCGGACGCATCGGGGCGCCGGGCGACAAGTCGATATCGCATCGGGCCCTGATCCTGGGGGCCATGGCCCACGGAACCACCGAAATCGAGGGCCTTCTCGAAGGCGACGACGTGCTGGCCACGGCCAGGGCGATGCGCGCCTTTGGCGTCGGCGTTGAGAGGCTGGGCGAGGGGCGATGGCGGGTAACCGGCAGCGGCGCCCTGGAGGAACCGGCCGAGATCATCGACTGCGGCAATTCCGGCACCGGCGCGCGGCTGATCATCGGCGCGGCGGCCGGGTTCGCGCTGGCGGCCAGCTTCACCGGCGACGCCTCGCTGCGGGAGCGGCCGATGCTTCGGGTGCTGGAGCCGCTCGGCCTGATGGGCGCGCGCTGGATCTGTCGCAACAACGGTCGCCTGCCCCTTACGCTCAGCGGGGGCGGTCTGCACGGTGTGGCTTACCAGCTCCCGCAGCCGTCGGCCCAGGTCAAGTCGGCCGTGCTGCTGGCGGGCCTGAACGCGGCCGGCGAGACCTCGGTCATCGAGCCCAGCCCGAGCCGCGATCACACCGAGCGCATGCTGCGCGCCTTCGGGGCGGAGGTTGGCATCGAAGACGGCGCGGCCGGCCGGGTCATCACCTTGGCCGGCGGCCAGAGGCTCGCGGCCGCGCCGGTCCGCGTGCCCGGTGATCCTTCGTCGGCGGCGTTTCCGATCGTCGCCGCCCTGATCACCCCGGGCTCCGAGATCACTGTCGAGGGCGTGCTGCTCAATCGCCTGCGCTGCGGTCTTTTCGAAACCCTGCGCGAGATGGGCGCCGATCTGGGCATCGATAACGAGCGCGAGCAAGGCGGCGAGCGGGTCGGAGACATCACCGCGCGCTACTCGTCCCTGATCGGCGTCGTCGTGCCGCCAGAGCGCGCGCCATCGATGATCGATGAATATCCGGTCCTCGCCGTGGCCGCGGCCTTCGCCGAGGGGCCGACGGTGATGAGCGGCATCGGCGAGCTGCGGGTCAAGGAAAGCGACCGCATCGCCCTGATCGCCGCCGCCCTGGCCGCCTGCGGCGTCGCAGCCCACGAACAGCCCGAGGGCCTGACCGTGGTCGGGACCTCCCGCGCCAATCATCCCGTTCGCGGCGGTGGGGCGATCGCGACCCACGGCGACCACCGCATCGCCATGAGCTGCCTTGTTCTGGGCCTGGCCGCACGCGAAGCGGTCAGCGTCGATTACGCCGAGATGATCGCAACCAGCTTCCCGGGCTTTGCAGTCCAGATGGCCAGCCTCGGAGCGGATATTGACGTTGGATAAAGGCCCCGTGCGCTTCGTGATCGCCGTCGATGGGCCGGCCGCGTCCGGCAAGGGGGTGATCGCCGCGCGTCTGGGCGACGCCTTTGGGCTCCCGGTGCTCGACTCGGGGCTGCTCTATCGCGCGGTGGCCGTCGCCGTGGCTGGCGCGGGCGGCGACCTCGACGATCAGGACCTGTGCGCCAAGGTCGCGCGCGACCTCGATTTCACCCGCCTCGAAAGCCCGCGACTGCGGACCCGCGCGGCGGGCGAGGCCGCCAGCCGGGTGGCTGTGCATCCGGCCGTCCGCGCCGCCCTGATCGACTTCCAGCGCGCATTCGCCGAGCGCGAGAGCGGGGCGGTCATCGACGGGCGCGATATCGGCACCGTGATCGCGCCGCAGGCTCCGGCCAAGCTCTATGTCACGGCGTCAGCCGCGGCGCGCACCGACCGCCGATGGCGTCAATTGCAGGCCGAGGGCGAGTCGCTGACCTATGACCAGGTACGGGCCGACATAGAGGCTCGCGACCGTCGCGATGCGGCGCGGGCGGCCTCGCCGATGAGGCCCGCGGCCGATGCCGTCTTGCTCGACACCACCGATCTCGATATAGACCGCGCCTTCGATGCGGCCCGCCGTATCGTCGAGACGGCGCGCGCCCGCTGGAGCCAAGCCAACGGGTAATCCAAACGCACCCTTACTCGCACGGCCGCGGGAGCGCCTGACAAAGATCCATCCCATTTCAGCGAACGCCCGCATTGCGCTTACCGCGGCGGGCAAAGATCAACACTTAGCAAGCAAGAGACGAAAACACCCGCATGGCTGACGACGTGAGCATGAACCCCTCCAGGGACGATTTCGAAGCCCTCCTCGACGAGAGCATGGGCGGACGCGACTTCGCCGAGGGCACGGTGGTCAAGGGCCTCGTGGCGGCGATCGAAAAGGACTTCGCGATCATCGATGTCGGCCTGAAGACCGAGGGCCGCATCGCGGTCAAGGAGTTTGGCGTCGACGAGGCGGGCAAGGCCACCGTCAAGGTCGGCGACACCGTCGAGGTGTTCCTCGAGCGGATCGAAAACGCGCTCGGCGAAGCGGTGATCAGTCGCGACAAGGCCCGACGCGAGGAGGCCTGGACGCGCCTCGAAGGCGTTTTCGCCAAGAACGAGCCGGTCAACGGGGCCATCGTCGGACGCGTCAAGGGCGGCTTCACCGTCGATCTGGGCGGCGCCTCGGCCTTCTTGCCGGGCTCGCAGGTCGACATCCGCCCCGTGCGCGACGTCGGCCCGCTGATGGGCAAGGAGCAGCCGTTCGCGATCCTCAAGATGGACCGCCCGCGCGGCAATATCGTCGTCTCGCGCCGCGCCATTCTCGAAGAAGCCCGCGCCGAACAGCGCACCGAGCTGGTCAGCCAGCTTCTCGAAGGCGAAGTGCGCGAGGGCGTGGTCAAGAACATCACCGACTACGGCGCCTTCGTCGACCTGGGCGGCATCGACGGCCTGCTGCACGTCACCGACATGAGCTGGAAGCGCGTCTCCCACCCCAGTCAGGTTCTCGCCGTCGGCGACACGGTCAAGGTCCAGATCGTCAAGATCAACCCCGACACTCAGCGCATCTCGCTGGGCATGAAGCAGCTGCAGTCCGATCCCTGGGACGGCGTCGAGGCCAAGTATCCGCCGGGGGCCAAGTTCACCGGCCGGATCACCAACATCACCGATTACGGCGCCTTCGTCGAACTGGAGGCCGGGGTCGAAGGCCTGGTCCACGTTTCCGAAATGAGCTGGACGAAAAAGAACGTCCATCCGGGCAAGATCGTCTCAACGTCGCAGGAGGTCGAGGTGGTCGTTCTGGATGTCGACGCGTCCAAGCGGCGGGTCAGCCTCGGCCTCAAGCAGGCCATGGCCAATCCCTGGGAGCATTTCGTCGAGGGACATCCCGTCGGTTCGACCGTCGAGGGCGAGGTCAAGAACGCGACCGAATTTGGCCTGTTCATCGGGCTGGACGACGATATCGACGGCATGGTGCATCTCTCGGACATCGACTGGAACTCCTCGGGCGAGGAGGCAATGGCCCACTACAAGAAGGGCGATATGGTCAAGGCGCAGGTGCTCGACGTCGATGTCGAAAAGGAGCGCATCAGCCTCGGCATCAAGCAGCTGTCGGGCGATCCGATGGTCGCCGACGCCTTCCGCAAGGGCCAGACGGTGACCGCCACGGTGACCGAGATCACCAGCGGCGGCATAGAGGTCAAGTTCGGCGACGAGGCCGCGCCGATGGGCGCCTTCATCCGCAAGTCCGACCTGTCCCGCGATCGATCGGAGCAGCGCCCGGACCGGTATGCCGTCGGCGACCGGCTGGACGCGCAGATCACCAACATCGACAAGGCCGCGCGGCGGGTTTCGCTGTCGGTGAAAGCCTTGGAGATGGCCGAAGACAAACAGGCCATCGAAAAGTTCGGCTCGTCGGACAGCGGCGCATCACTGGGCGACATCCTTGGCGCGGCTTTGCGTGAAAAGGCGGCCACCAAAGAGTAAGCCCTTGAAGTTCAACCCCGGTTTCGGCAAAGGTCGCTGGGCTCGGGGGAAAGAACGATGATCAAATCCGAACTGGTCACGGCGCTGGCGGCTGAAAATCCGCATCTGACGCAGCGCGACGTCGAGCGCGTCGTCGGCATCATTCTCGAGCGGATGATCGCGGCCCTGGAAGCGGGCGGCCGCGTCGAGCTGCGCGGTTTTGGCGCTTTTTCGGTGCGCACCCGCCCGGCGCGCGAGGGTCGCAATCCGCGCACCGGAGAGGCTGTCGCCGTGCGGGCCAAACACGTGCCATTCTTCAAGAGCGGCAAGGAGCTGCGGGCCCGTCTCAATGGCGGGTAAATGGCCAACCAGGCTGCCGCGGCTGACCATCCTCGAGGAATTCCGCGAGTTCATCGCCCGCGGCAACGTCATCGATCTGGCCGTCGGCGTGATCATCGGCGCCGCCTTTGGCAAGATCGTCACCAGCCTGGTCGAACAGGTGATCATGCCGCCCATCGGCCTGGCGCTGGGCGGTATGGATTTCGACCAGTTGCGCATCGTGCTGCAACGCGCGGAGCCGGCGAGGAAGGCTGCGGAAGTAGCCATCCGCTACGGCGCCTTCATCAACACCGTGATCCAGTTCCTCATCGTCGCCGTCGTTGTGTTCCTGATTGTCAAGCTGATCAACGCCCTGCGCCGCCGCGAAGCCGCCGCCCCCGCCGCGCCGCCAGCCCCAACCACCACCGAAGCCCTGCTCGTTGAAATCCGCGACCTGCTGAAGGGACGTCCCTGAGACGCCGAGCGCCCCCTTCACCACCGGCTCCGCCGGCGCGCGGCGCTCTTGTCTTGCGCCGTGACGCAAGGGGCGCAAGGCGGCCTCCGTGACGGTCGAAACAAAAATCTGCGGGCTGTCGACGGCCGATACGGTCAGGGCCGCGCTTGCCGGCGGGGCCGACTACCTGGGGTTCATGTTTTTTCCGGCAAGTCCGCGCAACGTCGATCCCACGGACGCCGCCCGGCTGGCGATGCCCGCGCGCGGCATAGCGCGGATCGTCGCCGTCACCGTCGATGCGGACAATGACCTGATCGATCGGCTTTCGGAAACGCTCGAACCCGACCTGATCCAGCTCCACGGCCGCGAAACCCCCGCCCGCGTGCACGAGATCGCCGCCCGCTCGGGCGCCTTGACGATCAAGGTCATCGCCATCACCGAAGCGGGCGATCTGGCTGCGGCGGCCGACTATGAGGGGGCCGCCGATCACCTGATGTTCGACGCCAGGCTTCCGACGGACGCGAACCGCCCGGGCGGCATGGGCCACGCGTTCGACTGGTCCCTGCTCGGCGGCCAGCGTTTCGCGCGGCCGTGGTTCCTGGCCGGAGGCCTGGATCCGTGGAACGTCGCCGCCGCCGTTGCGGCCAGCGGCGCGCCGATGGTCGACGTTTCCTCTGGCGTGGAGCGCGGCCCCGGACTAAAGGACCCGGCTCTCATCGAAGCCTTCCTTGAGGCGGTTCGCCGCGCCTGATCAGCCCCCTACGCCGCGCCCAAAGTGAACCAGCCTACTCCCCGCAGCCTTCCCAACGACTACAACGCCTGGCCGAATGTCGATGGACGGTTTGGCGCGTTCGGCGGTCGGTTCGTGCCAGAGACGCTGATGCCTCTGGTCCTGGCGCTCGAGGACGCCTACCTGGCCGCCAAGGCCGATCCGGCCTTCCAGGCGCAACTGCGGGGCTATCTGGCCGATTACGTCGGTCGGCCAAGCCCGCTGACCCTGGCGTCCCGCCTGACTGAGCATTTCGGCGGCGCGAGAATCTGGTTCAAGCGCGAGGAGCTCAACCACACCGGTTCGCACAAGATCAACAACTGCATGGGCCAGATCCTGCTGGCCATCCGGATGGGCAAGAGCCGGATCATCGCCGAGACAGGGGCCGGCCAGCATGGCGTGGCCACGGCGACCGTGTGCGCGCTGCTGGGGCTGCCCTGCGTCGTCTACATGGGCGCGCTCGATGTCGAGCGGCAGGCGCCCAACGTCCTGCGCATGAACCTGCTGGGGGCCGAGGTTCGCCCGGTGACCAGCGGCGCGGCGACCCTGAAGGACGCCATGAACGAGGCCATGCGCGACTGGGTGTCGAACGTGGAAGATAGTTACTATCTGATCGGCTCGGTCGCCGGCCCGCACCCCTATCCGATGATGGTCCGCGACTTTCAGCGGGTGATCGGCGAAGAGACCCGGGCCCAGTTCCTCAAGGTAGAGGGCCGCCTGCCGGACGCCCTGGTCGCCTGCGTCGGCGGCGGCTCAAACGCCATTGGGCTCTTTTATCCGTTCCTCGCCGAAGAAACCGTGCGGCTGTTCGGGGTCGAAGCCGCCGGCGACGGCATGACCACCGCGCGCCACGCCGCGGCGATCAACGGCGGCAGGCCAGGCGTCCTGCACGGCATGAACAGCTATCTGCTCCAGGACGGGGAGGGCCAGATCCTCGAAGCCCATTCGATTTCGGCCGGCCTGGACTATCCCGGCATCGGCCCCGAGCACGCCTGGCTGCACGAGGCAGGCCGGGTCAGCTATCTGACCGCGACCGACGCCGAGGCGATAGCCGCCTTTCGACTCTGTGCGCGCCTCGAAGGCATCGTGCCGGCGCTCGAATCCGCTCACGCCCTGGCCCGAGTGGGCGAGATCGCCAGGGACATCGGCCGGGACGGGGCCCTGGTGGTCAACCTCTCGGGCCGTGGCGACAAGGATCTCGCCACCGTGGCCGCCCATCTGGTGCGGGCGATTTGACCGTTGGCAGGCTCGACGCGTGCTTCGCCGCCCTCGCCGGCGAAAACCGGGCCGCTTTCGTCGCCTACCTCGTCGCCGGCGATCCCGACGCAAAAACCTCCCTGGCCATGGTCAAGAGCCTGCCGGGCGCCGGCGTCGACATCGTCGAGCTGGGGTTCGCCTTCAGCGATCCGATCGCCGAGGGGCCGACGATCCAGCGCGCCAGCCAGAGGGCGCTGGCCGCGGGCATGACGCTGGCCGGGGTCCTTGAGCTGGCCCGCCGGTTTCGGCAATCCGACCAGACGACGCCGGTCGTACTGATGGGCTATCTCAACCCCCTGCTCACGCACGGGCTGGAAGCCTTCGCCGCCGACGCCGCCGCGGCGGGGGTCGACGGGCTTATTGTCGTCGACTGTCCGCCCGAGGAGGCCGGGCCCCTGGCCGACGCCCTGCAGAGCCGCGACCTGGCGCTGATCTGCCTGGCGACGCCTACCACCGACGATCCGCGTCTGGCCTTGGTCACCCGCCGGGCGTCCGGCTTCGTCTATTATGTCTCGGTCGCCGGAACGACCGGTGCGAAAGAGGCGGACGCGGCGATGGTCAGGCCGGCGGTGGCCAGGGTTCGCGCGGCGTCGCGCCTGCCGGTTTGCGTCGGCTTTGGCATTCGTACGCCGGAGCGCGCCGCTCAGATTGCGGCGATCGCGGACGGCGTTGTCGTCGGCTCCGCCCTCGTCGAAGCCATCGAGACGGCCATCGCACAGAACCGTGATCCAGTTTCGAAAGTTGTGGAAACCGCCGACGCCCTGGCTAAGGCTGTCCACGCCGCAAGGCTTGGCGGGGCAGGAAGCTAGTTCATGGCCCTCACCGACGACAAGAGAAGCAAGCCGATCCGCAACCCGGCCCCGGCGAATCGGGAGCGGGGCGGGTGGCTGGCCAAGATCGCGCCGGGGGTGCGCAAGCTGGTCGCCAAGCGCGAGACCACCGCCGACAACCTGTGGGTCAAGTGCCCAGACACCGGCGAGATGATCTATCGCCCCGATCTAGAGGCCGCCCTTTGGGTGACACCCTCCGGCCGCCACATGCGCATCCGCCCGCACCTGCGCTTCGCCTACACCTTCGACGGACGCTGCAAGAACCTCGCCCTGCCCCGGTCGCCGGACGATCCGCTGTCGTTCACCTACAGCAAGCCCTATCGCGAAAACCTCAGCCTGGCGCGCAAGGCCACAGGCGAGGTGGACACCATGGCCGCGGCCATCGGCGAAATCGGCGGCACGACCGCGGTGGTCCTTGTCCAGGATTTTGTCTTCATGGGCGGCTCGCTGGGGGTGGCGGCGGGAGAGGCCTTCGTCACGGCCGCTGGCGAAGCGGTCAAGCGCGCCGCGCCGCTGGTCGTGTTCACCGCTTCGGGCGGCGCGCGCATGCAGGAGGGCACGCTGTCGCTGATGCAGATGGCCCGCACGACGCTGGCCATCCAGGCCCTGCGCGCCGCGCGCCTGCCCTACATCGTGGTTCTCACCGATCCGACAACCGGCGGGGTCACCGCTTCCTACGCCATGCTGGGCGATGTCCAGCTGGCCGAGCCCGGGGCGCTGATCGGCTTTTCCGGTCGCCGGGTGATCGAGCAGACAATCCGCGAAACCCTGCCGCCGGGGTTTCAGACGGCCGAATTTCTGGTCGAGAGGGGCATGGTTGACAAGGTGACGCCGCGCAAGGAGCTGCCCGCCGTCCTGGGCTCGATCCTGCGCACGCTGATGATGGGGCGCGCCCGTCTCGCCGCCTGAGTCCACCCCCCCGATCGACTACGATCCCCTGCGCGCCTCCGACATCGTGATCGCGCGGCTGCGCGCCCTGCACCCGTCCCTGATCGATCTTTCCACCGACCGCATCGACCGCCTGCTGAACGCGCTTGGCAGGCCCCACGATCGCCTGGGGCCGGTCATTCACGTGGCCGGCACCAACGGCAAGGGTTCGACAACCGCCTATCTGCGCGCGATCGCCGAAGCGGCCGGCCTTACCGTCCACGTCCTGGTTTCCCCCCATCTGGTCCGGTTCGCCGAACGCATCCGCCTGGCGGGTGGGCTGATATCCGACGACCAGCTGTCGGACTGCATCGACGAAGTCGAAGCGGCCAATGCCGGCGCGCCGATCAGCTTTTTCGAGATCACCACCGCGCTGGCCTTCCACGCTTTCGCCAAGGCGCCCGCCGATCTGACTGTGGTCGAGGTCGGCCTTGGCGGCCGCTTCGATGCGACCAATGTCTTTCGTCGCCCGGCGGTCAGCGTCATCACCCCGATCGACTACGACCACCTGGAGATGCTGGGTCCCGAGCTGGCCAAGATCGCCTGGGAAAAGGCCGGGATCATCAAGGCGCGCCGCCCGGTCGTCGCCGCCCGCCAGCCCGGGGAGGCCGAACAGGTGATCGTGGCGCAGGCGGAGGCTCTGGACGCGCCCCTGATGCTGATGGACCGCGACTTCGATGGCCACGAAGAGCGCGGCCGGCTGAGCGTGCAATTTGAAGACCGCCTGCTCGATCTGCCAGCGCCCAACCTCTTTGGCGCCCACCAGTTCGACAACGCGGCCCTCGCGGCGGCCGCCATCCTCGCCTGGGGCGATGCGCGGATCGACGAAACCGCCATCGCTCACGGCATTTCCCACGCCCAGTGGCCCGGCCGCTTTCAGCGTCTGGCGCGGGGACCGCTCGCCGACCTCGCCCGCGCGCGCGGCGCCGACCTGTGGCTCGATGGCGGCCACAATCCGCATGCGGGCCGCGCGCTGGCCACCGCCTGCCAGCGCCTCACGCTTGCCGATGGCCGACCGGTATCGCTTATCGTCGGCATGCTGGGTCGCAAGGACGCTCAAGGTTTCTTCGAGCCGTTCACGGCTCTGGCCCCGCGCGTCTTTACGACGCCGTTTCAATCGGCCAACGCCACGCCCGCGGAGGCCTTGGCGCAAGCGGCCCGGGCTGCGGGCCTCGACGCCGATTGCGCCGGATCGGTCGAGGACGCCCTGCGCCAAGCCGTGGCCGCGCCGGGCGCTGCGCCGCACATCCTGATCTGCGGCTCGCTCCACTTCGTCGGCGATGTGCTGGCCCTCAGTCCCGAGACCTGGCCGACCTGAGCGGTGGCCGCGGGCGGGTTGGCTATGCCGCGACCTTGACGCCGGTCTCGGCCAGCCATTCGAGGATCTTCTGCTTGGGCATGGCCCCGACCTTCATCGAAGTCATCGCCCCGTCCTTGAACAGCATCATCGTCGGGATGCCGCGAACGCCGTAGCGGGAAGGGGTGCTGGGGCTCTCTTCGATGTTGAGCTTGGCGATGGTCACCTGGCCTTCCAGCTCCTGCGCGATCTGTTCGAGGGCCGGGCCGATCTGCTTGCACGGGCCGCACCATTCGGCCCAGAAATCCACCAGAACGGGGCCGACCGACTTCAGCACATCGGCCTCGAAACTGTCATCGGTAACCGTAACCGTGCTCATCGGCGAACTCCTCATTGCCGCGCGGCGCGCGACTCACCTTGGGCCATGTAAGCCAATTGCGGGACAGTTCAACCGATCTGAGCCAAGGCATCGAGCGATGCGACCATGAGTTTTTCTGGGACTTCCATCAGCTTCGGTCCGTCTGTCCACACCAGCGCCGCCTCGATGCGGCGGCCGGGGAAGATCTCGCCCAGCACCGCCCAATAGAACGCCATCTGGCGGATGTAGGCTTGGTCGGCGTCCTCGATCCGCTCTGGCGACGGACGGTTGGTCTTGAAGTCGATCACGAGCACGCGGGCCGGCTCGACCAGAAGCCGGTCGACGCGCCCCGAAATCGCCAGGCCGGGCGGAAGACCCACCGCGCTCCCGGCGATCGCCACTTCGGCCTTGGAGCCGGGGCCGAAGACGGCTGCGAAGCGGGGGTCTTCAAGCACCGCCATCGCCGCGCGCGCCATCTCCGCGCGCTGATCGTTAGTGAGATCGCGTTCGCGATCGAGAAGGCTCGACGCTGCGTTGGCGCGCCGATCCGGGTCGACGTCGGGAAGAACCTGCAGCAGTCCGTGGATGATCTCCCCGCGCCGATAACGGCCAAGACCGCCAACCGCGGCAAGCGGCGACGGCGACGGCCCCTTGTCGACTTCGCCCATGGTGGACGGCGAAGCCACCCGCGCGAGAAGCGTTTCGGCTGGGGCCAGGCCCAGCACCCAGGCTGGCGGCGCGATGATTGTATCTGGCGCGCCCTCGGCCGCCCGCGCCGGTTCCGGATCGACTCCGTAACGCCGCCCCTCGCCACCATCGTCAAGTGCAAAGGCGTGGGTTTCCACAGAGGCGAACGCCCGCTGGAAGACGTCGTACCAGCTGCGCTCGAACAGCGGACCGCCAGCGATGGCGCCGTCCTTGTCGAGCCGGCCCACCCCGCAAAGGATCAGCCGGTCACGCGCGCGGGTCATCGCCACATAGAGCAGCCGCGCCGACTCGTGGTCGACGGCAAGTTCGCGTTCACGCCGCGCTTCAGCCGAAGCCGCGCAATCGTCGGCTTTGCGCGGCGCCCAAAGAAAAGCCCCGTCGCCGGCGTTCAGAAGAGGGCCGCCCCGGTCGGTCGCCCGGCTGCTGGTGTCCGGCAGAATGACCACAGGCGCTTCCAGGCCCTTGGCGCCGTGCACGGTCATCACCCGCACCTCGCCGGACCCTTCGGCGGCATCGTCCTGTTCGCGCTTCACCTCGATCTCGGTCGCGGCCATCTCGCCGAGGAAACTCTCGAGGTCTCGCGCGCCCCCGCCTTCCGCGCCGAGGGCCTGAGCGAGGAAGGCGTCGAGGGCGTCCTCGGCCTCGGCCCCTAGCCGGGTCAACATCCGCTGGCGCATCGAACGTGCCGATGGATCGAGGCGATTGAGCGCCCGGCTGAAGAAGTCGAATGGCGGGCGCGCGGCGCTCTCTGTCCGCGCCCAGCCCAGGAACGCGGCGGCCGCCTCCCACGCCGGCCGCTCAGCGCGGCGCCGGCGAAGCACGGTCCAAAGCGCGCCATCGCGCCGCCAGGCGAGATCGAACAGGTCTTTCTCGGTTAGGTCGCAAAACGGACTGCGCAGAAGCGCCGCCAGGCTCAGATCGTCGCTTGGAAAACGGGCGAATTGGCCCAGCGCCATCAGATCGGCGAAGACGACGTGATCGGAGAGCTTCAATCGGTCCGCTCCGCCGACGGGCGCGCCTTCACGCTTCAAGGCGCGAATGATCTCGTGAAACAGCGCGTTTCGTCGCCGCACCAGGATCAGGACATCGCCGAACGCGCACGGGCGCATCTCATCGGTTCCCCGCACGCCTACCGCTTCGCCACGATCGACCATGGCCTTCACGGACCGGGCGATCCGGCTGGCCAGCTTGCGCGTTGCGCTTTGAGTGCTCGGCTGGTCGACCGGGGCCTCCCACGCGTCCGGCTCCAGCGCAGGTTCGCTGACCTCGAGCGGCCAGAGGTCGACGCAGCCGCCAGCCGCGCGCTGGGCTCTGTGTTCTATCGGCGTGCGCTTCACGTTCGGGCCGGGAGCTGGCCGCAGGCCGGTCAGGACAGCATCATCCCGGGCCACCTGGTCGACGAATGTCAGCACCTCGGGTCTCGAACGCCAGCTTTCCAGAAGGGGAATTTCTTCGAATCGCGCCTCAGCCCCGACGGCCATTTCGCGAAAGCCATGCCGCTCCACCGCGAAACGCTCCGGGGCCGCGCCCTGAAACGAGAAGATCGACTGCTTTTCATCGGCCACCGCGAACATCGTTCGGGTCCCCGGCTTCGCCCCGGCGCCGGCGAAGAATTCGCTCGCCAGGGTGCGCAGCACCGTCCACTGGCCCGGGGCTGTGTCCTGGGCCTCATCCAGGAGAATGTGGTCTATTCCCCCGTCCAGCTTGTAGAGCACCCAGGCGGCGTCCGCCTGCACGGTCAGCAGCCGGTGCGCCCCAGCGATCAGATCGCCAAAGTCGAGTTCCCCCCTCGCCGACTTGGCGCCTTCATAGATCGCCGCATAGGCGCGAGCCAGGGTGATGGCGTGGACGGTGTCGCGCGCCACGATCGCCGCCCGACGCCTCTCGCAGGCGTCCGCAAGACGGGCCTGCTCGTTGGCCAGCCATTCGCGGCTCGCCGGATCGACCGAACCGCCGCCCAGCCTGGCTCTGGGCGTTCCAGCCTTGGTGCAGAAAATCCCCCATACGTCGGCGAACGGCGCCCCTTGCATTACGGCCAGCATCTGCGCGCCTAGCGCCTGGTCGGTCGCCCCGTCGCTCTGCGCCAACGCCTGCGCCGCGCGCCGCCACTGTCCCCAGCGGACCTTTCCGACAGCCTCGGCTTCGATGGCCTGCGGCGTCGTGGGCACGACGAAGCCGCATCGCCGCCAGATATCGCGAACGTAGCCGTCGCGGCTGTCGCGGTCGTCGACGTACCGCTCAATAGCCGCGCGCCGGGCCTCGAAGTTGGCGAACATGGCGTTGAAGCTTCGCCAGTCCAGCTCGACCGAGAAATGCGCATAGGCCGCGCCGATCGGGCCATCGCCGTCCTCCAGGGCGACACGGGCGACATCTTCGCGGGCTTTGGCCGAAACCCTGGCCGCCGCGGCGTCCTCCAGGACCGAGAATCCCGGCCGCACCCCGGCCTCCAGCGGAAATCGACGCAGCAGCGCATCGCAGAACGCGTGAATGGTCTGGATCTTCAACCCACCGGAAGTCTCCAGAGCGCGCGCGAAAAGGGCTCTGGCATCCCGAAGCGCGCGATCCGCCTCATCGATTTGCGCCAATGCGACGGTCAGCAACCCATCTTTCATCACCGCCCATCGGCCGAGCTGATCGAAGAGGCGCCGCTGCATCTCCGCCGCCGCCGCTTTGGTGTAGGTGACGCACAGGATGGTTTCGGGCCGCGCGCCGGCCAGCAACAGGCGGGCCACGCGCCGCACCAGCGTCGAGGTCTTGCCGGCCCCGGCGTTGGCGGCCACGAACACCGAAGCGCGCGGATCGGAGGCGGCGATCTGGGGTTCGAGACGCGCGGTCAATCGGCGGCTCCCGGTTCGGCCCGGCCAATGACATGCCACTCCCAGAGCCTGGCCAGATGGTCGTAGTCCCCGTCGTACTGGTCAATGAACTGCGGGGCCGCCCATGATCGATAGGGCGTCGCCGGATTGTCGAAGGCGGCGACGCGCCGGCGCAGTCCCTCGAAGGCGGCGGCCGCCAGCGCCGCCGATTCGGCCGCCTCGCCGCGCGGAAGTTCCTCCCCGGCCAGGCGTCCGCCATTGATGCGCACATAAAGCAGTTCCCCGGGCTCAGTCTCGCCAAGGTCGAGAAACCCGCCGCGCGCCAGGATCGCGGCGGTCAGCGTCAGCTGAGGCGCGAAGTGGGCTTTGACGACCTTGGCGCTGGGCGCCTGGCCGCTCTTGAAGTCGAGAATGTCGGCGCTCCGCTCTCGCTGTTCGATCCGATCGGCTCTGGCGGTGAGGCGGAACGGTCCGCCTGGCGCATCGAAGACGATTTCGCCCGCCTGCTCGATGTGCAGCTTTTTCACGCCCAACCGCCGCCGCGCTTCGAAGGCGACCACCCATGGGGCGAGATTGGCCGCCAGGTGGCGTTCGCGACTCATTCGACCTTCGCCAACCCCGGCCGCGACCAGCGCATCGATCAGCATGGTGGCGAACACCAAGTGCGCATCGTCGGGCAGGGCCTCCGGATACGCCTTGACGAACTGCTCGAGCGCGGCGTGGATCGCCGATCCGCGCGCCGCGGCTTCGACGGGCTCGTCCGGCCGATCAAGGGGAAACAGTCCCAGGATATCGCGCGCATAGACCGCATAGGGGTCGCGCACCCAGCGCTCTACCCCGGTGACCGCCATACGTCTCGGCCTGGCCTCCAGAGGCGGCGTCGGCGCCGGACGCTGCGCCGTCTGCAAAACGTCGGGCGCCGGGCTGAGCGGCGCATCGAGCGTGCGCGCCCACGCGAGGATGTCGGGGCGTCCCGGCAGCCCGACATCGGCGCCCCTCGCCAGAGTGCGCAGCCGCCACAGCCATCTTGAAGCCACGGCTGGGCCGCCCTCCCGGCGTTCGGCGTGCAAAAGCACGACGTGCGGCGCCGCCGCGGCCTGGGCGAAGTCGTGGGCCGAGAGCCCGATGCGCCGGTCCTGCGACGGCAGACCGAGCTTCAATCGCATCGGCCGCGAAAGAAAGGGGTCGATGGCGGGGGCCTGGGGCCAGACGCCTTCCTCGAGGCCGGCCAGGATGGTGACGTCAGCCTGCAGGAGCCGGGCCTCGAGCACGCCCATGATCCGAAGCCGCGGATGGCTGCTGTATCCCGAACGCACCGTGGCGCCGGCCATCAGATGGTCGACCAACTCGAAAAAACCCGCCCGCGTGACCTCGGGCAGGCCCTCGCTCTCTCCGATCAGGGCGGCCAGGGTCTCGACCGCGCACTCACCGGCGAGCCCGGCCCACAGATCGCCAATCCCGCCGTCAGGCCCGGCGGCCACCATCTCCAGGACCTGCGCCAGGGCCCGCGCCGCTTCCGCCGGCGTCGCGGTTTCGCCGGTGTAGGGGCCGTCAAGCCCATCGAGCGCCCGGTGGGCCCGGCGGGCCAGGTCGATCGCCGCGCTCAGGTCGGCGGGGCCGCCCCGCTCGGCCCTCGCCGCCAGCCTCGCGTGCAGATCGGACCAGTCCTTTGGTCTTGGCCCGCGCAGCGCGTATCGCTCAAGCAACCGGTGCGCGGCGGCCAGGTCATCGGGCGCCATCCCCAGTCGGGTGAGGGGGTGCTTGACGATCGCCAGCAGGGTCACGGGATCGACAGCGTCCTTGGCGGCGCGCGCGACCAGGGTGGCGAGGACTCCGATCGGGGCCGCCGCCAGCGGCTCTCCGGCCGAGGAATCGGCGCTCACGTTCCAGCGCGTCAGACGTGCGCTGACACGCCGGGCCAGCGCGGCGTCCGGGGTGATCAGGGCCGCTGTCCTGCCTGGGACTTCCAGGGCTTCGCGCAGCAGCAGAGCGGCGACGGTCGCCTGTTCTTCCTGGGTGCGCGCGGTCAGAAGGGTGAGGCCCTCAAGGCCCTGGGCAATGGGGTCGACTCCGCCTTCCGCGCCCTCCGCCTTTAGTTGGGCGATCTCTTCGAGCCAGTCGGCTGTGCGGTCAGCCGGCCGCAAAGCCTCGCTCAGGATCCGCCGACGCCAGCGGCCCCGAGACGACGCCTCCGCCGCCGGATTCCAATCGGCCACCGCGGCGCGCGACACGCCGGCGCGATCCAGCAGCCGCCTGAGCGCTCCTTGCGGATGCTGGTCGCCGACCTCGTCCCAGGCCGCGTCGGCCAACGATCTGTCCAGCCCTGGGAGCACGACGCACCCATTCGGGGTCCTGGCTATGGCGGCCAGCAGGTCGGCGGTGGCCGGCGCGGAGCCCGTCGATCCCGCGGCGATCAACACTTCGTCGGGCGGGCGTTGTTCCCATGTCGCCGCCAGCTTGCGCAACAGGGCCACCCGCCTGGCGGCGACGTCGATCAGGCCCAGCTGCGCCAGCCGCTCCGGCCATGCGCGGAGGGCCAGATTGAGGAACCTTGCCGAAACCTGCCAATGGCGGGCGAAGTCACCCTCGACCAGGGCTTCAACAGCCGCCGGATCGCCGACCTCCTCGATCTGGCAACCATCGAGGAAGGCGCCAAGGGCGTCGGCGAGCTCCAGGGCGGCGCCGGCATCGAGGCGCCGTTGGATCAGGTGTTCGTTTTCAGCCACCAGGCGCGCCAGCTCAAAGCGCCTGCGCCAGGCGCCGATCGCCGGCGGCAGCTCCAGGACCAGGTTCCCTGGCTCGAACGGCGCTTCGCCCTCGTCGAGGTCGCCGATGGCGCGGATCTGCGGCAAGAGCACGGCGCCCGCGGACGCCGCGCCCAGGAAGGCCTCGGCCAGGGCCCTGGCCGCTCGCCGGGTTGGAACCATGATCACGGCATCGGCCAGGGCCGTTGGTCCCAGCGGCTGCAGAGCCTGGGTCACGCCGACCGCCAGATCGTCAAGGAACGGCCGATGGGCGGGGATCGTTAGCCACCGCGGCGCGGGAAGGTCGAGAAAGCTGCTCATGCGGGAGCGGCCGCCAGGCGCGCCTCAGCCGCCGCCAGCGCGGCCGGGTCGCCGACCTGCATCCACAGACCGTCAGGCGCCACGCCGTAGAGTCCGCCCCGCGCTGCGGCCTCGAGCCAGACCTTCAGCAGCGAAAACGCCGCTTGCGGCTGGGCATAGACGCGGGCCGGGTCGAGGATCTGGATGCCGAAACAGTGCAGCGGCGCGTCGGCGCGGGCCCCTCGGTGGGTCAGGCGACCATCACTGGCCATTGAGAAGTCGCCGGGCGTCGCAAAGCCGAGCGTGCGCGCCTTGGGAACCACGATTACGCAGGCGTCCATCCGCGAGGCGTCCCAGGCGGCGGCGATGCTGTCCAGGGCCGGCGGCCCCTCCTCGATCCACACATAGTCGCTGTTGGCGACCCAGATCGGATCTTCACCAAGCCAGCGCCGAGCCTGCTTGACGCCGCCGCCCGTCTCCAGAAGCGCGCGCCGTTCATCGGAAATGATGATCTCGATGTCGCGCCGGTGTTTCAGGTGGGCCTCCAGCCGATCGGCGAAGGCGTGCACATTGACCACCGCGCGCGTCACCCCCGCCGCCGCCAGCCGATCCAGCGTGTGGTCGATCAGCGTCCGGCCGGCGACCTCGACAAGGGCCTTGGGCCGATCGCCGGTCAGCGGCCGCATCCGCACCCCGAGACCGGCGGCCAGCACCATGGCCACGCGCGGCCCGCTCACCCGCGCGCCTCGGCCGGCACATGGCGCGCGAGCCATTCGTCGAGGCCGGCGAGTGCGGGGTCAGCCAGGCAGCGGTCCAGATACCGCCAAAGCCTTGGCATGAACGCCGCATAGCGCGGCTTGCCGTCACGGACGATCAGGCGCGCGAAAATGCCGAGGATGCGGGCCATGTTGAGCGCCCCCAGGGCGTGGAAATCGGCCCGGAACGCTTCGGCGTCCAGCCAGGGCCGGGCGGCCAGGTAGCGGCCAAGCGCGGCGGCTTCGAGCGCCGGCGAAACATCCCGGCGCGCATCGTGCAACAGCATCGACAGATCCCACGCCGGATGCGCGCGCACCGCGTCCTGGAAGTCGAGCATGCCAACCCTGCCCGCGCCGGGACGGTCGGCCAGCCAGATCAGGTTCTCGGCGTGGTAGTCGCGATGGCAAAAGACGCTCGCGCCGGCGGCGGCCCGGGCCCGCACCGGCGCCCAGATCGCCTCCCACTCAGCCCGCGCGCCCTGGCCGATCTCCAGCTGCGGCCGCAGTCTCGGAAACCACTCCAGGAATAGATCGCCCGCCGTCCTCAACGCCAGGTCGTCATAGGTCAGCAAAGGCCATGCGCAGCCATCGGCCCCGAGCAAGTCCGGCGGCGACTCTGCATGCAGAAGGGTCAGGGCGTCGATGGCGGTATCGTACCACAGCGCCTCTTCCGCGCCGCCCGCCTCCAAGCCCGCATAGAGGTGATCGCCGAGATCCTCCAGCAGGGCGAACCCCGCCGGCGGTTCCGACGCGATGACCCGCGGGGCGGAAAGCCCGCGTCCGCGCAGATAGCCGGCGCAGGCGACAAAGGCGTCGACGCGCCCGGCCGCCAGCCGGTACATGGCGTTGAAGCCCAGCGCCCGGCGTTCATCGTCGGTGGCCAGCGGCGGACAGGGCTGGGTCTCCACGGACGGCGGCTGGTCCATGAAGATCAGGCTGGTCCCCCCGGCCAGGTGCAGGCGTTCGTAGCGCCGGGTCGATGCGTCGCCGGCCAGCGCCTCGCGCGCGGCGTCGGCCACGCCAGCGCGGCTGAGAAAACCTCGCGCCACCGCTTCGCGTTCAGACGTCAATCGGCCGCCCTTCCCAGGCGCCGTGGCATGACAGCCGCGCTCTTCTTGCCTCGCCGTCCGGCGCGATGTCGACATCGATGCGGTTGGCCGGCAGGTGGCGCCCCAGGCGCTCCGCCCACTCGATCACCGCCGCGCCGTGTCTCAGGGCCTCGTCCAGGCCAAGCTCGAACACCTCATCGGCCCGGAGCAGGCGATAAAGGTCGAAGTGGGCGATGGGAAAGGCGCCGCCGTCGTAGGTCTGCACAAGGGTGAAGGTCGGGCTGGGGACATCGCCCTCGCCCGGGCAAAGTTTGCGGATCAGGCCCCGGGCCAACACCGACTTGCCCGCGCCAAGGGGACCGCTGAGGCACACCGCTTCGCCCCTGGCCAGTTCAGCCCCGATCGCCGCGCCCAGATGGGCTGTATCGGCCTCGGCCCCGAGGCGAAAATCCCCATCGGCCGGCACGATCATGCAAAGCGCCGGTCGGGGTCGGCGGGCAGCACCCGCTCGACATAACCGCGCATCGCCTGCGCCGCCTCTACCGCATCCAGCGGTAAGGCGCCGGGCGCCACGGGATGGCCGATGGTCAGGAAAAACGTCTTGCCGCGCTTGTTCAGCAACTCATGAAAGAGGGTCATGTCGCGAAGCTCGGTGGAAAAGTCATGGAAGAAATGGAACAGGGCCGGCCACGGACCCGCCAGATGCATCGGCAGGATGTCGGCCTCGTATTTTCGCGCGACGGAAAAGGCGCTGCTCGCCCAAGGCGGGTCGCTGGCGCCGCCGCCGGGGGTTTTCCTGGCCAAACGCCCGGCCGGAAAGACCACGAGGGCGCGCTCGGCCTCCATCGTCTCGCGGGTCATCGACAGGGTCAGGCGGGTGCGCTCCCGGGTGCGTTTTTCCTCAACCCACTCGACCGGGATCAGCACTTCGCTGAGCCGTGGGGCGACGCGGTGCGCATCCGAATTGGCATAGAACATCAATTCGGGCCGGGCGGCCTTGAGGGCCTCGTAGACCGCCACCCCGTCGGCGATGCCGGTGGGGTGGTTGCATACGGCGATCAGCCGGCCTCGCGCGGGTACGCGGTCGAGGCCACGGGCATGGACCTTGACGCTTAGCAGGGCGGCGACGAAATCCAGCGCCGCGCGGCCGCCGAGCGGCGCGATGGCGTCGGCCATCCGCCGCGCCTTGGCGTAGTCGAGCAGGCCATAGAGCATCGGCCGCAGCAGGGGCCATGCCGCCGTCGCCGCCAGCTTCGGCGCGCGCTCGGCGATCAGCGCATCGACGATGTGCGCGCGCGGGCGGTGCGCGCACAGGAAGGGCGGGGCCGAGGATTCGAAGGCCATGACCGAGCATGAACGCGCCAGGGGGCGCTTTCAACCGTGGTTGACTTGGCGTGCGATGGCGGGTGAAGCATCTTGCCGCGGGTTTGGAGAGCGCCGGCGATGAAATCTTTCCGCCTATGGCTGGTCAGCGTCCTGGTGGTGGTCGTGGTCATCGGGGGCCTCTGGGCTCTATGGAGCCTCGACCTGCGCTGGCGGCCCCACACCATCAAGACCCATCAGGCGCAGATCGCGCGCATTCTCGACGGCGCCGGGTGGGTTTCGCCGCACCTGCCAGGCGCGAGACTCTACATGGTCTCCTATCGCAGCTGTCCAGACTGCATCCGCTTCGAGAAGGTCGAATTTCCAAAGCTGCACGCGGTTGGCGTCGACACCCGGGTGATCGTCATCGCCAGGGCCGATCTGAACGGCGTGGCCAAATCCAACCCCGCCGAGCGCGCGACGGTGGCCGAGCTGTGGGTCAACCGCAGTTGGACTCTGTTCGAGCAGTGGCTGGCGGTGACCCCGCCCGATGCCTGGACGGCGCCGGGCCTGCCGGCCGCCGATGGCGACGCGGCGCGCAGCGCGGTCATCGAGGCTGGGCGCAGGAGCGTCGAAGACCTGCGTCCGCTGTTCAAGGCCAACGGCATCCATTTCGCCTATCCGACCCTAATCTGGTGGACGCCCAAGGGCGTCATGCGCGGCTGCGCCTGCGAAAAGGCCCAGTCTTACCGCTTCGTCGAGAAGGAACTGGGCGCCTAAGGAAAGAGCGGCGGTGTTCGCCCCGGCTTATCGCCGCCGCATCGCGACTGGCGGCTGGTGTGACGATCCCGCCCAGGGCGGCGCCGTAGAGGCTCTCTCGCGTCTGGAGGCCGCGCTGCGCGATGCGGCGCGCCCGCGGCTGCTTGGCGCGGCGTCCGACGTCAAAGGCGTCTACCTCTGGGGACCGGTAGGCGTTGGCAAATCGGCGTTGATGGACCTGTTTTTCGAGGCCGCTCCCGAAACGCGAAAGCGACGCGTCCATTTTCATGTGTTCATGGGGGAAATTCACCGGCTGGTGAACGCTTGGCGCGAGGGCGACGCGGGCGAGCGGCGCCGGGTTTTCGGCCGGACCAGCGGCGACGATCCCATCGCTCCGGTCGCCCGGCTGATCGCCCGTGAGGCGCGTCTGCTGTGCTTCGATGAACTGGAGGTCACCGACATCGCCGACGCGATGATTCTCGGGCGCCTGTTCGAAGCCCTGTTCGCGGCGGGCATGACCCTGGTGGCGAACTCCAACCGGCCGCCGGACGATCTGTATCTCGATGGAATCAATCGCGCGCTGTTCATCCCGTTCATCGACATGCTCAAGGCGCGGACGCAGGTCGTGCCGGTGGCGGGCGCGCGCGACTATCGCCTCGAGCGGCTGCGCGCCGCGGGAACCTGGTTTTCGCCGATCGACGGCGTCGGCGAGGCGGCTTTCGACTCGCTCTGGCGCGCCATGGGACCCGAGGACCCCGGCGGCGTGACCCTGGAGGTGCTGGGCCGCCGCCTGCACTGGCCCCGCGCCGCCGGCGGGCGCCTGCGCGCGCACTTCGCCAGCCTGTGCGTGCACGCCCTTGGGGCCCCCGACTACGTCGCCATCGCCCAGCGCTTCGGCACAGTGTTCGTAGAGGCGATTCCGCGCCTTGGCCCCGGACAGCGCGACGCCGCCCGCCGACTGGCGATCCTGATCGACACTCTCTACGAGGCCCGCGCCCGCCTCGTGGTACTCGCCGACGGCGAGCCGGCCGATCTTTATCCACAGGGCGACAAGGCGTTCGAGTTCCAGCGCACCGTGTCGCGGCTCAATGAGATGCGCTCCGCCGGCTGGCTGAAACCGTCGCCCGTTTGATTGACACGCCCCGGTGGCCGCTTAAAAGTCGCGGCGCTTTTTTGAGAGGCCGAGAAAGGACCGGCGCCACTCCATGGCTGAAGCCTTGCCGCCGACCCCGGCGCGCCCTCTGTCGCCCCGTCTTTCGGTCTGGCGCTGGCACGTCACCATGACCGCCTCGATTCTGCACAGGGTGACCGGGGTCGGCCTCTATGGCGCGGCGCTGGTCCTGACGGCATGGGCCTTGTCGCTAGCCTCCGGGCAGCGGGCCTACGACGCCTTCATGGGACTGCTGGGCTCACTGCCGGGCAAGGCCATCCTCTTCGCCGTGACGGTTACGCTGTTTTTCCATCTGCTCAACGGCGTGCGGCACCTGGCCTGGGACATGGGCAAGGGCTTCACCCCGCGCACGGCCGATACGACGGCCTGGGGCGCCATGCTGCTGGCGATACTCGCGGCCGTCGGGGCATGGATAGCCGCGGCGATGGGCGCCGCGTCGTGAGCGTGGACGGCTATCGCACGCCGCTGGCCCGCGCGCGCGGGCTTGGATCGGCCAAGCATGGCGTCGGCCATTTCATCGGCCAGAGGGTGTCGGCCGTGGCGCTCATCTTCCTGGCGCTCTGGGGCGTGTGGTCGGCCGTGAAGCTGTCTTCAGGCGACTTCGCCCTTGCCAACGCGTGGCTGAGATCACCGCTCAACGCCACGCTTCTCGGCCTGGTCGCCGTCGCGGCGTTTTATCATATGCAGATCGGCATGCGGGTGATCGTCGAGGACTACATCCATCGCGGCTGGACCAAGGCGGTGCTGCTGATCGCCAATCTGTTCGTCTGCTGGGCCGGGGGCGCCCTGGCTGTCGTCTGTATACTGAAGGTTGCCCTGGGCGTCGGAGCACTCTGAAAACACCATGGCGGCCTATGAGTTCATCGACCACAAGTTCGACGTCGTCGTCGTCGGCGCCGGCGGCTCTGGCCTTCGCGCCGCGCTCGGCTGCGCGGCCGCGGGTCTGAAGACCGCCTGCGTCACCAAGGTCTTCCCGACGCGGTCCCACACGGTGGCGGCTCAGGGCGGCATCTCCGCCAGTCTCGGCAACATGGGTCCGGACGACTGGCGCTGGCATATGTACGACACCGTCAAGGGCGCCGACTGGCTGGGCGACCAGGACGCGATCGAATATCTGGTCCGCAACGCGCCCCAGGCGGTCTATGAGCTCGAACACTGGGGCGTGCCGTTTTCCCGCACCGCCGACGGCAAGATCTATCAGCGCGCCTTTGGCGGCATGACCCGCAACTTCGGCGAAGCTCCGATTCAGCGCACCTGCGCGGCCGCCGACCGCACCGGCCACGCCATGCTCCACGCCATGTACGGCCAGGCGCTGTCGAAGAGCGTCGAATTCTTCATCGAGTACTTCGCCATCGACCTGATCATGGACGAAGGCGCTTGCCGGGGCGTCACCGCCTGGAAACTCGACGACGGAACCCTGCATCGCTTCCAGGCCCAGGCGGTGGTGCTGGCCACCGGCGGTTATGGGCGGGCCTATTTCTGGTGCACCTCGGCTCACACCTGCACCGGCGACGGCGGCGGCATGGTTCTGCGCGCCGGCCTGCCGCTGCAGGACATGGAGTTCGTGCAGTTCCATCCGACCGGCATTTTCGGGGCCGGCTGTCTGGTCACCGAGGGCGCGCGCGGCGAGGGCGGCTATCTGACCAACGGGCCGGGCGAGCGGTTCATGGAGCGCTATGCGCCGCACGCCAAGGACCTGGCGTCCCGCGACGTCGTTTCGCGGGCGATGACCATCGAGATGCGCGAGGGCCGGGGCTGCGGGCCGAACAAGGACTACATCAACCTGCACCTCGACCACCTCGATCCCAAGGTGCTGCACGAACGCCTGCCCGGCATTTCCGAAAGCGCGCGAATCTTCGCCGGCGTCGATGTGACCAAGCAGCCGATCCCGATCGTGCCGACCGCGCACTACAACATGGGCGGCATCGCCACCAACGCCCACGCCGAGGCGGTGGTTCTGAAGGGCGGCGATCCGGACGTGGTCGTGCCGGGGCTGATGGCGGTGGGCGAGGGCGCCTGCGTCAGCGTTCACGGGGCCAACCGCCTGGGGTCCAACTCCCTGTGCGACCTGGTGGTCTTCGGCCGCGCGGCCGGCCTGCGCCTCGGCGAGCGCCTGAAGGCCGGCGACAACCAGCCCGAGCTGAAAGCTTCCGCGACCGAGAGCCACCTCGCCCGTTTCGACCGTCTGCGCCACGCCAGCGGCGGCTCGCCGACCGCGCAGCTGCGGCTCTCGATGCAAAGGGCGATGCAGGATGATGCGGCGGTGTTCCGCACCGCCCGGTCGCTGGAGAACGGGGTGAAACGCCTGGCCGAGACCTGTGAGGCCCGTGCCGACATCGCCGTTTCCGACCGCGGCCTGATCTGGAACACCGACCTGATGGAGACGCTGGAGTTCGACAATCTGATCGGCCAGGCGGTGGTCACCGTCGCCGGCGCGCTCAACCGCACCGAAAGCCGGGGGGCGCACGCCCGCGAGGACTTCCCCGACCGCGACGACGAGACCTGGATGAAGCACACCCTGGCCTGGTTCGACGACGCCACCGGCGGGGTGAAGATCGACTACCGCCCGGTCCACGCCTACACGATGACCAACGACGTGGCCTACATCCCCCCCCACGCGCGGGTTTACTAGATGGTTGAGCTGCTGCTTCCCCGGAACTCCAAGGTCGGCAAGGGCCGCGACTATCCGGCCCCCGCCGGCGCCAAGACGCTCAAGGCGTTCAAGGTCTATCGCTACGATCCCGAGGGGTCCGAGAACCCCCGCTGGGATACCTATGAGGTCGACGTCGACGCCTGCGGGCCGATGGTCCTGGATGTACTGATCCACATCAAGAACACCATGGACGCCACGCTGGCCTTCCGCCGCTCATGCCGCGAAGGGGTGTGCGGTTCGTGCGCGATGAACATCGGCGGGCGCAACACCCTGGCCTGCACCCACGGCTGGCGCGACACGCCCGGCAAGGCCATCCAGGTTTCCCCGTTGCCCAGCCAGCCGGTGGTCAAGGACCTGATCGTCGACCTGACCCTCTTCTACGCCCAGTACGCCTCGATCGAGCCCTGGCTGCACACCACCACCCCCGAGCCGCAGGGCGAATGGCGCCAGTCGGAGGCCGACCGCGCCAAGCTCGACGGCCTCTATGAATGCATTCTCTGCGCCTGCTGCACCACCTCGTGTCCAAGCTACTGGTGGAATCCCGAGAAGTATCTGGGGCCGGCGACCCTGCTGCAGGCCCAGCGATGGCTCGCCGACAGCCGCGACGAGGCCTCCGGGGAGCGCCTCGACGAGCTCGAAGACCCTTTCAAGCTCTACCGCTGCCACACGATCATGAATTGCGCCCAAGTCTGCCCCAAGGGACTCAACCCCGCCAAGGCCATCGCCGCCATAAAGGGGGCCCTGGTCGAGCGGGTGACGTGACCTCCGCAACCGCCCCGGCCCCCATCCTGGGGGCGATCAGTTCGGTCAGGGTGTGGGTCGCCGATCTGGCACGGTCGCGCACCTTCTTCGCGCAGGTCCTGGGATTGGAGGAAACCTCCTTTGGACCGATCGCCACATTCAAGGCGGGGCCGGTAACCCTGGTCGTCGAGCAACCGGAGCCCGGCCAGGGCGACGATCACCAGGCGCTGATCGGACGATCGATCGGGGTCTGCTTCTCGGCGGCGGATGCGCAGGGGGCGTATGACGCCTTGCGCGCCCGCGGCGTTGTCTTCCTCGAGCCGCCGGAGAAACAGCCATGGGGCGGCATATTGGCTCATCTTTCGGACCCCGACGGCAACATCTTCACCGTCGTTCAGATGCCAGCCTGACGGGCGTTACCGAGAGTTACACTATCGAACTCGGGCCGCACCGGTTCGGCGGCGCTTGCCGGGCTGGCATGAGGCTAAGGCTATCCCCGATGGGCGAAGGCGCAGAGTCGGCTCGGGATGGGTCCCTGGAGCCTTGGTCGAGCGGGTGGCGCCAAGCCGCCTAGTTTGCCAGCTTCAACCCGGCGATCTTTGCGAAGGCCCTGAAGTCTTTGTCGTAGGTCAGCAGCGCAACGTCCGCGTCAATGCAGGCCTGGGCGGCCAAGGCGTCGCCCAACGCGGCCTTTCGCCCGTCTCGCCGCACGGCGGCTCGCAGGAGGCCGGCGCGATGCCAATAGCCATCGCCCAGCGGAAGAACCTTCATTCCGTCGATCAAGGCGGCGATTTGCGGGCCGCCCTTCGGATCCGAGAGGAGTTCGGCGATAGTCGATGGGGCCAGGATAGCTTGATCGCTAGCGAGGATGGTCGCCAGGAAGTCGCTCTCTTCAATCGGCTCACCCGCCAGGAAGGAAATCATGACGCAAGCATCGACGGCGATCATTCCTCGTCTTTTCCCCTCAACGATCGCCAGTCCATCTCGAACCTCACCTTGCCCCGCATCGCGAGCAATTTTTGACTCGCGGCGCGGTGACTGTAATCGCGAAGCGCATTGCGAAGCGTTTCCGTTAGCCCAAGGCCAGCGACCGCCATCGCCGAATCAATCAAGTCGGCGGGTAGAAAGGCCGTAATTTTTCGCATCTCACCCATACGGCATTCAATGCCATATTTTCGTTGCGCAAGCAACGTTCGTTCCGACCGAATTGCCTTCCCTTGTCTATTGACCGTTTCAATTTGTCTCGCCATCCAAACGCATGAACCAAGCCGGACCAGGCGTCGTCATCGTGGGCGCGGGCCATGCCGGGGGAACGGCGGCGGCCTTGCTACGGCAGTACGGCTATGCCGGCAAGGTGACGCTGATCGGCGACGAGCCGATCGCGCCCTACCAGCGGCCGCCGCTTTCGAAAGCCTGGCTCAAGGGCGAGGCCGACGCCGACAGCCTGATGCTGAAGCCGGAAAGTTTCTACGCCGGCGCGGGCATCGATCTGATCCTCGACGCTGAGGTGACCGCCATCCGGCGTTCGGAGCGGACGGTCAGCCTCAAGGACGGCCGCACGCTCGCCTACGACATGCTGATCCTGGCGACAGGGGCGCGGGCGCGGGCGCTGGCCATCGCCGGATCGGACCTCGCCGGGGTGCTGTCGCTGCGCTCGGCCGCAGACGCCGAAAACCTGAAGGCGGCGCTCGCCGGCGGGAAACGCCTGGCGGTGATCGGCGGCGGCTACATCGGTCTCGAAGCCGCCGCCTCGGCGCGGGCGCTCGGCTGCGAGGTGGTGGTCATCGAACGCGAGCCGCACATCCTGGCGCGGGTGGCCAAGGAACCGCTGGCCTCCTTCCTCGCCGGCTACCACCGCGCCAGGGGCGTCGCCTTCGAGGTCGGCGCCATCGTCGAGGCCTTCGAAGGCGCGGCGGGTCACGTCACCGGCGTGCGGCTGGCGGGCGGCAGGGTGATCGGATGCGATGTGGTGCTGGTCGGCATCGGACTGGTGCGCAACGACAGCCTGGCCCAGGACTGCGGCCTCGAGTGCGTCAATGGCATCGTCGTCGACGAACACGCCCGCACCGCCGACCCTCACGTGCTGGCCATCGGCGATGTCACCCACCGGCCAATGCCGCTTTATGATCGGATGTTCTGGCTGGAAAGCGTCGCCAACGCCCTTGAGCAGGCCAAGCAGGCCGCCTCGCTGATCGCCGGCCGCCCCGCGCCGGCCCACGAGGTGACCTGGAACTGGTCCGACCAGTACGACCTCAAACTACAGTTCGCCGGCCTGCCGTTCGACGCCGACGAGGTTCTGGTGAGGGGCGATCCCGCCCAGGCCCGGTTCGCCGTCTTTCACCTGAGGGGCGACCGGATCCAGGCCGTCGAGGCGGTCAATGCCGCGGCGGAGTTCATGGCGGGACGCCAGTTGATCGGTCAAAGACGTCCGATCGTGCGCGCGAGGCTTGCGGATAGCGCCGTTTCCATGAAAGAGGTCGCCGCCTGAAAAGCGGATGCCCGCGGGGAGTTCATGGCCAAGATCACCTACGTCGAACACACCGGCGAGCGGCACGTCATCGACGTCAAGTCGGGCCTCTCGGTGATGGAGGGGGCGGTGAAGAACAATGTCCCCGGAATCGACGCCGATTGCGGCGGCGCCTGCGCCTGCGCCACCTGTCACGTCTATGTCGATGAAGCCTGGCGCGACAAGACCGGGACACCATCGGCGATGGAGGAATCGATGCTCGATTTCGCTGAGAACGTCGAACCCAACTCCCGCCTGTCGTGTCAGATCAAGGTCACCGACGCGCTCGAAGGCCTGGTCGTGACCATGCCCGAAAGCCAGCACTGAGCGATCGGAGGCGGGACTTTCCAAGATGCCCAATGAGTGAACGTCATGGCCGGGATTCCAAGAGCCCGGCCATGACGGGATTGGATTGAATCGTCCGGGAGTGCGGCGGGCCGCTTGCCCTCAGAACAGTTCCGGCCGGCCGGCCGAGACCTGGGCGGCTTCGGGCAGGTGACAGGTGAAGGCCGCGCCGGCGCCGGGCTCGCTTTCGAGATCGACCCAGCCGCCATGCAGCTCGACCAGCGCCTTGACCAGGGCCAGTCCAAGACCGGGACCGCCGCGATCCTGGCCGACGAAGCGGTCGAAGATGTGAGCCTGGACGTGAAACGGAATGCCCCGGCCGGTGTCCGAAACTTGGAGCCGGATTTCGCCGACAGCGCGTTTGGCCGACAGAGTGACGACACTGTCTCGCGGCGCATGGCGGATGGCGTTGTGGGTCAGATGATCGAGAACCTGCGCGAGGCGCCGCGCATCGCCGCGAATGAGCCCAGGTTCGGCGTCGGCGGCGATGGCGATCTGGACGGCGCCTTCCTGCGCCTCCCGTGACCAGCGCTCGGCGGCGCTGGCAAGCAGTCCGGCGACATCGACATCCTCGATATCGAGGGCCATTTCACCGGCGTCGACTTCGGCCATGTGCAGCACGTTGTCGATCGAGCGGGCTAGATGGGTGGCGGCGGTCCTGACCGCGGCGACGTGGCCGCGGCCGCGTTCCGAAAGACTGTCGGCCCCGCGCTCCAACAGTTCCGAATAGCCGATGATGGTGGTCAGCGGCGTGCGCAGTTCATAGGAGACGCTGCCGACGAATTCACGTTTGAGCCGCTCGGCTTCGGCCAGGGCGGCTTCGCGGTCGCGCAGGGCGCCCTCGAGATGGCGCGTGGCGGTGATGTCGGCGAAACTGATCAGCGTCGCGCCGTCGGGCAGCGGCCGCGACTGATAGGCGACGATGCGCTTGTCGCCGGTGACCACTTCGCCCAGAACCGCGGCGCGAGCCGCGGGATCCGGGTCGGTGATCCGCGCCTTAAGCTCACGCCAGAACTGCAGATCGTGCAGCCGCCGCACGCACAGTTCGACCACGCCATCGAAGTCCGAGGCGGTGGCGAGCGCGGCGGCGCTCACCGACCAGAAGCTCTCAAAGGCCTCGTTGTGCAGCGTCATCCGTCCGTCGGATCCGAACACCGCGACGGCGTCGGTCAGCTTGTCGAGGGTGGCCTGCTGGACCTGGATCAGATGGTTGAACTGGGTCTTTAGGCGAAGCTCGGGGGTGATGTCCGAGAACAGCATGCGCAGACCGCCTAAGGGATCGGGCTGGCTGAGCACGCGAAGGGTGCGTTCGCCGGGAAGTCTCCAGATCGCTTCGGCGGAGGCTGTCAGGGACTCGTAGCGCGCCAATTCGGCAGCCTTGAAGCGGGCATAGTCGACGGTCTCGGGCAGCCGCCGGCGCTGGCGGAGGCGGTCGAGAATCTCGGCGTGGCTCGGCTTGTCGACCAGCCATGCCGGCTCCAGTCCCCATAGCTCGGCAAAGGCGCCGTTGTGGAAGCTGAGGCGCTTATCGCGACCGAAAACAGCTACGGCGTCGGCGATCTGGTTGAGGGTCAGATCCTGGGCGGCGACGTAGCGGCTGAGGACGCGAGCGGCCTCCTTGAGCTCGGTGACGTCCTGGGTCCACACCCCGACTCCGCCCCCCTCAAGGGGCTGGGCGGCGGCGCGCAAGGCCCGCCGCCCGCGCGGGAGACTGGCCCAGATCAGATTCTCCCGTCGCTCACCGGTCTTGGCCGCCTCGCGGGCCAGGGCGTCGGCCCCGCGGTCGAGGGTCAGATTGGCCGCCGCCGCCGCTTCCAGGCTCTCGGCGCCGACCGCCGCGAGCCAGGCGCGGTTGACCCACACGGGCGCGCCGTCGGCGCCAGCGATCCAGGCCGGATCGGGACCCCCGTCGATGAATGCGGCCAGGCGGGAAGCAGTCGGCTGGCTGACGCGCGAGGCAATCGCCGACAGCCGGAGCCAGGCCATGGCGCCCGCCGATCGGCCCTCGACCAGAACGCCGCCGCCGGTCCCGCGAACCTCGAAATCGCAAGCCGTTCCCCGGGTGATCAGCGCTTCCAGGCGCCTGGCATGATCGGAACCGGCGGCGGCGAGCGCGTCGACGATTGTCTGCGCTCCGCAATCGGCGACGGCCAGCACCCGGGCGCACGCCGCAAGGCTGTCCTCGCCGGCTATCAGGCGCGCCCTTCCATCCAGGATCGAAACCAGGGCCGTATCGAAGGCCTCCGCCGAAGCCTGTGTCGCGGCGGCCAGCGCCTGCGCCTCGCCGGCCCGCGCCTTCATGGCCGCCATTTTGGCCTCGCCGGCGCGCCGGCTGACCAGGGCCCACAGCGTCGCACAGATCGCCAGGCACACCGCCCCCGCGGCTGCCGCGAGGATCAGGTCTTGCGGACTCATTCACCCTCGGCCCGAATCAGAACCTTAGCCACCATAGGCGCGGCGTCCGCCGCTTGGCGACCACGCGCGAACGGCCGCTTGCTGGCGTGCGTGCAAACTGGGGACTGGGCGGTTTCACCCTGCGGCAAATCATGCCACGTTCGCGCTTGTTCGGGATCGGCCATGGCTGGAATCCCGCCTGGGGGAAGGAAATCTGCAATCATGGAAAATCATAGTCTCGTGGCCATCATCACGCTGTTGGCCCTGATCCTCTACGTGATGATGGGCTTTCGGGTCGGCCAGGCGCGGACCACGCACAAGATCGTCGCGCCGGCGATCAGCGGCCATCCCGATTTCGATCGCGCCTTTCGGGTCCAGGCCAACACCCTTGAGTGGCTGCCGACCTTCATTGTCTCGCTGTGGCTGTTCGCCATCTACTGGAACGACCGCGCCGCGGCGGTGCTGGGCGTGATCTGGATCGTCGGGCGGATTCTCTACATGACCAGCTATTCGAAGGATGCCGCCAGCCGAGGGCCGGGTTTCGGCATCCAGGCTCTGGCCACCGGCGTGTTGCTGTTCGGCGCCCTTGGCAAGATCATCTGGGTGGCCATGCACACCGGGGTCTGAAGGGCCGCCCGGCCCGGCGCTCTGTCAGCACTCGCCGCAGCGCGCTGCTAAGTCTCTGGATTCGCATGTAATTTCACTTGCGCTTGACTTGATTCGCCGTCTAGCTTCCCGCCAAGGCCCAGCTTGCCACGAGGGGGACCTATGGCGGACAGCGATTTTTGCCGACGGCTGGCCGGCGAGAGACTGACGACGGCAGAGGTGCTCTACTATCTGCCCGACCATCCGACGCTGCTGCAGAGCTTCCTGTGGCAGACGCTCGACGTGGCGCCCGAATTTCCGCGCGTGCACCGGTTCCTCGGCTTCTGGCGCCGTGAGATCGATGCGGTCATCCATTCGGTCACCGTTTCGGCCTGTGGGCTGGTGGTTCCGGCGCAGCTGAACATCGCCAGCGACGTCGGGGCGCTGGCCTGAACCCATTGGCCGGTTCGGACCGGCCTGCGGCCCTTGCCTGTTTGCGAAACCCCGCCCGGCGTGAGACGTTCTCGCCTGGCGAGGGACGCGCGGCGCCAAATACAGGCGCATTTTCGTGGGAAGCGGATGATGATGAACATCAAGATGGCCACGCTGGCCGGCGCACTGGCTCTGGCCGCCAGCCTTTCGGCGTGTGAGACGGCGACTCCCTACCAGCCGCTTGCCCCCGGGGCCGCGGCCAACGGCGGCTTCAGCGACCAGCGCCTGGAGGCCGACCGGTTCCGCGTCACCTTCCAGGGCAACACCCTGACCTCGCGCGAGACGGTGGAAACCTACCTGCTCTACCGGGCCGCCGAGCTGACGCTCGCGCAAGGCGCCGACTGGTTCGAGATGGCCGACCGGCACACCGATCGCGATCAGCGCGCCTATGTCGATCCAGACCCTTTCTATGGCCGGGCCGGATACGCCTGGGGCTACTGGCGGCCCTACTGGCGCTACTACGGCGGCGGCGGTCGCCACGGCGCCGGCTTTGGCTGGCGCACCTGGGATCCGTTCTGGGGCGACCCGTTCTGGGGCGACAGCCTGGATGTGGAAACCGTCCAGAAGTTCGAGGCCAGCGCCGAGATCGTCATCCATCGTGGCCCCAAGCCCGACGGCGACGCGCGCGCCTTCGACGCCCGAGCCGTGATCGCCAACCTCGGCCCCAAGATCGTCCGGCCGAAGTAGGGGCGTGTCGCCGCGCCCCTTCCGTCACGGCGCTACTCGCGCCGCGCCACCTTCCCCGCTTCGCGGGGCAGGAGTTTAGAAATTCCTCCCCCGCAAGCGAAGCGCCGCGGGGGAGGGGGACCGCCGGCGCAGCCAGTGGTGGAGGGGGCGCAAGGCGGGCGGCGACAGCCCCCTACCGCGGGGCCATCCGGATGGCGCCGTCGAGGCGCACGTCCTCGCCGTTGAAGTAGCCGTTGGTGACCATGGTCAGGGCCAGTTGGGCATATTCCTCGGCCTTGCCTAGGCGTTTGGGGAACGGCACCGAGGCGGCAAGGGCGTCTTTCACCTGCGGCGGGGCGGCGTTCATCAGCGGGGTGTCGAAGATGCCGGGCAGGATGGTGTTGACGCGGATTCCCTCGCTCATCAGGTCGCGGGCGATGGGCAGGGTCATGCCGACGATGCCGCCCTTGGAGGCCGAATAGGCCGCCTGGCCCATCTGGCCGTCCTCCGCCGCCACCGAGGCGGTGTTGACGATCGCCCCGCGTTCGCCGTCTTCCAGCGGCTCCAAACTCAGCATCCCGGCCGCGCTCTTGGCGATGCAGCGGAAGGTGCCGACCAGATTGATCTGGATGATCATGTTGAAGGCGGCCAAGGGAAAGTGGCGGACCTCACCGGTCTTGCGGTCGCGTCCGGCGGTTTTGGCGGCGTTGCCGGTGCCGGCGCAATTGATCAGCACCCGCTCCTGGCCGTGCGCGGCCCGCGCCTTGGCGAAGGCCGCGTCGACCTCTTCGTCTGAGGTGACGTTGCATTTGCAGAACACCCCGCCGACGGCTTTGGCGACCTCCTCCCCCTTGGCCTCGTTCATGTCGAAGATGGCCACCTTGACGCCTTGCGCCGCCAGCGCCCGCGTCGTCGCCTCGCCCAGCCCGGACGCGCCCCCGGTGACCACAGCGGCGATAGAGGAATCGAGTTTCATGGGTCTGTGCTTCCTTTGACGGGCTCAGGACGGTTTAGCGCGAGACACTCAGACCCGAAAGCATCACCTCACGGCAAGGGCATTTGTCGGCCCCTGAGGACGCCGCCCGCAAACCTGCTAATTCGGCGTCGGTGCTTCGGAAGTATCGGGCGCGGCGACAGTGGGAACCGGCGGCGCTTCGACCGCCGCAGGCGACGGCGGCGGCGCGGGCGGCGCGGGGGGTCCGTAGGGGATGGCGGTGACCGGAAAGCGCTTCAGGGCGCGCACCATGTAGGCCCGCCAAAGCTCGGCCGGTGCGCTGCCGCCGGTGATGGCGCGCATGGGTTTGTCGTCGTCGCGGCCAATCCACACCACCGTGGTCAGGCCGCCGGTGAAGCCGCAGAACCAGGCGTCCTTGAAGTCGGACGCCGTGCCGGTCTTGCCGGCCAGGTCGTAGCCGGGAATGGCCGCCCGCACGCCGGTGCCCGAAGCGATCACGCCACGCAGCATCTGGTCCATTTCGCTCAAGGGGGGATTGGCGATCGCCGGCTGGGGCGCGGTGGCCGCGCGCCGCCAGAGAACCTGCCCGGCGGCGGTGCGGATCCGCTCGATGCCGTAGGCGGCGACGCGGGCGCCCCCATTGGAAAAGGCGGTATAGGCCCGAGCCATCTCCAGGGGGGTGACGAGGCTGGTCCCCAGCGCCATGGCGGGGTCGGTGTTGATCGTGGTGACGATGCCAAGGCGGCGGGCGACGCCCGCGACGTTGTCGCGGCCGATCTCGTCGGCCAGCCGCGCCGCCACGGTATTCACCGACTGGGCCAGCGCCCGCGACAGGGGGATGGGGCCCAGGAACGTCGGCTCGAAGTCGCGCGGCGACCAGCCGTCGATGGTCACCGGCTCGTCGACCATGATCGTGTCGGGCGTCCGGCCCGCCTCCATGGCCGCCAGATAGACGAACGGCTTCCATGCCGATCCGGCTTGGCGATGGGCGTCGACGGCGCGGTCGAAGGGGCTGGCGCCATAGTCGACGCCGCCGACCAGAGCGCGAATCCGGCCGGCGCCATCGACCGAGACCAAGGCGGCTTGGCTGGCGCCCTGGCGGCTGAAGCGCGTCACCTCCGACTGCGCGGCCTGGGCGGCGATGGTCTCGGCCGGCATGTCTAGGGTGGTCTCGACGACCAGGTCCTGTTTCGGCGCGCCAACCTGGGCCCGCGTCTGACCGTCCAGCCAGTCGACGAAATACTGCGCCGGCGCGGTCACGGCGAGTTTCCACACCCTGGGCGTCTGGGCCAGCGCCTTGGCCCGCTGCGCGGCGGTGATCGCGCCAGTCTCGACCATTGCGTCCAGCACCAGCGCGGTGCGCGCGGCTGAGCGCTGCGGCTGTTCGACGGGGTTGTAGTCGGTCGGCGACTTCATCAGCGCCGCCAGCATCGCCGCCTCGCGAATGGTCAGCCGCGCCGCCGGCTTGTCGAAATAGCGCTGGGCCGCGGCCTCGATGCCGTAGGCGCCGGCGCCGAAATAGACCCGGCTGAGATAGAGCCCGAGGATCTGTCGCTTGCTGTAGGTCTGCTCGAGTTCGACGGCCAGCATCAGCTCGCGCGCCTTGCGCTCGAGAGTGGGATCGGAGTTGAGAAACAGGTTGCGCGCCAGCTGCTGGGTGATCGTCGAGGCGCCCTGGGCCGCCCGGCCTTCGCCCAGATCGGCGATCACCGCGCGGGCCATGCCAAAGGCGTCGAAGCCGGCATGCGAATAGAACCGGCGATCCTCGATGGCCACAAAAGCGGCAGGCACGTAGGGCGGCAGCCTGGCGATATCCACCGGCGGCGAATAGCGCCCGCCGCGCACGCCGATGAGCGCGCCGGAACGGTCGACATAGCTGATCTGCGGATCGCGCCTGATCGGCGGCAAGCTGGGAAGCCGCAGCGATGGCGCGAGCAGGGCGAGCGTGGCGATCAGGGCTAGCAGAGGGAAGACTCCGTAAGCAAAACAGGCGAACCTATCTGTTCCAGCGCCGCCTTACCGCCAAGATAATTCGCGGTAATTTGCCCCCTTCGTCACGGCGCAAGACAAAGCGCCGCGACACTTCCCCCAGGTAGAGGCTAGGGGATGCACACATCTTTTTTCTTGGGTTGATGACTGGAATGTGAGTGTCGCCGGGTGACCGACGCGTGATTCTCCCTGTGTCGCGCAGGGG
>Ga0208849_1000207_pt1 | contig 57196 bp, 45 predicted proteins | sample NGESurdeep072012_10_FD_184470 | JGI IMG/M metagenome (GOLD analysis project Ga0208849, IMG submission 184470) | Arctic peat soil microbial communities from Barrow, Alaska - NGEE Surface sample 53-3 deep-072012 (SPAdes) | ecosystem: Environmental > Terrestrial > Soil > Wetlands > Peat ... | reverse complement strand
TTGTCCAGCCCCTCGTAAGCCGCTCGGCGAGCTGCCAACTCGAGGAGGCGAGGGGAGAGGTCGAGCGCCAGGACCTGGCCAGAAGGGCCGGCGACTCGCGACCCAGCGAGGGCCTTTGACATCAGCCGTCGTCATCGAACCAATTCATGACACTGGTGGCAGCAACATCTGTCATCGGTCCTGATCGGACTCCCGCGCCACTCGCGCCAAACGGTCCTAAGTCGGCCGCCGACGAATCGCTGCCTCCATAGTGCGTGCAACCGCCGCGGCGGCGACGACGCCGGCTGCCGTCGGCGGAAATGGCCACACGGCGCTGACGTTGATTTCGCAGAGGACATAGGTGTCCAGGCCATCGGAGGATCTCGGTCCGTACAGAAAGTCGGCGTCCCAGATGACCGGAAGCGCGTCGCGATCGATGCGGAGGACCTCGATCATCCGTGGCACCCATTCGGCCTCCATCTGCCGCTTCAATCGTTGATAGTCCGGGGCATCGGCACCGACCATCGGTGAGGACGCCCGCTCGGGGGTGATGTGCTCGGCGTCCAACAGCCCTCGTGGCCGTTGATGGCAGAACCCCACGACCTCGTCATGCGAGAGATAGCAACGGATCATCCCGTCGCCCAACCGGTTCTGAAATGCCTGAGCGACGAGGCAACCGGACCACCCGAAGTACTCCTCACAGCGCGCCATGAACACACGGAGACTCGTTGTCTCCGTCGATCCATCGCGCACCCGAGCGTCCTGGACGCGAACGAAGGCGTCGGGATCCGCGCGGGCGCTTTCGTCGAGCAGTTCCACCTTCCACACGCCGTTGCCCCCGTTGCCTCTGCCCTGCTTCAGGACCGCGAGGCCTCGCTCACCCAGCCAGGAGCTGAAACGCTCCGTGAATTCCGCCGGCGTGCGGTAGAGGTCGATGTCGCTGCCCCACCCAACAGTGCGAGTGCTGAACAGCACTTCCTTCGTGCCGAGCTTCCGGATCACGGCCGGATGGGCGGAGACCCACACGCCATGTGACGCAGCCTCGAACAGCAGTGCATCCAAATTGCTGCGGTTGGCGCCATCTTGAATCGGATTGACCCAGACGAGGACGCCGTCGAGAGCGAGCAGCTGGTCTCGAACCTCATCGATGGCGCCGTCCTCGAACACCAGGGGCCGGAGCTCCACCGAGAGCTGCCCGAACGCGACGTAAAGCGGTGTCAGGCCGTGCCGAACATCAGGCGCTGACGGACTCACACTGCGGTCGCCGCGCCAGAGGATGCCGATACGTGGTGCCTGGTGCGCCATTGCGTACGAGAGGGTAGTCCCAGCGATCGCGATCGGGTTCAGGAATATCGCCGAATCCGCTGCACGGTCAAACCGGTGAGCTCTGCGATCGGCTGCCATTGTCGACCACACTCGACGCACTCAAAGCTGACGATGGACGTGCGGGGTTTCCCGCCGGCTGCTGCGATGTCGTGCTGGTGCGAGACCACCTCGGTTGACTGGCATTCCGGGCACTGGGGGATATTGTCGTCGACCATCATCGACCACCGTGTGCTGACGAGCGGAGAGTGCCAGCACCCTACACCTTGCCCTCGGGTCTGATATTGCGGACCTGTGACGGGCGGAGTCGGCGCGGGCAGAGTGAGCGGAACCTGAGCTCGTAACGGTGCACACTCGGTGCGCGTCTTCGACATCCTTCCGTGCCGGCGCCGGCACGGCCAGTCGTAGGTACTCGTAGGATCCTAGCGGCAACCGAAGTACGAGCTTCGCGCTGATGCGCGGATCCACAGAGGTCTTCCCAATGAGCCACACCGCCGATCGCTTCACGGCGCAGGCGTCGGAGCAGACCCTCCAGGGCGTCGCCGAAGCGCTCCGCCGCCGCAACCTGACAGTGCTTGTCGCCGATACGCCGGCAGATGCACGTCGGGCCGTTCTCGAACTCATCCCCGATGCTGCCGAGGTCTTTTCCGGCAAGTCGAAGACGCTCGAGGATGCGGGCATCTTCAACGAGTTCAAAGACTCAGGCCGGTACGATTTCGTGCGCACCAGGATGTTCGCGATGGATCGAGCGACCCAGGGCCGCGAGATTCGCAAACTCATCGCCGCACCCGACTACATGGTGAACAGCGCGCAAGCGATCACCGAGGATGGCGTGATCATTGTCGCGTCCGCGATCGGCAGCCAGATCGGACGACGGTCGTGCTGGTTCGCGCGCCGATCGGTGTCTAAGGACGCATTCGTGGTTGCCTGAGCAGTGTCACCGGTCGGACTGCGTGGCGCCGGTACAGCCGCCATCGCTTCGATGGTTGCGGGAGGGGCGAAGGTCACGTCACGACAACTCGTATCTGTGCCCTTGGTCGCCCCCGCTCCGGTTCATTCGGCCCTAGCGCGGCGGTTGCGCCAGCCGAATGCTATGCGTCAATGGAACCTTGGAAGGCGGTCAGCGCAGAGAATGACGAGCCGGACCGGTGGCGTCGTCACCTGCTGCGACCCACCCGGAAGGTGACGGTGCGGTCGTGAGGGTCTACCACACCAGCTCGAAGCGGCTCGAGCCAGAGACACCAGAGGAATTGTTCACACGCCTCATCGCGCGCATCGAGGCTGACAATGCACTCGACCGAGAGCGCCGTGCTGGAATCCACCGCTCGCATGCGGGGCAACGCGAGCTCCCCATGGAACGACCTGCCCCGACGGGGGATGACGAGCGACGGCTCTAGCCAGGGTCAGGGCGTACGAGCCCGCCCCACGACCAATGAGGCGTCGGTGCACCAGAGGGAACAGTGGAGTCGCGCGGTGAGTACCCGAGCACGTCTCGGACGGCCCACTCCATGTAGGCGCGAAGGCTCGCACGCAAGGCCGGGTCGTCGGGCAGGTGCGCGTCATCCGCGGCTTGCATGAAGCACGTGACGAAGCGGGCGCCCAGCTCTTCCTCGGCGCCTTGCCCCGCGTGGATTGCCAGCATCCCCGAATGCCCGCCGTAGGATTCCGAGTATCGCGGCGGACCTCCGAAGACTTCGGCCCAGTATCGGGCTAACCGTTCGACGTGATCGGGTTCACCGGGATGTGAGAACGGGTGATTGAGGACCGGATCCTCCAGGCACCGCTCATGATGCGCGGCCGCGAGGGCGAGAAGTGCCTCATCGCCACCAGCGAATTGGTAGATCGATGGTCGGGACACACTGCGGAGTCTAGTCGTGCTTCGCATTGTTGGGCTCGGCCACCTGGTGCATGCCGCCAGGGTTGGCTGCCGTCTCGGCCCGGAGGATCACAATTGAGGCGCTTGCCTCGCCGTTCGGTCTGCGGCAACCCTAACCCGTGGGCGGAGCCATCGGCGACGGGGGCGGTGACCGATGAGTCCCGGCCGGTGCCGGCGTTGTACTTCCATATCGCCGGTGGTGATTGGCCGGCAGCGCAAACCTATCGAGGAGGCTGAATCGTGAACTGGACGCTCGAACTCGTGGTGGTGCCCGTGTCGGATTTCGACCGCGCCAAATCCTTCTACATGGAAAAGGTGGGCTTCGACCTCATCGTCGACCATCGCGCCGGCGAGGACTTTCGGGTGATCCAGTTGAACCCGCCCGGTTCGGCGTGTGCTATTGCGCTGACTGGCTCGGAGATGGCGCCCGGCTCGCTCAAGGGCCTGCACCTCTGCGTCTCCAACATCGACGCCGCCCGCGCGCAGCTCGTTGACCGCGGCGTGGACGTCAGCGAGGTGTTCCATTTCGGAGCGGAAGGACAGACGGCGGGACCTGATCCACAGCGTGCCGACTACAACTCCTTCGTGTCCTTCAGCGATCCGGACGGCAACTACTGGCTGGTCCAGGAGGTGAGCTCGCGCGCGTGATCGGTGCCAGGCCGGACCAGGAGTCCCCCTTTGCGACACTGAGCGAGCGCCAGCGTCGCGAGTTGCATGTGCACTGCTACCGAATGCTGGCCTCATTTGACGAGGCGGAGGACGCCGTGCAGGAGACGCTGCTGCGCGCTTGGCGCAGCCGCGACACCATCGTCGACCGGTCGCTGCCCCGGGCATGGCTCTATCGCATTGCCACCAACGTGTGCCTCGACATGATCCGGCGCAACTCGCGACAGGCGACTGCGGCGCGCTCCTCCGCCAAGGTTCCGTGGCTCCAGCCGTACCCCGACCGGCTGCTTGATGAGATCGCCCGAGCGCGGAGGAGCCAGATGCGGTGGTCATCGCGAGAGAGACGATCGAGCTCGCGTTCCTCGCGGCGATGCAGGTGCTGCCGCCGCGGCAGCGCGCGGTCCTGATCCTTCGCGACGTCTTCGGCTGGTCGGCCACCGAGACGGCATCGCTGCTGGAGACGAGCGTCGCCGCGGCCAACAGCGCGGTGCAACGAGCTCGCTCCGGAACGCCCAGGGACTCGGCGACTGGCGGCTCGTGCCGACGTTCGCCAACCGGATGCCGGCGGCCGCAAGCTATCTGCGCCGGCCCCACGACACCGCGTACCGCGCCCTGAAGCTCGACGTGTTACGTATCGATGCCGGCCGGATCGCCGAAATCACCACGTTCGGGTACGCGCAGTTCCCAGCATTCGGCTTGCCCATGCTTCTCGAGGTAGGGGATGGGTCGCTCTCCAAAGAGTAGGCGGCAGTCGCCGCCCAGTTGACGGACGACGAGATTGCCGATCTGATCGTCGCCACCAATGCATGGAATGCCATCGGTGTCAGCACCCGGGCGTGGGTTGCGGGCTCGTATGAGCCGTAGTCCCGCAGCCGCGGCATCTGACCGACGAGGGAATCCCTACACCGGCTGGAAACGTACCAGGTATTCCGCTCCCGAACTCGACTGCGCCGACGACCAGATGGCGCCCGATCCGGTGATCGCGAGCGTCCCATCGGAGGCGAGGAGCGAGCCACCAACGGTCGGGAACGCTGCACTGCGATCGATGGTCCCGTTGGCGTTCATCCGGAAGAATCGATCAGGTTCGGAACGCTCACGTCCCGCTCGCCAGAGCGATCCGTCGGTGCTGACGCCGAGCTGATCGGGACCAGTCAAGCTGATTCCCACGGGGAACAGGTAGGTGGAGCGGGTGGCGCCACCCGCAGTGAAGCCCGTAACGCGGAGACAGAACAAGGACGTCTGGCCGATGCAGAGGATCGGCCGCCACCCCCAGAAGGTCCCGTCAGGGCGAGCCAGCATGCCCGTGAGCTCCCCTGTCGGGATCTGAATTCCGGTCGACGATCCCGAGGTCGTGTACCGGCCCAGATGTTGGCTGGGGTAGCCGCCGAGTGCCCAGATTGCGCCATCGCTCGCGAGCGCGACGGGGCCCGCCCTGACCCCGGGGGCCGGAGGTGGAAACAATGTGACCACCAGTGCCGGCGTGACCTCCACGACGAAGGACACGCGCTGACCGCAGGTGCGCGAGCCGCATTGGTTGCTCAGCGAGACCCACAAGTCCCCGCTCGCGTCAGCGGCGGCACCGCCGCAGGAGCTCTGTGCCGCGATCGTGGGCAGGGTCACAGGGTGGACGACGTTGTCCGACGTCACCAGGTCCAGCACGCAGCTGCCCTTGCTGTAGATCGCGGTGTCGTTTTGGCCGTATGACCACACGCCCTCCGGGCCCGCGCCTGCGATGACGGCGGAGACATTGCCGTGTGGCAGCACAACGCCAGTGAGTGCCGCCTGCCCGCTGGTGCTGATCGTGCCGAGCTGCGACTGTGGAGTGACGAACCAGAGCTTTCCGTCGGAGCCCGTCGACAGCTGCTGAATCCCGAACGTCCCGGGTACGGCGAAGACGCTCAGCGAACCCTGGACTCCAGCATTGGTGTGGGCCGCCGCTGTCACGCTGCTGCCGGCCACCGCTGACACACTCGCCAGGACAGCAGCCGTTCCGCACGCGACGGCTCGGGATCGGCTCGACAGTGAGTGCATCCGCATCGCAGTCCCCTCCAATCTCGAGCCCGCATCACGCAGGCACGATCGTCTCAACACGCGGACTCTACTACTCCCAGCCTCGGTAGGTCGGGGAGGCCGGGAGGTTTGGTGCTGCGCATCTGTGTCCAGCTTGAGGGGCTCGCCCGACGGAGGACATGCATGCATCCTTGCCGCACCTTAATCGCGGCATGAATCGGCGTTAACCCATCGGTCGTTAGGCTCCACATTTGTCCTTGACAATCTGGGGAGCTGATGAGGGATCGCATGTCGGAACACAGGGGTAACACGACCATGGAACTGCGCGCAGGTTCACGTTCGCGCGTCGCCGAAACCTTGACGCAGAGTCGACATCGCGCCACCGTTGTCAGCGCGCTGACGGTCGTTGCACTCGGGGCGTTGGCGGCATGTGGCGGCAGCGCTGCCAGCTCGCCACGGACGACCGCATCGACGACAAGCTCCGTGGTTCCATTGGTCGTCTATTCCGCGCAGGGGTATGACTCCGTGGTCACCAAGGCCTTTCAGCAGGCAACCGGAATTCCGGTGAAGCTTGACGACGACAGTACGGGACCACTGCTCACCAAAGTGGCGGCCGAACGCAACAACCCACAGTGGGGGTTGCTCTGGGTGGACGGGGCCACCGCCTTCGCGGCACTCGACAAGCAGGGCCAGCTTCTCGACTATTCGTCGCCGACGGCGCTGACGTCGGTCGGCGAGTCGCTGGTTCCGGCAGACCACTCATACGTGCCGATCAGCACGACAGTGATGGCGGCGCTGATCTACAACGCGGCGAAGGCGCCCGCGGTGCCGTCGGCATACCAGGATCTCCTGCAGCCACGATACAAGGGATTGGTCGGGATGAACGACCCGTCGCAGTCAGGGCCGACGTTTCCCTTCATCGCCGGGCTCATGAACCAGATGGGAGGGCAGTCCAACGGGGTATCTGCCGGCGAGGCTTACCTGACGAAGTTGAAGGCGAACGGCCTGCATGTGTTCCCCACCAATGGCGACACGCTGCATGCGCTTGAAACCGGCCAGATCGTCTACGGACTCATCCAGAGTTCCGCCGCCACCGGCGAGGTGCTGAAAGCACCGAAGAGCGCGAACTTCGATGCGAAGGTCGTCTATCTTCCGAGCGCGACCTTGCTCCCGGCGGCGATCGGGATCGACAAGGGGGCGCCGCCTGCCGAGCAGGCCGAAGCCAAGCGGTTCATCGAGTACGTCCTGTCGCCGGTGGGCCAGGCGGTGATGCAGACGGGAGACCCTAGCGGCGATTCCCTGTATTGGCCGATCGTCTCGGGCGTGAATGCATTGCCCGCGCTACCGCCCTTTCCGTCCGCGTATCAGACCATCGATCCGTATTTCTGGGGTCCGTTGGAAGGCCAAGTCAACGCCTGGTTCGACTCCAACGTCAAATAGAGGCGGCCGGCATTGCTCGACGGTGCGACGGGGACTCCAGCGGTAGCGTGGCGTCAGGGCCGGAGCGACCGGTTGTGGCTTGCGCTCTCGCGATTCCGCGGAGCCCCGCTTGCCGGCTTCTGGGTGCTGATCGTTGTCGTCCTCGGCCTCCCGGTCGTTCTGTTCCTTGCTGTCGCGTTCTCGCCGCGACTGTTCGACCAGGGGCCCGAATGGTTCACGCTCTCCGGGTTCACGCAGGCTTTCTCCGGATCGCTGCTCCAAGGCGTCATCGATTCCCTGCTGATCGGGGTCATGAGTGCACTGGCAGCCACCGCCACCGGTTTCGGCGTTGCCTGGCTCGTGATCCGCACCGATCTCCCGGGGCGGCGCGTGTGGACCGGCGTCATGTTCGCACTCCTCCTGGCGCCGTCATACCTGGTTGCCCTTGGCTGGGAACGGCTGCTCGAGCCGTCTGGCGTACTCGACGTCGCGGGGATCCACCTCGATGGATTCCGGAGTCTCTTCTACGGCCCTTTTGGCGTCATCGTCGTCCTTTCGGCAAAGGGAATTCCCTTTGCCTTCCTGGCCATCTCCGGGGCACTGCGCGGGCTCGGCGAGGAGTTCGAATCAGCCGTCCGCGTCCATGGTGGTGGGCCGATCGCCGCGGCAAGGATCCTGGTCGCGCTCCTCGCGCCGGCGATGTGGTCGGCACTGGCAATCGTGTTTGCGGAGTCGGTGAGTGACTTCGGTGTCGCCGCCACACTCGCCAACGACGCGCACTTCCCGGTCGCAACCTACACGCTCTACAACGCGGTACAGGCCTTTCCCATCCAGTTCTCCATCGCCGCAGCGGTGGGATGGATCCTGATGGGCTTCGTCGTGCTGGCATTACTTGCGCAGAACCGGGCCCTGCGGACCCGCAGCTATCGCGTCCTCAGCGGCAGGAGCCGGCCCGCGCGCCGCCTGAGACTCTCGCGCGCCGCCAGGGTCGCGGGGTTGGCTGCCATGCTCTTCGTTGCCACTATCGGTATCGGTGTGCCGGCGTTCGGAGCGGTCTCAGCGTCGCTGATCAACGGACTTGGGTCACTGATCACGAGCCACGGTCTGACTCTGTCGAACTACGGACGCGTCCTGAGTAGCCCGACCCTACGCGACCCCCTCGTCTATTCAAGCGAGCTCGCTGCGGTCACCGCAACGATCACCATCGTCCTGGCGGCGGTGTCGGCGAGAGTTCTCTCGCGGCGCGGCCGCGGGGTGAGTGCGAGGGTGCTCGACATGTCGCTCCTGGCGGCAGTTGCCCTGCCAGGCATCGTCTTCGCGGCCGGATACATCTTCACGTTCAACCTGCCCTTCTTCAGCGAGGTGGGCATCCAGCTCTACGGCACGACGATACTGTTGGTGATCGGCTACGTCGCGACGGCACTCCCGGCGACATCGCGTGTGCTCCTGGGCAGCGTCAGCCAGATTCAGGAGTCACTTGCAGAGGCTGGTCGTGTCCACGGAGGCGGGCCGATCGCCGCCTGGAGGCGCACCGTGCTGCCGGTTCTCTCGCGGTCACTGGTCGCGGCATGGGTGCTCGTGTTCGCGGGAACCCTCCTTGAGCTGCCGATGTCCCAACTCCTGTATCCGCCCGGTAGTCCGACGGTGTCCGTTGCCATCGAGCACGCGCTGATGAACTACGACTTCGCAGGCGGGACCGCGATGGAGGTTGTCGCGGTGCTCGGCGCGCTTGCCGTGGTGGCGATCGCGTGGGGATTATTCCGGCTGCTCGCACCAGTGGGATGGCGCCGGCTCGGCAGCGTCCCATGAGCAGCGCACCGATCGACACCGACGCGCAGGCGGGGCATACCATCGCGATCCGCGGCGCGGTCAAACGCTATGGCAAGACACGCGTGCTCGCCGGAGTCGACCTCGACATCCCGGCGGGTAGATTCCTCGTGCTGCTCGGCCCCTCCGGCTCGGGCAAGACCACCCTCGCACGTTGTCTTGCCGGGGTCGAGCGGCTCGACGGAGGCTCCATCCACTTGAGCGGCCGGCTCGTGAGCGATAGCCATCACCATTTGCCGCCTGAACGCCGCAATCTGGCGATGGTGTTTCAAGACTACGCACTGTGGCCCCACCTCACCGCCCTCGGAAACGTGACGTATGCGCTCCGACGGCGCCGACTTCCGGGCGACGTGGCTCGTCACCGAGCCCAGAACGCGCTCGAGGAGGTAGGGCTCGCCCTCCTCGCCGACCGCTACCCCCACGAACTATCCGGGGGGCAGCAGCAACGAGTCGCGCTTGCTCGCGCCGTGGTCGCACGACCCGGACTCCTGCTGTTTGACGAGCCACTCTCCAATCTGGACGCCGACCTGAGGGAGCGGCTCCGCGTGCAGATCGCCACCATCGCGCGGGACAGTGAAGCGACGGTCGTCTACATCACACACGATCAGGCCGAGGCTTTCGCGCTGGCAGACGACATCGCCGTACTCGACCAAGGTGAGATGGTCCAGATTGGACCTCCCGAGCAGATTTACCGCCAGCCCGCGACATTGTTTGTGGCGCGATTCACGGGAACTGCCGGTGAGTTGCTGGGGCAAGTGAAAGGTATCGAGGGCGGTCACGCGATCATCGACGTGGCCGGGCGCCGAGTCCGAGTGCGATGCTCCGGCTCCGTCGTGGTTGGGACTCGGGTCCGCATCCTGGTTCGACCGGCGGCGACTCGAGTGCTTCCGGGAAGCGAGATCTCCGCCAACGCGCTGCCCGGAACAGTCGTCGATGTGGCGTATCGGGGGCGCGGCTACGAGCATGTTCTGGCTTGCGCCGGGGGAGCCTTGGCCGCGGTCTTCGACTCGACCCGTCGACCCCGTGGGAGCGAGGTGAGCGTCTGGCTCGACCCTGACGGTTGCGTGGCCTACGCGGAATGTCTTGATGCGGATATGGTTCCGATCATGGCCACGATTGGCGTCAAGTCGACCCCCGCCACGGCGGTTCCGGCGTGACCGTCTGGGCATTGTTCGCGTCCGTGTTTCTGGCGTGCGCGGTGGAGGCGGTCGAGGCGACGACGATCGTGCTCGCGGCAGGCACCGCCCGGGACTGGCGCTCGGCGCTCATCGGACTTTCATCCGCGGTGGTGGTTCTCGCAGTCGCGGTGGTCGCGCTGGGCCCCGCAATCGGCGCGCTGCCAATCCAGGCGCTCCGCCTGTTCGTCGGCGGCTTCCTGCTCGTCTTCGGGTTGCAATGGCTGCGCAAGGCCATCCTGCGCGCAGGCGGCTACAAAGCACTGCACAACGAGGACGAGATCTTCCGCAAGCAGCTTGCAGCAGCGCGTGCCGCAGCGACGCAGAGCGTCGGAATCGTTCCCGACTGGTACGCATTCACCCTGTCTTTCAAGGGGGTGCTCCTCGAAGGCCTCGAGGTTGTCTTCATCGTCCTGACCTTCGGAACCAACGACGGCAATGTGCCGGTCGCGGGTATCGCGGCCGGGGCAGCCATCATTCTGGTCGCATCAGCAGGTGCGCTCCTGCGCGCGCCGCTCGCGCGCGTACCGGAGAACGCGATGAAGTTCGCTGTCGGCACCCTGCTGACGTCGTTCGGAACGTTCTGGGGCGCGGAGGGCGCGGGAGCGCAATGGCCCGGGTCGGACGCAGCGTTGCTCGCCATCATCCCGCTCACCGCGCTGCTTGCGGTCGGACTGGTAGCCGCGCTTCGCTTCGAGCATCGCCGGTCGTCGACGCTGGCGGCCCGTGGACCTGCCGAGCGCTCGGAGGCGCTCAGGTGATTGCGGGCAAGCTGAAGGCGTTCGGCGCCTTCTGGTACGACTTCATCATTGGTGATGACTGGCGCGTCGCAGTTGGGGTGGTGCTCGCGCTGGCAGTCACCGCCGCTGTGAGCCGGGCGAACGTGTCGTGCTGGTGGATCGTGCCGGCTGCGGTTGCGCTGCTCCTCCCCGGCACGGTGTGGCGGGCAGCACGCGCCAGCCGAACCCGCGACACAGGCTCGTCGTCGTAACCGATCCTGGCGTCGCCTCGCGATTAGTCGGATCCGGTCTGCCCGAACGTCAGCGCCGCTGACGGATGTGTCCTCGCCAGCCGTGCCTGCGCTCTGCCCAACGCCGTCGGCGACAGCGTGCTCACGGTCATCGCTTCGACGAAATCGGCGCCATTGATGCGGTAGATGGTGCAGGGCGTGACCGTCGTCACCGTTGCCGTCCGTGGGCGATGCTCCAGAAGGCCGATCTCGCCGAAGTAGCCCGGCGGAGTGAGGAGACCGAGAGACCTCTCCACGCCGGCCTCCCCCGCGGCCGTCACGCCGACCTCGCCGTCGATGAGCACGAAGAAGTCGTCCGCGTCCGCGCCTTCCTGGATGAGCACGGTGCCCGCGTCGATCCGTTGCTCGACCGCTGACTTCGCGATGCGCTCTATCGCGGCGCGCGTCGCGCCCGCAAAGATGTCGAGCGCCTGCAGGGCGACGATCCTTGGCTCGATCGCTGAGAGCTCGCGAGCCGCCCTGGCATCGAGGACCCGGATCCACGGATATGCGGCAACCGTCACCGCCGGGATGGCAAATCCCATGATCAGGAGCGTTGCGTTCAGCCCCACGCTGCCGAGGAGGATGGGCATGAGCAGCGCCCCAAGCGAGATCGCTCCGAGCACGAGCGCGAAGAAGACACCAAAGACGCGGGCAACGACGTCGGGACGGACGAGTCGCTGCAATGCCGTGATCGCCAGGACGTCGACAACGATCGTGCCGCCGCCTCTGACAACCTCGAGCAGGAAGGCGATCCAGGGCGAATGCACAACCGTCAGGAGCGCGGTGGGAAGGCAGTACACGGCCATCCCGATCACGATGATCCCACCGAGGCGGCGGGCAGACGCGATTCGATTCATGAATCCTGCCATGAGGATCCCACCCGCGCCGAGTGCAGCGAGGAGGTATCCGTAGCCCGAGCTCCCGGTGCCCAATTGGTCCCTGCTCACGACCACGAAGAGCACGGTGTCAGTGCCGTATACGAAGCTCGCGAGGATGCTGAAGCCCGCCAGCAGCGTTACTGACGAGGATGACACGAACGCTCGCATCCCCGCAGCCATCTGCTTGAGCGGACCGGCGGTGCCCCCCTCGGTGATGTCGGCGGCCCGGCTCCGAGTGTGCATGCGGCTGACCAGCACCGCCGAGAGACCGAAGGTGGCGGCATTGAGGGCGAACACGACGGCAGGAGGACTGAACAGGAGGAGCAGCCCGGCGATCGCCGGACCGACGATGATGGAGAGGTTCTCCACCGCTGACTGGGCGCTGTTGGCAGCGGCCAGGTGCTCCTCGCCGACCACCGCCGGCGTCGTCGCACGCGCGGCTGGGTCATAGGACGAGGTCGTCACCGATGTGAGCGCCGCAAGCACGATCGCCAGGACGACGGGGCCGTTCACGGCGGCGACAACCGCAAGGAGGGCCTGGAGCACGAGTGCGCCGGTGTCGAGTGTCACCATGTGGCGCACCCGTTCCCTGCGATCGGCGATCAGCCCACCGAACGGGCTTGCGACGAGAGCAGTGAGGAAGCGGGTCATCGACGCCGCCGCAACCCACCCGGGCGAGTGCGTCGCGTCGAAGACGAAGACCACCAGGGCGACGTTGTACGCCCACGATCCGCTCATCGAGATCGTCAAGCCGCTGAAGAGCAGCCGGTAGTCGCGGATGCCGAACAGCGACCGATAGCCGACTCGCGGCGTCGCACCATCGGGACTGCGCCCGGTGATCCGGGCGACGAAGCGCCGTCCGATTGACGATTTTCTCTCCGGCGAGTCCGTCGCGACCTCGGTCGTCACGGGCAACTGGGCAACCCGACGACGCGGGCGGCGCTCCGATTCATCCGCGGAAGCGTACTCGTGGCTGGTGACGTTTGCCTCGGCACCCCGCCACCGTCCACCGGGCGAGCGATGTTGCGAACCGCGGGGAGGCACCCCGATACTCTCCGCACATGCGGTTGCGCCTCTGCGGCACCCGAGGGTCGACGCCGGCGCCGGGCGTCGACTACGCCCGATATGGAGGCCAGACATCATGCGTCGCCGTGCTGTCGGACGACGGCGAGTGCAGGCTCATCCTCGACGCCGGCACGGGGCTGCGCCGCCTGCCCGCCGCATTGCAGGGACGGCCGTTCACCGGAACGATGTTGCTATCGCATCTCCACTGGGATCACACCCACGGACTGCCGTTCTGCGCCTCGGTGGACAATCCCGACGCGCGTACCACCCTGTATATCCCGGAGCAATCCGGCGGCGACGCTGAGGAGATCCTCGCGCGCGCGATGTCGCCGCCGCATTTCCCCATCCGGCCAAGCGAGATGCGTGGGTCCTGGGACTTCCGGCACCTCGCACCCGGCGAGCACGCGATCGAGGGTTTCACTGTGCTGGCCCTGGAGATTCCACACAAGGGCGGGCGCACCTTCGGCTACCGCGTCTCGGACGAGCACGGGGCGATTGCATACATGCCGGACCACGCGCCGAACGCGCTCGGCCCCGGGCCTGAACAGTTCGGCCCGTACCACGAATCGGCCGTGGCGCTGACCGAAGGGGTGGACATCGTGTTGCACGATTCGCAATACACCCGCGAGGAATTCCCGGCACGGGCGCACTTCGGGCACTCCAGCATCGACTACGCGGTGGGCCTGGCCGCCCACGCAGGGGCCCGGCGGTTGGTGCTCTTCCACCACGACCCCTCGCGATCGGACGCACAGCTCGACAGCATCGTCGAGCAATGGACGGGCGCGCCACTCCCGGTCACCGCGGCCGTCGAAGGGGACGTCCTGGACGTTGACGGTGCCTGACCCCGGGGAGGTTGGCGTCTTCCCTGTACCCTTTCCCACCGGGCAACGACTGCGGGGTGGTGAATGAATTGTTCTCGATGCGGCGCGGAAAACCGGCCGGGCAGCAAGTTCTGCAAGCAGTGCGGCGCTGAGCTCGGGCGGGTGTGTCCACAGTGCGCACAGGCGGTCGACCCTGACGCGAGCTTCTGCAGTGAGTGCGGCGCGGGGTTGTCCAGCCGCCCTGCGCCCGGATCGGCGTCGGGAGCGTTCCCGCAGCCCTCGTATGCGGATTCTCCTTCCAGCGCGGAGCGCCGGCTGGTGTCGGTGCTGTTTGCCGACCTCGTCGGGTTCACCGCGCTCACCGAGAAGCGCGACGCCGAAGAGGTGCGCGAACTGCTCACCAGGTACTTCGACACCTGTCGAGCGGTGGTGAGCCGCTACGGGGGGGTGGTCGAGAAGTTCATCGGCGACGCCGTCATGGCGGTGTGGGGCGCCCCAGTCGCTCATGAGGATGACGCCGAACGATCGGTGCGCGCGGCGCTCGACCTGGTGCAGGCCGTGGCGTCACTGGGCGTCGAGATCGGAGAGCCGGCGCTGCAGGCCCGAGCCGGCGTGCTGATGGGCGATGCGGCCGTCACCCTCGGTGATAGCGCGCAGGGGATGGTGGCCGGGGATCTGGTCAACACCGCCTCGCGGATCCAGGCCGAGGCTGAGCCGGGGACCGTACTGGTGGGCAGCGCGACCCATGCGGCTACGGAGGCCGCGCTGGTCTACGAGGAGGTCGGCGAACGCTCCCTGAAAGGCAAGGCCGAGCCGGTCAGGCTCTGGCGGGCGCTCCGAGTGGTCGCGATGATCGGCGGAGCGCAGAAATCCGAGGGTCTGGAGGCGCCGTTCGTCGGGCGCGAGCGTGAGCTGCGCTTGATCAAGGACCACTTCCATGCCAGCGCCGACGAACACAAGGCCCACCTCGTCTCGGTGGTGGGGATCGCCGGGATTGGCAAATCGCGGCTCTCCTGGGAGTTCTTCAAGTACATCGACGGTATCGCCGAGCTGGTCTTCACCCACCGGGGTCGGTGTCTCGCCTACGGCGAGGGTGTGACGTATTGGGCGCTCGCCGAGATGGTGCGCATGCGCGCCGGTATCACCGACGGTGAGGACGGCACGTCTGCTCTGGCGAAGCTGCAACGCTGCCTTGTGGAATTCCTCCCCGATGCCGACGAGCGTCGTTGGGTCGAACCGAGGTTGGCGCAGCTCCTGGCGCTCGAGGACCGTGCCACCCATGAACGTGAAGACCTGTTCAGCGCGTGGCGGCTCTTTTTCGAGCGCCTCGCCGATCGTAATCCGACTGTCCTGGTGTTCGAGGACATGCAATGGGCCGACACCTCGCTGCTCGAGTTCATCGAGTATCTGCTGGAGTGGTCACGCAACCACGCCCTGTATGTGGTCACCGCGGCCCGCCCCGAACTGGTTGACCGTCACCCGACGTGGGGCGCCGGGAAACGCAATTTCACTGCTGTGTTCCTCGAGCCACTCGGGGCGCCCGCCATGGAGCAGCTCCTGGACGGCCTCGTGCCCGGGCTGCCCGATGAGATCCGTGAGCAGATCCTCCGGCGTGCTGAGGGCGTACCCCTGTATGCCGTCGAGACGGTTCGGATGCTCCTCGATCGCGGGCTCCTCGAGCGTGCCGGGAGTGTCTATCGGCTGACAGGCCCGGTCAAGGATCTCGAGGTCCCGCAGAGCCTGCACGGCCTGATTGCGGCGCGGCTTGACGGCCTGCGTCCCGAAGCGCGGCGCGTGCTCCAGGACGCGGCTGTGCTTGGCAAGACGTTCACCTCAGCTTCGCTCGCCGCAGTGAGCGGCGTGGCCCCCGCCGACGTCCAACCGTTGCTCGCCGAGCTGGTCCGCAAAGAGGTGCTCTCCGTCCAGGCCGATCCACGCTCACCGGAACGCGGTCAATACGGGTTCCTTCAGGACCTCGTCAAGCGCGTCGCGTACGAGACCCTTTCGAAGCGCGACCGGAAAGAGAAGCACCTTGCGGTTGCCGCATGGTTCGAGCGCTCATGGGGTGGCGAGGAAGCCGACGTGGTCGAGGTGCTCGCGTCGCATTACCTCGAGGCGTACAACCTTGCGCCTCAGGATCCCGACGCCGAGCAGGTCAAGGCCCGCGCCGCTGATGTGCTCTTCCAGGCCGGCGAGCGCGCGGCATCCGTGGCGGCCAACGCTGAAGCGGAGCGCTATTTCCAGCAGGCTGCGCTCCTGGTGCCGGACTCGGCGCGACAGGCCGAGATGCATGAACGCGCGGGACAGATGGCCGCGCGGGGCGGCCGCAATGTGTCCGCCATAGCGCATCTCGAGCGAGCGGTCGTGCTGTATGAGAGCGAGCACCTGCCCCATCCTGCCGCACGCGCGCTGTCCCGTCTCGGGCTCGTGGAGTCGGTGTCCGGTCAGCTGGACGGATCGATTCAGCGCATGGAGCGGGCCTACGCGGTGCTGGCCGACGATGCGCCGGACGAGGACCTCGCCACCCTGGCGGTGCGGCTCGCGTCGCTGCTGCATTTCAAGGGCGACACGGAGACAGCGGGCACGCGCCTCGAGGCCGCGCTCGATATCGGCGAGAAGCTCGGCCTGCCCGACGTGCTCTCCCAGGGGTTCAACATCAAGGCCATGCTCGCGATGCAGCGCCGCCACGACGAGGAGGCCATGGCGCTCTACTCGCATGCCTTGAAGCTCGGCCTCGAAAACGATCTGCCGACCGCCACCGTACGCGCCCACTTCAACCTGGCGGACCTGTTGTGTCACCGGGATTCCTACAACGAGGCGCTCGCTCACTATCGGAGCGCCCTCGCCCTCGCGCGAAAGATCGGCGATCGCTCGTACGAGCGCAGCACTCTCGGCGAACTCGCGTTCAACCTTGTGCGCGTCGGCGCATGGGACGAGGCCGTCGAATTTGCCGACCTGATTGCTGAAGACGAGGTCCGCAATGCGCCGACCGACACGCTATCCCTGCTCACGTTCGGTGATATGTACGTCGAACGCGGCCAGATCGCGGAGTTCGAAAAGATTCTGTCGTGGACGGCGCAACTCGCTGCATCGGATGACTGGCAGGCGCGATCGTGCTATCTCGTCTCACGAGCGGCCCTGCGACGGGGACAGGGCAGAGCCGCCGAAGCCCTGGTGGACGCCGATCAGGCCATCAGGGTTGCGCTCGAGTTGGGTGGCGCGGGGCATCAGAACGTGAAGGAAGGATTCTGGGTAGCATGTGATGTCGCCTTGACCTTGCGGGATCTCGAAAAGGTCGACGAACTCCTTGGGATCGTCGATGCGCTCGGCCCGGGAGAGCGGCCGCGGTATCTGCAGGCGCAGGCGCTTCGGTTTCGTGCGCGCTTGGGAGATCTTCGGCATGGCAGCGAGCCCGTCGCAGCATCGTTCGTCGCAGCTGAGGAGGCCTTCACCGAGATCGGCATGCCCTTCTGGCTCGCGGTCACGCAACTGGAGCATGCCGAGTGGCTCCGAGCGAGTGGCCGGGATGTCGAGGCTGGTCCGCTGCTCGCCGAAGCCAGTCACACGTTCGAGCGCCTGAAGGCGCTCCCGTGGCTCCACCGCTTGACCCAGTCGGCGCCGGCGGTGGGCATCGTCTCCTGATGCGGTCGGGAGAATGAGCTCGAGTGGCCGGCATGGGATCGTGGGCAGCTCGGCCTTACTCTCGCGGCGCCGAAGTACGCTGCACCCGTGAGATGCGGCACGTGCGGGGCTGAGAACAAACCGGGCCGGCGATTCTGCGGGCGGTGCGGTGCCGCCTTCGAACGCATCTGCGCCGTATGTGGCTCGCCAAACGACTCGGACGAAAGGTTCTGCGGTGGCTGCGGAGCGCAGCTCGAGAGCGGTGCTGGAGGTGACGGCATTGCCGGTGTCTTCGCGCCGCCGGCTGGCGTCCTCACGACGCCTGTGGCGCGATCCCCGGCTGCCGAGCGTCGTCATGTCACCGTGCTCTTCTCCGACTTGGTCGGGTTCACGTCCATTTCCCAGCAGCGTGATGCCGAGGACGTGCGCGAACTCCTGACGCGCTACTTCGATACCGCCAGCACGGTGATAGCTCGATACGGTGGGATGGTCGAGAAGTTCATCGGTGATGCCGTGATGGCGGTGTGGGGGATCCCCGCGATCCAGGAGGACGATGCCGAGCGCGGTGTGCGGGCTGCGCTCGACCTTGTCGACGCCGTCGCTGCATTCGGTGAGGCGGTCGGTGCACCCGGTCTGCAGGCGCGGGTCGGTGTGCTCACCGGTGAGGCGGCAGTCAACCTCGACGCCAGCGGTCAGGCGATGGTGGCCGGCGACCTCGTCAACACGGCGTCGCGGGTGCAGTCCGCGGCTGCGCCGGGCAGCGTCCTGGTCGGCGAGGCGACGAGGCAGGCGACCGAGGCAGCGATCGTCTACGACGACACAGGAATGCACGAGGTCAAGGGCAAGGGCGAGCCGCTTCGGCTCTGGCGGGCCAACCGCGTCGTCGCCGCCCGTGGCGGCCTGATGCGCCCGACCGGCATCGAGCCGCCTTTTGTCGGACGCGATCGCGAGTTGCGCCTGCTCAAGGAGATGCTGCACGCGACAGGGGAGGACGGCAAGGCGCGCTTGCTGTCGGTCGTCGGCGTTGCGGGTGTCGGCAAATCGCGCCTCTCATGGGAGTTCGAGAAGTACGTCGACGGACTGACGCAGAGCGTGTACTGGCACCGCGGGCGGTGCCTGGCCTACGGCGAGGGCATCGCCTATTGGGCGCTCGCCGAGATGGTCCGGACCCGAGCGGGCATGCTGGAGAGCGAGCCGCTGGAGGCCGCGCGAGCGAAGCTCCGCCGGACCGTCGACGAGTTCATCGTCGATGTCGAGGAACGCCGCTGGGTCGAGCCGCGTCTCGCGCAGCTCCTGGGACTGGACAGTGAGACCTCGAGCGAACCCCGCGACCTGTTCGCCGCCTGGCGGATGTTCTTCGAGCGACTCGCCGCCGATCAACTCACCGTCCTGGTGTTCGAGGACCTGCAATGGGCCGACAGCGGGCTGCTCGACTTCATCGAGTATCTGCTCGAGTGGTCGCGCAACAGCCCGATCCTGGTCCTCACGCTGGCACGCCCCGAGGTTGCCGAGCGCCGTCCGGGGTGGGGCATCGGCAAACGTGGGCTCACGTCCCTCTACCTGGAGCCACTCTCGGGCGATGCGATGGCCGCCTTGCTCAGCGGCATGGTTCCGGGGCTTTCCGAAGAACTGCGCGTGCGGATCCTCGAGCGCGCCGCGGGAATACCGTTGTATGCAGTCGAGACCGTCCGGATGCTGCTGGATCGGGGACTTGTCGTCGAGGAGGACGGCGCCTATCGCGCCAACGGGTCGCTCGACTCGCTCGAGGTGCCCGAAAGCCTGCACGCGATGATTGCCGCGCGACTCGACGGCCTGCAGCCCTCGGAGCGGCACCTCCTCCAGGATGCCGCTGTGCTCGGGAAATCGTTCACGCCCGCAGCGCTATCCTCGGTGTCGGGGCGACCCATGCAGTCCGTCGAGGCGTCGCTCGCAACCTTGGTGGAGAAGGATCTGCTCTCGATCCAATCGGACCCGCGCTCCCCCGAGCGAGGCCAGTACGTCTTCGTGCAGGACCTCGTTCGCGGCGTGGCGCAAGGCACCCTCGCTCGAAAAGACCGGCGTTCCCGGCATCTGGCCGCCGCCGACTACCTGGAGGCGTCGTGGACAGGCGAGGAGGGTGTCGCCGAGGTCATCGCGGTGCACCTTGTGGCAGCGTATGAAGCTGAACCGACCGCAGTCGACGCCACCGCGCTCCGTGACCGAGCCCTGCGTGCGCTGGTCCGAGCGGGCGACCATGCGGGCTCCCTCGGAGCGCTCGACTCCTCGCAGCGATATTACGAGCGAGCCCTCGAGCTGACGGAGGACGACAGAACACGGGCCGAGATGAGCGCCAAGGCAGCCCAGGCGGCAAAGATGCAAGGGCGCGACGTGCAGGCAAAGGAACACTTCATCACCGCACACCGACTGCACGACCTGCTCGGGGATACGGCGGCGACGGCACGGGCGCTGGGCGGGATCGCGGGCATCGAGCTCGCCGAGGGGAAGGCCGACAGCGCTATCAAGCGGATGGAAGCGGCACTCACGATGCTCATGGGCGCAGATGAGTCGGAACCCGACCGGAATGCCGCCCTTGCCGATGCAGCGGCACGGCTGGCCGCGACCGAGTACTTCCATGGCGACCTGGACAGCGCGCTGGAGCACGCGGACCTCGCGCTGCAGATCGCTGAGACCTCAAGGCTTCTCGAGGTGGTGACCACCGCCCTTGACACGAAGTCCTGGATCCTCGCGGCCCGAGGGAGACGCGAGGAGAGCGAGATCCTCGACGAGGGGGCGCTCAAGCTGGCGCGCGCGATCGGGCTCAGCCGGGTTGGGACGATCGAGAGCAACCTGGCCGACACGCTCCAGGAGGCCGACCGTCTCGAGACTGCGGCGCAGCATTTTGAACAAGCCGCCGTTGCTGCACGGAGGGCAGGCGACCGACTCAGCGCTGCGTTCGCGGATCTTGCCGGGGCGCCGTCATTGCTCGACCTCGGGCGCTGGGACAGGTGCGCTGAGATCATCGACCACTACTTTGAGCACGACGCGGCGGACCTCGGCGGGCACGTCCCGACCGTGGGATACGCGGTGAGCGCAGCGTGGCTGTTTCTCTGGCGCGGCCATCTCGAAGGCGCGCGCAGGCTCGTTGCAGATGCTGATGCCCTGTTCGAGCGCGCCGGCGCCGAAAGCAACGTACCCGCCGACCTGCGGGCGCTGCTCGAGGCCGCCAGGGCCGGGCTGGCCAACGCCGAGGCCAGACACGGTGAGGCCCTCGATGCCGCGCAGAAAGGCCTGGCGATGTCGATTGCGTCGTACCCGACCATGGCCCGACGAGCGCTCTCGGAGGCGGTGGAGGCTGCATTCGCGCTCGGCCGTAACGCGGAAGTCGAGGAGTTGATCGGCTCGGCGAGCAGGCATTTCCCCGCCGGGATTCAGCCTTCAGTCGATGCGCACACCCTCAGATGGAAGGCGCGGTTGATCGATCGAGTCGACGAGAACGACTCCGGAGCATTGCTGCGCAAGGCAGTGGATGCCTTCGAACGCCTCGGCAGACCGTTCTGGCTGGCGGTCACGCAGGCGGAGCTCGGTGAGTGGCTCATCACACGCGGCCGCGACGACGACGCACGCGCGGCTCTGGAGCAGGCACGGGTGGGGTTCACCGAGTTGGGGGCTGAACCCTGGCTGGGACGTGTCGATGCTGCGCTGCACCGCGGCTTGCCGATTGTCGGTCGCGCCCTAGGAGCCTCATGACACCCGTCTGCGGGCGGCAACCCACGTGGTTGAGCGCCGCCCGCGGAGCGACGTACCCTTGACTTCGTGATCTGCCCAGCGTGCGCTGCCGAGAACCGCGCCGGCATGCGCTTCTGCGGCCAGTGCGGCGCGTCGCTGGGACTCGAGTGTCCCGGATGCGGCGCGAAGAATGACGCCGGCCAGCTCTTCTGCGGGCAATGCGGAACGAAGCTCCAGGCTGAAGCCGCCGATCGCGTGCGGCCGCCGGCAGCGCCCTCGGCACCGGGCCGGGTGCCCGCAGAGCGGTCGCGCCTCGCTGCTGAGCGCCGCCACGTCACCGTGCTGTTTGCGGACCTCGTCGGCTTCACGTCGCTGTCGGAGCAACGGGATGCGGAGGATGTCCGCGAGCTGCTGAGCCAGTACTTCACCACCGCTCGGACGATCATCGGCCGCTATGGCGGGACCATCGAGAAGTTCATCGGCGATGCAGTCATGGCGGTGTGGGGCATGCGGGCGATTCACGAGAACGACGCGGAGCGCGCAGTCCGCGCAGCCCTGGAGCTGGTTGCCGAGGTGGCGGCGTTCGGCGAGCGCGCGGGGATCCCCGGGCTCCGTGCCCGGGCCGGCGTCCTCACCGGTGAGGCTGCCGTCAACCTCGACGCCGACGCCGACGGCATGGTCGCCGGCGACCTGGTGAACACCGCGAGCCGGGTGCAGTCGGTCGCAGAACCTGGCAGTGTCTTCGTTGGCGAGAGCACGCGAAGCGCGAGCGAGGCGGCCATCGAATACCACGACGCCGGCATCCATCAGTTGAAGGGCAAGCCGGAGCCGCTGCGCCTCTGGCGGGTCGCCCGGGTGATCGCGGGGGCGGGTGGCGCGTTGCGACCCACCGGCCTCGAGCCGCCGTTCGTCGGGCGCGACCGGGAGCTGCGGTTGATGAAGGAATTCCTCCACGCCACCTCGGCGGAGGGAAGAGCGCGGCTGCTCTCGATCGTCGGCCTCGCGGGTGTGGGCAAGTCGCGACTGGCGTGGGAGTTCTTCAAGTACATCGACGGGCTCACGGAGACCATCTGGTATCAGCGCGGGAGGTGCCTTGCCTACGGCGAAGGCGTCGCGTTCGCGGCGCTGACCGAGATGGTCCGGATGCGCACCGGCATCGTCGAGAACGAGCCGCCGGAGTCTGCTCGACAGAAACTGCATCGCAGCGTCGAGGAGTTCATCCTCGACGAGGAGGAGCGCTCCTGGGTGGAGTCGCGTGTCGCACATCTTCTTGGACTCGAGGAGCGTGCCGGCGCGGACCCCCGTGATCTCTACGCAGCCTGGCGCGTCTTCTTCGAGCGCATCGCGTTGCAGAACACGACGCTGCTGATCTTCGAAGACCTGCAGTGGGCGGATAGTGGCCTCCTCGACTTCATCGAGTACCTGCTCGAATGGTCGCGCAACTCGCCGATCATGGTGGTGACGCTGGCTCGCCCCGAACTCGGCGAACGCCGCCCCGGGTGGGGCACGGGCAAGCGCGGCCTCACCTCACTCTTCCTCGAACCACTTTCAGCGGAGGCGATGGCGGAGCTGCTCAATGGCATGGTGCCGGGACTGCCGCAGGATCTCCGCGCCCTCATCCTCGACCGTGCAGCCGGCGTCCCGCTCTACGCGGTTGAAACCGTGCGCATGCTCATCGACCGGGGCTTGCTCGTCGAGGAAGACGGAACGTATCGCGCCCAGGGATCGCTGGAGGCACTCGAGGTTCCGGAGAGCCTGCACGCGTTGATTGCGGCGCGTCTCGACAGCCTCGCGCCGTCTGAGCGATCGCTGCTCCAGGATGCCGCCGTCCTCGGCAAATCCTTCTCGGTCCCGGCACTGAGCGCCGTGACCAACATCAAGGAATCAGAGGTCGAGGCGGTGCTCACGGCGCTGGTCGGCAAGGACCTCCTGGCGATCCAGTCGGACCCGCGTTCGCCTGAGCGGGGCCAGTACGTCTTCGTCCAGGACCTCATCCGCAGCGTCGCTCACGGGACGCTGGCTCGCCGGGAACGCAAGCTGCGCCACCTCGCAGCGGCGACGTATCTGGCGAGCTCATGGGCTGAGGAGGAGGAGATTGTCGAGGTCGTCGCAGCCCACCTGGTGGACGCGTACGACGCGGACCCGACGGCCGCCGACGCTCCAGAGATCCGCGACCGCGCTCGGGATGCACTCGTGCGTGCCGCCGAGCACGCCGGGTCGCTCGGCGCCGCCGCGTCAGCGCAACGCTACTTCGAACATGCGCTCGAGCTCAGCGGCGACGATGAGACCCGAGCCGATCTGCATCAGAAAGCGGGGAAATCGGCCCGGCTTCAGGGCCGCGCCGAGGAGGTGCGAACCCACTTCGGCGCCGCCAATGCTCTCTACGCCGCGACCGGCCGTCCGCTGGGCCAGGCGACGACGCTGTGCGAACTCGCCACCTCCGAGTTCCAGGACGGCAACCTCGCCGGCGCCGTGCAGCGCGCCAACGAAGCGCTCGCCATCGTTCCCGAGACCGGCACCGATGATGACCATCAGGCAACGCTCGCCGGTATCGAGGCGCGAGTCGCGAGGTTCATGTATTTCAACAGCGAATACGAAACCGCACTCCCACACGTCGAGCGCTCCCTCCAGATTGCCGAGATCGAGGGACTCTGGGAGGTGCTCTGCCAGGGGCTTGACACGAAGGGCGCAATTCTGGCTGCACGTGGACGTCGCGCCGAAGCTGAGATCCTCATCCGCGGTGCGCTCACCGTTGCGCTGGAACACGAGCTCACCGAGCGCGCATCGGGGGCCTGTATCAGCCTGGCCACCACCCTCGAGGAGGACGACCGGCTCGAGCCCTCCCTCGAGCTGTACGCGCAGGCGGAAGCACTCCTGAAACGGCTCGGGAACCGCCCGAACGCGGCCGGCGCCCGGTTGAACCGCATCCAGGGGCTTCTCGAGCTGGGACGCTGGGATGAGGTGGCGGCCATCTTCGCCGACTACCTCGAGGCCGACGCCGAAGACCTCGGATCACGCATCTGGCCCGGCGCGGTCGCGATCAATGCCGCGTGGCTCTATCTGCTCCGCGGCGACACACCCACAGCGCGCCGGCTGGTCGAGACCGGCGCGCCGCTCGTTGAGCACGCTCAGCTGGAGATGCGTTCCCAGCATCAGGCGGCACTTGCCGGCGTCGCGAACGCGCAAGGCGACCACGTGCTGGCGCTGCTCACGGCAGAACCGGCGCTCCGTGCCTGCATCGACGAGTCGTTTCCGGTGGGGATGCGGTCAGCGCTCATCGAAGCGGTCGAGGCCGCCTTCCGCCTGGGGCAGGTCTCCAAGGTCGACGAGTTGCTGCAACTGGTGCGAGATAACTTTCGCCCCGGCCGCCAGCCATCGGTTGACGCGCACATTCTTCGATGGGAAGCCCGCATTGCGGCGCAGCGGAACGACCATGAGGAGGCTCGGAGCAAGTTCGGCGCCGCGATCGAGGCCTTCACCAGGTTGGGGCGACCGTTCTGGATCGCGGTCACTCGTTGTGAGCTCGGCGAGAGCCTGATTGCGCAGGGACGCGAGCAGGAAGCCGACGAGCTGCTGAACAGCGCCCGCGCAACCTTCGAACAGCTCGGGGCAACGCCATGGCTGCAGCGCGCGCGACTCGCCGTGCGGCGCGTGGGCGCTGGCCTGGAGCCTGCGACGCTCGCTCAGTGACGGCTTCGGCTGCGCGCAGCTAGCGGAAACGCTGCGCGTCGGTGGCGGCGTACCGGGTCACCACCCCGTCGACGTTCGCCGCCTGCTCCACAAGCCCGGTGACCTCCACGGCCATCGCACCCGGAATGGCGCAGGTCAGTGCGTGCGCACCCATACCAGTACGAGCTCGGCTCAGCGCGCAACCGACGCTTGCGGCGACGCGGCCGCGCTCATGGGCGACCGCGATGATGTGGCACTGGGGCTTGCCCTCGATCCGCAGGTCCGGCATGGCGTCGGTCATCACCATCATCCCCTGCGCGTTGAGGCGCAGCAGGATGACGCTCGGATCCACCGGCGTTTCCGCGAGTGGCCCGTAGCTGATGGACGCAGGACGCGTCGCCACGGCCGGAATCGTGGGGAACACCTCGGGGCTCACCCAGCCGGATTCGACGAGAGCCCGGACGTCCGCATTGGTGGCCGCTTCCTCGAGACTGAGCAGGCCGTGTGTGTAACTGCCGACGCTGCAGTTCGCATGGTCGGCTGGAGCCGTGCTGAAGGTGCGCTCGGCGCCGTGCATCCAGAACACGCAGCCGGCCGCGACGCGCCCGGTTCGCCCGTCGGGCGTCGGCTCCGGCATCGCAGCCTCGAACGCCGGGATGTCAGCGCGTGGCGCGTCGAGGAACGTGATCGCGATGGGCGCCGCAAGGGGGTGCAGCGCGCGGGTCAGTCTGTCGGCGAGCTGGGGCCACGAGGTGCTGTCGGTTGGAGTGCTGGTCACCGCGCCATCATGCCTGACGGTCGCGCTGTGACCGCCTAGCCGCCGAGCCGGACGCCGGCGCCGGCGAGCTGGGCCGTGGTGGGCTCGGCGCAGCAGAACCAGGGCTCGCTGAGCCGAGGCCGAGCGTGGCGCTCGGGCGGGAGTGTGGCGCCGGCATCGGGCCAGCGCATTCCCGCGCCGCTTGTCATCTGGGCGGTCAGCCCGCGGATGGCGGCGTGGGTCGACCTCGGCGCCACCCCGGCATCGGCGTCTGCCGCCACCAGTGCGGCAATCTGTGCCTGGAGGCGGTCCATCCGCGGGTCAGGATGCTGCCAGAGATGGCTGAAACCTTCGGGATCGTAGCCGTGCACATGCTCACGCATCTCAGGCAGGGCGAGCAGCAGTGATCCGGGAGGCACCAGGAGGCGGATGCTCAGCTGCACCGGGTCGACGCTGTCGACGAGGTCGTTGGTGGCGATCATGTCGAGCAGATCGATCTGATCGCGGAGCGTGCTCCAGGGCGTGAACGGCAGGAGCGAGGGTCGCAGCTCGACCCCGAGTGAGCGGCAGATGCGCAGGGCGGCGAGAACGTCATCGGCCGTGTGTCCCTTGTCGAGGAGTTCGAGCACCCGCGCACTCGTCGACTCCACAGCTGAGACGATGAAGAGCAGGCCGAGCTCTCGGAGCTCGGCGATCACCCCGGCGTGTTCGAGGATGTGCTCCACCTTGGTGGTGACGTCGAAGGTGAGCTCGGGGCAGCGCTCATGGACTGCGCGGACGACGCTCAGCGCGTGCGGCACCGCGTTGAGAAAATCCGGATCGCCGAAGGTGAGGTGGCGCATCCCCTCGTTCCAGAGCCGGGCGACATCCTCGACGAGCACCTCGCGTTGCCAGACGCGCATCCGCCCGCCATACACCGCGGGAACAGGGCAGTGGCGGCAGCGGTGCACGCAGCCACGCGTCGCCTCAACGTAGCCGGTCAGGCGCTCCTCGCCGTCCGAGCGAAGCCGTGTGTAGCGATCGAGGGGCGGCAGCAGATCGCGGGCGGGCAGCGGGAAGCGAAGCCGATCGAGCACGATCGACCGAGGCTCTGGAGTGCCGTCCGCGATCCTGACCAGCGCCTGCTCATACTCGCCCCCGATCAGCGCGTCGACGAGACCCGCTTCGAGCGCCGGGCCGCAGAGCGGGGCGTAGAGGCCGAAGAGCACGAGGCGCACGTTGGCCCCCCGGCGAGCGCGAATCGCGCGAGCCACGGGAACGGTCATGCGCATCGCGGTGTGCATAGGGACCGCGATGGCCACCAGTTCAGCATCGTCGAGATTCGCCTCGGCGAGCGATTGCACGGAAAGGTCCACGGCACTGACGTGATGACCACCTTCGCGCAGGAAGGCACCCGCGGAGGCAACATGCAGCGGCTGGTGGCCGAGTTCGTAACAGGAGACCAGGAGCACCCTCATGAACTGCGGCTCCGCACCCCTGCGGGCATCGAACCGTGCGGCCGACGGCGGGCTATTTCTTGGCCGCCTGGTAATACGGGTTGGTGCCCTCGGCGTGATTGGTCGAGTCGATGACCTCGCTGATATCGGGGAAACGTTCGAGGAGCGCCACCCGCACGCCCTGACCCAGGGTCACATCGGCCATCCCACAGCCCTGACAAGCTCCGCCCATGTGGATGTAGGCCTTGCCGTCGGCGACATCGAGCAGGTCGATGTGTCCACCGTGTCCGGCCACCATGGGATTGATCTCCGCATCAAGAAACGACTGCACCCGCTCGGCCACAGGGTCCAGCCAGAGCGGGTTGGGATTCTGCACCGTCAGGGCGCCGCTTGGGCGGTCGAAATCGAGCGTGACGCCATCGAGGTACGGGGCGCTGGCCAGCGGCGTGTGGAACGTGACGCCCTGCGAACCGTCGACCATCAGGTCGCCGTCGCGCTCCTGCCCGGCGAAGACGAGCGCCAGGTCGTAGACGAACTCGCCGTTCGACCGCCCGGTGATCGCGATCCGGACGCCCGCGTCGGGCTGCTTTCGATTGGCCCGGACCTGCTCGATCCGAATGAGCGCTGCGTCGGTCGCGCGAATCGTGGGTTGCTTCATGTGTCCCCGTCATGATGGCACCGGCGGCCGAGATGGGCGCACGTGCGGAGGTGGCGAACATGCCCGAGTCAGCACCAGGTCAGGGAGGACTTGAAGCTCATGTGGTCCTCGAGCGGTTGGCGACCATCCCCGACTGGACGCTCGACGACGGCAAGCTGCGCAGGTCGTATGCGTTCGCGAATTTCGTCGCGGCGGTTCGGTTTGTTGACCGGCTGACCAGGGTGGCCGAGGCGCAGCAGCACCATCCCGACGTGTGCATCCAGTGGGGAAGGGTCACGCTGCACCTTTGGAGTCACGACGTCGGCGGGATCACGGCGCGCGATTTCCGGCTCGCATCTGCCATCGAGGCCCTCGTCGCCTCCGAGGACTGACAGCCGCGTCAGCTTCTCCTTTCGTTCGCCGCCATCACGGCAGGCCATACGGGAAGCCGTTGCGCACGTAGAAGAGCAGCGTCCCGCTGCGGATCAGCCGGAAGTTCGCCGTCACGTAGTCGCGCAGCCTCGTGTCGGGTGGGATGTCCCAATCCGCAAACGGCGTGCTGGTCAGCAGGTAGTCCGCCTGCTCGACCATGCCGGTCCAGAGGCGCAGCGCCCCCGCAGACCCGTATCCGTACGAGAGCGTCGCCCCCTCCGGATCGATGAGAGCGTTGCAGTGACCGTTGCTCGCCACGAATCGATTGGTGGTTACCAGCTTGGACGGTGCGTCGGAAAGCGTGCATCCACCCGCCGGAATCACCGCGTCCACGACGCCGGCAATGTCGGACGTCGCCGACCCACTGATCGCAAACACCTGATGTGTGAACAGGATCGCGACCGCCGCCGCAGCGACGATCACGGCGATGCGCTCGGATCGGCCTTCGACGAGGCGTGCAACGGAGATGCCCAGGAGCAGACCGAGGAAGGGCGCGACGAACGCCGTGTAGTTGGCAAAGTAGTAGCTGGGGCCGAGCTGCGCGATCGCCGCGAGCACGGTGGCGGCGATCGCGAACCACTCAAGCGTCGATGGCCGTCGTCGTCGCACCAGGAATGCCGCCACCACGACCGCGGCAAGCACCAGCGTTGCGATGATCGCCACAGACGTGCCCCCGAAGGCGGACGTGCCCGTGATGTCTCCGAGCCGGACCGGGATCGACACGCGGTTGCCTGACGGAATGCTGCTCAACGGCGTGATCACCACGTCGCGGATGAAAGCGCTCGGCGCGAGGAGAAAGAAGGGAAGCGTCGGCACGCCGAATCCGGCGATGACACCTCCAATGAACGGAAGGAATCGGTGGCGAACATCCGAAAGGGAGAGCACCGCCAGCACGACGACGGGAACAATCGCCGGGGCCTTGACGGACCCGGCGATGCCGAAGGCGACGCCACCCGCAAACACGCGACGGAGCGATACGGCGACGGAGTCAGCCTCGAACATCAGCGCCAGTCCGGCCAGGCAGAAGAAGGCGACGACCGATTCGAGCAGCCCGCTGCGCAGTGCGTACAGCGCGGCCGGATACAACGCCATGACTCCGCAGGCGACGACTACGGCGACGCGGCCATGCGCGCGCACCACCTTGCCCATGAGGAGGACGCTCCCCGCCGAGAGCAGCGGGGTACAGAGCCTGAGGAGCGCCAGCGCATCCCGCGTGCCGATCCACTCCGAGAGCAGTGCCAACGGACTGGCCAGGAGTGGGAATCCTGGCGGTTGGACCAGGTCGAAGTCACGGTATGGCAGCGCTCCATGAACCAGGCGGATCGAGCCGCCGAGCCAGGCCGCGATGTCCGGAGTGATGCCGAAGAGAAACCCCGGGCGAGTCAGCTGATACGACGTGATAACGGCTGCGAGCACGGCGATGACCCAGATGACAACCGTGGTGCTCGGACCGACTTCACGTTTCATGCACACCCCGAACCCGACTGCTTGGCCGGATTGTGCATCCGGCGCCGTGTGTCGAGAATAAGGGGGCGGCGTCCGGAGCGCGCCTTTCGGCGCCACCGACCGAAGTTTTGCCCGGCTCGTCGCTGGGCTGGCAGCCGCGTTTGCGGGGTGGGGCAACGGCCTACCGGCGCCGGTAGTCAGTCCGGAGGGGCCTGCGCCACAGACACCAGATCGAGTTCATGACGGGCCAGCAGGCGCAGCGCCGAAATGAGCGGCGTGTCGGCCGCCTGCTGCTGTGCCGCGTCGAGCGGGATGTCGAGTCTCGCCACGCCCGTGGAGCTGTGACGCACGCTCGCACCCAGGCTGCGGGCGAGGCGGAGGACGTCTTCGTTGTCCCACTGAACATAGCCGCAGAACCGGTCGATGCCGTTCTCCACGGCGCTCAGCGCGAGCGCCTCGAGCAGCACCGTCGCGATGCCGCGGTGCTGGTATTCGTCGATGACGGTCACGGCAGCCTCGGCGCAGGCGGGTTCGTCGGTGAGCCGGATGTAGCGGGCAATCGCCACCCCGGGATGTTCCGCGGAGTCGACGTCCCAGGCCCCCAGCGCCATGTGATTCGTGTAGTCGATGGTGGTGAGATAGCGCAGCATCGAGTCGCTGAGCGACACGGGCGGGTTGAAGAAACGCCGCACCCGCGACTCGGTGGAGAGACGCTCGAAGCCGCGCACGATCGCATCCTTGTCCGCAGTCACGATCGGGCGGATGCGAATCCTGCCGCCGTCGGCGAGCGCGACCTCAGTGGTGCACGCGGCGATGCGCGGATCGTCAACGCTCGCGATGCCGGTCGCCTCGAGTTGGACCGGCTGTGACCGCCGGCTGACCCGCGCGGCGCAGGCCTCAAGAAGCCGCTGGAGCTGCTCCGAGACGACCACTGGCATCGGTTCCGGCTGGCGGATTCGCCGAGCCGTCTCCGGCAGGGCTTCGACGTCCGCCGTGAGCCTGTCTCGCAGCGTATCGAGCGATTCGCGCGCCATGAGCCGCCCGCCGCCGAGCATCACCTGCACGAGCAACGGCTCGCGTCCGGCGATCTCCTCCTCCCGAATTCCCAGGACGTCCGCACCGCGACTCAGATTCCGAAATACCTGTTTCGGGCCGGGCAGGCTGCTCTTTCCGGCCGATAGCTTCAGGACCGGCCTGCCCGCATAGGCGACCAGCTTATACGCGCTCTCCAGTGACGGAGCGTCGGCCGAAACGGCGATACTGGTGCCAATTCCGAAGGCGTTGATCGGTGCGCCGCTCTGGATCAGCCCGTCGATGGCGTATTCGTCGAGGCCGCCGCTCGCGACGATCTGCGCGCCGGGGCACCCCGCGTCATCAAGTTGCTGCCGGACGGCGCGCGCAAGGGTACCGAGGTCGCCGCTGTCGAGGCGCACGGAGAAGGCATCACCGAGGCCCCGCTCGCTCGCGGCGAGGATTGCCGCCGCAACCCCCTGTTCGACGTCGTAGGTGTCGACGAGAAATGTCGGGTGGTCGGGGAAGTCATCGGCGAACGCTCGAAACGCCTCGTGCTCGTGCTCAAAGGCCTCGATGTAGGAGTGCGCCATCGTGCCCGAGGTCGCCAGGCCATACCGCTGCGCGGCCGCGACGTTGCTGGTTGCCGCGAAGCCGGCGACCGCCGACACTCGTGCCAATGCCATTGCGGCGTCGGTGCCGTGGCTCCGCCGGAAGCCGAAGTCGATCAGCGCGCGCCCCCGGCTCGCGATCTCGCAACGAGCAGCTTTGCTGGCGATCGCAGTCTGGAACGTCACCTGGTTCAGCAGGTGGGTTTCGACCACCTGAGCTTCGGCAATCGGTGCCGTGACCTCCAGAATCGGCTCGTTTTCGAACACGACTCGGCCCTCCGGCACCGCCCAGACGTCCCCGGTGAAGCGCAGCCGGGCGAGGGCGCGCCGGTCGGCCGGGGTGAGGCCCTCAATCTCCGTCAGGTAGCTGCGCGCACCGCGCTCCGCGCCGAAGCCATCGAGGAAGCTCAGACAGTCCTCGAGGCCGGCGGCGACCAGGAAGCCACGCTCCGGCGGCAGATGGCGCACGAAGAGGCTGAACGTGGCCAGCCCCTCCATGCCCCGACGCAGGTAGCTCGCGGCCATGCGCAGCTCATACGAGTCGGTGAGGAGGAGCCCGCCGGCTCTTTTCAATGCCATCTGAGCGTTTTCCCTACCCAGGCAAGCGCCCCGCGAGGTGCCCCGATCTCCAGGAGGTCGCGGGTACCGCGATCACGGGGCATCGCCAGGGCGATCTGAAGGGCGAGAATACTGTCATCGTGCGGCTCTGGACCGCGCGTGACCACTGCTGAATGTCCTCCGTTTCGTGCCGAACGTCCCGTGACATCGCACCGCTCGATCGTCGCGCGGCCGGGCCGGGAGAGACAGGAGGAGCGGCGAATCGATGATTCGCGGGACCCTCAGCCGTCGATCAGAGTGAGATCGTCGGCTGCTATCTGGAGGGACGTCATGCCACACCCCGTGACCACCGGGTACGTCCCGGTCAACGGAGTGGACCTGTACTGGGAAAGCCGCGGGAGCGGGGGGACCCCGGTCGTTGTGGTCCACGGTGGATTCGGAATGGCGAGCATGTTCGGTGGCCTGCTCGACGAGCTGGCCGCGGATCGGCGCGTGATCGCGATCGAGCTCCAAGGGGATGGGCACACCCGGGACATCGACCGCCCGTTCAGCTACGAGGCATTCGGCGACGACATCGCGGGCGTTATCGACGGGCTCGGACTCGGCTCCGCCGACCTGCTCGGGTACTCACTCGGTGGTGGAGCGTGCCTCCGTTGTGCGATCCAGCATCCCGGCCGGGTCCGACGGCTTGCGCTGGTGTCAGCCCCTTGCCGTCGCGACGGCTGGTTCGCCGAGATCCGGATAGGGTTCGATCAGATGAACAGCACCTCGCACGAGATGCTGCTGCAGTCCCCGATGTACACGGCGTGGCGCGCTGTCGCGCCCGACCGTGACGCGTTTCCCACGTTGATCACCAAGACTGGCGATCTGCAGCGCAAACCGTACGATTGGACCGACGAGGTCAGCAGGATGACGACGCCGACGCTCCTGGTCTACGCGGACGCGGACAGCGTGCCTCCGGCACATGCCGCGGAGTTCTTTGCTCTCCTGGGCGGCGGCCTCAGAGACGCCGGCTGGGACGGGTCGTCGATGACCCCGATGCGCCTGGCGATCCTGCCCGGGCTCACGCACTACAACATCTTTTCGGCACCCCAACTCGTGGCGGTCGTCTCCCCATTCATCTCGTGATCGGACGGGCGCAACCACGCTAGCCTCAGCAACGTGGACGTGACTCGTACGCACGATGGCACTGAAGCGGCGCAGTTGCTCGCAGGTGGAGGGCGGCTTCGCCGGCTCGCTCACGACATGGTGGCCGACCTCGAGCCGGCCAGGGCGGTGGCGCTGCATGCGCGACCGGATGGTATGGCGATCGGACCGCTGGGCTCGGACGCAGCCGGGATCGCCGAGGCGGCAGCAGCCGCAACCCTGCCTGGGCACGTCGACCACGGGATCTGGTTGGGCGTGGATCGAGTCGAGTACTGGAGACAACTGCTCCACGGAGAAGGGCCCTGCGGACGGGTCCTCGCCGAACCCTCGCGCCTCGTGCGTGCCCCAGGCGGAGCGATCGCCGCCGCCGCGGTTGTGACCGCGATGCCCGCAACCGACTGGTGGCAGGGTGATCCGTGGATTCCGGAGATCTTCGTGGTTGCCGGGTTCCAGGGGCGTGGGGTTGGCGGTCTGCTCCTCGAGCATGCCCTGGGTGCGTGCGCCCGTTCAGGGAGCCAACGCGTCGGGTTGACGGTCAGCGACGGCAACCCGGCGCGACGCCTCTACGAGCGTTTCGGGTTTCGGGCCTTCCGGTCGACGTGGTTCATTGCGCGCAGCCTATGGGAGTGAGATCCGGGTCCAGTGCGCACCGGCGTCACTCGTCCGCCAGAGCAGCGTCCAGCCGTTGTCCTCATTCAGCGTGATCGCGTATCCGACTTCGGAGTCGGTGAAGCCGGCCCATTGGTCGCCGGCCAGCTCCGGGATGGGCTGATACGTCCCGCCGCCGTTGCCGCTCACCGCGAGCGTGTTGCCCCCGCCTCCCACGAATGCGTGCTGCGATGACAACGCCGCCACCATCGCGCCGTTGCTGAACAACCCGCCGACTCCTCCCGCGGGTGTCCACGTCGCGCCGCCGCTGCTGGAGACCCACGGATTCCCGAAGTTGCCGGTCGCGCAGAAGGCCCAGATCACCGTGGTGCTCACGGGGTCGAAGTTGCCGCCGAGATCGGGCTCGCAGGGCATCGAGCCGCGGTTCCAGAGCACGCCGTCGTCGTGAGAGATCCATTCGACCCCGGTGCTGCCCTGGAAGTACATCACCCACACGGTGTTCCCGTGAACGCCGATGGCCGGTCGTCCCGCCGGGTTTCCCGGAGGCGTGAGGAGCGACCATAGGTCGGAATTTGCATGCGATCGCATCAAGCGAAAGGTGCAGTTGCTCGCGACCGACGGATTGGCGCAGAGCTGGAAGACGGCATAGACGTAGCCGTTGGCGCCGGGTTCGAGTTGCGCGACGACCGCGATGGGTTCGCTGAGGAGGACCTGGTGCCATGCGGCGCCACCGTTGTGGGTGGCCCAGAGGGTGTTGCCGAATACCCAGCCGTCGGCGGCGTCGGCAAACCTGATGTCGCTAACGGTCGGACTGCCGGGCGTTGTCCCGTTGCCCGCCAGAAACGTGGCCGGTGGCGCGGCAATACGCTGGAACGTCTTCCCGGCATTGAGGGTGTGCAGGATCTCCGAGCCGCACGCCAGCGAGCTGCATTCCGCCGCGCTCAGCACCCAGAAATCGGTGTCACTGATCGCTGTCAGCGCTTCCGGCTGAAAACCTTCCGGGATGGAAGGGGTCGGCGTGGGGCTCGGGCTGGGGAGGGACGGCGTCGGCTGCGGCGACTGCGACACTGAGGGCGAGACCATCGTGCTCGGGCTAGGATGAACGATCGTTGAGGCGCAGCCCGCGAGCAGGGCGGCAGCCACGATCGCGATCATCGCGGATCTCGTACGGTGTGACACGGAACCCTCCAACTCCGGCGGCGCGCGTAGCGAGCTCGGCACTGCATCGAACGTGCGAACCGGGAATCCGGATACGGGATGGTTCGCGATACTTCAGCGGGGTGGTAGTCGGAAGAGAGCGTCAGCGGCCAACCAGGAGTCGAATCAGATGACCGAGCGCCAGGTCCCGAAGTGGTCGGAGATCAGGCCGCTGCTGCACGCGCGATCGCCGCAGCGCAACGCCACCGACCGCCGGCTTGCCCGGACGCTCACGATCGCAGACCTCCGCGCCGCAGCCCGCCGTCGCGTCCCGCGCGCGGTCTTCGACTACACGGATGGTGCGGCGGAGGGTGAGATCAGTCTGCGCCGTGCCCGCCGTCTGTTCCAGACACTCGAGTTCTCGCCCTCTGTGCTGCACGACGTGGCTGATGTCGACATGAGCACCGAGGTTCTGGGGCGCGCGTCGGCGCTGCCGTTCGCGTTCGCGCCCACCGGCTTCACCCGGCTCATGCACCACGAAGGCGAGCCGGCTGTTGCTCGCGTCGCCGAGCGCCACGGCATTCCGTATGCGCTCTCGACGATGGGTACCACGTCAATCGAGGATGTCGCGGCCGCGGCGCCCGGTGCCAGAAAGTGGTTTCAGCTCTATGTCTGGAAGGACCGTGCCGCTGGTGAAGAGTTGATGGAGCGGGCGAGGGCATCCGGATTCGAGGCGCTGATGCTGACGGTGGACGTCCCGGTGGCGGGGAATCGTCTGCGCGATGTGCGCAACGGATTCTCGATACCGCCGGCGCTCACGCTGGGGACGGTTGCCGACATCGCGGCACATCCGTCGTGGTGGGCGAATCTGCTGACCACGAGACCCCTGACCTTCGCGTCGTTGCGGGCGTGGGATCGCACCATCGCCGAGCTCATCGACGAGCTCTTCGACCCGACGATGACGATGGCGGATCTCGAATGGGTGCGATCCTGCTGGCCGGGGCCGCTGATCATCAAGGGGATCCAGTCGGTCGACGACGCGCGGCGCATGGCGGATGCGGGTGTCGACGCTGTCGTGCTGTCGAATCACGGTGGCCGTCAACTTGATCGGGCCCCAGTGCCGTTGCGTTTGCTTCCGGAGGTCGTCGACACCGTCGGTGATCGAACCGAGATCTGGATGGACACGGGCGTCATGAACGGTGCCGATATCGTTGCGGCAGTTGCCCTCGGCGCTCGGGCCGTGCTGGTTGGACGTGCCTATCTCTACGGGCTCATGGCCGGTGGTGAACGCGGCGTCGAGCGAGCCACCACGATCCTCGTTCGCGAGATGCGCCGCACGATGCAACTCCTCGGCGTCCGCAGCATCCCTGAACTCGAACGGCGGCACGTCCGGTTCACATAGGGATAACGACGGGGCGACGCGGTTGTTCAGGGTGCGGCGGTGGGGAGCCGCGGCGGTGCCTCGAGAAAATCCTGTGAGGGCACGAAGAAGAGGGCGCCGGTGACCGCTGTCGAGAAGTCGAGGAGCCGGTCGTAGTTGCCGGGCGGGTCACCGACGAACATGTTGGCGAGCATCCTTTCGGTGATCCGCGGCGTGCTCGCGTAGGCGATGTAGTACGTGCCGAACTCGCCGCGACCGACCCGGCCGAAGGGCATGTTGTCACGCAGAACCTTGAGCTCGGTGCCGTCGGCGTCGGTGATGACATTGAGCGCGACGTGTGAGTTGCTTGGCTTCGTGTCGTCCGGGAGCTCAATGTCCGCGAGCTTGGTGCGCCCCACAGCCTGCTCCTGGGCCTCGACCGGGAGCGCATTCCAGGCGTCGAGATCGTGCAGGTACTGCTGCACGACCACATAACTTCCGCCCGCGAACAGCGGATCGCCAGTGCCGATGGTGACCGCGTCATACGCGGCCTGTCCGGTGGGGTTTTCGGTCCCGTCGACGAAGCCGAGCAGGTCGCGCTCGTCGAAGTACTTGAACCCGTGGATCTCCTCGACGACCGTGACGTGACCGCGCAGCCGGTTCATGATCTGGCCCGCGAGCTCGAAGCACAGGTCCATCTCGATTGCCCGGATGTGAAACAGGAGATCTCCCGGGGTGGACACCGCCCGATGCCTGTCCCCGACGAATTCGGGCAGCGGATGCAACTCCGCCGGCCTGGGTCCGCTGAACAGCCGGTCCCATGCCGACGATCCCACGCCCACGACGCAGGTGAGACCGCCGTCTGGGATCCTGGATCCGACCGACCGCTGCAGCCCCGCCACGTCGCCGAGCAGGTCGCGCGCTGTTGCCTCGCCTTCCGGCGCGATCGTGACGACGAGGAAGATCGCCGTCCCGGTGAGCGGGCTGAGCACCGGCTGGGCGGTGGGTCCCCTGGCGGACTCAGTCGACACTGGCAAGATGGTGCGCTCCTCGAGGTCCGAGGCTGGTGACCGCCCCAAGTGTAGGTCGCGGCCGTCAGTCGGAGAGGAGCCGCCCGAAGGCGGCTCCTCCCAACACATCAGGTCAGCGAGGGCAGGGGTTGTGCGACAGGTTGTTCTGGTAGTCGTTGTAGGAGTACGAGGCCACGCCCCCCGCACCCGAGTAGGCGACCTTCAGCAGCTGCCCGTACTGCTGGTGCGCGCCGAAGTTGTTGGTGCTGAATCCGGGATACATCTGACCGACGGTCCACGCGCAACCACCGAGCGCGGTGCCCGTCGTGTAGTACGGGTAGAACTGCGCCGGCGACCCGTCATCGGTCGGCGGGATGATCGTGCAGCCCGCGCCCGTGGTGTTGTCGCAGGTGCCGAGCTGATCTTCGATGGCAGGCAGGTCCGTGTTGAACCCGACCGACGAGTAGTTGGAGTTGTAATGCTGCCCGGTCAGCGGGCTGGTGAAGATGAACGGTGTCGGGCGGGACGAGCTGCCGTTGGGCCAGTCGCTGAGGTACGAGGTCCCGTCGTAGCCGACGTTTGATCCCTCGCATCCGCCGATCTTGATGAGACCGGATGCCGATCCCGGCCAGCAGCCGGCGTCGTCGGAGTCCGCCGCCTCGGTCTGGCTCCCGACGCCCTCATTGCCGATGCAGGTGCCGGTCGTGGCGTCAACCGAGCTGCAGTAGTCGAAGTGTCCGATCTCGGTATCGAACGCCACGTTGTACGTTGCCGCCGCCCACGGAACCGTGGTCTGAGTCGTGGAGGTCGCGTACATCGGATGGAAGTTGTACGGAATGTTCTTGCACTGGGTCGAGGGGCTGGGTGCGAACTTGACCTGGCCGAAGCCGTTGGAAGCGCTCGCCGTCATCGATCCGGCGGTCCCGTTCGTGGTGTCCTTGACGACCGCCTGGAGACCGCTTGACGTGTCATGCAGGGTCACCTTGAACGTATCGCCCTGGTTGAGGAACTCCACCTTGTGCGGGTTTGGGGTACCGGAGGCAAGCGCTTGGAACTGCACGGGGTTCGGCGGGCCCTGCGGCTTGCCGGTGTGTGTCAGGTACGCGAAGTTCACGTACTCCTCACCGACGGTAGCCTCACACGTCGAGTTGAGCTGCTGACCGGTCAGCGAGTTCAGCGCGAGGCTGTCGATGGTCAGAGCGACGCACCACTGCGTGGGGGAGCAGCTGAAGCCGTTCCACTGCTGCACATAGCCGGGCGGATAGAACTGCAATTCCATGTATGCCGCGCCCGGGTGGTAGGGGCTCTTGACCGGGTTCACGATGTTGACATTGCTGTCCGGAACGCACGAATTCACGAGCTCCGGATACGACTGCGAGTCGCACATCGCCATGCCGAACCAGAAGGCTGGAGCGTACTGGAAGCTGTAGACGTGCTTGCCCGGGACGTTGGTGGCAGACGGCTCCGTCGGAAGGATGCCGCTGTACGACATCTGGTTGCCCGAGCCGCTCTGGTTCGAGTAGAAGAGCACGCTGGGTTCGTCATGTCCGACGTAGTGACCGAAGACCGAATCCGAGTCACGCACCTCGGTGCAGAGGAAACGGGCGCCATTGCTACAGTCGATGTGCGTCGGTGCCTTCGGGGCGGCCGACGACGCCGACGACGTGAGTCCGCCGCCGGCCAGCGCTGCCGGCACGGCGAGCGCCGCCACAAAGAGCGGGGCTGTGAACCTCAATCGGGGGTGTCCCATCGCGTCCTCCGTGAGTGGAGGTTTTAGAGGTCGCGGAGACCGGTCCCCCCTCAGTGAACGTCCACTCCTGCCGTTCCTGATCGCGCGCAGGCTAGCAGCCTTGTACCCGACGTCGCAACCTTTTGGCGTACGCCATCCTGGAACTGGCTGAAGCTCAGTCTTCGCGGCCGCGGATCTGCACGCGGCCGTCGACCTTTCGCGCCTCGAAGTGCGGCTGCGGAAATGTCGCAGGGCCGCCCAGCACAGCACCGTCGCGGAGGCGAAACCGAGAGCCATGCCAGGGGCAGACGACGTGGCCATCTTCCACGCTGCCTTCGTTCAACGGGCCGCCTGCATGGCTGCACGTGTTTTCGAGTGCGCACACGATCCCGTCCACCCGGGTGAGGAGCACCTTGCGATCATCGACGTCGACCACGGAGAGCACGCCCTCGGTCACATCGGTGTCGTCAGCCACGTCGGTCCATTCCGCCGGGCCGGAAAGCCAGGCGGTGTGGTTGACGGCAAGGGCTCGGTCGAAGACGAGATCACCACCGAGATATGCGGCGGCCGCACCGGTCGCGAGCCCGGCTACCGAGAGCAAGCGGCCACGCCCTCGCCGCCCGCGCAGACGCGCTGCCAGCGAGCCAACCTGCAATGCGAGCGCCGCGGTGTTGACCAGCCCGTGGACCAGGGCGAGCCGCCGATCACGCCCGTAGGTGACCGACCAGTCAGCGGCTCCCGTTGCGGCGGTCGCGCCTGCCGCAACGCAGCCGACCGCGACCAGCATCGTGGCGCCGGTGTCGTCGCCGATCAAGTCGAGCACAGGAACGCTCGTCCAGAGTCCGAGCGGCACATCGCTCAACACCGGATGGAGGGCGTGTCCCAGCCAGCGACCCTGGAGCAGGTCCATCAGGGTTCGCCGCCGCGTGAGCGGGTCCAGCGCCTTGACGAGCCACTCGCTCAGGGGCTCAAGACCCGGTATCTCCTCGACGGCCGCGACGATCTGGGCATACGGCGGCTGCGGGTGCTCCTGCTTCATCGTGATTCCACTCGCAGTCTCATGGACACTCCACAACCGTTCACCGCTCTGTCCGCCGCCGCTGTCGCACAAGCCTACATTCCATGTACCGCGTCGGGCCAAGGGGCGGCCGACGATGAGCAAGGCACAGCTGGAGCAAGGCCTCGAGCGCTGACGCGCAAGCGCACCTCCTTCGGCAACCTCCTGCAAGCGCGCGGGTCGCGTGCGACACTCGGCGGCGTGAACGCGCGCAATCGGCTGGCAGCTTGCGTTGGTGTGGGGCTGATCGCGTTCGCCGTCATCCTCGTCCTCACCGAGTGGCAGGTGGCCTTGCTCGCGGGGTGGGACGTCACCTCCGCCACCTTCATCGCAATCGTGTATCTCGGGATCCGCGGCAAGGACGCCCAGGCGACCAAGCTCGCGGCGGTCGGCGAGGACGACTCACGCGCAGCGTCTGAGGCGATCCTGGTCGGCGCGAACATCGCAAGCCTCGTGGGCGTGGCTTTCGCGCTGATCGCGGCGGGATCAACCCACGGTTTCGTCAAGTCCGCGATCACGACCCTCGTCGTGGCGAGCGTTCTTCTCTCATGGGCAGCCGTCCACATCGTGTTCACGCTTCGGTATGCCCGTCTCTACTACGCGCTCGGATCCGGCATCGATTTCCATGCCGACCAGGCTCCCGATTTCAGGGATTTTCTCTATGTGGCACTCACCATCGGGATGACCTTCCAGGTGTCCGACACCGACCTCAACGCCAAACCGATTCGCATGACCGCAATCCGGCACGCCCTCCTGTCGTACCTGTTCGGTGTGGTCGTCTTCTCGACCACCATCAACGTGATCGCGACGCTGCTGAGCAAGTAGGCGGGCGACCGCCCCCCGCTGCCGCCGGGTGAGCGGTATCATCGAACGAATGTTCGGCTGGCTCGACCATCTCACGGATGCGCAGCGGCGTGCCGTGGCCCATGAGGGCGGTCCGCTCCGGATCCTCGCCGGCGCCGGCACCGGCAAGACCACCACGCTCACCGCCCGGGTCGCCTGGCTCCTCGCGACGGGCGCGTTGCCCGAGCGGCTCCTCCTTCTGACGTTCACCAGGCGGGCGGCGCGCCAGATGCTCGCGCGGACCTCGGCGCTCATGAGTGCAGCCGGGCTCGACCGCGGCGCGGCATCCCCGGCGGGCCGCGTGATGGGCGGTACGTTCCATGCGGTCGCACACCGGACCCTCCGCCGCTACGCCGGCACGCTGGGGATCCCGGAAGGGTTCTCCGTCCTCGATAGTGCCGATGCCGCCGATGTGATCGACATGGTCCGCGACGAGCAGGGCCATGCGACATCGACGCGGCGGCGGTTTCCTCGCAAGTCGCTGCTGATCGACCTCTACTCGGCCGCGGTCAACACAGGGCGCCCCTTGTCAGCCGTGGTCCCGGAGATGGCGCCGTGGGCCGAGGACTTTGTGGATTCGATCTCCGAGATCTGCCGGGGCTACGTGCAGCGCAAGCGGTCCGCAGGGCTGATCGACCTGGACGACCTGCTGCTGTACTGGCGCGCGGCGGTCCAGGACGATCGTCTCGGTCCACGTCTCGCCGGCTCGCTCGACCAGGTGCTCGTCGACGAGTACCAGGACGTCAACGAGATCCAGGTCGACATCCTCGCCGCCCTCCGCCGCGGCGACCCGCGTCTCACCGTCGTCGGCGACGATGCGCAGGCGTTGTACTCGTTCCGGGCCGCCGAGCCCCGCCACATCCTCGAATTCGACAAGGTGTTCCCTGGCTCGACGACCGTCATCCTCGAAACGAACTACCGCTCGAGCCAGCAGATTCTCGATGTCGCCAATGCCGTCGGCGCCGATGCGACGGTCGGCTTCTCTGCGGTGCTGCGGGCCGCCAGGACTGCACCAGGTGCCGGCCCGCAGCTGGTGCGGTGCGCCGATGAGGACACCCAGACCGACGCCGTCTGTGACCGTATCCTGGCCCATCGTGAGGCGGGAATCGCCTTGCATGAGCAGGCCGTGCTGGTGCGGGCCGCTCACCACTCGGCGCTGCTCGAACTCGAGCTTGGAGCGCGACGGATTCCGTACGTGAAATACGGTGGGTTGCGCTTTGTCGAGGCGGCGCACGTCAAGGACATGCTCGCCGCGTTTCGGCTCGCGGACAACCCGAGTGACGTCGTCGCCTGGTTCCGGCTCCTGCAGTTGCTCGTCGGAGTCGGTCCGGCGACGGCGCACCGCGTCGTCGCGGAGCTCGGGCTGATCGGCTCGGATGTTACGCCGGACCCGGCAGGGGTTCTGGGGGCGTGGCCGCGTGCATCCGGACATCTCCCCGACATGGTGCGTCCGGCGGCGGGAGACCTCGTGGCGGCGCTCGCGGCGCATCCCGGAGAGTCGGTCGCAACTCACGCGGAACGGCTTCGCGTGGCGGTCGCCCCGCTGGTCGAGGGCGCATACGCGGAGGCGCCGGCGCGACTTGCCGACCTGGACACGCTCGTCGCCGCCAGCACCAAGGCGACACGCCTCTCCGACGTGGCGGCCGACCACGTCCTCGAGCCGCCACGGTCGACGGGAAACCTGGCCGGACCACCGCTGATCGACGAGGACTGGCTGGTGATCTCGACGGTGCACTCAGCCAAGGGCCTGGAGTGGGACGTCGTGCACCTCTTGCACGTGACTGACGGCAACATTCCCTCGGACATGGCGCTCGGTTCGCCGTCGGGACTCGAGGAGGAGCGGCGCGTCTTCTATGTGGCCCTGACGCGTGCGAGGAACGCGCTCCACCTGTACGTCCCCGAGCGGTACCACCATCACCCGGGCGGCCGTGACGATCAGCACGGCTGGGCGCAGCCCTCGCGGTTTCTCTCCGATCGCGTTGTCTCACGTTGTGACCAGGTCACCGAGCGAGGCCGGCGCCCGGAGTCGTCCGACGCGATGCCGCCCGTCGACGCCTCCGAACGGGTCGGGGTTGCGCTCGACGCCCTGTGGTCCTAGGTGCGCGACGCTCGGGGCGCACCTGCCGCGGAGTGCGGCAGCGGCCTATGCTGCAATGAAGATGAGTACAAACCAGCAGGATCGCAAGCCCGAGGACGAGGCAACCAAGGAGCAGGGTCAGGCGGACGATCGCCGGCGTAAGGATCAGGCAGAGAAGCTCGAGCGCGATCGTGCCGACGAGGCAGGTCGGCGTTCCCGCGAGGGCACCTGACGCAGTCCGCCTGACGCTCAGGCCGGCCGGGCGGGGGCGCCGCCGCGATGCGACCGCGAGGGTGCGGACCCACCGCGGGCGAGCAGGAGCGAGCCCACGGTCGCGGGGATGAGGGTCAGGCACCCCCCGGCAACCAGCGCCGCGGCTTCAGCCGGGCTCAGGAGCCCGGTGCTGAGGCCGAGGCTCGCCGCGGCGGCGGGCATGCCCAGCTGGGCAGACGCCGCGAGGCCTGTCGCCAGATACCGCTCGTGACCGGCCACTCGAGCGGCGATGAGGTGCGTGACCACCGTGGCGAGCGCAAGGCCGACCGCGAGCAGAATCCGCGAGGGTGAGGTGATCAGCGCCCGGAGGTTGAGCTCGGCGCCGAGCAGCACGAAGAACAGCGGCACGAAGAAGCCGTTCGCGACACCGGAGAACTGCACCACGAGGCGATCCGACTCGTGCAGGCGCACCAGGATCATCCCCGCGAGGAATCCCGCAACAAGCGTGCTCGCCCCGGTCTCCTGAGCGATCGCCGAGAGTCCGAGGAGCAGAACGAGCGAGATGCGCACCTGCCACGCCCAGCCACGCTGCAGCGACTCGTTGCGCATCTCGTGGATCTGTGCGACCCGCCGCGCTCGCGACGCTGCAACCAGAGCGATCACGCCGACCGCGATGATCGCGACGTCGCCACCGATCGCCTCGAAGGGGTTGCCCGACTTGGCGAGCGTGAGCGGCATGATCACCACGGTCACCGAGTCGGCGATGGCGACCCAGGCGATCAGGAAGGCGACGTTCGGACCGGCGAGGTTGCGCTCCTCGATGATCGGGAATGCGATCGCGGCCGAGCTGCCGGTGACGATCACGGCGATCAACGCCGGGTGTCCGACGCCGATCGCGTGGTCGAGCAGCAGACCGATCGGCACCGCGGTCACGGCCACCACTGCCAGTGCCAGCAAGCCGCGCGCGAAACCCTGCCGGATCGCGGGGGAGCCGATGTCCACGTGCGTTCCCGCGCTGAACATGAGCATGGCGAAACCGATGGCACTGAGCACAGGAAGCGGTTGCGTCGCCGCGTTGATGACGCCGAAGCCGGTGTGACCGAGGACGAATCCCGCCACCAGCTCGCCGATCACCACGGGAATCAGCCCGCGCCGGCCGAATGCCAGAAGGGGACCGGCAAGTCCGGCCAGCACGAGAATGGTCAGCTGCGCGAACATCGCGAGATCATGCCCCGAAATTCGGCCCTCGCGTCCATCGCGGCGGCAACCCTGAGCTACGAGCGGTGGGTGGGCGCACAGGTGCCGCTGGTGCGGTCCGACCTGGCGTTCAAGCACGAACAGATGGCGTTCGCGCCCTTTCCATTTCTCCGTTCGACCTTCTATCGCTGGGTGCAGGTCTGGAACGAGACCTGCCCGGAACTCGCGCGGGCGCCCCAGGTGCTGGCGGTGGGTGACCTGCACACGGAGAATTTCGGGACGTGGCGCGATAGTGAAGGCCGGCTGATCTGGGGGATCAACGATTTCGACGAGGCGTTCCCCATGGCATACACCAATGACCTGGCCCGGCTGGCGACGTCGGCGCGTCTATCGATCTCGGCGGGGACCCTGGTGCTCACACCTCGTGCGGCCTGCAGCGCGATCCTCGACGGCTACCATGCGTCCCTCGAACGCGGGGGCAAGCCATTCGTGCTCGCCGAGAAGCACCCGGTCCTCCGTCACGACGCGCAATCGGAGTTGCGCGATCCCGTCCGGTTCTGGACCGCGATGGCCGCACTTCCGCCCGCGCGCCACCTGCCGGCCGCCACGCACACGATCCTGCACCGCCAGTTCAAGAGCAGCGAGGAGCCGCGCTATGTCACGCGGCGCGCCGGCCTCGGGAGCCTCGGGCATCCACGTGTCGTCGCGATCGCGGAGCATTCCGGGGGCTGGATCGCGCGTGAGGTCAAGGAGCTGGTGGCATCTGGGGTCGCCTGGGCGACCGGCGCCTCGGGGTCGGTCGCGATCCACTATCCGACGATCGTCCGCAGAGCGGTGCGCTGCGCTGATCCCTTCCTCGACGTTCGCGGTCGCTGGGTGATCCGTCGCCTCGCCCCGGACTGCAGCCGGATCGAGTTCACTGTGGCTCGCCTCGCGTCGGAGCAGACGGAGTTGCTCCACGCCATGGGTGCGGAGACAGCCAATGTCCACCTCGGTTCGGGGGCGCGCCGGATCGCGGCGGTCCGCAGCGACCTCGACAGCCGGCCGCCCGGCTGGCTCAAGGTCGCGTCGCGCGCGATGGAGCGGGCGACCACCGCCGACTTCGTCGCCTGGCAGCACGCCCAGCGCGGCTGAGCGCGAGCACTACACGCGCAGCATCGCGACCAGCGATCGTCCCGCCACGGTCATCTCCTCGCCGGCATGGTGGTGCCGCGTCGACGGCGTGACGTCGCGCTCGGCGGTGTCGGCGAAGACGGACCAGAGATCGCCCCACCCGCTCGGGATGATCCAGCCGACCGAGTTCTCGCCGGCATGGAGCAGCACCATCAACGTGCCCCCGCGGATGCGCCGGCCGCGAGGATCGCGATCGGGGATCTCGTCGCCGTTGAGGATCATCCCCAGTGAACGCTGCCCCTCGTCGAACCACTCGTGGTCGCTGACCTCGCGCCCGGAGGGCAGGAACCAGGCGATGTCCTTGCGCCCGGATCCATGCACCGCCTGGCCGGAGAAGAAATTCCGCCGGCGGAGCACCGGGTCGCTGCGCCGCAGCGCGACCATCCGCGCCACAAACCCGAGCATCGGCTCGTCGAGATGCTCCCAGTCGATCCACGAGACCTCGTTGTCCTGGCAGTAGGCGTTGTTGTTGCCGCGCTGCGTGCGACCGATCTCGTCGCCACCGAGCAGCATCGGGCAGCCCTCCGAGAGCAGGACGGTGGCGATCAGATTGCGGCGCTGCCGTGCACGCAACTCGAGGACCGCCGGGTCGTCGGTCGGGCCTTCGACGCCGCAATTCCATGAACGGTTGTCGTCGCTGCCGTCGAGGTTGTTCCCGCCGTTGGCGAGGTTGTGCTTCTCGTTGTACGCGACGAGGTCGGTCAGTGTGAAGCCGTCATGGGCGGTGACGAAGTTGATGCTCGCCGACGGCTGACGACCGTCGCCCTGGTAGAGGTCGCTCGAGCCGGTGAGCCGGTACGCAATATCGCGAATGCCGGTTGCGCCACGCCAGAAGTCGCGCACCGTGTCGCGAAACGCGCCATTCCATTCCGCCCACCGCACCGGGAAATTCCCGACCTGGTAGCCACCGGCGCCGACATCCCACGGCTCGGCGACGAGCTTCACGCGCGACAGCACAGGGTCCTGGTGGATGATGTCGAAGAATGCCGAGAGGCGGTCGACATCGTAGAACTGGCGTGCGAGCGCGGAGGCGAGATCGAAGCGGAAACCGTCCACGTGCATCTCGATGACCCAGTAGCGAAGACTGTCCATGATGAGTTGCAGCGTGTGCGGATTCCGGACGTTGAGACTGTTCCCCGTGCCGGTGACATCGAAATAGAAACGAGCATCGTCGTCCTTGAGCCGGTAGTACGCGGCATTGTCGATGCCGCGAAAGCTGAGCGTCGGGCCGAGGTGGTTCCCTTCGCCGGTGTGGTTGTAGACGACGTCGAGGATCACCTCGAGCCCCGCGGCGTGGAGCGCACGCACCATGGCTTTGAATTCGCGCACCTGCTCACCGTTGGTTCCCGACGACGAGTAGCGTCCTTCGGGCGCAAAGTAGCCGATCGAGTCGTAACCCCAGTAGTTGACGAGGTTGCGTTCCACCAGCTGTGCGGAGTCGAAGAAGTGATGCACTGGCATCAGTTCGACAGCGGTGACGCCGATTCTGGTGAGGTGCTCGATCGCTGCGGGGTGGGCGAGGCCGGCATAGGTCCCTCGGAGCGCGTCGGGAATGTCGGGGTGGCGCTTGGTGAAACCCTTGACGTGCAGCTCGTAGATGATCGTGTCGGACCAGGGGGTGTTCGGGCGCCGGTCGTCGCCCCACGGAAACGACTGGTCGACGATGACGCAGCGAGGCATCGCCGGTGCGGAGTCGACGCCGCTGATGCGCATGTCGTCGCTGCCGAGGCGATACCCGAACAGCGAGCGCCCGTGACGGAATCGCCCCGCGATGGCGCGCGCATACGGATCGAGGAGTAGCTTGGCCGGGTTGTGGCGCAACCCCTCGTGAGGCGCGTACCGACCGTGCACCCTGAATCCGTAGCGCTGACCGGGGCCGATATTGGCGATGTAGCCATGCCAGACGAGATCGGTCCTTTCCACCAGCGGATGAGTCGCGAGCTCGGCACCACGCTCGTCGAAGAGCACAAGGTCGACCGCCTCGGCGCTCTCCGAGAAGATCGCGAAGTTGGTGCCCGAGCCGTCCCAGGTGGCGCCGAGTGGCGCGTCGGTGCCCGGCCAGGCGGCACGCCCATCAGGCGCGCGTCCGGCGGCAGAAGGCTCTGGAACAGTCATGACTCCACTCAGTTCGCTGATCCGGTGCTCCCGGCGTGAGCGGCGCCGTGGGGCGGGGCCGCCGGCCCTCATGGGGAGTCCAGAGAGAGTACGTGGATGCGGCAGGCGCGCGCCGGAGGGTGAGCGCGGCGAATCGGCGGGCGGTCGAAGCCTGCATGCGACCCATCGAGGACACGGGAGCGACTCCGATGTTTGTCCGGCCGGGAGCCCGGCTGCCCGGCGGCGTGCTCCGGATTGAGCTCGAAGGCGGGGCTGAGTTGCCGGGCGGCTCCGCCCTCGACCGGGACGCGCCGTACGGTTACCACCGGCTGGTGATGCGCGACGGCCGCCGGCTGCCGATGGTCACAAGCCCGGGGAGATGCGCGCTTCCCGACGCATTGAACGGCTGGGGCTGGGCTGCCCAGCTGTATGCCGTACGGTCGCGCGAAGGCTGGGGAGTCGGCGACCTGGGCGACCTTCGGGCGCTCGGCTCGTGGTCGCGAAAGCAGGGTGCATCGATGCTCCTCGTCAACCCCTTGCACGGGGTGCGGCCGGGGCCGCCCCAGGAGACGAGCCCGTATTTCCCCTCGAGCCGCCTTTTTCGCAATCCGCTGTACCTGCGCATCCAGGAGCTCCCCGGAGCCCGCGGCAACCCCGCAGTCGCGGGTCTGCTCCGCGAGGCCGAGCGCCTGCATGACGCGCCGACGATCGATCGCGACCGCGTCATGCCGCTTAAGATCCGCGCGCTCGAGGCTCTCTGGTCTCGGTTCGACGGGGACCCCGGGTTCGATGCCTACGTGGCTCGTGAGGGGCTGCTGCTCGAGCGCTATGCCTGCTTCTGCGTCCTGGCCGAGCGGCACCCGGGCTCCTGGACGACATGGCCCGTCCGCTACCGGCGCCCGGATGGCCGGACGCTGCGTGCACTCGTGGCACGTAACCGATCGCGGGTCGACTTCTACCGATGGATGCAGTGGCTGATCGATACGCAGCTGGCCCGCGCCGGGCGCGAGGTGCCGCTCGTCCACGACCTGGCCGTCGGCTTCGCTCCCGATGGCGCCGACGCATGGCTCTGGCAGGAGGAGGTTGCATCCGAGGCGCGGATCGGAGCCCCACCTGACGATTTCAATCCGGCGGGACAGGACTGGGGCGTTCCGCCGTTCGACCCCGGCCGGCTCCGCGCGGCCGGGTACGAGCCGCTCATCGCGACCATGCGCCGGATGATGAGCGCCGGCATCGGCCTCCGCATCGACCACGTGATGGGCCTCTTCCGGCTGTGGTGGGTGCCGCTAGGATCCGGTGACCCGTCAGCGGGCGCCTACGTCCGCTACCCGGCGGGCGAGCTTCTCGACATCCTCGCCCTCGAGAGCGTGCGCGCCGGATGCGGTGTCGTCGGCGAGGATCTCGGCACCGTCGAGTCGGGGGTTCGCGCGGAGCTTCGCCGCCGTGGCCTGCTCTCGTACCGCGTGGCGTGGTTTGAATCGCGGCCGCCGGAGCGGTATCCGACGCAGGCGCTGGCTGCCCTGACCACCCACGACCTCCCGACCACGGCCGGCGTGTGGACCGGGGCCGATCTCGTCGAGATGGAGTCCACGGGCCGGCCGGTCAACCGGAGAGCAGAGCTCGGTGTCCGGCGGCGCCTGGGGCGTCTCGCGGGCGTCGTCGACGGTGACCCGGCGTCGCTCGTGGTTGAGCGCGCCTACGCCGCACTCGGTCGGGCCTCGAGCAGGCTGGTCGTGGCCACGCTCGACGACGCGTGTCTGGCGGTGCGCCGGCCGAACATGCCAGGAGACGTCAACCGGCCGAACTGGGCCATCCCGCTGCCGAGAACGCTCGAGCAGCTGCGACGCGACCCGCTCCCGCGGCGTATCGCGGCAGTGCTCAACCGCCGCGGCTGAGCCGGGACGTCAGGCCTGGGTGCCGACCTGGCCGGCCGGAACCGATGCGGCGGCCGCACGCGCCGCCGTGACCGTCTGGCTCGGATCCTCGCCGATCGGCGCGACCCCGGCGGTGAGCGTCAGGTCGAGGGCGAGACGGCGCATCTGCACGAAGACGCGCTCGGCGAGGGCGTGCGCTGAGGCGATCCCGCCATCGCGGACGAGGACCAGCGCCGCACCGTCGTCGAGCACGCACACCGGCTCGTCGGCCCGCGAGAACGCCATCACGAGTGACGCGTAGCCACCGCGAGCAGCGGGCGGAATGGATGCGTCGACGACGAACGCGCAGCATGCACCGTCCGATCCGACCTCGCCTACCTTTTGGTTGAACTCGGCAAGCGTGACCTGCCAGGGGAGGAGCGATATCGTGCGCGGCTCGGTCATGACGACGATCGTGTCATGCGCGCGCCGGCGGCACTCATGCGCCCACGAGGAAGATGTGCTCGAGCTCCGCAAGCGCGGCCTGGCGCTCCGTGACGGGGCTGCCTCCGCTCTCGTTCCAGCCCACCAGGACCGCAACGGCGTCGAGGAGCTCGCCGGCCAGGAGGGGCTTGCTGAGGGCTCCGACGCCGGCCACAGGCCCCCGCCGAGCGCGGATCGCACCGGTGACAAAGCTGATCGGGATGCGCTCGAACGCGGGGTCGGCGAGGATTGCGCGAGCCAGGCGGATGCCATGCATGTCGGGCAGGATGCCGTCAATGAGAATCGCGGCCACCGGCGATTCGCGGAGCACGGCCATCGCCTCCTCACCGGTGCGTACGCCCACGACGAGGTAGCCTCCGGACTCGAGCGCTACGGTCAGGAAGCCGCGAACCCCGTCATCGTCCTCGACGATGAGCACAGCCGACGCACCAGTTTCGACCATCGAGGCTGGATCATAACCGGCACTCCCGAGCGGCACGTCCGATCAGTGCATACCTTTCATCGACCCGTCACGGTCCGCGACCTGCGATGGGCGCAGTCATTGGTGTTGTGATGGCAGCCGCAGGTGTCCATGGTCTCGAGCAGCAGCAGGTCGCCGGCAGGGAAGTGCAGAACCGGCACGCCGTCCTGCGCGTTGCCATTCGCGACCCGGGCGGCTCTGACGTAGACGGCACGTCCGTCACGCATCACCCAGGGGAGCATGTTGGGAGCGCCTGCGCGGACCATGCGTTCGGCCTCCTCGGCGGATGTCGCCTCGTCGAGCGAGCGGTGGCCGATGGACGTCCGATACGAGGACGTCGCCATGTCGACGGGGATGCCCGGCGAGGCGTGCAGCAACCCGTCCACCGCCTCGGGCAGGAGGCCCATCCCTGCCTCGACCAGCCGCCGGGTCAGCGTTCCGGCCGTGTCGTCGGGGAGGATCGGCACCCTGGCCTGGGCGAGGATGGGCCCTGAATCCACCTTCGGCGCAGCCTTGTGCATCGAGATGCCGGTCACCGGCGCCCCGTCGGCGATCGCCCAGTAGACGGGTTCTGGACCCCGATAGGCGGGGAGCAGGCTCGGATGGACGTTGAGCCAGCCATGCCTGGGAAGCGTGAGCGCCCGCGGGCCGACGATCTGGTCGAAGCTCGCCATCACCACGGCCTCGAGGCCAAGCTCGTCGAGCTCGAATCGAGAGTGCTCGTCATTGATGCGCCAGGCGCGGATCAGCGGGATGCCGAGATGGTCGGCGATCCGGCTCAGCGCGTTGTCGCCGAGGATCGCCGGGTGCGCGCCAGGCGACGTGATGATCCCGACCGGCTGGACGTCGAGCTGCAGGAGCCGAAGCAGGAAGGCGAGGCTGAAGTCCGAGGGGAATCCCGCGAACGCCACCCGCGGGCCACTCCCGGGGGTGATCGTGTCGGGCGGAGGCGGCAGGTCGCGGTCAGGGATGAAGGTGAAGACCTCTCGCGCCCAGAGATCCCGGCCGACCGCGTCGAGGTAGGCAGAAGAGGTGGTCACGTCACTTGATCCTAACCATGCGTGGGGTCGGACCAACCAATCCATCGCGGACGAGGGTGTCAAGGACCAGCGCGATGTCCGTCGAAGGGCGCCCCGCCGCCGCGGCGCCCGCGCGGATCTGCAGCTCGTCGATGCTGCTCGGTGGAGGCTCGGCGAGCATGGCGCGGAGGACCGCGCCGCGCAGCTCGCGCGTGCTGCCACGGTATCGGGGCGAGCGCCGAAGCCGCTCGGGTGGCGCTGCCTCGAGGCGGCTCAGGGACGGGCATTGCGATGCGAGCGGGCATCCGTGACAGAGCGGTCGTGCCCTGCAGTGCAGCGCTCCGGCATCGAACAGCGCGTACGTGAAATCGCGCGTGCTCATGCCCCGAGGTCGCCCGTCCGTCAGCCACTCCTCGAGCGCGGCGTGACGGACCTCCCCTGGCTCTCTGCCCAGCGCCGCACGCGCGGTGACCCTCGCGATGTTGACGTCCTGGGGCGGGACGCCTGGCGCGCCGAACGCCAGCACCATCAGCGCCCTCGCCGTGTACGGACCGACCCCCGGGAGTGAGCGCAGGCCTGCCTCGGTGTCCGGCCAGCCGGCTGCGGCGACCGCCCTGGCGGTGTCGTGGAGGGCTCGAGCCCGGCGCGGATAGCCGAGGCCCTGCCACTCGCGCAGCAGCGCGGCGAGCGGACTCGCCGCACATGCTTCAGGCGTGGGCCAGCGTGCGAGGAATGCCTCCCACCGCCCCGAGACCCTGGCGACCTGGGTCTGCTGGAGCATCACCTCGCTGACGAGAATGGCCCAGGGCTCGGCTGTTGACCGCCACGGCAGGTCGTGCCGACCGTGTTTCCGATACCAGCGCGCGAGCCCGCGGGTCCACACTCGGGGCAGTTTGTCAGACTGCCGGCGTCCGGCATCTTGAGGAGACCACCACATGGCGCAGCACACGATCACGTTGATTCCCGGTGACGGCGTGGGACCCGAGGTCAGCGAGGCAGCACGCCGTGTGATCGATGCCACCGGCGTCGCCATCGACTGGGAGGTGCACGACGCCGGGCTCGGCGTGATGGACCAGTACGGTGACCCGCTGCCGGCACACGTGCTCGAATCCATCCGGCGGAACAAGGTCGCGATCAAGGGTCCGTTGACGACTCCGATCGGCAAGGGCATCCGCTCGGTCAACGTCGCCCTGCGTCGCGAGCTCGATCTCTTTGTGCTGATCCGTCCGTGCAAGTCCTACCCGGGCGTGCGCAGCCGCTACGAGAACGTCGACCTCGTGGTCATACGTGAGAACACCGAGGACCTCTATGCCGGAATCGAGTTTGCCGAAGGGGAGCCGGGGACGCTCGAACTGATCGACGACATCGAGCGTCTCGGTGGGCGGAAGATTCGCGCCGACTCGGGGATCAGCATCAAGCCGGCGTCCATCTCCGCCACGCAGCGCGTGTTTCGCTACGGTTTCCAGTGGGCGATCGACAATGGTCGCCGCAAGGTGACCGCCGTGCACAAGGCAAACATCATGAAATACACCGAGGGGCTGTGGCTGCGCGTCGCCGAGCAGGTGAGCCATGAGTTTCCACAGATCGAGTTCGAGGACCGCATCGTCGACAACATGGCGATGCAGTTGGTGCAGAGGCCGGAGCTCTACGACGTGATGGTGATGCCGAACCTGTTCGGCGACATCCTCAGCGACCTGTGCGCGGGTCTCACCGGCGGGCTCGGTCTCGCCCCGGGAGCAAACATCGGTGACGAGGTCGCGGTGTTCGAGGCGACGCACGGGAGCGCGCCCAAGTACGCGGGGCAGAACAAGGCCAACCCGATGGCGATGATGCTCAGCGGCGTGCTGATGCTCCGTCATATCGGCGAGGAGGCCGCCGGTGACCGTCTCGAGCAGGCGGTCGCAGCGGTCATCGCCGAGGGTCGAAGCGTCACCTACGACATGAAGCCCGAGCGCGACGATCCCTCCGCGGCGGGCACGTCCCAGGTGGCGGACGCCGTCATCGCGGCATTGGGGTAGCCGGCAGCAGCAAATTCCGCCCTGCCCCGCCCCGCGCCCGGGCAACTTGCGACCGTCGCGGCTCCCCTCTGGACTTCACAAAACAGTGAAGGTGGGGGAATTCGCGAATTCAGGCTGATACTGCACCGTGCCTTGAGCACTACGACCCTTGTGCTGTCGTGGGCTTTGGGGGGTGCCTGCATCGTGCTGGGCGTATTCACCGTGGACGGGTGGTTGCGCCGGCGTGATCGAACGCGCGCATTCCTGGCGTGCTCGATCGTGCTCCTGTGCGGTAGCGGGGTCGCCGTCGGGGCGACGATGCTCACGCGGGATCGGGTGCTGTGGACCAGCGACCTCTCGATCACACTCTTCCTCGCGTCCGGCCTTGCGTTCTTCGGCTTCCGAGCGGCGATGGACCGGCTGGCCATCGCTGTCAGCGTCGCCGTCGGGGCCGTGGTGGTCGCGACCGTCGTTCTCGTCGGTCTCGCCGGCGTCTCCTTCGCCGGGGCGCAATCGGCCGGGCAGGAGCTGGTCGTCGTGTTGCTCACGGTTGTGTGGCTCGGCTGTGTGGTGGAGCCTGCCGTCCGGTTGTGGAGTCTTTCGGCGGCGATGCCTCGCGTGCAGCGCGCTCGGCTGCGCTCGATCACCCTGGCCTACGCCGGGGTGGTGGTGGCGCTGCTGCTGTCCATCGGCAGCGCGGCGATCCTGGGGCGGGACAACGCGGAGATCACGGTCGCGCTGCCGGCGCTTGCGATGCTGCCGTTCTTCTATATCGGATTCGAGCCGCCGCGTTGGCTGGTCGCTTTCTGGCGCCAGCGGGAGGAAGGGCATTTCCGAGAGGCGTTCACCGATCTCGTGCTCTATTCCCCCGACCGGCAGCGCCTCGCCGAGCGTGCCGTGGAGTGGGCGGCTCGTCTCGTCGGCGCCGACGGGGCGGTGATCGCCACCGACGACGGCGAGGTGCTCGCCGTGCACGGGCTCGACAGGACGGCCGGCTGGAAGCTCGTCTCCCAGATGACCGGATACGGAGAGACCCGCGCGGTCACCAGTCACCCCGCCAACTCGACGGGGGTCATTCGAGTGGTGCTCGATGCGCAGCTCAGCCGCGGCATCATGGCAGTGACCTCGGGTCCGCTGACCCCGCTGTTCGGCGACGATGAGGCCCTCCGTCTGGCTCAGTACGGCACCGCCCTCGCGCCGGCGCTCGACCGGGTCCTGCTCGTCGAGCGGATGCGCCGCACCTCCCAGCTCCTCGATCTCGCATACGACGCGGTGACCACGTGGAATGTGCGCACTCAGCTGATCACCTTCTGGAACAAGGGGGCGGAGGAGTTGTACGGCTGGAGCAGCAACGAGGCCATCGGCCGCAACCCCGGCGAGCTGTTGGGCTCGGAGCTGCCTGAGAGCCGCGACGCGATCCTCGCCGTCCTCCGCGCCGAGGGACGCTGGGAAGGCGAGATCGTGCAGACGACCAAGATGGGGAATCGCGTCAACGTGGCAGTGCGCTGGGCGTTGCAGAAGGACGGCGTCGGCCGGCCTGACGCGGTCATCGAGATCGGCCGCGATGTGACCGCCGACAAGGTCGCGGCGGCCGAGTTGCGCGAGGCGCGCGACATTGCCGAGCAAGCGTCGCAGGCGAAGAGCGAGTACCTGTCGCGGATGAGCCATGAGCTGCGCACGCCGCTGACCGCGATCCTTGGCTACAGCGACCTGCTCGAGATGCGCGAGCCGCGCGACGATCAGACCGAGGCGATCGCCGCCGTGCAAGAGGCGAGTGGCCACCTCCTCAGCCTCGTGAACGATGTGCTCGACATCGCCCGCATCGAGTCCGGACGGGAGAGCTTCTCGCTCGAGCCGGTCGCGTTGGAGGCGACGGTGGAGGAGTGTGTCCGGCTGGTGGCGCCATCGGCGCTCAGCCGGCACATCAAGATCACACGATCACTCGGCGACTGCGCGGGGGACTTCGTGCTCGCAGACCGGCAACGGCTCGTGCAGGCATTGCTGAACCTGCTGTCCAACGCCGTCAAGTATTCGGGCAACGACGCCCACATCTTCGTCGAGGCCTCGCGCGAGTGGGAAGCCGATGCGCCTGCGGGACCGATGCGACCGCGGGGAACCAGGAGCGAGTTCCTCCGTCTCGGGGTCCGCGATACCGGTCCCGGATTCACCGACGAGGACAAGGCGCGGTTGTTTCAGCCGTTCGAACGGCTCGGCGCCGAACGGACGACAGTCCCGGGCACGGGGCTCGGGCTGGCGCTGACCCGCAAGCTCGTACAGGGCATGCACGGCACCATCGGTGTCGAGAGCGAGCGTGGCGTCGGGAGCACCTTCTGGATCAGGCTCAACCGCTCACCGATTGCAGCGCCCAAGCCGCGCGTGCGGCGCAAGCCGCCGGTGGCGATACCGGTCGTCGACTGCGAGCGCACGGTGCTTTACGTCGAGGACAACCTCACGACCATCGGACTGATGGAGGAGGTGTTCTCGATGCGGCCGCAGATCCATCTGCTCACCGCCATGCAGGGCGGGCTGACACTCGAGCTCGCCCGCGAGCATCACCCCGATCTGATCGTGCTCGACCTCCACCTTCCGGACATCCAGGGCGACGAAGTGCTCGCTCAACTGCGCGCGGATCCACGCACCGCGGGGATTCCGGTGGTCATGTGCAGCGCCGATGCCACGGAACGCCGTCGCAAGCAGCTGATCGCCGCCGGTGCTCGGGGGTACTTGACCAAACCCGTGAAGGTGCAACGGTTTCTGCGCATGCTCGACGAGGTGCTCAACAGCATTCCGGTCAGCCCGGCGTGAGCCGCTGAGCTGTCCCTGCCGACCCCGCCGCGAGGCGCAGTCGGACGATCACAGGTTTCTCCGCTGCCGTCTCGAGGCCTGACGTCAACACCCGACGGACCGTGTCCGCCAAGAGATCATCGACGCGGCGGCCCGTCTCACCGGCGCCGCGACGGGCCAGTGCGAGCAACTCGGGATTGCTTCGCAGAAAGCGGGTCGCGGCGTCGATGATTACGGCGTTCTCGGACATGCGCCCATTGTCGGACTGCCCGACGACAGGTGCCTGTCGTCAGTCCTCGGTCTTTTCGGACGGGGACTCGGTGCCTGCAAGCAGGAGATAGAGCTTGCGACGTGCCTCGCGGAGGACGGTTCGTGCCTCGGCGATGTGCCCCGCGTCTCCGGTTCGGCTGACCTGCCAGACGGCTGCGAGCAACTGGAATGCTTGATCGCGGAGGTCGCGGTGGTCGCCGCCCATTGAGCCCGCTGCCTCGGCCCAGGGTGCGGGACCGGCCGCCAGCTTGGCCGCCTCCTCACGTCCGGCGTCGGTGAGTTCGAAGACGCGCCGCCCGCCGTCCGACTCGACGGCTCGGACGAGGCCTTCGTCCTCGAGCTGCTGGAGAGTCGGGTAGACGGAGCCCGGGCTCGCGCGCCACGCACCATCGCTGCGCCGCTCCAGTTCCTGGATGATCTGGTATCCGTGTGACGGCTTCTCGGCGAGGAGGACGAGGATCGCGGCGCGGACATCACCACGCGCGGCGCGCCTGCCGGGGCCGAACGGCTGCCCGAAACCACCCGGTCCGCCAAAGCCGGCGGCGAAGTCAGGGGCGTCGAAGGGCGGCCACCCTCTGCGGTGGCGGTTCCGAGCCCCGTGCTCGAGGTGCTCTCGGACGTGATGGTGGAAGCGCGCGGCGGCGTCGTGATGCCCCCAGGCGCGCTCATCGGGGTGGGTTGGGTGGGGATGTTCCCGGGTCATATCGGTTCGCTCCATGGCGGTTGATTC
>Ga0208849_1000206_pt1 | contig 57255 bp, 55 predicted proteins | sample NGESurdeep072012_10_FD_184470 | JGI IMG/M metagenome (GOLD analysis project Ga0208849, IMG submission 184470) | Arctic peat soil microbial communities from Barrow, Alaska - NGEE Surface sample 53-3 deep-072012 (SPAdes) | ecosystem: Environmental > Terrestrial > Soil > Wetlands > Peat ... | reverse complement strand
CAAGCGTAGGAAACGGAAGCCCTCTTCCCATTGGTCTGTAAGTGCGTCCCACGTCCAGCCGGGAAGCGCTTCGAGACGATCTTCTCGGTCGAGGGTAAGTTGCCCTAGGGTGTGGCCGATTCGTTGCCTGCCCACCCAATCGCCGAGTCGGAACCCGTCTTTCACATTGCTCGCAGGGACGCGAGCGTGACCCTCGCGCTCGGTGAAATGGCAGAGGAAACGAAAACCCTCTTCCCACTTGTCGGTAAACGGGTCCCAGCTCCAGCCGGGGACTGCTTCGAGCCGAGCGACGCGGTCGGGGCTGAGTTTGCCTCGGGTGTGCTCGCTTCGCTGTTTGCCTACCCAGTGGCCTAGTCGGAAACTGATTTCCAAGTGTCTCTGTGGGACGCGGGCGTGACCTTCGCACTCGGTAAATTGGCGGAGGAATTCAAAGCCTTCATCCCATTGATCCGTAAACAAGTTCCAACTCCACCCCGGGAGTGCTTCGAGCCGAGCGACGCGGTCGGGGGCCAGCCTCCTTTTGTTCTTGTCGCTCCGCTGCACGCCTACCCACTGGCCCAATCGATACCCGTCCTCCACGTAGCGCGCTGGTACCAGGGCATGACCCTCGCGCTCGATAAAACGCTGTAGCAGGCCAAGCCAGAACTCCCAACTCGCGGTCGTCTGTTGAACGAGGTGAACATCGAATGCGCTGACGAAGTCAGTGCCGATGCGCGTTGGGAGGTCGAGGCGGATTTTCGTTGGCATTTGAAGACGCTTCTTTCCAAGCCCGAGTTCGCGGCGCAGCTCATCAAGTTGTTCGCCGAGTTCGTCGTCGTGGGCACGGAGTGCTTTGATCACGTCCCAAACTGGCTTGAACGCCGAAGTGTTGAGGGCGACTTCAGGGTCATCGTCAGCTTCGATGAAAACCGGGATGACTACGGTGCCGATCTTCTTGTCTTCAGCCAGACGGATAGCGCGTCCCACGGCCTGGACGATGTCAACCTCGGAGCGACGTGGGTCGATGAAGGCGACTCCATCGAGAGCTGGCACGTCAACACCTTCACCAAGACATCGGGCGTTTGCGAGCAACCCCCTTGCGTCGTCATAGAGATTTCGTAGGTGATCCAGCAGCACGGACCTCTCGCCAGCGGACATTTCACCCGAGGCGGACTTCGACCACAGTTTTCCACTTGGTCGCTGTCTTACTGGCATCCAATCCACGAGGTTTGGCATCGAGTTGGCAAACTGGCGCGCTCCGCTCACCCGAGAATGAAAAGAGATTGTGCGGTGTAGGTCGTAGCGTCGCATGGCTTTGGCGAGACCAATCTGTCCGGCGAGGGTGCGAGCGTCGGTGACCGTAGAGCCGTCGGTGGTAACGAAGCGTCCACGTACTGCCCAGTCAAAGTAGGTGGCGTTGTCCACGCCAACCACGACGACCTGGTAGTCGGTCAATAGATTCCGCTCAATTGCCTCGCTAAATCCCAGACGATGAAACACGGGGCCGAAGCGAGATTCGTCGTCCATCGAGGCGACCTCGAAGTCAGCTTCCTGAGCTTCCTGCACGACTCGCCCGGTAAAAAATCGGGGAGTGGCGGTCATGAAAAGCCTCCGCCGGACTGGGATGGCTTCGGAATCGAGCACGGTGGCAAAATCCGACGAAATCCGGCCAGCACAACGATGTGCCTCATCGGCGATTACGAGATCGAAGGTGGGAACTCGACCCAGGCGGAATGCCTCTGCGATCCTGGGAGAGGACTGGTAAGTGGCAAAGACTACCTGCGGCCCAGAGCGCCGACGCAGGAAACTCGCAATCTCAGATGGATTGGTGGTCACCGGGAAACCGAGATCAGCAGTAGTCGACACGGCGGCATCATTACCCTTCACCGTGTCGTCGGAACATACAGGTAAGAAACCGAACTCTGCCGAGTTGGCGGTCCATTCGCGGAGGGTGTCGCTGAGCAATGAGAGAGATGGAACCAATACGAGCGTGCGGTTGGCGGCGAGTCTCTGGGCAATGAAAAGAGCAGTCAGTGTCTTTCCAGTGCCGCATGCCATGATCATTTGACCGCGAGCTTCTGTTTCGAATCCATGGACAACGTCATCAATGGCCTTATTTTGGTGTGGTCTGGGATGCTTAGGCATTGGTTTGGTGGCTCGAAGGTCATATGGTGATCTCGGCCAGGACACCTGGGCGGCCTGTAAGTCACCCAGCAAGAGACGACCTGCGGGAATTGCCTGAGCTTGAAGTGTGCGCTCGGCCGTCTTTCCGATCCGGTCAGTAGTGGCGATGAGTAGTCGAAATGCAAACTCGGGTCGGGCGGACTCGGATAGGAAACTATCTACATCTGCTTTCGTGACTGAGTAAGCCGGGTTGTAAGCCTTCGCCTGTATTGCCCACAGGTGGCCCTCGAAGCTTTCAGCTATGAGATCAATTCCAGCATCGGGACCCCACCGACCAGGCCATTCGTCCCAAAGCCAAATTCGGCGCAGTTGTCGTCGGTAAATGGGGTTGTTCATCAAGAACCACTTACAGACATGCTCGAACTGTTTTCCTCTCACTCCGCTATCGGGTGAGAGATCGTCAAGAAGCGCTCTTAGGGACCCCACGGAAACGAGAGTACGACATCTAACGCAGCTGTTTTACTTACATGCTGTGATCCGCAGCGACGACAACAGCTGTCGTTCTTGTGGTCTCCTGGATGGGTTTCCTCATTCTCTATGCGAGTAGAAACAAAGCGAGTGCAAGGAGCTGGGGCGTTTCGCCATAAGCACATGCCAGGTCCAGAGGGTTACGATTCGGCATGTCGTCAGTCAACGTCGGAGAACCGAACGGTTCCGCGATTAGGGCTATCTTGCTGAAAGTCAAGAGGGCGAATGACCAGACGAAGGTCTTGGCCGACCTTCAAACGGAGTACGTCTTTTCGGAGCCCTGCCCCTATAGAGTTCGCCGTTCGATAAAGACGGACTTCACGGAGCACGTCCACTACCTCTACTTGGACGTTGCTGTTCCTCTCGACTTTTCGATTCGATTGGGTGAAATCATTTACGATCTTCGCTCCGCGCTCGACCAGTGCGTCTTCCAACTTGCTCTCGATAACACCGGAATTGAACACGACCAAACCATGTTCCCGATATACGACAGCCCTGACAAATTTCGGGATAATGGAAAGCGACGTATCGAAGACATCGGAGACGGTCCAAAGGTATTCATTGAGTCCTTGCAGCCGTACTCGGACAGGAGTCTTCCAGTCCATAACTCCATGCTGGACCTCAACAATCTCTCCAATGCCGACAAACACCGCGTAGCCCACTTGTGGGGATTCAGTTTTGGACTCGGCGAAACGGAAATAGCGACCGGGGCCGAATTCATACCGACCGGATTCGGGAAAATTCTCCACCATGGCGCAGAGATTTGCCGGATAATCCCTGAATCCCCAACCAACGAAATGCAGGTGCGTGGAAGTCTTGAGGCGACCTTGTCAATCGAGAATCCCACTGCCGCAAGGCGAGGCGTCTCGATGAACTTGTTTAGTGTCATCGCCGACGTGAAAGTAATCGTCATAGCACTGCTGGGGGCCTTGGGGCAGCAGACCGAGACCATCGGAGTTGAGTGGCCCGTTCACAGGTCGCTCGTAAGCGAGTCGGAATCATCGCCACCATCGGGCGTGTGAAGTATGTCAGTGCCCTAACTAGAGAGTCCGAGGTATGGGGTCGGCACCGTCGTGCATGTGAACTGCGGACGTTGCGTCGCTGGAGAACATTCCTTAAAAGAAGCGTCTAATTAAGTTATGTCGCAAAAACGGGTGCCATGGCAACGAAGCGGACAGTTGCTGGATACCAACATTTCCCGCCTTGTGCGGTCGGAACGCTGTCGGCGTTAAGCCCCGAAGCGATGGCGGCCCACGTCGCTCCCGAGTGGCGCGATTCGACTATACGTGAGACCACATCTGATGGCAGGTTGCGAGGACGACCTAGACGAACCCCTTGGGCTCTGCGGACAGCAAGAGCGGCTTTCGTCCTTTCGCCGATGAGCCGTCGTTCCAATTCGGCGAAGACAGCTAATACCTGTGCCATGGCGGCTCCCTGCGGGGTCGTCGTATCGACAGGCGCATCTAGGGCGACTAGTCCCCACCCTGATTGCTCTGCTCTGGCCATGAGACCCGTTGCGTCGTGCACTGATCGAGTCAGCCTGTCGAGTTTCGCCACCATCAGCACCGAACCTTCCCCAGTATCGAGACTCTTTAAGGCGGTTTCCAGTGCTGGACGCTTTAACGTCTTCGCCGAAAGACCTGCGTCCGTAAGGAGCGCGATCAAATCAAGACCCCTCCGTTCGCACTCGCGCCTAATGGCCTGTTCTTGGGCAGCTAATCCGAGTCCAGAGACCGCCTGTTCTTCCGTGCTGACACGGCAATAGCCCACTACGCCTGGACTTCGGTTTGTCTTCTGAGCTGTTTTGGTCACGCCAAGAATTATAGCAAATGGTCCTTTGCTATACAAAGTCTGATGGGTCGGCCTGTCCGAGAACGATTTCCAGCGCTTTTACTGCCCCTTCAATTCGTAGGACCATGCCGCTGCTCGCCTCGAAATCACCCCGTCGCAGACGATCCAGAAGTTCTTGAAGGTCCTCGATCAGCTTCAGGGTCTCCACTTGGGTTAGCGGTGACGGCATGATCGGACGTTACGTCCATTTCGCCGATTGCTAAATCTGAATCGTAAATCGACCAATGATTTTGCGGTGTGGACTCGCGTCTAATGTGAAATCACAGCTTTTGGTACGTCTGTTCAGCTGATTACCACCATTGGGCGTTAATCTGCGATTCTGGGCGTTTGGATAGATTCGCCCCTCTGTCTTCTGGACAGAGTACTTCCAGGGTGGCACGAAAGGCCTCTACAATGCGATTCTCGCCACTCAAAACTAATGATAGTACGTCAAAGTAGCAGAAGTCGACAAGTTGAGTCACACAAAACACGACTCGATGCGAATTGAGTTAGGTTTATACGAAATTTCCCAAGGGAGAGCGCCTATGTTCGCGATTCGAAATCGTGACTTTGCTCTGGTTGCATTGTTTGTCGGGACCGCAACGTACACACTTATGACAGGAATTGCACCATTGGCCTCGGGCGCTACGCGTGCACGACCTTCGCTTCATTTCGCGCTTGCAAACTCACACGTGAATGCTGGTGACGCAATTTCGGCCACGATCACATATTCAGGACTTCCCGTCGGCACGAAGGTCCTAATCGAGCGATCACCGGGAACTTCCGCAAGCGAGCAAACGGTCATGAGGGTGGGCGCAAAGGGGTCTGGAAGCAGGCATGTAACACTCCCCGGTCAATTCGTTGGTAAGTACAGATTTACGGCAGTGGCAACGGGCCAGAACGGCAAGCCGATATCGAGGTCTGCCTGGCAGCAGCTCTTTTCATACGGAGACGTGCTGCTTTCTGTCCTCTGTCCGGATCCAGGAGCAACCATTGGAGGCGACTGGTGCCAAGGGGGAAACGTACAGGTTGGTGCAAACTTGTTCGCCTATGCAATCAGAGGAAATGTTGATTTCAATAAGCCACCCTCTTACGGAATCATCGTTAGCTTCCCAGCCAATACGTGCCGATCGATGTCTCTCAACATTGCAATGGACAGCAACGCGTCCCAACCTGGAGATACCGCCACTGTCCAAGTCATACAAGAAATAGTGGGAGCGCAAACGATGACCGTTCAACAGGGTGTGGTGAACACTTTTCAGGTAAACCTCGATGGGGGACCGTTCTACGTTGAGAACTCCTCAACCGCAGACGACTATCTCTATTACAACGGCACTGCCAACTGTTGGTCTCGGAACGGTATCTAGAGCCGCTCCGCAAGGAGAACGTGAGTGAAGGGGCCCGGACTAAGTCGCCAATTATCGTGCAGTAGGGGCATCATCAGCGTGTCAGAGCGGCATTATCGCGCGCACAGTGCGATGTCCTCACACGCATTTCAAAAACTTCCAAAGATGAACAGACGTTCAATCCACCTGAGTGACTCTCTACCTCATGGAGCTTGACCAAGAAGTCTCACTTCCTCGGGGTGGAACATCGAAAACCCATCCTTCCGGCGGTCCTCGGTTGGGCGCAGGTACTACTAGTTCCGCGTCTTGTCGCGCTCCCGCGCATAGGTGGCCCTGTCTGCCTTAAGTCAGCGGCCAAGAGCAGCCAGACGATTGGAGAACTGGTTTTCGTACTTCTTCGCGGTGCTCTCAGCTGACACAAAGGCGAGCAAGTTCGCCGAGGACTCATGAGTCGCCCATCGGAATCCATACGCCCCGGCATTTTCGATCGCCGCACCCCAGTGCCGCGCAATGTGGTTGAGCGGAGCGTCGGGCGAATTGTCGCAGGCCGCGATTATCTTTCCGTCGTCGTACAATGCGACCATTGTTGTTTTCAGCGCAGTCCTATTGCCGTCCCTATTGTCCTGGATGATGTAGGAGTCGAGTTTCGGGATGTCGCCTATCCACTTGCTGCAACGGGCTGCGTAAGTCCCCCATGAACTCGCCCCCGCTCGCAACGGCTGCACGCCAATCGTCCAAACTCCACAGGCAAGCACTATTCCCGCCAATTGAGTCAGTCGCCTTGCCAACTCAAATTCCAAAGTCGGGTAAGACTTTGCCGACACCGTTGTGGGTAAAGTTAACGTTCGCGAACCATGTCATGATTAATTTTTGGTGTACTCGAAGGCGTAGCCGTTTTGGTCAACAGCTACGCAAAAGTTTGAAGAAGGACAGGAGACAGAGGTGAGTACATCTCCTCCGAACTTGGTGCTGGTATGGGGGTCAATCAAATTCGGACTCTTCCATTGCCCATCAACGTAGTCAATTGCGTAACCATTATTGTCAACACTGACGCAGAATTTTCGTGAAGCGCATGACACCGAAGCGGGACCTGCGTTGCTGGTGTCGAACGATCGCCGCTTAGACCATGAGCCTTTTGAGTATGAAAAACCGTATCCGTGGCCATCAATCGCGATGCAGAAATTGCTAGATGAGCATGATACGGAAACAAAACCAAGCCCGTAATTCTTGGTACTTTGGGGATCAATTCTGTCGGGTCGTGACCACTTACCATCTGAATACTTCAAAGCTGCTCCTACAGAATCAACAGCGATGCAGAAGGAGATTGACGGGCAAGAGATACTGGTAAGACCGATTTGTTTCGCACTTATCGGGTCAACGGAATAAGGAGCGGACCACTTTCCTCCAGAATATGTTAACTCTGTTCCACTCCCCGTGACGGCCACGCAAAAGGACGATGAGGGGCAAGCGAGCCCAGAGATGATGTCAATTGAATTGGGGGACGACTTCGGCATCGTGGTTCGGTTACCCACCATGTCCCCGGACGAATCCATTTCCAGGCAAGTAATTGACGCCGAACACGTTACGAGTATCGAAGTGCTGAGTCCTTGATTACTACTGAACTCTTGAGTCGCTTTTGTCCACTTTCCATCAATTGCTCCTGCGATCTTCCCGTCTCCGAACGTTGCAACACAAAGGGAGTTGTTCAAGCACGAAACTTCTGCGGGATAGCCAACGCCTCCTCCGTTGTAGACGACTACGCGGTGGCCCGATGACCAAGATCCAACTTGCGCACCTCCTGATGCTTCAACTTGTATCGCTGGCAGCGAGAAAACGACCGCAGCGAACGCCAATCCAAAGAACGTTGAGCGGAGCATTCCTTTAATCATTTGGTGTCCATCTTCGTTCGCAAAATGAATCGGCTCGATCGAACTGGTGTGACCGCTACCAATGCATTCCAAGTTCTTTTGCAAGATAATTGACAGCAGCATCGGCATTTGCTTGCGCAGTTTGAACTCCAGGGAAAAGTGAGTTGTAATTGCTTGCATTGCTTGTGTTGGCCGCCAAAGTTCTATCGAGACTTGTCAAAACAGAATTGTCAACCAGAACCTTGCTTAGTGCACCTTTATCCGAGTTCGGAAATTTAATCGTTTGAATGTGATTGTCAAATTGATTGATTGCCGCAATCTCCAAATTGATGCCAGCCGTCGAAGTTGCCGCGTTTGAAGAGTTCTGTTCTTTGATGCCCCTGTTGCTCGCTGCGACCAAGTAGACGTTGTAGTAATGACGATAAAGCTTGGCTGCCTTTGACTCCTTCGAGGCTCCGGCAGTTGCTCCAAGTAAGAGGACCACGACAGCCACGCCTACCGAAGCCACGCAAAGAATTCTTCTTACAACTGTTGATTCCGAATCAACTTCATTACTCTTACGCGAGTTAACTTTCGCGTTGAGGAGTACCGCACTCATCATTACGTGCCCCGATCGTTCACAATTTAGAACTAGCGTCAGGGACTCTAGCATCAGGGACGTTGAGGTGTCTGGACTGTACGGATGGGAAGGTCCGTCAAGCGTTATCCAGCTCAGACGGAGTTCGGTCACCGGGTGCGATCCAAGCGCCTCGAACGTGGCTGGAGCCAAATGGAACTGGCCGAGAGAATTGGACTTCACTTCACGTTCGTCAGTTCGGTGGAGCGGGGTGAACGAAATGTCAGCCTCCACAGCCTTCTCAAACTCGCAGATGGTTTAGACCTGAATCCAGCAGTGTTGGTAGACGGTCTTCACTGGAGCAAACCTCGCAATACTTAGAAAAGTGGCCCATATCAAGGCTTGCAATCAAGCACCAGTTGGCCTTGCCTTAGTCGTCACTGTGAATGTCGCTGTTTTCTTCCTTGAAGCGTTTCCATATTTGCATTTGCCCCATTTTGTCAATCATATATTGGAGGAGCTTTTCGTGGGCTAGTACTTGCTTCGGCCAGAGTTCTTGGAACTCATGAATTCTCTTGGCGGACCCTGGCCTTGGCAGGTCGAATAATTCCTTGAGGGCCTCGTCGTGCGCGTCTTGGCAAAGCCGTAAGAGGGATGCTTCCTTTTCAACTTCTCGTCCCATGAATTCGAAGCGGTCAGACCGCTGCAACGCTGCATCAGATGCTCGCTTGCGGACGTCGTCTCGGGCACTCTTGACCGCTTGCCAATAACGGTCTTGAGCGTCGCCCACGTAGCACTCCTCTGAGCCTCATTGTCAAGGATAGAGAATGCTTCAAGCGGCGATGTGGGTGATTGCCCTCTTGAATATTTGTAACAATCGCGTTAAAACTTACAGCCCTGTAATTTCAGGTGTTATCGCACGCCGGTTGACAAGCGAATTGTCACGACGCGCAGTGCGGCCCGGTACGGTGTATCTCACTTCGAAGGTCGCCAGAGTTTCCTTACTCGTTACCGGAGAACAATCGTTAGGCCGAGGGGCAAGCACGGTGTCCAATTGATGTTGGCTCCTGCATGCCCAAACTGGCGACAAGCACTTTGCGGTGTCAACCCGTTAGCCCATTTTGGGCAAGGACACCGCCATGAACAATTCAAAGATCGAACTGATCATTTTGAACCCGCAAACGTCTGCGGATACGGCTGAAAAGACCGGCACTTCCATTGTGGAGGATTTCGAAAGTGAGCTTGAAACACTCGTTGACTATCTTGCGCAAATAGCTATCGATGAAGCGATTGAAAACAATCAGATTCGTCTCGATGTTGAAGGAGCACTTTGTGGTTGACGTAGTTGGATACACACGAATCTCTTCAGTGGGTCAGCGCTCCGTCGATGGCTCACTCCGCCTTCAGGAGGAAATAATTCGAGATACGTGTCGCGAAAATGGCTGGAATCTCATTGACGTTTTCACAGATGACGGAAGATCTGGGACTTCCATCGCGGGAAGACCTGCATTCCAAGCGGCTCTCGATTGCGCCAGGAACAGATTGACCCGAGGCGATCACTTTTTGATAGCTACGGATTCTCGATTCGGCAGGAACGCACCAGAATTGATACCGATTTCACAAGAACTTTTCCATCAAGGCATCATCATTTCCACTGCTGAAGGAGATTTTGACAATTCAAACTATGAGAAGGAATACCAGTGGTACGACCTTCAATTGAAATCGGCTAAGGAGAGCCGCAGAAACTCTTACGAGACGACAAGAACCATGCGGTCGCACGCCGCGAACGGTCGCTATCAAGCGAAAGCTCCTCTTGGATATTTGAACGTCAAAGGAGTGCCAGGCAGGAGTTTGGAAGTCGTCCAAAGTGAAGCGGAAGTTGTTCGTTGGCTATTCAGTTCGTATGCCGAAGGCTGCGATATCTCTGACCTAGCGGAGCATGTTTGCGTCTTCGATGCATTTCAAAAACGAAAACGACGATCATTGTCAATAATGACGTACACGCAGAGGATCAACTGGGTTCGCGAATCCCTAAAGCGCCCTGTGTACCAGGGAGTGCTCAATGAAAAGAGGACCGACTACAAGAACGTGCGAGGAGATTGGGAACCAATCATTTCTTCTTCAGTATTTTCACGCGTTCAAGAGCGATTGAATGGCAAGCAAGTCGTCGGGAGGAATCAACGTCTTGATGAATTCCCTCTCAAAGGTGTTGTGAAATGCGAATCATGTGGACTGCCGTTGACAGCATCAACATCGACGAGTCGTGGGAAGTCCTACACCTATTACCACTGCCAGGGACGAAAAGGTCATTGTTTACATGCGCGCGCTTCAGTCGCTCAAGTTCATGAGCAATTCGAGTCGCTACTCGACGAATTGGAGACGCCCGCCTGCCTTGAAGAACGAATCGTTGAACGCGTTGAAATGCGCGCCAAGGACTATCGCGACAAGAACAATAAGCGCAGAGTGCAAGCCCAGCAGTTCATTGACAATGCAAAGGACATGGAAAAGATAGCTACCGAAGCATTCCTGCGCGGGGACATCGATCTAGAAGAGAAGAAAGGCGTCATTGACTCTGCGCGTGCAACTGCAAAGCATCATTCTGGTGTTCTTAGTTCCTTAACGGATCTCGACGATGAGTTTGTTTCGCTCGCGATCGCTAATGGCAGACGCTATTGTTCGAAGCCACTCGAAACGTGGAAAAGGCTTCCCCAACAACAAAAATGGCGGTTCGCTCGCGGTTTCTTTCCGAATGGTATGACGATGCGAAAAATGAATGTTCGAAACGTCGAATCCCTTGCAATGTCAACGCTTGAGGAGACCGATGAACCCCATGGTCCACTTTGGCACCCCCAACGGGATTCGAACCCGTGCCGCCACCTTGAAAGGGTGGTGTCCTAGGCCGCTAGACGATGGGGGCCTGCACTGCATGTCACCTCATACTGCGTTGGTGGTCGGGCTGCCGGGATTTGAACCCGGGACCTCTGCGTCCCGAACGCAGCGCGCTACCAAGCTGCGCTACAGCCCGCAGCGAGTTGCCTCGCAGCCTGATAATGCTAGTCGGTGGCCGGTGAATCAAACAATGCTCAGATGGCCGACGGCACTTCCGGTACGGAGGGCTTGTGGTATTCGACCACGATTTCGCTGATTCGCCGACGTTCGACCGACTGCACGCGGAATGTCCAGTCTTCATACGAATAGGTCGTTCCAGCCTGAGGAATTTCACCCGCTAAATCGAGGATGAATCCGGCAATCGTGACGTACTCGCCTTCGGGTATCGAGATGCCGAGCGCCTCTTCCACCTCGTCGACGTGGGTCTGTCCGTCAACGAGCCAGCGGTCTTGACGAATGCGCACGATGGTCGGCTCTTCGTCCTCGTCGAACTCATCGTTCAAGTCGCCAACGAGTTGTTCGAGGATGTCGCGAATCGACACGACGCCGGCGACGCCGCCGTGCTCGTCGAGGACGAGCGCGAACGTCCGCCGCTTCTCGCGCATCTCGCTGAGGCTCTCCAACAGGTCCATCGTTTCGGGCATCATGAACGGTCGTCGAATCTTGCGCGCGATTTCGGTTGCCGAGGGTAGGGAGACACCGATGGCGCGTTTGGCCGTGGTGCTACGAAACAGGTCATTGACGAAGAGGACGCCCTCGACCTCGTCGAGGTCACCGTTGACGACGGGGAAGCACGAGTGTCCGGTATCGCGAATCGCTTCGGCGATCAACTCCGGGGTCACGGGCGTTGTGAGGTAAACGACGTCGGTGCGCGGTGTCATGACGTCGCGAAGCTCGAGCTCGCTGAGTTGGTCGACGCGTTCGTGGATGGCGATGGCTTCGGGTGACTTCGGCCGCGCCTCTTCACGTCCGACGATTCGCTTTCGAAGCCGAGACAGTCCCGACGAAGGGGGCTGTGGGGCGCTCATTGAAAGTCGGTGCTCCCGACGCGAACGGTCGCGGGGCGCAGGGATTCGTCCTCGTACTCTTCTCCGCGCAACAGCGCTCGCACCGCGCTACGCAGTCGCTGAGGGTCGAGTGGCTTCACGAGGAATCCCTCGGCGCCGCTGCGACGAGCGAGGAACACGTCCGGGCGACGATCGAGCAACATCAGTACGGCAACCGGTTCGGCCGCCCCGTAGGACTCCTCGTGACGCAGTTCCATGCAGATTGCCATGCCGCCCATAGTGCCGATTTGCAGGTCCAGCACCACGAGGTCGACGCCGCCTCGTTCGACACGGGCAATGACCTCGGGACCACTGGCGACCTCTTCAATGATGAGGTCCGGCTCTTCGAGTGTGGCGCGAAGTTCTTTGCGCAGGGAGGCGAGGTCACTCGCCAGAAGAACAATGGCCATTGGTTCAGCGTAGCGGAGCGAAATTTGCCTCATTGTTGGCGCGAAGCCATGCGCGAAAATCACTCTTGCCCGTTCGCCCATGAGTGGATAACCTGCGGTTCTGGGTCAAACCGGGGGGGGAGTGACTTATGGCGATTACGCCTTTGGATTGGACTGACGCCGCAGCGTGTCGCAACAGTGAGGCCGCGCTTTTTTATCCGGCCGATAGCGCCGAGCGCAAAGAGGATCGACTGGAACGTGAGTTGGTGGCCAAGCGCATCTGCGCGAGTTGCGGTGTTCGTGACGAGTGCTTGGAAGCGGCGTTGGCGCGACACGAGTCTTACGGGATCTGGGGCGGCCTCAACGAATTCGAACGGCGAGGTTTAATCCGTACGTGACTTCGCCCAACCGAGTTGGGCCGGACTCACTCGCGTAAGGACAATGAGCAACGCGAAGGTCACGATGTGAACCCCGGTGCAGTACAGACAGAGGTTGTCGATGATGATGAGTTCGGCGAAGATCAACCAGAGTACGAAGCACATCGAAATGATCGCGAGCACAAATCGGGCGACGTGAATCGCGTAGTTCCTCGCGCGCCATCCCCACGGGGAGTTCAGTGCCGTCATCACGACGTACGTGCCCAAGCCGAGAAACGCCACCGGAATACCGAGTACACGAGACTGCGCGGACGTGGTGACGGCGCCGCAGTTGATGAACCCGTTGCCGGTGCAGAAAAGGTCCTGTGGTTCGAAGTGCGTGATCGTGAGGTACGTCGAGAGCGCGAGGCCGATCAGACTCAAGACGAACGTCGTGACGACGGCCCACGTGGGGACGCGACCTAGGGTTCGATTCAATTAATCTTCATGGCCGTCTTGGCGGCCATCACCCCAGAGCTCGTGCACACGTTGGACGGCAAGTTGTTCGTCAACGAACAGATCGCCGCGGTCTGGAGGTTCGCTGAGGCGATGATCGCGTCAGTGACGGGGCTGGTGGGGTCGCTCAGCCCAGTCGCGATGGCCGAACGCGAAAGATTCGACAACGTGTCGGGGGCGTAACTGGCGCCCGAGACGAGGAATTTGTTGTCCATCGTGATGAACGGAATTGGATTGCCGTCGGACGTAGTGAGGCCCTTGATGTACTTCGGCGTGTCGTACTTCGTCACCAGCGCCACCTGCGCCTTGGTGGGCTTTTGGAGGATTTGGTAGTAGCCCGTGGTGGCATTTAGGTAGTTGGTGTACTCCTCGACGCTCGTGAAGACGACGTACGGAGATTTGTACGTCGATTTCGCGAACGTGAACGTCGGTGTATTCGGGTAGATGTCCTTACCGTAACTCGACATGTTGCCCAATCCCGCCCAGGTGCCGAAGCGACTGAGGGCAATGATCGTTGACCAGCGCTGCGCGGCGCAGTACGGGCAGTATTCAGCGCCGATGTACAAGATTTCGGGCACTGTCTTTCCCGCACTGTTCTGAGCCGTCAAAGGCGGTTGGCCCTTCACCGCAATTGGTGCAGAGACCTGCTCAACGTTCGACGTGACGCCGACTGCATTGAAGACCGACGTCGGCACGGTCGTGAGTTGTTTGAACGTCACTGAGTCAACGGCCGCAAACGTGCCGTTTCCTCCCGTGGATCCGGGTCCGCCGCTGGCGACCTTGATGATGACCAGGGTGGCGACAATGACGACGACGAGTCCAATCGCGAGCCACGTGAAGAGTCCGGCCGGGCGACCACTCGACGATTTCGCGCTAGGTCGTGCGCTCGCTCGCTTGGCCGCCTGTGCGGCGGGGCGGCTCGACGCGGTGTTCTTCTTTGATGCGGGGGACTTGGCCACGATGCTCCTTGTTGCGCTTAGGACAACAAACTTAGTGGACGGGACATCGCCGTCGACTGCAGCGTCGAGCTGAGTAGTTTTCACTATGGCCGAAATTTTGAGTCCCCGTCCGGCCGCGACCGTCATCACCGTGCGTGACAGTGCCAATGGTTATGAAATTCTTATGCTCCGCCGAAACCTCAACAGTGATTTTGTTGGCGGTGCGTACGTCTTTCCCGGTGGGGGCGTCGACGAATCGGACGCGGGACCCGTGGGACAACGCCTCGCCTTTGGTCTCAGCGACGCCGAGGCGTCGCAGCGTCTCGCACTCGAAAGCGGTGGACTCGCCTACTACGTCGCGTGCTTGCGTGAACTGTTCGAAGAGGCCGGCCTCCTCATCGCGTGTGATGCGGTCGGTGAGCCGGTTCAGTTGAGCGACCCGGAGTCAACTCACCGACTGGCGGCGAGTCGTCGCGAGGTGAACGCCGGCACTTTGAAGTTCATTGAGATGATGGAACGCGAGCGATTGTTTCTCGATCTACGAGGTCTCGAGTACGTCGCGCACTGGGTGACACCGATCGGTCCACCGCGTCGATTCGACACCCGATTTTTCGTGGCGCTCACTCCGCCGGATCAGGTGGCCACGCACGACGCCGGCGAAACCGTGGCCGATCAGTGGATACGGCCATCCGATGCACTCGACGCGCACGCTCGAGGAGAACTCGAGATGATCTTCCCGACGATCAGCAACCTGAAGGCGATCGCACACTTTGGGACTGCTCAAGAAGTCCTCGACTACGCGAGGTCACTCGAAGGCATCGTGCGCGTCGAACCGAGAATCGTGACGACAAATGGCGAAGTACAGATTCTTCTTCCCGGAGAGGACGGCTACGACGCCTGAGTAGCGCCCGCGACGGCTTTCTCGATGGAGTCGAGCATTCGGGCCGAACAACCAACGGCGCCGAAGGGCGGGGCGACGTCATCGAGGATGCGTCGTGCGAGACGATGAAAGACGCCATCGCCGGACTCGGCCAAGACCACGGGTTCACCGTGATCGCCGCCTTCGCCGATCGCCGCGTTCAGTTCGATCTCGGCGAGAAGCGGCACGTGCAGTTCTTCACTGAGTGAGCGCCCACCGCCTTCACCGAAGACGTTGTGTCGTTCGCCACACGTGCACGTGAAGCCACTCATGTTCTCGATGACGCCCAGAACTCGGATGTTGGACTTGCGCGCGAAATCCGCGGCGCGCGCGGCGACGCGCTGCGCGGCGATCGTCGGTGTCGTCACGACCAACTGTCCCATCTGGGGCAGGAGTCGCGCGAGCGTCATCGCGATGTCGCCGGTACCCGGTGGCGTGTCAATCAACAAGTAGTCGATGCCTGACCAATCGGCGTCCTCGATGAACTGCGCGACGGCCTTTTGCACCATCAGTCCGCGCCACATCAGCGCTTGATCCTCGTCGGCGAGCAGACCCATCGACAGCAACTTGATGGTTCCAGCACCAACCTGTCGATTGAGCGGCTGCATCTTGCCCGCGCTCGCTTCGACCTCGCCATGAATTCCTAGCAGTCGACTGAGCGAGAATCCCCAGATGTCAGCGTCCAACACACCGACGCAACGACCCGTGGCGGCCAGGGCGACCGCCAGGTTCGCGGTGATCGATGACTTGCCAACACCGCCCTTACCCGACGCGATCATGAGCACCGGCGTATGAGTGGGGATCGACGTCGAGGGCGCACTCGCCTGGGCGATGGTCCGCGCGCGCTTCATCAACGCGGCCTTCGCCGGCGCGTCCAGAACACCCATGACGAGATCGACCGTGTCAATGCCCTCGAGCGTCAGAGCCGCCTCTTTGACGTCACGTTCGATCTGACTCCGTAGCGGACAACCGACGGTCGTCAGCGAGACGTGAACCACGGCGTGGCCCTCAGTCACGGCAATCTCGCCGACCATGCCGAGATCGACGATGGACGCCCCGAGCTCGGGGTCCAGCACCTGACCAAGGCGTTCTCGCAACAGATCGGAGGTTTGCACGTTGAAACGCTACCGGTGAATGAAGCGAGGTGTTCATTGCGGGAATCCTTCACTATCATGGAACGAAGAACTCTCGAAGGAGCCATGTCGAACATGACCACCACCACCGTGAACTTGACCAAGAAGGATCCCAACCCGATCAATTTGACCGACGGCGCCGCTGAGAAGGTCGCCGAACTCATTGCCGCCGAGGGCGTCGACGAAGTGTTGGCGCTTCGCGTCTCGGTAAAGCCGGGCGGCTGTTCGGGATTCAATTACGACATGTTCTTCGATTCGGAATTCGCCGATGACGACATCGTTCGTGATTTCGGCAGCATCAAAGTCGTCGTCGACGCTTCGAGCGCGGAGCTGCTCAACGGCTCGACGCTCGAGTACTCCGACTCACTTCAAGGCGCCGGATTTCACATCACGAATCCCAACGCGACGCGCACTTGCGGTTGCGGCAACTCCTTCAGCTAAGAGCACATCATGGCAGTAGCGTTCGGCCCTTACTCCCACTGGCGTCGCGCGGGCGACCTCGTCGTGATCTCCGGTCAACTCGGTGTCGTCGCGGGAACCGACAAGCCGACAATGATCGAAGGCGGCGCCCCTGAACAACTTCGCCAGGCTCTCGTTAACGCGCGCTCGGTGCTGGCCGACGCCGGCGCGACGTTCGATCAGGTCGTGAAAGCGACGTTGTTCATCACCGACATGGACGTGTTCGCGGCCTGCAATGAGGTGTGGCTCGAAGCGTTCGAACCGCCGCGGCCCACGCGTTCGGCCGTCGCCGTGCACCAACTTCCCCTCGGCGCACTCGCCGAAGTCGAACTCTGGGCGTATTCGCCCCTCGACTAGACGGAGTATTCGTTCGGCGAGGTACCGAACTTGTAGCCGACCGAGCGCACCGTCTGGATCAGATGGGCGTACTCCTCACCCAACTTCGCGCGTAGTCGACGCACGTGCACGTCGACCGTTCGCGCGCCTCCGTAGTACTCGTAGCCCCACACTCGACTGAGTAACGTCTCACGTGTGAAGACACGGTTCGGGTTCGTCGCGAGGAAGCGCAGCAACTCGTATTCCATGTACGTGAGGTCCATCACGCGTCCGGCGATCGAGGCCTGGTAGGTCTCTAAGTTCATCGACAGCCCGCCGTGTTCAATGCGCGGCGCGACGCTCTCGTTGCCGGCGCGGCGGAGCCGATGACGCAATCGAGTCGCCAACTCGCTCACGTCAAAGGGCCCGACGACGAAATCGTCGAACAGGTCCTCGCGAAACGTGAGCTCGTCCAGTTGGTAGTGGTCGAGTAACAAGATGATCGGTCCGACGCCGCGACTGCGCGAGCGCAACTGGCGACAGAGGTTCATCGCTTCGGTGAAGGGGAAGGCTGCGGCGTTGATGACGGCGCCCGCGAAACCGTCGGTCGGCTCGAGCGCCGTGACTTCATTGAGCCGTCCGGTCACGGCCACCGCTGGGGTCACCCCCGTGACGTCGAAAGCCTTTCGCACCGGCCCTTCGCACGAGGGCACGCAGAGTACGACGTCGATGTTCACAGCAACGGGAGGTAGCGCTCGATTTCGAAGGGCGTGACTTGCCCACGGTAGGCGTCCCACTCGGAACGTTTATTGCGAAGAAACCACTCCACCTGGTGTTCGCCCAGTGTCTCGTGCAATAGATCGGAGCATTCCATGAGATCCAGGGCTTCGGCGAGGGACTGCGGCAACGGAGCCGTGCGCTCTCCCTCCTTGGGCAGTTCGTAGCCGCCGCGCACGCCACGAAGTCCGGCCGCGAGGATCACGGCGAAGGCGAGGTAGGGGTTGGCCGCCGGGTCCGGCGAGCGGTACTCGATGCGCGTCGAATCGACGCGTCCCGGCTTGACCGACGGGATGCGCACGAGTGCGGCGGCGTCGTAGCGCGCCCACTTCGCCTCGACCGGGGCTTCGGCCCCGGGTACGAGTCGTTTGTACGAATTGACCCACTGGTTCGTCACCGCGGTGATTTCCGGGGCGTGACGAATCAGTCCGGCGATGAACTTGGTGGCGACGTCACTGAGGCCGTAGGGCCCGTCGCCGATGAACGCGTTCTGGTCGTCGCGCCAGAGCGAGAGGTGCGTGTGCATCCCCGAACCCTGCACGTTCGCGAGGGGCTTGGGCATGAAGCTCGCCGAGACGTCGGCCTGGCGCGCGAGTTCCTTCACCACGTGTCGCACCGACATCACGGTGTCGCCCATGGTGAGGGCGTCGGTGTAGCGCAGATCGATCTCGTGTTGTCCCGGCGCGTCTTCGTGTTGGGCGTGTTCAACGCCGATGCCCATCTCTTCGAGCGTGAGGACCGTTCGGCGCCGCAGCTGGCTCCCGGTGTCATCGGGCAACAGGTCGAAATAGCTTCCGCGGTCGATCGGCACGGGAGCGGTCGTTATGTCGAGACCTTCGAAGTAGAAATACTCGATCTCGGGCGCGACGAAGAAGGTGTAGCCCTGCTCGCGGGCCTCGCCGAGGACTCGTCGAAGTTGCTGACGCGGACATCCGTCAAATGGCGTGCCGTCAATGTTGACGATGTCGCAGAACACCCGCGCCACGCCGGCGCCCTCTTCGTACCAGGGGAGGAGTTGGAACGTCGTGAGGTCCGGTCGCGCGAGAACGTCGGACTCTTGGGTTCGAGAAAAGCCGTCGATTGAACTGCCGTCAAAGGTCATGCCCTGGTCGAGTGCGTCTTCGAGTTCGGCCGGGGTGACGTGGAAGGCCTTGTGGCGACCGAGCACGTCGGTGAACCACAGTTGGACGAAGCGAATACCGCGCTCTTCCACGGTTCGCAGTACGTACTGGGCCTGGCTTTGCATAGGAACCATTCTCGCACCTTCCCGCCGGTCCCACTTTTGTTCCGCAAAGTACAAAACTCGCCGCTAGGACGCGGCGGGTTTTGTACGCGATCGTTAGCGTCGAGCCGCCGCCTTCTTCGCCGGAGCTTTCTTGGCGACGACTTTCTTCGCGGGCGTCTTCTTCGCGGCCACTTTCTTGGCAGGCGCCCTGGTGGCGCTCGCCGCGCTGCACACCGTCTCGGTGATCAGTCGAGCGACGACGTAGGGGTCGACGTTGGCGTTCGGACGACGGTCCTCGAGGTAGCCCTTCTGCTCACGAGCGACCTGTCCGGGAATGCGAATCGATGCACCGCGGTCAGAGACGCCATAAGAGAACTTCGACCAGTGCGCGGTCTCGTGCGCTCCGGTGAGTCGTTCCTCGATGCCGACGCCGTAGTTGGAGATGTGCTCTTTCACACGAGTTCCCATCGCCTCGGCCCCGGCGACGACGGCGGCGAAGCCCCCGTTGGCGCGCATTTGCTTCGTGGAGAAGTTGGTGTGCGCTCCAGCGCCATTCCAGTCACCCTTCATTGGCTTGGCGTCGAAGTTCACGTCGACGCCGAACTCTTCGGCGATGCGCTCCAGTAGCCAGCGCGCGAGCCACAGTTGGTCGCCGACCTCGACCGGGCCGAGCACGCCGACTTGGAACTCCCACTGTCCCATCATCACTTCGGCGTTCGTGCCTTCGATGCCGATGCCGGCGCGGATGCACGCCAGCGTGTGCGCTTCGACGATGTCACGTCCGGGCATTTTCGCTCCGCCGACTCCGCAGTAGTACGGGCCCTGCGGCGCGGGGAAACCGTCTTCGGGCCACCCGTAGGGTCGACCGTCTTGGAAGAACGTGTACTCCTGTTCGATGCCGAACCTGGGCTCGAAGCTCGCGTACTTCTTCGCCACCGCGGCCGTGGCGGCACGTTCGTTAGTGACGTGGGGGGTGAAGTCGGCGTTCAAGACTTCGCACATCACGAGTACGTCATTCGGACCTCGAAGAGGGTCCGGGACCGTGAAGGCTGGCAAGAGCACGCAGTCCGAGAAATGGCCGGTCGCCTGATTCGTACTCGACCCGTCGAAGCCCCATACGGGAGGCTTCTGTCCGACGGTGACGATCTTGGTCTTGCTGCGCAACTTGCGCGTTGGCTCGCTTCCGTCGATCCAGATGTATTCAGCCTGATACTTCAAAGTCGCTCCTTACAGACGTCATGACGCACCGCGTGCGTTCCCATCCAGTCTGGTCCAGCGTCGTCGATTGTCACCCCCAGTTTTGTTAACCGCGTGTGAACGTTGGCCAGAGTTTCGAGAGTCCAGCCCCATTAGGCTCAACTTCGTGCCAGTGATCAGACTCGCAATGGCCCAAATGAATGCGGTCGTGGGCGGATTTGCACAAAACGTCGAAACGCTCGGGCGATTCCGCACCCAGGCGGCCTCGGCGGGTGCCGACCTCGTGCTCACGCCCGAGCTTTCCTTGATGGGTTATCCACCCGAAGACCTTCTCTTGAAAGAGGGCTTCGTCGAAGCATCGCGTGTGGCGTTGATTGAAATGGCGCTCTTGGACAACGTACCGCCGGTCCTGGTCGGCACGGTCGTGAGTGAAGGACTGGAAGATATTGCTCTGGCGCCTTCGAGCGACGGACGTGACGTCGCACGACCGGCCTTCGGCGAACTCGGTTCGCCCCATATCGCCAACGCCCTGGTCGCGTTGAGCGATGACGGCGTCGCCGCCATCGCCACCAAGCGACTGTTGCCGAACTATGACGTCTTCGACGAGCAGCGCTACTTCCATCCCGGCGTCGGGCCGCACACCATCATCAACGTTCGTGGCGTCGCCGTCGGACTCTTGATCTGCGAAGACGTGTGGATCCGCAACGGACCGGCGGCCGAGCTGGCCCGTCAGGGCGCGACGATGCTGGTCGTCGCGAACGCCTCGCCGTACGCCCGAGGGCGCCGCGAGGAGCGAGAGGCCATGCTGCGCGAGCGCGCCCTCGAGACGAACTGTCCGATTGCGTACGTCAACCTCGTGGGCGGTCAGGACGAACTCGTGTACGACGGCCAGAGCGTCGTCGTGAACGCCCTCGGCGACGTGATCGCGCGCGCCGCCGCGTTCAGCGAGGAGTTGTTGGTCTGTGAGATCGACGCGCGCGCGTCAACCCAGGGCGTGCCGCTCAACATCGGCTACGCCCGCGACGATGAACGCCTCACGGCGCTGCACGTGAACCGGATCGCCGAGCCGTTGAGCGAAGTCGAAGAGGTCTACCAAGCCCTGGTGATGGGCACGCGCGACTATTTGCGCAAGAACGGCTTTCGAACGGCGGTCATCGCGCTCTCGGGCGGCGTGGACTCTTCGCTGGTGGCCGTGATCGCGGTCGACGCGGTGGGCGCGCGGGCCGTGCGCGGCTTCACGATGCCGTCACGCTACTCATCGGACCATTCGGTCGCCGACGCCGAGGAGCTCGCGTCACGCCTCGATATCGAGATCACGACGATTCCGATCGAGGGCGCCCACGTGGCCTTCGGCACGGCGCTCGAAAACGTGCTCGACGGCGAACCCAAGGGCATCACGGACGAGAACCTGCAGTCGCGTATTCGCGGCGTCCTCATGATGGCAATCTCGAATGACACCGGGGCGATCGTGCTCACGACCGGCAACAAATCCGAAATGGCGACCGGCTACTCCACGCTCTACGGTGACTCCGTCGGCGGCTTCGCGGTCATAAAGGACGTGCCCAAGACGCTGGTCTACGAGCTTTGTCGCTACCGAAATGAACTCGCCGCTAAGGACGGTGACCCCGAGCCGATTCCCGCCGGCGTATTGACCAAGGCTCCGTCGGCCGAACTTCGACCGGACCAGCGCGACGACCAGTCGCTGCCGCCCTACGACGTGCTCGATCCGCTGCTCGAGCTCTACGTGGAAGACGACGCCACCGCCGAAACCATGATCGCGAGCGGCCACGACCCGGGACTCGTGCTCCAGATCACTCGACTGGTCGACCGCAGCGAGTACAAACGTCGCCAAATGGCCCCGGGCGTACGAATCTCCAAAAAGGCGTTCGGTCGCGACCGACGCATGCCCATCACCAACGCGTTTCGCCAAGAGACCTTGTGACGCCTACGAATCGCGAGATCGCCGAGCATCTCCTCGCGTGCTACGACACTATTTATATGGTCCTCGGCGAGGGTGCCCCGACGTTGTCCAACGACGCTTACGTGGTGCGCACCTACGAGACGGCGCGGGCTTATGGCGCCCTGGCCCTGGAGTTGCGAGAACACCTCGGCGAATCAACGACTGCGCCGATTCCCGTGCTCGATGAGGTCCTTCGTCGAGCCCTCGCCGGCGACGACTCGGGCGCCTTGGCCCTCTACGCCATGGCGATGGTCGTGGGGCCCCGACTCCTGGTGACGTTGCTCGACGCGCGCACGGCACTGTCACCAGATCCGTCGCTGACGGCGTTGTTCAACGACGCCTCGATGCGCTGTGTGAAGGAGATCCGAGCGACCGGCGAGGTCGCGAAGGACCAGGCTCCGATCGAAGACATTGAGTGGCAAACACTGGCCCGAGATCTCTCGACGACGCTCGATCGGTCTGGAAACGCTGAGAGTTTGGGCATTTCCCGCTAAGTTGCGAGGTCCCGTATAACTAGTAGTACCGGAATCTCCGGTGTCGGGTATCAAGGGAGAATCATGGCAAAAGATCGCGTTGATAGGGATGACGAGGACCTCGTACGTCTCTACCTCTCCGATATTGGTCAATACACCCTCTTGACCAAGGACGATGAAGTTCGCCTGGCCCAGACCATCGAAGAAGGTCGCGAAGCCAAGGCCGAACTCGACGCGTCCGAGACCGACAAGAAGATCAAGCTCACGCCGAGCAAGAAACTGGCCCTCAAACGCTCAGTGCACCGCGGTGACCAGGCCGAACGCGACTTCGTCCAGTCGAACCTGCGTCTCGTGGTCTCGATCGCCAAGAAGTACCAGGCCTCCGGTCTCCCGCTGCTCGACCTCATTCAAGAGGGCAACCTCGGTCTGATGCACGCCGTCGAGAAGTTCGACTGGCGCAAGGGTTTCAAATTCTCGACGTACGCCACGTGGTGGATTCGCCAAGCGATCACTCGTGGTATCGCCAACACCGGTCGTACGATCCGCCTGCCGGTGCACGCCGGCGACACGTTGGCCCGCGTTCAAAAGGCCCAGTCGCGTCTGGAACTCAAGTTCGGACGACCCCCGACCATCAAGGAACTCTGCGACGAGTGCGAGATGCCCGAGGACAAGTTGATCGAGGCGTTGCGTTTCCGCTCCGAGCCGATCTCACTGTCCGAGCCCCTGCGCGAAGACGGCGACGCGGAACTGGGTGACGTCGTCGAGGACCGTTCGGCCGAGTCGCCCTTTGACGTGGCCGCCGTGAAGATGATGCCGGCCGCGATCGAGAAGCTCCTCCAGCCGCTCGATGAGCGCGAGCAGAAGATACTGCGCATGCGATTCGGTCTCGACGGGGCCGGGGAGATCCGTACCCTCGAAGACGTCGGCGCCGAGATGAACTTGACGCGCGAGCGGATTCGTCAAATCGAGGCGCGCGCGATGAGCAAACTGCGTCACCCGTCCTCGGACACCGGCGCGCGCGACCTGCTGACGCTCTAGCGGCGCTGGTACGTGCGCCCGAGCACGGCCGCCGCACCGATCACAATGGCACTAAGTAGGTACGGCGTGTGCGACTTCGAACGGTCGTGGGCCCGTACCGGGTGCGTGAAACTCAGTATTGGCCATTGACTCTCGTGCGCGACCTTCGCGAGCTGACGATCGGCATTCACGGCGTACGCGTGGCCGACCGATTCGAGCATCGGGATATCGGTCTCGGAGTCGGAGTACGCGAAGGATTCGTTGAGGTCGATGTCGCGCTTGTGGGCCAGTTCGCGGATGGCGATCGCCTTGTTCTCGCCCTGGGCGAAGAACTCCATCTCGCCGGTGAACTTGCCGTGCTCGTCGATCTTCGCGCGCGACGAGATTGCTCCGGTGATGCCGAGCAATTCGGCGAAGGGCTCGACGATCTCGGCCGGCGACATGCTCACCAACCAGACCTCGTCGCCCTGGGCCATGTGGTGGTCGATGAGTTCGAGGGCCTCTTCGTAGATCAACGGTTCGATGACGTCGTTGATGGTCTCGGCGACGAGTTTCTTCACTTCCAAGTGGTCCCAGCCCTTGGTGATCTGCAAGACCGATTCGCGGATCTTCTCGAGTTTCTCGTCATCGGCGCCGAAGCGCATAAACATCATCTGACTCAGGACTCCCCAGACCAGCGTACGTCGATGCAGCAGTCCGCGGGCGTGGAACTCGGGTCCGAAGGCCACCAGCGATGATTTCGCGATCACCGTCTTGTCTAGGTCAAAAAAGGCCGCTCGCACCCATCCATGCTAGGTCCGGTTCTATTTGCGCGGTCCGCAGACTACGCAACGAACGCCGACGCGCACTCTTGGGTGGCGTCGGCGCGAGTGATCAATATCACGTGATCGTGCTCAAGGAAATGCATTGACTCCGAAGGCACGAGTGGCTGACTGCTTCGCACGACGGCGACAACGCGCACCGAGTCGGGGAGATGCAGTTCGTCGAGCGTGAGGTGATTCGTGACCGCGGGCGCGTTCGCCGCGAGCGTGACCTCGATGAGTCGCATTCGACCTTGTGCGAGGTCCATCAAGTTGATGATCGCGCCGACCTCGACGGCCTCGTCGACCAGCGAGGTAATGAGTGCCGGCGTCGACACCGAGATGTCGACGCCCCAACTCTCGTTGAAGAGCCATTCGTTTCGCGAGTTGTTGATACGACTGATGACGCGCGGCACGCCGAACTCCTGTTTCGAGAGCCAACTGATCACGAGGTTGTCCTCGTCGTCGCCCGTCGCGGCGATGACGACATCGACACTGCGCAGGTCGGCCGCGGCGAGGTTCGCGTACTCGCACGCGTCGGCCGCCATCACGTTGACGCCGGGCAGCATCGCCTTCAGGCGTTCGGCGGTCGTCGAAACCTGCTCGAGCAACGTGACGTCGTGGTGACGGTCCAGTAGATCCAACGCGATCGAGACGCCGACGGAGCCGCCGCCCGCGATCATCACTCTCATCGTTGGCCGCTCTCGATGAGTGACTTCAACTCTTCGAGTCCTTCGGTGGTGACGAGGAACTCGAGCACGTCGTCTTCTTGGGCGAAGAGCCCCTCGATGTTCACTCGACCCTGACCTCCGCGAATGAGTCCAACGACGCGGATGCTGTCGCCGTGGTCGTAGTAACTGATCGCCTTGCCGGCGAGCACGTCGGGGACGATTCGCTCGACCAGATGCAACGTGCCCGAGCTCGCGGTCCATTCAACCGAATCGTCGGCCGGCAGGAGCCATCGCTTCACCTGCTGGGTCGTCCAGAGCGACGTCGCCACCGTCGGGATGCCGAGCTTCATGTAGATGTCGGCGCGGGCGGGGTCGTAGATGCGCGCCACGACGTTCTTGATCTCGTAGTTGTCGCGCGCAATGCGCGCACAGAGGATGTTCGTGTTATCCCCGCTCGTCACCGCGGCTAACGCGTTGGCCCGGCGAGCGTCGGCCTGAAAAAGGACGTCGCGGTCGAATCCCGAGCCGACGATGGATTTACCGTGAAAGTGGTGCAATCGCCTGAAGGCGTCGCGGTTTTTGTCGACGACGACGACGGAGTGGCCCTCCTCGGAGAGTTGCATCGCGAGCTCTGATCCCACTCGACCACAGCCGACGACAACGATATGCACTCCGTCATCTGAACACACTTCGCGACGAAGGTGCAACTGACGAAACGAGCCTCGTCGAGTCACCTGAGTCGTTGGAAGGCCTCGTTTAGTATCGAATGAGTGTCAGAAGCCGATAACGAGATTTCCAAAAAATCGCCACTTCTGACGTCCCACGCCAATTTGGCAGACGTCTATCCCGAATCATTGGGTTATCGCCTCAAGCGGCTCCTGCTCGGAAAGCCGTTCGTTACCGAACAGCTGAGTGGCGAACGCCTCAACCGCGCGGTGGCGCTCGGCGTCTTGTCACCGGACTGCATCTCGTCCTCGGCGTACGGCACCGAAGAGATCCTGACGCAGATGACGCCCTTGATCGGCATCGCGGCGTTCGCCCTCGTCGTGCCAATCATGTTCGTGATTCTCGGCGTCTTGTTCTTCGTCACGACGAGCTACATGGACGTCATCAAGTACTACACGACCGCCGGCGGATCGTACGTCGTCGCGCGCGACAACTTCGGTCCGAAGATCGCTCAGATTGCCGCGGTGGCGCTCTTGATCGATTACACGGTCACGGTCGCCGTCCAGTGCTCGGCCGGCACCGCCGTGTTGGCGAGCATGCTTCCGTCAATTCGCCAACATCCGTACCCACTGCTGATTACCATCGGCGTCGTCCTGATCCTCATCTACGGGAACCTGCGTGGTTTGAAAGAGGCCGGCAGCTACTTCGCGTTACCGACGTACTTCTACATCGTGATGATGACGGCGATGATCGTCTTCGGCGTCTACAAGAAGATCGCGGGCTCACTCCATCGAATCCCGCTGCCCCTGCAAAGGGACCTCATCGGTCATCATCTTGGGACGTCGAAGACCGGCATCCTGATGGGTCTCGCCTTCATCTCGCTGCTTCGTGCGTACGCCCAAGGCGGTTCGTCATTGACCGGTCTCGAGGCGATCTCGAACGGCGTCGCCAGTTTCCGTCGCCCGGAGTCGGGGAACGCTCGCAAGACCCTCATCGCGATGTCGAGCATTCTGGCGTTCCTGCTGCTCGGCATTACGTTCATCGCGTCGTGGACTCACGCGATTCCCTACGACGCCGGGTACCCGACCGTCGTGAGCCAAGAGGTGCTCGACGTTTTCGGCAGTCACGGGTTGGGTCACATCATCTATTACGTCGCTCTCGTCGCGACGATAATGATCCTCTACACCGGCGGCAACACGTCCTTCAATGGATTCCCGTTCCTCGCGAATTACGTCGCCACCGACAAATACCTGCCTCGCCAGTTAACGAAACGCGGACACCGTCTCGCCTTCTCCAACGGGATCCTCCTCCTCGGCGTCGTGGCGCTGACGTTGATCATCGTCTTCGACGCCAGTGTCAACTCACTCGTGGCGCTGTACGCGATCGGCGTGTTCACGGGCTTCACCTTGGCTGGAGCGGGAATGGTGGCGCGACATTTGAGAGAAAGGACCGGCAAGTGGCGGCTAGGCGTCTTCGTGAACGCACTCTCGGCAACCGTCACGTCGATCGTGGTACTGATCTTCCTCATCGTCAAGTTCGCCGAGGGCGCCTGGATCATCGCCGTCGTTGGCCCGCTCATGTACTGGGCGCTGATTCGACTCAATAAACAGTACGTTCGAGAAGATCGCGCCTTCGAAGCGGTGAGCGGCCGAGCCGCGACCATGAACATCCGGATGAACCGTGTCGTGGTCTTCGTCGACACCTACGACCTGGTCACCGAGAGGTCCCTGCTCTACTGCCTGTCGCTGAATGCGTATTCCATTCGCGCGGTTCACTTTGACATCGACCCGATCGTCACCGCCCGCCTTGAAGAGAAGTGGGGGGCGCCGGGCACCGCGTCGGCCGGCATCACGCTCGAGATCGTCGAATGCGATGACCGACGCGTCGACCGCGCCGCTCTGGAACTCGTCGCCGACGTCGTGCGCGACCCCGAGGTCTTCTGCATGGTCATCCTGCCGCGCCGAGGCTACGTTTCTCGACTGCAGCGGTTCTTGCACGACCGCAGCGCTGACGCGATCGCCGGGGCCATCATGCACGTGCCGCGAACGGCGGCCACGATCGTGCCCTATCGCGCGGTGCGCAAGATCTCAGAGGGCGCGATGCAAGAGGCGCCGCGAAGCGACGAAGTTGTTCGTGGTGGCGTGCGCGACAGCGCGCACCTCGTCGCCGACGTCAAGTTGGCGCAACGCTCGGCCGACGCCTTACCCATCGGTGGATTGGTCGAACGTCAGTTCGCCGAGATCGCCGGACGCGTGCGCTCGATGGCGATCAATCACGAGAGTGGTGGTCACGAGCTGCGCTGCGTGATCGCCGACAATTCGGGTTCGGTCACGCTCGTGTTTCAGGGTCGATCGAACATTCCCGGCATCGAACGCGGCACGCGATTGCTCGTTCGCGGCACGGTGACGTCACTTCGTCGTGAAGCGGTGATCCTCAATCCTCAGTACGAGATTGTGGCCGCACCGCAAGGTGACAACTAAAAAACAACAAAGAGTGAATCGCCAGTACACGCCCAGCGATTGACGCGACCGATGAGTCCTTGACGGTGTGCATGACGCCGGTAGGGTCGAAGACCTGTCTATCTTGTAGAGCGCAGAGGTGGCGTGCGCCGCCGCATCAATCTAAGAAAGGAAGAGCATGGCCCGGGCCCTCGTCATCGTCGAATCAATCGCGAAAGCGACGCGCATCCAAGGCATGCTCGGTCCCGACTACATCGTGAAGCCCTCGATCGGACACATTCGTGACCTCCCTCAGAGCGCCGCGGACATCCCGGCCTCGGTGAAGGGCGAGAAGTGGGCACGTCTCGGCATCAACGTCCACGATCACTTCAAGCCGGTCTACGTCGTCTCGAGTGACCGCAAGAAAATAGTGGCTGAACTCAAAGCCGCCCTCAAACAGGTCGACGAGCTCTACCTCGCGACCGACGAGGACCGTGAAGGCGAGGCCATTGCCTGGCACCTCCAAGAGGTGCTGAATCCCCAGGTGCCCGTCAAGCGAATGGTCTTTCACGAGATCACGCCCGCCGCCATCGCCAAGGCGGTGAGCGAGACCCGTGACCTTGATCTACGCCTCGTCGACGCGCAGGAAGGGCGTCGCTTCCTCGACCGACTCGTCGGATACGAAGTCTCTCCCGTTCTCTGGCGCGCCGTCGACAAGGCCCGTTCGGCCGGACGCGTCCAGTCGGTCGCGATTCGTTTGGTGTGCGAGCGCGAACGCGAGCGAATGGACTTCACCTCGGCGACCTGGTTCGACGTCACGGCCGCCATGAATACCAAGGGCAACGCCTTTGACGCAACGCTCGAGTCAGTGGACGGATCATCGCTGGCGACCGGCAAGAACTTCGACGCGAGCGGCGTGCTCGACGCCAAGGCGAACGTCCAGGTCTTGAGTGAGACGTCGGCAACGTTGATCGCCGAAGCACTCACTGGCGCCGCGGTCACGGTCGCGTCGGTCGCGTCAACGCCACGAACGCAGCGTCCGCAGCCACCGTTCATGACGTCGTCACTGCAGATCGAAGCCAGTCGCAAACTCCGCTTCGATCCGGAGCGCACGATGCGCGCGGCCCAGCGACTCTACGAACAGGGTTGGATCACCTACATGCGAACCGACTCGACGACGCTCTCGGACGAGGCGATTCGCGCGGCGCGCGCGACCGCGGCCTCGATGTTCGGCGACGACTACGTCGCTGACGCCCCGCGGCGCCACGACCGCAAGGTGAAGAACGCGCAGGAGGCGCACGAGGCGATCCGACCGGCCGGCGAGTCCTTTCGCTCACTTGACGAAGCGCACTCCCAACTCGGTGGGGACGAACTCGCGGTGTACGACCTCGTGTGGAAGCGCACGCTGGCCTCCCAGATGGTCGACGCACGCTTGACCCAGGACAAGGTTCGTCTGGAATCCACGTTGAGCGGGGTCGCCGGCTTTGACGGTGAAGTGCACCTAGGACTGAGCGCGACCGGTCTGCGGATCGAATTCCCTGGCTTTCGACGGGCCTACGTCGAGGGGACCGACGATCCCGAGGCCGAGTTGGCCGACCAGGAGCGAATCTTGCCGCCGCTCGCGGAGGGCGAGGTCGTGCCCGTCACGAGCGCCGAGGCGAAAGGACACGACACGCAGCCCCCGGACCGCTTCTCCGAGGCGACGTTGATCAAGAAACTCGAGGACCTCGGCATCGGACGCCCTTCGACTTACGCGTCGGTGATGAAGACGATCGATCGACGCGGCTACGTGTGGAAGAAGGGCAAGTCCCTCGTGCCGGCCTTTCGAGCCTTCGCCGTCGTCAATCTCCTCCAGCAGTACTTCGCCGACCTCGTCGACTACCAGTTCACGGCCGCGATGGAAGACGATCTCGACGAGATCGCCCAAGGGAATCAGGACCTCGAGCCGTGGTTGCAGAAGTTCTATTTCGGCAATCCCTCGGCGACGACCGAGTTGGCCAAACTTGGTCTCGAACACATGACCCACGAGCTCCACGAGTTCGATTTCGCGGCCATCAACTCGATTCCGCTCGGCGTCGCTGATGACGGCGTGGCGATCAGTGTCCGATCCGGTCGTTACGGTCCGTACCTCGTCCACGGTGATGACCGGGTCTCGATCCCCGAAGCCACGGAACCTGATTCGCTCAGTGTCGCCAAGGCCCTCGAACTACTCTCGGCACCGAGCAACGACCGCGAACTGGGTCTCGATGAGGAAACTGGTCTGCCGATCTTCTTGAAGGCCGGTCGGTACGGCCCCTACGTCCAGGTCGGTGAGATGACCGACCCGAAGGAAAAGCCCAAGACGGCCTCGCTGCTCACGACGATGTCGCCCGAGAGCGTCACGCTCGCGGACGCGAAGCGACTTCTGTCGCTGCCGCGCGTCGTGGGCGAGCACCCCGAGGGCGAGTCGATCGTCGCCCAAAACGGACGCTACGGACCGTATCTCACGTGGGGCAAGGAGACTCGCTCGCTCGAGGACGAGGAACAGATCTTCTCGATCGACCTCGCCGGCGCGCTCGCGCTACTGGCCCAACCCAAGCAGCGCGGCCGTCGCGCGGCCGCGGGGCCGTTGAAGGATCTCGGCGAGGACCCCGTCACGAAGCGAAACGTCGTGGTGCGCACCGGCCGGTTCGGTCTCTACGTCACCGACGGCGAGGTCAACGCCACGCTCCGACTCGGCGACACTCCCGAGACGATCTCACTCGATCGAGCCTGCGAGCTACTGGCCGAACGTCGCAACGCCGAGCCGTCGAGTCGTCCAAGAAAGGCGACGAAGGCGACCAAGAAAGCAACGAAGAAGCCCGCGAAGAAGACGACTAAGAAATCGGCGCCGAAGAAGGCGACCGGCGCCGCCAAGCGTGCGGCGGTGGCCCAAGGTGCGAACTCGAACGCCGCGCTGATCGCGGCGACGCACTCGGAGGACTGATGGGCCGCGGCTCCTTCGTCGTGTTCGAAGGAATCGACGCGAGCGGCAAGAGCACCCAGGCCCGGCGCGTGGCAGAACTACGTGACGCGCACTTCACCTTCGAGCCCGGCGACACGGCCTTGGGCGTCGATCTTCGCCGGTGGGTTCTCGACGCGGCGACGCCGATGACCCCGATCACCGAGGCACTGTTGATGCTGGCCGACCGATCCCATCACGTGCGCACGGTGATTGAACCGACGCTCGAGAGCGGGCGCTCGGTCGTCAGTGATCGGTATTTCGCCTCGACATTGGCCTACCAGGGCTACGGCCGGGGGGTCGACCTGGCGCGGCTCGAGGCCGCCACGGAACTGGCCATCGGCGAGTGCCTTCCGGACCTGACGGTACTGATCGATACACCGCTCGAAATCGCGAACGAACGCCGAGCTCCGGACGTGCGCGACCGATTCGAATCGGCCGACCTGGAATTCCACCAGCGCGTGCGCGACGGATACTTGTCGATCGCGGCGAAGTGGGGCGGTCGCTGGTGCGTGATCGACGGCTCGTTAAGTGAATCGGAGGTCGCTGCGTTGGTCGACGAGCGCCTCGCCTCCTTACCATGGTGAGATGACTGACGTCTTCGATGCACTCGTCGGACAAGACTCCGCGGTGGCGGCAATGCGTCAGTACGTCAAGGCGCCGGTGCACGCCTATCTCATGAGCGGACCCGTCGGATCAAGTTTGCACGACACCGTGTTGACGTTTGCGGCGGCGCTGCAATGCCCCGAGAACGGGTGCGGCGCCTGCGAGATCTGTCGACTGGTTCTGAGTGACGCCGACGCCGACGTGTACTTCGCCGAGCGTGCCGGTCTGTCGTGGCGAATCGACGAACTGCGCGAAGCGGATCGGGTAAGTCGGCGACGGCCACTCGGTTCGGGCTATCAGATCATCATCATCGAAGACGTGGAACTCACGACAACGGGCGCGTCACCTAGCGCACCGGCGTTGTTGAAGTCGCTCGAAGAGACACCGGCGCGAACGATCTTCCTCCTGACCGCCGAGGACGTCCCACCGGCGCTCGACACGATCGCGTCACGCTGCGTGGAACTGAAACTTAAGGGACTGAGCGAAGAGGGGATCGCGGAAGTGCTGATTCGAGAAGGGGCCAGCGCACTCGCCGCGCGCGCGGCGGCGAGTGCGGCCAACGGCAACTTGCGTCGTGCGCGAATCCTCGGGCGTGACGATGAATTGGCTCAGCGCATCGCGCAGTGGCGATCGGTGCCCGATCGATTGAATGGGACGCCCGCCACCTCGGCCGCGCTCGCCACCGAGATTGCGCGAGCCCTCGACGACGCGATCGCGCCCCTGCAACAGATCCAGGATGAGGAGATGGAACTGCGTGTTCGAGAAGCGCGCCAGATGGGGCAGCGATCGATCTCAAATCGACGCGACACCGAGGCCCAGTTCAAGCGCGAGCAGCGGCGTTTTCGCATCGACGAACTGCGCTTCGGACTCACCGCGCTGACCAACGTGTACCGCGACCGCATGGTCGAGAGCCTCGAGGGTAGCGAGCTCGGTGAGGCGCGTGATCAGTACCGCGTGGGGGCGTCGATCCGAGCCATCGGAGTCTTGAGCGAGGCGACACGACGACTCTCATCCAACGTCGATGAGACGCTGCTCCTGAACGACCTCATGCTCTCACTGATGGAGTTCTGAGACTTCTCGAAGTCGCCCGCGCTAACCCATCAGGTAGAGTTGCTGCTTGCGCCTGGGTAGCTCAGTCGGTAGAGCAACGCATTCGTAATGCGTAGGTCAGGAGTTCGAATCTCCTCCCAGGCTCCATTGCGTGCGGGGCGATTCTCCGTTTCCGCTCCGCGTTTTGAAGGTGCGAGGAGGGTGCGATAGGGGCGCAGTCGCCAACTGTATTGGCCCCTCACGGGGGCGCCTTCGGCGCCGAGCGCTGTAGCGTGAGGATCGTGAAGTGGCTTTTCAAGCGAGACGTGCGAATGTATCTGGCGATGGGAATCGTCGAGGTGGTTTTGGGTCTCATTGGACTCTTCACCCACCGACACGGAGCGATGAGCGGGTGGAGTTGGTCTTTTGTCGCGCTCGGCGTTCTCTTCATCGGCCGAGCCTTCGTGGGAGATCGGACGCGACGACGCATTGGTGTCGCGGGCCAAGCCCCGTACGTGGCGAGCATGAATTCGCTACCCAAGCAAATCGAAGAGGAGAGTTGACCGGCAACTGATTCGTCGTTCCTTGACATCGACTTCACGTCGAGGTGGCGCCCCGAGCAACTCGGTGGCTTCAACCGAGAAGAAGAGCGAGGAGACTCGCGATTGGGGCTACCAGGACACTATATCGGTGACCGATATAGTGTCATCGTGATGACCAAGAAGACCTCAGAAGGCCCCGGCCGTGTCGCCGGTATCGCGTGGCTGATCCTCACCAGCCTGGCTGATGGTGAGAAACATGGCTATGCCCTTACCCAGGACGTGGTGGAGTTCGCGGGTGTGCGCATTGCCCCAGGAAGTCTTTATGAGGCTTTTGCTCGCCTCGAAGGCCAGGGCCTCATCGAGCCGGTCGCCTCAGCCGATCGAAAGCGCCCCTACCGGTTAACCGCAATGGGCGCGCGTGCCCTCGATGAGTATTTGAGCGTGCAGGAGCGGTTGGCGATTGAAGGTCGTCGTCGTCTTGGCGCATCGCGGCGCTTCGCGTGAGCACCGAGCACTCCGACGTCAATAGCGCGACGACTAAACGGGCACAGGGCTACCTTCGCTGGTACCCATCGGCGTGGCGCGAGCGTTATGGCGAGGAGTTCGTCGCGCACCTCGAAATTGAGTTGGCTGAGCGGCCTGTCTCATTCGCGAGGACCTCTGACATCGTCGCGCACGGGCTTTTCGCCCGATTCTCGTTCCAGCGTGGTTTAAGAATCGCGTTGTCTACGGCCGCCGCCAGCGTTGTCGTTATCGTCGCAATCGTCGCCACAATATCCTCTAGTCACTATTGGGCGCCGGTAACGATATCCAGTGGCTACGACGGGGGTATCTCCGGTGTGGGTCAGTTCTCGACACCTTCGCAAGTTAATGACGTGTCGGTCAATTTCACGACTCGTTCGCGCGTCGCGATTCGGATCACTTCGGTCAAGGTGATACCGCTGAGAGGATTTCTCGCCCCCCAGTTGGTGGGTGTTGAATTCGCTCCCCACTTCAGCGAACTCGCCAACGACCATGGCTGGCCCATTCGGCTTCCGAAAGGGACCACGGCGCAAGAGCAAGGCCGCACTCCAATGATCCAGGCCATTGGGACGACGGTTACCTTGGCCCGCAGCGACGCGTTGTGGCTCGGCCTGCGCGCACCACTACTGCACCGCGCCTACGCCGTTGAAGAAGTTCGCGTTACATATGAACGCCGGGGTGTCAGTCACACGATGGTCATCAGCCAAGCCACGACGCCAGACGTGATCTGTTCAAGTTTGTCGCTCTCGGCGAAGACTCCAACGTGGTGTTCGCAGGATATTGCGGCCGCCAGTGCGATTGCAACTTTCTCGTCGAACCGGCGCACGACTACGGAGCGTCCAACGGACGAAGCGCTGATGGTCGCTCAGTTCGCTGAGAGTGAGGTGCAAGCCTCGGGTCACGACACTCCGACGCTCGTTGACGTACGGCACTGGGCCGCACAGTTTTTCGCCGCCAATAGCTCCGACCCGATTCGGTCCGTCACCGGTACATTCAATCTCGGCGTACCGGAGTGGCGTTTTGTCATCCGTGGTGGATCGAACAACTCGTCCGTGGTGCTGTGCACGGATCGGGGTGTAGTTGACTCGGGCGGAGGCATGATTGGTGTCGGCGTAGAAAACTGTCCCTCGCAGTAGCGACGCTAAGCCGCGTCCTTGCGCGTGATCACCTCGCCTTTTGTCCCGTGAGTTCATAGACGATTGCAGTGAAGTCCTCGGACCGTTCTTCCCAGTTCTTGTATTGATCGAAACTCGGCGCACCAGGTGAGAGAAGGACGACGCCACCAGTGACGAGTGCCTGGCGGGCTTCGCTTACTGCGTCGTACATTGAAGTAGCCGCGATCCGAAGGATCTGCGGGGAGAGTCGAGCCACCTCTTCGCCGATTCGCCTTCCGGCCTTTCCTATGACAATCAATACTGTCGGCGCTCGTCGAGCGGCAATCGCTTCGGCCACGGGCACATAGTCGACGCCGCGGTCGAATCCTCCGGCGATCAGGGCGACGGGGACGTGAGCGAAGACCTCCAGTGCCGCGACGACGGGCAGCGCCGACGTGGCGAGTCCGTCGTCGACGTAGCGCAGCGTTGTACCGCGTACGTCTTCGCTCGTCACCGACGTGAGCCGTCCGCGAAGTGGTTCGAATGCTGACGCCGATTCGAGGACTCGTGCGCGAACTGTGTCAACGTCTTGGTTGGTGAGGAGAGCTGCGCAGTGCAGCGCGAGGGCAACGTTGGTGTCGTTGTGCGCGCCCAATAACCTCAACGAACCTGCGAAATTCGTTTGGTCGGGGGCGATGATTGTTACGTCACCTCCAATCTGGTCGGTGTAGTCACGCATGGTTGGACTCTCGGCAACGAGCGTGCGGTGCTCACCGCTCGCTCTCGTAAGCGAGAGCTTGTCACGCCGGTACTCCTCGAGCGTGCCGTGCCAATCGAGATGGTCCGACCCTAGCGAGGTCACGACGACGACGCCGGGCGCCACGTCAATGTCCACGCACTGAAAACTCGAGACCTCGAGGATGAGCCAGCCCTTTGAAACATCGACGTCGGGATCGTAGGGCGGCTGTCCGAAGTTGCCAAGTCGCAGCGCTGCTTCGCCGAGGCATTGAAGGAAGAATGTCGTGAGTGCCGTCGTCGTCGACTTCCCTTTGGTCCCGGTGATCGCCACGACGCGCGAGCGATCGATGTCGTGGAGCCAAAGATTCAGCGACGACGTGACGGTCACGCCATGACGTTCGAGCTCGAGTACTTCGACGCGTTGACGCGCTATCCCTGGGCTCTTCAACACCACGTCGCATCCGCGTAACGCGTCGAGACCGCCGTCGCTCGTGACGATGACGTCCGGGTCGACGTCGAAGTCGTCGACCAGCACGATCGCACTGGCGACGCCTTCCACGCGGCGCCGCGTCGCGCGACCTTCGACGCCGTAGCCAAAGACCCCGACGCGCTTGCCCGCGAGGTCAGTGAAGCCAGTTGGTCGGAACACGACTTGGTCCTAGTGGTTCGAGGAGGTCAGAGAGTTCCTTTTCGGTCCGTAACTCTTCGGCCAACGCTTCCAGTGACGTCACTTCGCGCCACTCTTCGCGGTGACTCACCTCCGTGAGTGCCACGGCGCTCTCATCGGGATCGCCAACGCACTCGAACGGTTTGTGTTCGTCGCCGAGTCCGACCAAAGTACGCAACTGCTCAACTCGCGCGGGGTCACTCAGCGGCTCGCTGGCGAAGATGTCCCAGAGTGTCGGGCGCGACAAGAACGGTGCCAAGACCAAATTGACGAACAGGCACTTGTCGCATTCGCCACACCACTGCGACGCGCGCTCTTGCGGCACCTGGGCGAACGCACGATTGCAACTTCGAAAGACGTGGTGGTACTGCTCGAGTTCCGCGAACTCCTTGGCCACCCACAGTTCACTGCGGTCGCGCAGGTAGCTCGCTACGACGAGATCCTCGCCGACGCGCTCGGCGATCGCGGTCGCAATCAGATGCTCCGCGTTCCAGGACTTGCTCCATTGGTGATTGATGTCCGAGTTGTACCAGCGAAGGTTCGCGATCGACGAGGAGTTTTCATTGCTGAGCGCGACGCCACCGCGACCCGAGGCGACCGCCGCCACCGCGGCCAACAACGTCACCATCGTGGTGACCGGCACGTGACCGTCAAAGAAGGATTCGTCGCCTCGCACGATCTGCGGATCGAGCGTCCGAGAGGCACGAATGACGTCGAGACCGGTGACGGCGGCGGTCTCCTCGAGAGGCGTGAAGCGCCCCGACGACGGACTGACCACGAAGAGTGCTTGATCGACGAGACCGCGCAGCTTCTCAACCGTCACTACCGAGTCGATGCCACCGCCGAAGGGGGTGAGCACGCGATTCGTGTCGACGAACGGTTCGTATGGTTCGATACCGACCAGCCCTTCGATCGTGACGTCACTGAGCGGGATCTGATTGCGATAGGCGAACTCGCCCAGTCCGTCAGAGAGCGCCGCCTTGAACAGTCGTCGACCGTGCGTCCCGAGCGGCGTCACACCGACGTCGATTCGGCGCGCGGCCCCGGCCTTGTAGTACGAAAGCCCGGCGATGAGGTACCAGAGTTGGGCGAGCGCGACGACGGCCGGCGCCTGGAGTGACTTCACTCCTTCGAACGTGACGGCTTCAACGAACGTTCGACCGTCGAGGTCGTAAAGTCCCGTGAGGGTGTCCGACGTGACGTCGAGCCCGACGTAGCGAAACAGCTCGGCGCGTTGCTTCACGCGATGACCCGGCGCGCGACGAGCGCGAACCTTCCGCACGGGCGCGCCGCGCGGTCACTGAAAAACGTCGCGCCTCCGTCAGTTGACTGCGCGGCCACCGTGATGTGCTCGACGATGACGTTGAGCGCGAGGAACTGGGCGAGGGCAACGGCGCGCAGATCGAGTCGGGAACGGCCACCGGTGTCGGGCGTCACCGCTCCGGGAACGGTGGTGAAGTGCTCGGCGACCTCCGGACCAACTTGGTAGGACGCCGCGGAGATCGATGGACCGAGAAACGCGTGCACCGCGTCACGGTGCTCGAAGTTCTCGAGCGCGCTTTCCAGCACGTTGCTTTGAAGGCCCCGCCATCCGGCGTGGACGACGGCCAACGTCGGCGAGTCCTCGTCGACCAAGAGGATCGGTAGGCAGTCTGCGACCAACACGGCGACTGCGAAGCCGTCGCCAAAATCGACGATGACGTCACCGGTGCTCTCGGCGGTGGCCTCGTTCGCGTTCACGACGTCGCGGCCGTGGACCTGGTTGATGATGACGAGTCGGTTGGCGTCAACACCGATGGCGTCGGCCACGCGACGGCGATTCTCTTGAACGTTCCCCGGTTCGTCGCCCACGTGGTCGCCGAGGTTCAACGATTCGTACGGAGCCGGGCTCACGCCACCAGTGCGGTCAGTCACGAATACCCGGACGCCGAAGTGGCGAGCGAACTCGACGGGATAGACGTTGAGTACCCCGTGCTGGGACGGTGCGAGGGTTAGTTCGACGGGCATGACGAGCAGATCCCGTTGAATTCAACGACGTGATGAAGTTCGCGATAGCCGAAAGACTCTCCGATGTCGTGAGCCCATTTTTCGAGCTCGGGCGCGTCAACCTCGATGGTCGCGCCGCAGAGGCGACACGACAGGTGGTGGTGGTGGGATTCCACGACGCAGCGCCGGTAGAGGCTTTCGCCGCGATCGGTCATGACAACGTCGACCTCACCGTTGTGGACGAGCTTCTTGAGCTGGGTGTACACGGTGGCCAGCGCGATGTGGCCGCCCTCACGCTCAATCAGTGTGTGGAGGTCCTGAGCACTGACGAACCCTGGCACCCGGCTCAGAACCCCGATCACTTCTCGGCGCTGGACGGTGTTTCGCGAGGTGCTCACGCTCGAAGCCTACCCGTGAGTGACTTGCTTTCTATAATCATTCTAGGTAGCATAATTGGAATGATTCCAAAAAGACTTCTCCTGGTCCTCGTTGTCGCGATCGCGTCAATTGGTGTGAGCGCCGGCGTCGCTCACGCATCCAACAAGCCCTTGATCGTCTCGGGCGTCACGGAGTGGGGCGCGCTCGCGCACCAACTCGTTGGCTCCGACGCCAACGTCGTGTCGTTACTGTCGGACCCCAACGCCGACCCGCACGACCACGAAGTGACGATCTCGGACGCGGCGAACGTGGCCAAGGCCTCGGTCGTCTTGGAGAACGGTGCCGGTTACGACACGTGGCTCGAGCAGTTGGTCAGCGCCCAAGGTGCCAAGGTCTCGGTCATCAATGTCGGCGAACTGATGGGCGTGGCGCCGGGTAAGAATCCTCACCTCTTTTACAACCCGTTGGCCGCGATTAAATTTGTGCAGGCGCTTACAAAATTGCTTCAACACCGACAGGGTTATTCCAACATCAACGTTCGATCCGCGGCACTCCTGGCGCAACTCGAAGCGATTCAGAGCAACGTCAAAGCGATTGCAGTGAACTGCGATCACGTGAAAGTCGCCGCTACCGAAGACGTCACGTCGTATTTGTTGCAGGACGCGCGTCTCGACATCGTGACGCCCGAGGCGCTACGTTTGGCCGTCGGCAACGGTGTGGACCCTTCGATCCGCGATCTCGCCACGGCACTGGATCAGCTGAAGAAGCATCCGGCCTTTCTGATCGACAACATCCAGACCGCGACGCCGCTCACGGATGAACTGGCCGCTCAGGCGAAGTCCTCACACGTGCCCATCATCAAGGTGACCGAGACCATGCGAGGCACGGACTACGTCGGATTCATCAGCGGCGTCGTCACGAAGATCAAGGGCGATTTGAAGATAGAGGGTTGCTTCAAGTGAGCACGTTGGAGATGCGTGACGGGGGCGTCGTCCTGGGTGGGCGCACGATTTGGCGTAACGCGACCTTCGCCGTCGAGCCGGCAACGATCACGGCCGTCCTCGGGCCGAACGCGTCGGGTAAGTCGACGTTGCTCAACCTGATACTCGGCCTCGTGCCCCTCAGCGGGGGATCGCTGCGCGTGTTTGGTGAAGAACCGCATCGGGGCAATCGACGAGTGGGTTACATGCCCCAATCTCGCACGGCCGACTCGACGTCGACAATGACCGGGCGCGACTACGTCGGTCTCGGCTTCGACGGACCGCGCTTCGGTTGGGGCCGCGACAAAACGAAACGAGAGGTCATTCGACGGGCCCTCGCGGTGACGGGCACGACGTCCTTTTGTGATCAGCCGCTGCACAGCCTCTCGGGGGGTCAGCGTCAGCGCATCGCCCTGGCGCACGCGACCGTCTTCAGTCCGGAACTGCTGTTGCTCGACGAACCGCTGGCGGCCCTCGACCTCGCCGCCCAGGCGGAGATCGTCGACCTCATCAATCTGATTCGCGATACGACCGGCGCGGCCGTCATCGTCGTCGCGCACGACCTCAATCCACTCGCGTCGATCGTGAATCAAGTCTTGTGGATCGCCCGGCGACAGGTGCGCAGTGGATCGGTCGACGAAGTGGTGAACGAGTCGGTGTTGAGTGAACTCTACGGACATCCGATCGAGATCATCGTCACGCCGCGGGGCCGTCGCGTGATCGTCGGGCTGGAAGAAGAGTTCGCGCATCCTCATCCCCATCCGCACCCCCAGGGCTTCACGCACGCTGAGGAGCCGCACGAACATCTCAGCGAGGTCTACGAGGAAGAGACGTCGTGAGCCTGAGCGATCTCCTGTCGACGTCGTTCGTACAGCACGCGTTTTACGCGGTGACCGCAGTCGCTCTGGCGGCGGGCGCCGTCGGCTACTTCGTCGTCCTTCGACGCCAGGCGTTCGCGGCCCACGCCATTGGCCACGTCGGCTTCGCGGGCGCCGCGGGCGCCGTGCTGATAGGGCTCTCGCCCATCGTCGGGCTGCTGGTATTTTGCCTCGGGGCGGGACTGCTAATCGGTATCGGGGGAGCGTCGCTCGATGAGAGCGACGCCGTCGTGGGCGTGACGTTGACTGCGGCCCTCGGCCTGGGTGTCCTTTTCATCTCGCTCTACAGCGGCTACGCCAACGCCACGTATTCGATCCTCTTCGGCCAGATCCTGGGCGTCACGTGGGACGACGTCGGTCTCGTCGCCGCACTCTCGCTCGGTGTCCTACTCGTCGTGTCACTCTCGTATCGACCGCTGCTCTTCGCGTCGGTGGACGCGCAGTCGGCGGCGGCGCGAGGTCTTTCGATACGCGCGATGTCACTGCTCTTCATGGCGCTGCTCGCGATCACGACGGTCGTCGCCATTCAGATCGTTGGTGTGCTGCTCGTGTTCTCGCTTCTGGTCGCGCCGGCCGCGGCCGCCGAAGTGTTGACCAGTCGTCCGCTTCGAGCGACGACACTCGCGATGGCCATCGCCCTGGGGAGCGCCTGGGTCGGACTGTTCTTGGGCGTGTGGATCGGCGGGCCCGTGAGTTTCTGGATCACCGCGCTGGCCGCATCGAGCTATCTCGGCGCGCGTCTCTTTGATCGAAACCGTGTCCGTCACGTGCGACGGCCCCTTGCCTAACCTCTAGCCAATGAGCTCCGGACTGCTGGGCCAGTGCCACTTCGACGACGCGAGAACGCACGCGGACCTCGCCGTCTCCGGCGGACCGGACTCGCTCGGACTGCTCCTGCTCGCGCTCGAGGCCGGTCGTGACGTCACGGTGCACCACGTCGATCATCACGCGCGTGCGACGAGCGGCCACGACGCCGATCACGTACGGGGGATCTGTCAGCAGCTCGACGTCAAGTACGAACGCCACGACGTGGTCGTCGAAATCGGAGCGAACTTTGAGTCGCGCGCCCGCGCGGCTCGCCGCGCGGCGATGCCTCCGGGCGTCCTCACCGGCCACACGATGGACGATCTCGCTGAGACGGTGCTGTTGAACATGCTGCGCGGCGCGGGGCTCGACGGACTCTCGCCGATGGTGAACGATTGGACTAAACCGTTGCGCGATCTGCGTCGAAGTTCGTTGCACGACTTCGTCGGATCGACGCCGTACTTGGCGCTGCACGATGAGACGAACGACAGTCCGGCCTTTCGGCGCAACCGGGTCCGCCACGAATTGATTGGACTGCTCGATGACGTCGCGGGTCGCGACGTCGTGCCGATTCTGGCTCGCCAGGCCGCATTGTTGCACGATGAACGTACGTGGCTCGACGAACTCGCGCGAGACGACCAGGCCATGTCATTGGACGACGCCGACTGTCGGCTCTTGCGAACGTGGCCGCGCGCTCGATTGCGACGGTGGTTGCGGGTGCAACTGCGTGGCGTCGACCAGGGTGACGGGAGCCATCCGCCGAGTGCTTCCGAGGTCGAACGTGCGATCGACGTGGTCAGTGGCGAGTCCGTGGCGACGGAGTTGAGCGGCGGGCGTCGACTGTCACGACGAGACCAACACCTGACGTTGGAGTAGTGACAACAGGTACGCTGTCGGGTCATGGGTAGCCATTCTTCCAACGACTTCACCGCACTGTGGGCGCAACACGACCTCGGTGAGGTCGTCGTCTCGGCCAAAGAAGTACACGACCGCGTGCTCGAATTGGGCCGTCAGATCACCAGCGACTACGCCGACACGCCACCATTGCTGGTGTGTGTTCTCAAGGGCGCCATCAACTTCATGTCCGATCTGATGCGCGCCATTGAACTCCCGGTCGAGGTCGATTTCATGGCGGTCTCGTCCTACGGTGCCGCGACCAAGACGAGCGGCGTCGTGCGCATCGTGAAGGACCTCGACGTCGACCTGCTCGGTCGCGAGGTCCTGATCGTCGAAGACGTGGTCGATTCCGGTCTCACGCTGAACTATTTGCGTCAGTATCTCGGCGCGCGCACTCCCAAGAGCCTGGAGGTGTGCGCACTGTTGGTCAAAGAGGGCGAGCAGCGCGTGGAACAGTCCTTGAAGTACGTCGGCTTCACGATCCCCTCGGACTTCGTGGTTGGTTACGGGCTTGACGTCAACGAGCGCTACCGCAACCTCGACGCGATTTATACCTTCACCGGCGAGGCCTAGACGTGGTCGATCACTCGCGCGTGCAGAGCCTCGTGCGCGAACTCCTCGAAGCCATCGGTGAAGACCCCACGCGCGAAGGTCTACTCGAGACGCCGCGACGGGTGGCCGACATGTACGGCGAGTTGTTCCAGGGGAATGAAGTCGATCCCGGAGAACACCTGCGCGTCACCTTTGAAGCCGGTCACGACGAGATGGTGATGGTTCGCGACATTGCCTTCACGTCATTGTGCGAACACCACCTGGTGCCGTTCGTCGGTTTCGCGCACGTGGCGTACTTGCCCGGGCCCGAAGGCAACATCACCGGGCTCTCCAAGTTGGCGAGATTGGTCGAGGGCTACGCGCGCCGCTTGCAGGTGCAAGAGCGCATGACCACCCAGATCGTCGAGGCAATGGAACGCGAACTGCGCCCCCGGGGTTCGATTGTGGTGATCGAGGCCGAACATTTCTGCATGTCCATGCGCGGGGTGAAGAAGGCCGGCGCGACGACGGTCACCTCGGCCGTTCGCGGGTCGTTTCGCACTGACGCCGCGAGCCGAGGTGAAGCACTGCAGTTCATCCACCAACGTCGGTCGGCATGGCGCTGAGTCCCAGCGTCATGGGCATTGTCAACGTGACGCCGGACTCGTTCTTTCCCGATTCACGCACCCTCGTGACCGACGACGCCGTGCGGAGGGGCAAAGCCCACTTCGACGCCGGCTGTGACATCGTCGACGTGGGCGGTGAGTCCACGCGCCCGGGCGCCACACCGGTCGCCGCGGATGAGGAGATCGCGCGCGTGGTGCCGGTGATCGCCGCGTTGAGCGCCTACGGACTGGTCTCGGTCGACACGCAAAAGGAGTCCGTGGCCCGCGCCGCGATCGCGGCGGGCGCAAGCGTCCTCAACGATGTATCGAGCACCCTGGTGGACGTGGCCGGGGAAATGGGCGTGGGCTACGTTGCCATGCACCGCCAGGGCGACTCGACAATGATGCAAGTCAATCCGACCTACGGCGACGTCGTGGGCGAGATCGCGGAGTTCTTGTCCTCAATGGCGCAGCGCGCCGAGCACGCCGGCGTCACCACACTGTGGCTCGATCCGGGCATCGGATTCGGCAAGACGACTGAGCACAACATCGCGCTCCTGGCCCACGTGTCGCACTTCGTGGCACTCGCGCACGACTACGACGCCGGCGTCTTGATCGGCACGAGTCGCAAGCGCTTCCTCGGCGACTTCGGGCGAGAGCCGCTCGACTTGTACCAACGATTGGAGGGTTCGATCGCCACCGGGGCGTGGGCCCTCCTGCAGGGTGTCAGTATGGTACGAGTACACGACGCGGAGGCGGCCGTTCAGCTCCGTGAGCTGCTCGTGCGTCCCGTCGAGGAGGTAGTCGCGTGAGGGGCAAGTGGGCCGCGGGCATCGAGCCGAGAAGTTTCACGTGGGTGTACAAGGGGATTCTGGCGGTCTCGGAGCGTCCGGGTGGCTCGACCACCGTGCACCGTCGGGTTCGCCGCGACGAAGAGTTGCTCTGGTTGAAGCATCAGGGCTTCGGTCGAGTCATCTCGATCCTGCCGGTGATGCAGAACCTCAGCGCCTATTTCGAACACGGCCTCACCGCCAGTCACTACGCGCTTCGCGGCGGTCCGCAACAGCGCGAAGTCCTCGAGGCCTGCTACCTGGACCTCGCGAATTCGATGTCGAACAAGACCATGGTCCTGTTGCACAGCGACGAGGTCTCGGACCGACTTCTCGGAGTGATCGCTGGCTACCTCGTATGGAGCCTGCGCGTCCCGAACGTTCCCCTAGCGATCGCCTACGTGGAGCGACTCTTCAAACGATCGATCGGTCCGGATGGTCGAACGGTGTTGTTCGACCTGCCCGAGGTGACCGCGTGAATGACGTGATTGAGCTGCGCGAACTGCGCTGCAGCGCGGTCGTGGGCGTGTTGGCCGAGGAACGCGAGCGGGCCCAACCCCTCGTCTTCGACCTCGATCTGGTGCGGCCCTTCGAAGAGGCCGCGATCAATGACGACATTGGTGAAACCACGAACTACGCCGACGTCTTGAGCCTCACCACTCGCACCGCGACCGAAGGTCGCTACCTCTTGCTCGAGACGCTGGCCTACCGCGTTGCCTACGAGGTCCTCGCATTGGACGAGGAGATCGCGTCGGTCTCGGTGTCGGTACGCAAGGTTCGACCCCCGGTGGTGGAAGACGTCGCCTCGGTCGGCGTGCGCTGCACCGTACATCGCCCCTAGTGCGCCGGGCCTATCTCTCGCTCGGATCGAACATCGGTGACCGTGGCGAACACCTCGCGGCCGGCGTCGAGATCGTCGGCGAGCACGACGCTTACCGCGTCTCGTCGGTCTACGAAACCGAACCCGTCGGCGGTGTCGTTCAAGACGACTACTGGAACGTGGTGGTTGAACTCACGACCGACGCGTCCGCCCTCGAACTGCTCACTCGCGCGCGTCGCGCGGAAGAGACGCGCGGGCGCGTCCGTGAGCAACGCTGGGGTCCACGAACTCTCGACGTCGACGTGTTGCTCGTGGGCGACGAGCGCAGTGACGACCCAGAGATTGTGGTGCCGCACCCGCGCATGTACGAGCGGTCCTTCGTGCTCATTCCATTGCACGAACTGGCGCCGGAACTGGTGAGCGAGTGGCAGTTGGGCGCGGGCGTTGGCGCGGTCACGCGACTCGGTACACTCGATTCGTTGCACTAGAAACCGAACGGCACCCGCGAGGGGCTGGAACGGAGAGGAGCACTGATGAATATCTCAATTGTTGGCACCGGTCGAGCGGGCTCGTCCTTCGCCAGCGCCTTAGAGCGCGTTGGCCACCACGTCGAGTTGGTGCACCACGACGACGTGACTTCCATTGGCGATTCTTCGCTCGTCATCCTGTGCGTGCCGGACGACGCGATTGCCAGCGTTGCCGCGTCGATTGCGCTCAGCGAGCAGCGCGTCATCGCGCACGTCGCCGGTTCGCGCAATCTCGACGTCCTCGCGCCCCATCGTCGCGTCGGGTCACTGCACCCCCTCATGGCCCTACCGGCGCGCAGCGGCGCCGAGCGACTGATGGGCGCCACGTTCTGCGTGGCCGGCGATGACCTGGTTCGCGAGGTGGCGCTGTCCTTGGCGGGACGAGTCATCACGTTGCGCGACGATCAGCGAACGATCTATCACGCCGCCGCCGTGGTCGCGTCGAATCACCTCGTGGCCCTGATGGGTCAGGTCCGTGCGCTCGCCGAATCAATCGGCCTCTCGCTGGAGGATTTTTTGCCGTTGGCCGAACAGACCTTGAGCGACGTCGCGCGCTTCGGTCCGGACGACGCCCTCACGGGTCCCGCCTCACGCGGTGACATGGCGACGATCGACGCGCACCTCGCGGCGATACCGGAATCGGAGCGCTCGACGTACGTCGCGCTCGCCAACGCCGCCTTCGAGCTCTCTGAACAGCGCCGCGCACAGTCTCGGGCCTAATGCGCGTGATCAGTGAAGTAGAGGAGTGGCGTTCCTTCGCCGACGCGCAGCGCGCCGCGGGTCGCCACGTCGGCCTCGTGCCGACGATGGGCGCATTGCACGCCGGGCACACGTCGCTCATCGAGGTCGCCAAGAGTCGTGGTGACGTCGTCATCGCGACGTCGTTCGTGAATCCCCGTCAGTTTGAAGATCAGAGTGATCTCGCGCGTTATCCTCGCACGCCCGAGGTCGACCGTACCGCCGCCGAAAGCCACGGCGTCGACTGCTTTGTCGAGCCCACGCTCACCGCGATGTGGCCCGTCTATCCCGATCCGACTCCCACGACGGTCAGGGTGCGTGCTCTGAGCGACGTCCTCGAGGGCGCCGCTCGACCCGGACATTTCGACGGCGTGGCGAGCGTCGTCGCGAAGTTGTTGATCGTGACCGGACCGTGTCGGGTCTACTTCGGCGAGAAGGACTTCCAGCAGTTGGCCGTGATCCGCCAGATGGTGCACGACCTCTCTTTTGACGTCGAGGTCGTGGGATGCGCCATCGTGCGCGACGCCGACGGCCTGGCGCTGTCGAGCCGCAACGTTCGCCTGAGTGAGGACGCTCGATGTCGCGCCCTGGCGCTCTCTCGGGCCATCGCGCTGGTCGCCCAGGCACCGGCGAGCGCGAGCGAGCTTCGACAGGACTTGCGCGCGACGTTGGAGGGCGCCGACGTCGACGTGGTGTACACCGAAGTTGTCGATCCCTCGACGTTCGCGTCCTCGAGCGACGCGGACTCCGGTGACGCGCGCGCACTCGTGGCGGCGATCGTCGACGGGATACGCCTGATTGACAACGGACCGGTCCTACTTAAAGGAGAACAGTGATGCTGCTGGCCATGGATGTGGGCAATACCGAGACCGTCATCGGTCTCTTCGGACCCGAGACCCCCGAGACGCCCGACGCTATGGGCTTCGCGCGAGCCACCGACGAGCGCGGACTGGCATTTCACTGGCGGATCTCGACGGTCGCGGAGCGCACGCCGGATGAGCACGCGATGGTACTCACCCAACTGCTCGATCTCGAAGGCCTGGACCTGCGCACGGCCGTGACGGCGATCGCGATCTCCTCCTCGTCGCCCACGGCCAATACGCAACTGCGCCGAATGGCGAATCGTTGGTTCTCGACGCTCGACATCACCGTGATCGGCCCGGGGACGAAATCAGGGATGCCGATCCTCTATGACAATCCCCGCGAGGTCGGACCGGACCGGATCGCTGACGCCGTGGGGGCCTACGACCTCTATCCCGGTGCGTCGATCGTCGTCGACCTCGGGACGGCGACGGTCTTTGACGTGATCTCGGCCAACGGTGAATACCTGGGTGGCGCCATCGCGCCGGGCGTGGCCATTTCGCTGGACGCGTTGTATTCGCACGCCGCGGCGCTGCGCTCGGTCGAACTGGTTCGGCCCCGTTCGGTCATCGGTCGCTCGATGGTCGAATCGATCCAGTCCGGAGTCCTTTACGGCTTCGCCGCCCAGGTCGACGGGATGATCGAACGCATCCTCGATGAGCTCGGCGAGGCGACCGTCATCGCGACCGGGGGCTTGGCCGGACTCATCGCGCCCCACACGAAACACGTCCAACACGTCGAACCGTGGCTGACCCTCCACGGATTGCGTATCGTTCATGAACGGAATCATTCGGGAGACAATTCGTGACAGTGCCGTACTCATTTGCCCATAACGCGTTCGCCGCGGCGCTCCAGGCCAGCTACGACCACCTCGCCGACGGCGAGGAGTCTGGCGATTCAGTGAACGTCGCGGGTCGCCTGATGCTCCTGCGACGCCAGGGCAAGTTGGCCTTCGCCACGATGCGCGACTCCAGCGGTGAGATCCAACTCTTCACCCTCGACGCGGTGACCTCAGAGTTCGAAGAGTTCACGAAACTCCACTTGGGCGACTGGGTCGGCGTGAGCGGCGAAGTGGTGCGAACGAAGCGCGGCGAACTGTCGGTGAAGGTGGCGACGTGGGTGACGCTGGCGACGGCGCAGCGCAACTTTGGCGACAAGTGGGCCGGCATCGCCGACTTCGACCTGCGCTATCGCCATCGCGAGGCCGACCTCTGGGCCAACCCACTGTCGCGCACGACGCTGAAGCGTCGCAATGACGTGATGCGCGCCGTTCGCGAGCGATGTTGGGCGCAGGACTTCATGGAGGTCGAGACGCCGATCCTCAACGCCATCGCGTCGGGATCGGACGCGCGGCCGTTCGTCACGCACCACAACGCCCTCGACACTGACTTCTATCTGCGCGTCGCGCCCGAACTGTGGCTCAAGCGACTCGTGGTCGGCGGATTCGAGCGCGTGTTCGAGATCGGACGCGTCTTTCGCAACGAGGGCGTGAGTCCTCGCCACAACCCCGAGTTCACGATCCTCGAGATCTACGCCGCGTACTGGAACTACGAGGACATGATGACCTTCACCGAGGAGCTGACCGCTGGCGTGGCGATGGACGTGCTCGGCACGACCGAAGTCGAGTACCAGGGCCGCCCGTTCTCCTTCGCGGCGCCGTGGCCCCGTCGCACCATGGCCGAACTCGCCAGTGAAGCGGTGGGCGAGGACGTGTCGGTCCATACGCCGCGAGAGAAGCTCGCCTCGATGCTCCAAGAGCGCGGCGTCGACGTGCACCGCGCGTGGGGTGCGGGACGGTGCCTGGCTGAACTGTTCGAGGCGACGTGCGAGTCGTCGCTGTGGAATCCGATCTTCGTCACGGACTTCCCGGTCGAGATCTCGCCATTGGCTCGCCGTCATCAGAGCGATCCGGAATTAGTGGAGCGCTTCGAGTCCTACGCCGTCGGTCGCGAACTCTCGAACGGTTTCTCTGAGTTGGTCGACCCGTTGGACCAACGCATCCGGTTCGAGGATCAGGCCCGACTGGCCGCCGAAGGCGAACCCGAGACGATGCACATCGACGAGGACTACATCAAGGCGCTCGAGTGGGGACTTCCGCCGACGGCCGGTCTCGGACTCGGGATCGATCGACTCGCGATGCTGATCGCCGACGAATCCAACATCCGAGAGGTGATCGCCTTCCCGACGCTCAAACCACTGGGCGACTAATAAGTCGGCAGATCTTCGAGCAGCGACTCGATGAGCGAGGCGAAGCCGTTGCGCAGCTTCTGACTCGGGAGAGCATTCAACGCGACGTGGGCCTGGGCGAGGAAGGTCTCGGCCGAAGCGATCGTGCGTTCGATGCCGTCGGTGGCGACCACGAGTTTGCGCGCGCGCTCTCGGTCCTCGTCATCCAAGACCACGCCTAAGACACCGCGAAGTTCTTCGCCGACGTTGGCGTCGCGCAGGGCGAAGATCGTCGGCAGGGTGTAGATGCCCTCGGCGAGGTCCTGGCCGGCCGGTTTGCCCAACTCGTTGTCGGTGGCGATGACGTCCAGGATGTCATCGCGCAATTGGTAGATCATCCCGAAGCATCGTCCGAATTCGGTCAGCTCCTCTCGCTCCTCGTCCGGCAGCTTCGCGGTCAGCGCGCCGACTCGACAGCTGGACGCCATCAGGGCGGCGGTCTTGCCTTCGATGGCGGCAAAGTAGTCGGCTTCGGTGCGCTCAACGGAAAAGGCCGTTCGCACCTCCGAGACCTGACCTCGCGTCAGTGCGGCCAAGGTATGCGCCAAGAGTCCGGCGACGTCGGTGCCGAGGTCGGCCCCGATGGCGGCCGACCGGGCCATCAGGTAGTCACCGGCGACGATCGCGATGAGGTTGCCGTAGCGCGCATTGACGCTGTCGACGTTGCGACGAACTTCGGCTTCGTCCATAACGTCGTCGTGGTAGAGCGAGGCGAGGTGCATCAACTCCAGCGCGACGCCGCCGAGCAGGTCCTCGTGGGTGGCTCCGCGCTCACCGCTCGTCGCCGCCGCTACCGCGAGGAGGGGTCGTAACCGCTTCCCACCGGCGTAAATGAGGTGCGTGGTGACCGAATCGAGGTACGAGTCGCCGAAGATGACCGAGTCGGCGAGTAACGTTTCCAACCTTGCGAGGTCGTCCTGGACCGATGCCAGTTGCAGTCGCTCGTGAGGGTTCACGTTCCCACACTAATTGAGGGTCCGTCGGCCATTCTCTGTGGTCCGAGGGGTGGGACTCAACTAGCACACCTCACCGGTACACTTTTATGTATTGACGCACAAAGGATGACAATTGTTCGAACGATTTACTGACCGTGCCCGCCGAGTACTTGTGCTCGCGCAGGAAGAAGCACGTGACCTCAACCACGCATTCATCGGCACCGAGCACATACTGCTCGGACTGATTCGCGAGGGCGAGGGCGTCGCGGCCAAGGCGCTGGACGCCCTGGGGGTCACCTTCGACGTCGTTCGTGAGAAGGTCGAAGAGGCCATCGGGGCGAATACCAATCCCTCGCCGGGATCGCCGCCGTTCACGCCGCGCGCGAAGAAGGTTCTCGAGCTCTCGCTGCGCGAAGCCCTGCAACTGGGACATTCCTACATCGGCACCGAACACATGCTGCTCGGGCTGGTGCGTGAGGGCGACGGTGTCGCGGCCCAGGTCCTGAGTGACCTCGGGGCCGACATGGCTCGCGTTCGCACGCAAGTGATTCAGATGATGTCCGGTCAGGCCGGCAAGGAGTCGGGCGGCCAAAGCGCCTCCGGCAGCCAGAAGAGCGACACCGAAGGCGCGGGCGGCTCGGCCGTCCTCGACCAGTTCGGTCGCAACCTCACGCAGTTCGCTCGCGAGGGCAAGCTCGACCCGCTCGTCGGACGTGAGAAGGAAGTCGAGCGCGTGATGCAGGTGCTCTCGCGTCGTACGAAGAACAACCCCGTCTTGATCGGCGAGCCCGGCGTCGGCAAGACCGCCATCGTCGAGGGTCTCGCCCAGAAGATCGTCGCCAACCAGGTGCCGGTCACCCTCGCGGACAAGCAGCTCTACACCCTCGACCTCGGAGCGCTCGTCGCCGGCAGTCGTTACCGCGGTGACTTCGAAGAGCGTTTGAAGAAGGTCTTGAAGGAAATCCGTACGCGCGGCGACATCATCTTGTTCATCGACGAGATCCACACGCTCGTCGGCGCCGGTGCGGCCGAGGGCGCCATCGACGCCGCCTCGATACTCAAGCCGATGCTCGCGCGCGGTGAACTCCAGACCATCGGCGCGACGACGATCGACGAATACCGCAAGCACATCGAAAAGGACGCCGCGCTCGAGCGCCGATTCCAGCCGGTCAAGGTCGAGCAGCCGTCGGTCGCCATGACGATCGACATCTTGAAGGGCCTGCGCGAGGTCTACGAAGAGTTCCACGCCGTCAAGATCACCGACCAAGCGTTGATCGCCGCGGCCAACCTCGCCGATCGCTACATCTCGGACCGATTCTTGCCCGACAAGGCGATCGACCTCATTGACGAGGCCGGCAGTCGTCTGCGTATCCGTCGCATGGACACGCCACCGCAGCAGAAGAAGTTCGACGAAGACATCATGCGTGTTCGCGCGGACAAAGAGAGCGCGATGGCGAGCGGTGCGATCGAGCAGGCTAAGGCCCTTGACGAACAAGAGCGCGAACTGGTCGCCAAGCGCGACGAGCTCGATCTGACGATCCAGGCGTCCGGCGGCGTGGTCTTTGACCTCGTTGACGAGGACACCATCGCCGAAGTGCTCGCGGTGTGGACCGGCATCCCGGTCTATCGCCTCACTGAAGAAGAGACCACGAAGCTCTTGCGCATGGAAGACGAACTCCACAAGCGCATCGTCGGGCAAGACGAGGCCGTCATTTCGATCAGCCGTGCCATTCGACGCACCCGCGCCGGGCTGAAGGACCCGAAGCGTCCGGGCGGCTCGTTCATCTTCCTCGGTCCGACCGGCGTCGGCAAGACCGAACTCGCCAAGACGCTGGCCGAGTTCCTCTTCGACGACGAAGACGCCCTGATTCAACTCGACATGTCGGAGTACATGGAGAAGCACTCGGTCAGCCGTCTGGTCGGTTCGCCCCCCGGCTACATCGGGTACGACGAGGGCGGTCAACTCACCGAAGCCGTTCGTCGCAAGCCGTTCTCCGTCGTGCTCTTCGACGAAGTCGAAAAGGCCCACCCCGACGTGTTCAACACGCTCCTGCAGATCCTCGAGGACGGCCGTCTCACCGACGCGCAGGGCCGCGCGGTGGACTTCAAGAACACGATCTTGATCATGACCTCGAACCTCGGGACCGCGGACCTGCGAAAGGCGGCCATCGGCTTCGGCAAGGCCACGGACGTCGCGGACCACGAGCGGATGAAGGAAAAGGTCCACACGGCCCTGAAGGCCCACTTCCGTCCCGAGTTCCTCAACCGCATCGACGACACGATCGTCTTTCACGAGTTGAGCCGAGAAGAAGTGATCTTGATCGCCGACATGTTCATCGCGCGCTTGCGCGACCAGTTGGCCGTGCAGGGACTCGGACTCGAACTCTCCGCCGCGGCGCAAGGGTTCCTCGCCGAAAAGGGTTACGACCCCGAACTCGGTGCTCGTCCCCTTCGTCGCGCCGTGCAGCAGTACGTCGAAGACGCGCTGAGCGAGAAGATCCTCTTCAAGGAGTTCCACGCCGGTCAGACGATCGTCGGCGACATCGCCGAGGGTCCCGACGGACCGTACTTGACCTTCGAAGGCGTCGAGGGCCTACCGCCCTCGGTCGACTTCGAGGACCTCTCTGACAACGCGTAGGGTCACAGTCCACTTCTAGTCTCTCGAAGGTGAAGACCCATTCAGTTCACGTCTGTCGCGAATGCGGCACGACGTCCCCGCGCTGGAGCGGACGTTGCTCGGGCTGTGGCGAATGGAACACCCTCGACGAAGAACGAACGGCATCCAAAGCCCACGTCACCGCGACCGTCACGACGTCACTGCGCGACGTGGCCGCGACGTCGGCCGAGGTGCACTCGACGGGAGTGGGTGAACTGGACCGCGTGTTGGGCGGCGGCTTCATCGCCGGGTCGACGACGTTGCTCTTCGGTGAACCAGGCGTCGGTAAGTCGACCCTCGCGCTCATGTCGCTTCGCGAGTTGGCCGCGTCCTCTACGACCGTTCTCCTAGTCGCGGCCGAGGAGTCGGTCGCCCAGGTCGCGCAACGGGCCCGTCGCCTCGGCGACGTCCCGCAAGGACTGGAGGTCGCGGCCTCGACGAACGTCGACGTCGCCGAGCAACTCCTGCGCGAACGTCGTCCGACACTCTGCGTCATCGATTCGATCTCGGCGATGAGTGACGACGCGGTGGGCAGCGTCGCGGGATCGGTGTCGCAGATCCGTCACGTCGCCGAACGATTGTGCTCCGTCGCCAAGGAGACCGGCGTCGCCTTATTGATCGTGGGCCACGTCACGAAGGATGGTGAACTGGCGGGACCGCGGGCTCTGGAACATCTCGTCGACACCGTCATTCGAATCGACGGCGATCGGAACGGTTCGTTGCGGCTCATTCGAGCACTCAAGCACCGATTCGGAGCGACCGGTGAAGTCGGGCTCCTGGAAATGGTCCCCGAGGGACTGCGCGAGATGCCCGACGCCACGTTCTTGCGCGGACCGGACTTGAACGTGCCCGGTGTCGTCTTCACGGTCACGAACGACGGATCACGGTCGTTCCTCATCGAAATGCAGGCACTCGTGGCGACCAGTTCGGGTTCGCCGCGCCGCGTCGCCCACCAGGTGTCGTCACAGCGGTTGGCTCTGTTGCTGGCGGTCCTGGAATCGCGCTGCGCCATTGACACCAGTGATCTCGACGTCTTCGCCGCCACCGCCGGCGGACTCCCCGCCAATGAACCCGGGGTGGACGTGGCCCTCGCGTTGGCCGTCGCCTCGGCGGCGCTGAATTTCGCCGTGCCCCGGACGTTGGCGGCGATGGGTGAGGTCGGTCTGGCCGGCGAACTGCGCGCGGTGACGGGTCTGACTCGCCGGGTCCGAGAGGCCCAGCGACTCGGCGCGACACGCGCCGTGGTGCCCAGTGACGGGGACTTAGAATTCGTGCCGGGTGTCGAGGTCATTCGCTGTCGAACGCTGGCTGAAGCCATTGAAACGGGCCAATCAGTCACGTTTTGAGCAATCTCTGGTAGAATAACTAATCCCCCTAACGCCTAATCAGGCAGATTTTCATTGAGGAGAACCTCGTTTATGACTGTTCGCAAGTACAAAAAGGGCGATCGCCTCGTCTACCCCCACCACGGCGCCTGCACCGTTGAAAAAATCGAGAAAATGACGGCTTTTGACGTCAAACAGGACTACTTGAAGCTCAAAGTCGCCTACACGGACCTGGTCTTGATGGTCCCGGTCGCCAACGCCGAGTCGGTCGGTCTTCGCGACGTCATCAATGACGAAGAGGTCGAAGAGGTCTTCGCGGTGCTTCGCAAGAAGGAAGCCCGTATGCCGACGAACTGGTCGCGCCGATTCAAGAACCACTCGGAGAAGCTTCGTTCCGGCGATATCTACCAAGTTGCCGAAGTCGTGCGCAACCTCTCGATCCGTGACAAGGACAAGGGCCTGTCGGCCGGCGAGAAGCGCATGTTGACGCGCGCCCGCCAAATCCTCGTCTCAGAGCTGACGTTCGCGTTGAACGTGGACACGGAAGCGGCTGAAGAAAAGCTCGCCTCGGTCCTTCCGTAGCCGTGTCGGTCGCGGCCGTGGTCGTTGCCGCCGGCCAGGGCCAGCGCTACGGCGGAGCGAAACAGTTCGCCGTCTTGAATCACGACACCGTGACGACCCATAGCGTTCGAGCGGCCCGATCCGTGGCCGAGCGTGTCGTGCTCGTGGTGCCGGCCAACTATCAAGGAAACGGCGAGGGCGCCGACGTGGTCGTCGTCGGCGGCCCGACGCGCGCGGCCTCGGTGCGCGCCGGTCTCGAAGAGTGTGGTGACGCCGACATCATCGTCGTGCACGACGCCGCACGACCCTTGGCGACGCCGTCGCTCTTTGCCTCGGTCGTCGACGCGGTGCTGGCGGGCGCCGACGGTGCCGTTCCGGGGTTGCCGATTTTGGACACCGTGAAACGAATCCGACACGAGGGCACCGCGATCGTGGTCGAAGGGACCGAGTCGCGCGAAGAACTCGTCACCGTCCAGACACCCCAGGCGTTCGCTCACGACGTGTTGATTCGCGCCCACGCCCGCGGCGACGACGCTACCGACGACGCCGCGCTCGTTGAAGCATTGGGCGGTCGGGTCGTCGTCGTGCCGGGGGAACCCGACAACGTGAAGATCACCGTGGTGGGCGACCTCGCGAGGGCCTCGTCGATAGCGTTACGGCGATGAGAATCGGTCACGGACTCGACGTGCATCGCGTGAGCGATGACCCGTCGCGCTCGCTCTGGCTCGGCCTCGTGGAGATTCCGGACGCGCCGGGACTGGTCGGCCACTCCGACGCCGACGTCGCGACGCACGCGCTCTGTGACGCCCTCCTCGGAGCGGCCAATCTCGGGGACCTGGGACGACATTTCCCCGACACCGATCCGCAGTTCGAGGGCTCGTCGTCGCGTCGGCTCCTTGAAGAGACCGTGGTCCTCGTGGCCGAGGCGGGTCTGCGCACGATCTCGGCCGACCTCACGATCATCGCCGAACGTCCCAAGTTGTCGAGTTACATGTCGCGCATGTCCGACGAACTTTCCGCCGTCGTGGGCGCGCTCGTTACGGTGAAGGCGACGACGGCCGAAGGACTCGGCGCCCTCGGTCGGGTCGAAGGCATCGGCGCGAGCGCGGTCGCGCTGCTGGAGGAGGTGTCGTGAGTCCGCGTCCCGCTCCTCGAAAGGGTCCGCCCGGGAGGTCGTCGCGCCAAGGCGGTCGCCCAATGACCGGTGGTCAGGTCGGTGGTCCGCGACGCGCGCCCAGTGGGCGTGAGAAAGAGGGGCTCGGCGGCGAACAGGTGGAGGGCCGTCACGCCGTGCTCGAACTCCTGAAGGCTCGACGTCGGCAAATCCAAAAGATCTACGTCGCTGACGCACAAGACGCCAGCGAAACGCTCGACGCCATCGAGTTCGAGGCGCAGCGCCAGCGGGTACCGGTCCAGGTCATCTCGATGACCCGTCTCGATCGTGAAGCGCGCACCGAGGGACATCAGGGCGTCATGGCGATCGCCGCCCGACTCGAGACAGTGAGTCTCGACGAGCTTCTCGAGCACCGCCACCCGTTTTTGCTGGTCTGTGATGGGGTGACTGATCCGCGCAATTTGGGCGCCATGTTACGCAGCGCCGACGGTGCCGGCGTGACCGGCGTCGTCGTGCCGCGTCATCGATCGGCGCGAATCTCTCCCTCGGTCACTAAGACCGCGGCCGGCGCGATCGAATACCTGAACTTCTGTGACGTCGGAGGAATACCGGCGTCCCTCGACGTGCTCAATAAGGCTGGCGTGCTGACCGTCGGCCTGGCCGGAGAGTCGCGCGACTCGATCTACGACCTTGATCTGGGAACCACACCGGTCGCCCTCGTGGTCGGGGGAGAAGAAAAAGGACTTTCTGTGTTGACGCGCAAGCGATGCGCGGCCGTTGTGTCAATACCCCAGTTGGGCAAGATCAGTTCGTTGAACGCCGGTGTCGCCGTGTCGGTAGCGGCTTTTGAGGTCGCGCGTCAGCGAAGTCGACGTTCGTAACGCGATTCAATTAGGGACTTTGTACCCTACGAAGTGCGAAAGCGCGATGTCTAGTCTTGCGAGGCAAGGGAAAGACTGCAGCAGGATTTAATCGTCCCCGATTTTCATCTTGGAGACGTCGCCAATCGT